>Ga0137419_10001425_pt1 | contig 10239 bp, 8 predicted proteins | sample CZODoug3_1_2_16f_FD_108279 | JGI IMG/M metagenome (GOLD analysis project Ga0137419, IMG submission 108279) | Vadose zone soil fungal communities from Angelo Coast Range Reserve, California, USA - CZODoug3_1_2_16fungal (Illumina Assembly) | ecosystem: Environmental > Terrestrial > Soil > Vadose... | reverse complement strand
GCCCGACGCGAAGTAGACCATGACCGCGCTCGTGGCCAGCACGAAGAGGATCGCGTCGGCGACGGCGTACGGGACGTTCCCGCTCCGGGTGCGCGCCAGCACCACCGGGGTCACGAGGAAGGACAGGAGGAGAAGGAAGACGTAGGCCACGTTGTAGGTCAGATGAAACGTGGCCTCGATCTTGACGCCCAGCGGAAGCGGCGCGCGCCAGATCGCGGGCAGGAGCTTCCGCGCCACCTGGATCGATCCCTTCACCCAACGGTGCTGCTGCGCCTTGTAGGCGTTCATCTCCACGGGCAGCTCGGAGGGACAGAGGACGTGTGGCGCGAACACGAACCGCCAGCCGCGGAGCTGCGCCCGGTAGCTCAGGTCCAGATCCTCGGTGAGCGTGTCCGACTGCCATCCCCCGGCGTCCACCACGCAGGCTCGGCGCAGGACGCCGGCGGTTCCGTTGAAGTTGAGAAAGTGCCCGGCGCTCATCCGCGCCGCGTGCTCGATGACGAAGTGGCTGTCGAGGGAGATCGCCTGGGCCCGCGCCAGCGCCGAGTAGTCCTCGTTCAGGTGTTGCCAGCGCGCCTGGACCGCGCCCACCCGCGGGTCCTCGAAGTACGGAACCATCGAGCGGAGGATCGAAGGCGGCGGCACGAAGTCGGCGTCGAAGATCGCGAGCAGATCTCCTTTCGCGCGCTCGAGGCCCCGCTGGAGCGCCCCCGCCTTGAACCCGTCCCGAACGCTGCGGGTCACGTGGACGACGTCGACGCCCCGCGCGCGAAGCTCGGCCACGGTCCGCGCGGCAATCGCCCGGGTCTCGTCGGTCGAGTCGTCCAGCACCTGGATCTCCAGACGATCCGGTGGGTAGTCGATGGCCGCGGCGGCCTCGATGAGGCGCCGCACGACGTAGCGCTCGTTGTAGACAGGAAGCTGGACCGTGACGGAGGGCCACCGCCGGGGCGCCGCGGGAAGCGGCACGTTCCGCGGGCGTCTCTGGAAGCGGCGGATCAGGTGGAAGCGGTGCGCGCCGTAAGCCGCGAACACCATCCAGACGATCCAGTAGGCGGCGAGGAGCATGGCTCCTCCTAGCGGTGGAGGGATCCGCGCCAGGTCTCGTCGCTGACCAGGAAGGAGATCCCGAACCTTGCAAACTTCTCGCTGACGCCGAGGTCGCTCTTGTCGCCGCGCGTGCCCAGCTCCAGGGAGAGGTCGAGTCCGCCGCCCTGGTCCTTGGTCACGAGGCCGGCGCCCAGTGTGATCGCGCGCTCGTTCACGGCGACCGTGCCGCCGCTGATGTCCACGGCACCCGCGCGCGGGAGGAGATCGGGCCACTGGAGAACGTAGGCTCCGATCCGCACCGGCATCCGTTCCAGGAAGGAGCTCCCGTGCTCCGCGGGCAGGCGCTCGACTCCGAACGAGAACCGCTGCATCGGCCGGAAGTCCACGAGATCGCTCTCCAGCGAGGAGTGGCGCCAGTTCGCGCGCCGGTACTGCGCCACGGCGCGGAGCCGTTCGCGCAGCGGCGCCGAGGCGCCGATCGCGAAGCCGCTGGGATACTTCATCCGGAGCCCCGGGAGGAAATCCACCGCGCCCGGCGTGGAGCGCCGCTGTTCCACCGGAAGATTCTGCGAGGTTTCGAACACGCCGCCCAGCGTCCAGCCCCCGCGCACCAGCTGCGCGCCGAACCGGAGGCGCCCCTTCTTGGGATACTTCACCTCCAGCGTGTCCCGCGCCGTCACGAGGCCCGAATCCGAGAACGTGCGCTCCCAGGTCTCCCGGAAGCTGCCGGCGATGACCTCCCAGTCCGCCCCGATCCGGAGCGCCGGCGCCACGCGGCGGGCCAGACTGACGCGGAGGAAGTTGATCCCGCCGTCCCCGTCCACGCGGAGCGTGGAGGGGCTCCCCGCGTTCTCCTGGCGCACCACCGTGAACTCCGCGTTCGTGCCGGCGACGTAGCTCCCGCTCAGGACGAATCGCGCCGGAAGCGCGATGACCGCGCGCGCCGACGGAAACGTGGTCTCGTGGACGTTCTCGTCCGCGGCGGTCGCACTGATCTTCCGATATTCGGGCACTACCGTGGCCTGCAGGAGCAGCCGGTCCACGTCGGCGAGCGAGGCGGGATTGACGAGGGAGATGTCGCGCGGCCCGTGCTCCGCCACGCCGGAGCCGCCCAGCGCGCGAATCCGGGCGGCTTCCTCGAGCTGCGGCTCCCCGAGCCCGCCCACCGAGAGGATCGAATTGGCGTGCGCGGGCTCCGCCGCAACGCACAAGGCCAAGAACACGACGATCGGGAACGCGCGCATCACAGCCGCCCCGGCGGAAGCTCGGTGTAGCTCACGTGGAGCTCCGGAGGCTCCGAGGATTCCCGCGATCGAATCAGGAATCGCGCGCCCAGGTTGGATCGGTTCACCAGCGTGACCACGACCCCGCCATTCGTCGAGGGGCTCTGGATCCATTCCCGTACCAGGAATCCGGGCAGCCGGATCGCGAATCGATTCCCCACCGAGGAATAGGAGAGCCGGAAGTCGGCCCTGGCGGCAGCGTTCACGTCCACCGCGGGAAGGCTGGAACGCTCGGTGACGCCCTCGCTCCAGCTCCCGCGCGACGCGCGAATCTCGAGGTGGCTCGGCGCGTCGGCCGCGGCCGGGATCGCGCTCCCCGGCGCCAGATTCAGGATCAGCGTCGCCTCGTCCACGGAGACATTGGAGGGAATGGAATCCGCCGGGAAATGAACCGCGATCTCGGTCTCGAAGAGACCGCCCCAGACGAGGATCGAATCGGTCCCCGTCGGCGACGGACTGAGCGGCGCGTGAACGTAGAGCGCGTTCGTGACCGGCGAATACACCGTGTCCTGAACGGCTCCGTTACTCCCGGTGTGCGAGGAAACGATCCGGAGCCTCACGGCGGGCGCCACGTACGCGGCCAGCGGCTGCCCACCCTGTGCCTGGATGAGGAATCGCGGGCTGACGACACCATTCGCCCATTGCACCGCCAGAAGAAAGGTCGCGTTGTCGAGCGGCAGCGAGTAGCTCGCGAGGGTGCGGGCGTCCCCCGCGGATCCGAGAAGCGCCCCCGCGACCGGCCCGGGCCACGCCACGGTCGCCGGATCCCAGACCGTCGTCTGGAATACGTCCACCGTCGTGGAATCCGGGCCGATCGTGAGGTTGCGCGTGAATTCGAGGGAGATGCTCTGCGGGGCGAAGCCCTGCTTGGTGGTGTCGGGAAGGTTCACCTTGCTGAAATACAGGAGCGATCGAGCCTGGAAGGTCCCGCTGGTGCCGACGATGAGGAGGCTGTCCGTGACGGTCGTGCCGTTCTCGAGGAACGTGTCCCGGTCCGGGGGGCCCGTGACGCGGAAGGTCGTGCCCAGCCCCCCCGGGCCGCGGATCAGCCGGTCGGCTCCGACGAGGTTTTCGGCCTTCCGCGCGCAGCCGGTCAGGGCGGTCGCGAGGAGGGCTGCGAGGAAGACGGGGAGAACGGGTCTAAGACGCACGGGGCGGAATCATAATCCCTTGTGGTGACGAGCGCTAGGAAAGACGTGCCCTCTTATCTACCCGTGGTTTTCGCTGCAGTTCCTTGCGGCGTTTACCGATAGGTCGAGAAAAGGGGGGACATTGCCCGAAAGCGTGAAAAAGACCGACCCGCCGTCGCAGCGCGATCCCAGGGCCCAGTTCTTCTGGGCCACGGGGCTCGCGGCCGCCCTGACGGGTGCCCTGGTCTGGGCCATCACCACGAACTACTGCGAGGGGCTCCATCAGGAGGGCCGCGTTCGCGTGGCCGCTCTGGCCGCCACCATCGCGTCGGGGGTTCCCGCGACTGCGATCGAAGGGCTGGCGCTCCGCGAAGGCAGGTCGAGCCCCGGCGCTACGGCGCTGCATTCCTTCCTGATCGACGCGCGTCAGGCGAATCCGGACGTGCGCCGGATCTTCGCGCTGCTTCCCGGAAAGACGCCGCGCTCGTGGCGCTTCGCGATCGACGCGGTCACAGCCCCCGGGGAGCATGTCCGCTTCGGGGACTTCTACGACGTCACCGGAAGGACTCAGATCGAGGAGGCGCGAAGCCGTCCTACCGCGGACCCCGCCCCCGTTCCCGACGCGCGCGGCAGCTGGATCGGCGGTTACGCCCCGATCAAGGACGCCAACGGACGCACTGCCGCGGTTCTGGCCGTTGTGATGGTCGCGGATGCGGCGCTCGCTTCGGAGCGGCGGTTCCTGCTCGAGGCCTCGATCATCTTCGTAATCTTGTTAGGCGGGATCGTCTACACGGGATGCGACCGCTACCAGAAGCGCCGGCTGGAGCTGGAGCGGAACCGGAACATCCACGCACGGCTGAGCATCCATCGGCTGGCCGAGGTGATGACCCGCTCCGGCGGCGAGACCGATCTCATCCGGAACGCGCTCGACACGATGGCCGAGGCCACGGGTTTCGAGCGCTGGGCCCTGTTCCGGAAGGATCGCGAGCGCGGGCCGTTCGTGCTCGCGGCGACACGCGGCTTCGAAGGCGTCGCGAGGGATCTCTCCCCCGACGCCACGGGGCCTTTGATCTGCTCGGTGCCGCTTCTCGAGCAAGGCGTGCCCACCGGGGTCCTCCAGTGCCTCGCGTCCCCGTCGCGAGCCTTCGAGGCGAACGACGTGACCTTGATCCGCTGGCTCGCGGCGCAGCTGACGCAGGGCCTGAAGCGGATCCAGCTCGAATCCCGCGACCAGCTCCTGGCCTCGTACATGCGCGCGACGGACGAGATGCTGATCGGGTTCGACCTGGGCGGCAACGTCACCTATGCCAATCCCGCGGCGTCGCGCTTCGTGGGCGATACCGGGGACGAGCTTCGCGGCCGCGGGATCGACTCGATCTTTCTCTTCTCGGAAGAGGCGGGAGTTCTGTCGCTTCTCGAGCTGCTTCGCCGCGAGAGCGGATTCCATGGCGAGCTCCAGTGCCGCACCCTGGAGGGCGCCACCTTCCCCGCCGAGGTGGCGGTCTCGAAGGCCGTGGACCGCGAGGGGAACGAGAGCGCGTGGGTGCTGGTGGGCCGCGACATCAGCGAGCGGCGCGAGCGCGAAAACGAGATCCAGAGCCGGAGCGAGCAGCTGGAGCTCATCAACGACCAGCTCCAGCACGCGAACGAGCGGCTGGCCGAGGGAAGCCGGATGAAGAACGAGTTCCTCGCCAACACCAGCCACGAGCTCCGCACGCCGCTCAACGCGGTGATCGGCTTCGCCACCCTCATCGAGCAAGGCGTGACCGAGGACGCGAACGAGCGGAGCGCCTTCGCCAAGGCGATCCGAGAGAGCGCGGAACACCTGTTGGTGGTGATCAACGACATCCTGGACCTGGCCAAGGTGGAGGCCGGAAAGCTGGAACTGGCTCTCGAAGCGGGAGATGCGATCCCCACCATCATGGCCGCGGTCGAGGCGCTCAAGCCGGCGGCCGCCCGCAAGGGGATCGAGCTCACGGCCTCCGTGCCCGAAGGGGCGCTCGAGATGCAGCTGGACCCGGCCCGACTCCGGCAGGTCCTCCTGAACCTGCTTGGGAACGCCATCAAGTTTACCGATAAAGGGGAAGTGAGCGTCCAGGCCTCCAGTAGGGAGAACCCGGACGAGATCCGCATCGTGGTGCGGGACACCGGAATCGGCATCGCGAAGAAGGACCAGGCGCGGCTCTTCGTGAAGTTCTCCCAGGTGGACGGCTCGTTCAAGCGGCGCCATCAGGGCGCTGGGCTGGGCCTGGTGATCACGAAGTCCCTGGTGCAGCGAATGGGTGGAACGATCTCGATGGAGAGCGACGGTCTGGGGCTGGGTACCTGCGTCGCGTTGACGTTCCCCGCCAAGGTCACGGCGGGGTTCCACGCAAGAGGGGCACATGCCTGAGAGAATCATGATCGTCGAGGACGATCCGATGAACGCGAAGCTCTTCCAGCTGGTGCTGACGCGGAAGGGCGGCTACGAGATCGAGATCACCGAAGACCCTTCCCATGTGATCGACGAGATCAAGGCGGGCCGGGTCACGCTGGTCATCATGGACGTCTCCCTCTCGAACAGCCAGCTGGACGGGAAGCCGGTCGACGGGCTGGAGATCACGCGGCGCCTGAAGGGTGATCCCTTGACGCGCTCCGTGCCGGTGCTCCTGGCGACGGCGCACGCCATGAAGGGATCGAAGGAGAAGTTTCTCCGCGAGAGCGGAGCCGACGACTACATCTCGAAGCCGATCGTGAGCGCGGACGAACTATTGCAGCGGATCCAGGAACTAATCGCCAAGAGGAACCATGCCGTTCCACCTGCTCATCGTTGACGACGAGGCGCACAGCCGCAAGCTCTTGAGGATGGTCCTCCGCCAGGGGGACTACGTCTTCCTGGAAGCGGAGAGCGGCGAGGAAGCGCTGCAGATCATGGGCCAGCAGAGGGTCGATCTCCTGCTGCTCGACCTCATGATGCCGCATCAGAACGGCTTCGACGTCATCCAGGCGATGCAGAAGGACGATGCCATGGCGCGCATTCCGTTCATCGTGGCGAGCGCCTCGACCGCCCAGGACGACATCCAGCGCTCGCTGGAGCTGGGCGCCATCGACTACTTCACGAAGCCGCTCTCGGAATGCGATATCCGGTTCCAGATCCCGCTCAAGGTCCGGAACGCGATCGCGCTCCATCAGGCCAGCGACCAGCGTCTGCGGACGGAGCGGATGAAGGCGGTCTCGGCCATGGCGGTCGCGCTGAATCACGAGATCAACAACCCCTTGCAGGTGATCCAGGGGAACGCGCAGCTGCTTCATGTCCACCCGGGTCTTCCGGCGGACGCGCGCGACAAGGTGGCGCGGATCCGCGCCGCGGGCCAGACGGTGGCCAGCCTGACGCAGCGCATCGCGGCGCTGCGGGACATCGTGACGGTGGAGTATCCCGCCGGGAACAAGACTTCGGTGCCGATGGTGAATTTCGAGGCCTCGGCCGCCGCGAGCAAGAAGCCCTAGAACCGACCCCCCACCCCGTTCAGCAACACCCTCACACGCTCCGTGAGCGCGGCCCGGGCCGCCGAGCGGACGTGCTCCCGGACGGTCACCGGTTTACGCAAGAGTTCCCACGCGAACGGATCGGTCGCGAGCACGTCCCCCGCCTCGGCCAGGTGCGCCGCGATGCCCAGATTCGAGGAGAGCACGGAGTCGAACGGCCGGAGGAGGAGGCCCATCCCCCGCGCCAGCGAGACCGGCGCGTGGACGACGTGAAACGACCGGCCGCTCTCCTCCTCGAGGAGCCGCACCGCGTTCAAGGGCGACAAGGTATCGGGTCCCGCCACGGGAACGCGCGTGCGACTCACGCCGGAGTCCTGATCCGCCACGGCCGCAACGACCTTCGCCGCGTCCCGGACGGACACGTAGCTCACGGGCGCGTCCCCGGACCCCCATAGCGCCGCCCGGCCCCTGGTGACGTCGATCCCGCCGCGGCGGTGAAGCCAGCGCTCCATGAAGGGCGAGGGCTGGACCACGACCCACGCCATGCCGCTCCCCCGCACGGCCGCCTCGATCTCGCGCTTGATGCGGACGAGCGGCGTGGTCCGCGGGAGGCTGGGGCTGACCGACACGTAGACGAAGCGACGGACGCCTCCCCGCCGCGAGGCGTCCACGAGCGCCCTCTGCCCGTCCCGGTCCACGGTGCTCAGATTGTCCCCGGGGAGCCGGCGCGCCGCGCCGGTGGCCGTGGAGACGACGGTGGTCACGCCCCGGAGGGCGACCTCGAGCGAGTGGACGTCCCGGAGGTCCCCCGGCAGGAGCTCCACGCCCAGACGGCGCAGCAGGTCCTCTCGGGGAGATCCGGGACGGACGAGTCCGCGCACGAGGTGCCCGGACCCGCACAGATGGCGGCAAGTCTCGCTACCCAGGAGCCCGGTGGCTCCGACGACCAGAATGGGACGCATTTCTGAAAAATCCTCCGCGGGGCGTACCCCAAAGGTTCACTTGGAAGGCCGATGCGCGGGGAGAGGTGGCCTAATATTTACGGTTACGGCGATTCAGCAGGGCTCTACGCATGGATCGAGCCAGAGCGCTTGGTCACCAGATACGCAATGTTCCCGATCAGGATGAAGAGGATGATCACGAAGTGGATCACGGTCTGCGCGTCCATGCCCTTGGTGGCCGTGAACCCGCGCGTGCTCCGGTAGAGCTGAGCCAGCTCGGGGTGATCGGCGGCGAGAAGCTTCTCGTATTCCGCGGCACCCTTCATGCCTGCGACCATCCCCACCAGCTGGCCCGCGTTCAGGTAGGCGTAGTACTTGGGCGCGCCCACCGCGGTGGGGCCGGAGATGACCGGCGTGCCGCTCTGAGGATGCATCTGGGTGATCCAGTATTCCCCGGTGACCCCCGTCGCGACGGAATAAACCACCTTCACGTCCCGGACGCTTTGGATGCCGCGCATGATCGGAATCTGCGCGATGGGCGTCCCCCGCGTATCCGCGGGAAACGGACCCGCGAAATCCTGGTCCAGACCGCGCATCACCGCGGCGGATCCGTCCTTGTAGCCCAGGTTCACGTAGTCCACCCCGTAGCGGAGACCGGGGAATTCGGCCGTGACCCGGGCCAGCGCGTTGTTCGCAAGCGTGAGCCCCCCGTTGGCAAAGAGCGTGCAGACGATCACGGGGAGCTTCTTCACGAAGCACTGGCGCAGGAACCCTTCCGCCATTGGATCATTCTCCGGACCCGAGGAGGGCCCGTAGTCGAAGGAGAGTAGGACGACGCTCCCAGGGGGGAGGGCCTCGACGAACTCGTACGCGGACCGCGTCGGGCCCGTGGTCGTGACGGGGAGCCCGATGGGCAGGATGATGGGCGTGGCCACACCGAGGAAGACGAGGAGGAAGAGCCAGCGCCGGTCGAGACCCAGGAGCTTCTGCGCGAGCCCGGCCACGTGGGGTCCCTACCGGATGCCGATCAGGGGATAGATCCAGTCCAGGATGAGGAAGTTGAGGCGGCCGATCAGGAGCGCGACCCGGCCCATGACGGTGAAGCCGAAGGCGGCACCGAAGGAGACCATGAGGAAGTAGATCCCCAGGCGGGCCACCCGCTTGGTGACCGGGTCCTGCTCCTTGGAGAAGAAGAAGTAGACCAACACGCTCAGCACGCCGACTGCGAACACGAGGGAATAGAGGATGGTGTGGCTGTCGAATTTCGAGAGCGGCACGATCAGGCGCGCGAGCTGCGGCAACACTTCGCCGTGGAGGCGCCGCGTGAAATCGAGGCCGATGTAGTACGCCACGAAGATCGCGAGCGCGTAGCGCGCGATCCAGCCGCCCTTGGGCAGGTAGCGCATGTACAGGAGAACGCCCAGAAGGCCCGGCACCAAGAGATCCCAGTTATTGGCGAAATCGTGGGTCAACGGCATGATCAGGTTCGGCACGAAGGTCTGGTTCAGCGTGGTGCCGATGTAGTAGCCCAGCGAAACACCGGCGAAGAGACTCTCCGTGAACCGGAACAAGGGGTTGTCCTTGTAGAGGAACGAAAGCGCGAAGATCGTCAGGAGCGCGGCGATCCAGGTGCCGAGGACGGGAACGTGCATCAGGCGCCCGCCTTCTTCGGCTGCTGGGTCTGGAGGTACGCGATGTTCCCGATCAGGATGAAGAGGATGATCACGAAGTGGATCACGGTCTGTGCGTCCATCCCCTTCGTGGCGGTGAACCCACGCGTGCTCCGGTAGAACTGGGCCAGCTGCGGGTGGCTCGCTGCGAGGAGCTTCTCGTATTCCGCGGCGCCTTTCATCCCCCCGACCATTCCCACCATCTGGCCGGCGTTCAGGTAGGCGTAGTACTTGGGCGCGCCCACGGCGGTGGGTCCCACGATGACCGGCGTGCCGCTCTGCGGGTGCATCTGCGTGATCCACCACTCTCCGATGATGCCGGTCGCAACGGAGTAGACCACCTTCACGTCCCGGACGCTGTGGATGCCTTTCATGATCGGGATCTGTGCGGTCGGCGTTCCACGCGTATCGGCGGGGAACGGGCCCGCGAAATCCTTGTCCAGGTTGCGCATCACGGCCGCGGCTCCGTCCTTGTACCCCAGGTTCACATAGTCCACCCCGTACCGGAGATCGGGGAATTCGGCGGTGACCCGTGCCAGCGAGTTGTTGGCCAGGGTGAGGCCCCCGAGCGGGTAGAGCGCGCAGACGATCACGGGAAGCTTCTTCACGAAGCACTGGCGCAGGAACCCTTCGGCCATCGGGTCGTTCTCCGGAGCGGAGGAAGGCCCGTAGTCGAAGGAAAGCAGCACCACGCTTCCGG
>Ga0137419_10001421_pt1 | contig 10250 bp, 8 predicted proteins | sample CZODoug3_1_2_16f_FD_108279 | JGI IMG/M metagenome (GOLD analysis project Ga0137419, IMG submission 108279) | Vadose zone soil fungal communities from Angelo Coast Range Reserve, California, USA - CZODoug3_1_2_16fungal (Illumina Assembly) | ecosystem: Environmental > Terrestrial > Soil > Vadose... | reverse complement strand
TGGGAGCCGTACCATCGCGGAACCTGAGCTGACGAATCCCGACCGCCAGGACCTGCTGGCCCTGGCCCGGCGCGCGATCGCCGCGTCCCTGGCCGGCGAGCCGGCGCCCGCGGTGCCCGATGTGCCCGGCGCCCGTCTCAAGCGGGGTGCGTTCGTGACGCTCGAGGAGCGCAGGGATGGCGCGCTGCGCGGCTGTATCGGCCGCGTGACCGGCGATCGACCCCTAGGAGAGGTGGTGCGCACCGTGGCCGTCTCGGCGGCCCTCGAGGATCCGCGCTTCCCCGCGGTCGAACCGAGCGAGCTGCCGCAGCTGCGGATCGAGATCTCCGTGTTGGGCACCCCGGTGCCCTTCGACCCGGCGCGGCCCGACGGCGGGGGGCTCGTCGTGGGGCGGGATGGCCTCCTGGTGCGCCGTGGCGACGCCCTGGGCGTGCTGCTGCCTCAGGTGGCCACGGAGCACGGCCTGGACCCTGCAGCCTTTCTGAGCGCCGCCTGCCGCAAGGCGGGCCTGGGACCGCAAGCGTGGCGGGAACCGGGCACCCAGGTCTCCACGTTTGAGGCGGACGTCTTCGGCGAATGACCGAATGGTTCGAACAGTGGTTTGGAGAGGAGTACCACGCCCTCTATCCTCATCGCGACGAGGAGGAGGCGCGGCGCGCCGTCGCGCTCGTGCGGAAGGTCGCGGGCTGGGAGCCCGGGACCTGGGTCCTCGACCTGGCGTGCGGCGCCGGTCGGCATGCCGCAGAGTTGGAGCAGCTGGGCGCGCGCGTGGTGGGCTTCGACCTGTCGCCGTCGATGCTGCGGAGGGCGCGGGTCGGCGTGCGCGGGCCCTTGGTGCGCGGTGACATGCGCGCGCTGCCATTTCGGCCGGGAAGCTTCGGTTTGGCGGTGAACCTGTTCACGTCGTTCGGCTACTTCCGGGATGACTCCGAGCACCGATTGGTCTTGCGGCAGGTGCTCGCGTCGCTCGCGCGGGGCGGGCGATTCGTCCTCGACTATTTGAATGCCGATCACGTGCGCCGCACGCTGCGGCGTGACACCGAGGAGGTCGACGGCGCCCACACCGAGGTGCGCGTCCGGCGCCGCTTCAGCGAAGAGGGCAAGTACGTGGTGAAGGAGATCGAGCTGGGCGCGGAGAACCGCAGCTTCCAGGAGCGCGTGCGTCTCTTCAGCCCGGCGGAGTTGCGCAAGTTGCTCGAGGAGGAGGGCTTCCGGGTGGACGCGGTGTTCGGGGATTACGACGGCGGGCCGCTCGATGCCCACGCGACGCGCACGATTCTGGTGGCGACGCGTCCCTCATGATGATGCCGCGCATCATCACGACGCCGATCGCCGGCGCCGGAGTACCCGCGAAGCTCGCACCGCGCCGCGTGAGCGCCGACGTGCTGGCGGCCGTCATGCCGGGCCCGGGCCGCGACCGGCTCGCCGCCGGTGAAGTGCTGGCGGTCACGACGGGCCAGCAACCGGGGCTCTTCACGGGACCGCTGTATACGATCTACAAGGCGCTCTCGGCGGCGGCGCTGGCGCGACGTCTCGAGCGCGAGGTCAAGGTCCCGGTCGTCCCCGTCTTTTGGGTGGCGGGCGACGATCACGACTTTGCCGAGGCGAATCATGCGTCGGTCCTGAACGCCGCGGGGGACGTGGTGCGCATCGTGCTGCGCGAGCGTCCAGGCGACGCGCTCCTTTTGCCCCTGTTTCGTGAGCGGTGCGGCCCGGAGATCGGCAAGGCGCTCGAGCAGCTGCGTGCGGCCCTTCCGGAGAGCGAGTTCACCGCCCAGACCCTCGCATGGCTCGAGGCCTCGTACCGGCCCGAGGCCAACCTGGCCGATGCGGGCGCCGACGCGCTGAATCGCCTGCTCGGCCCGCGAGGCATCGCCGTGTTCCGGGCGCACGATCCCGCCGCGAAGCGGGCCGCGGCCCCCTGGCTGCTCAAGGGGTTGGATCTGACGCTCCCCGACGGTCTGTCGCCGGTCCTGGTGGAGGGCCGCGCCGGCCGCGACCGGCTGAGCGGCGGCGGCGGGTCTCCCGTGACGCGCCGCAGCGGCGAGCGATTCACGCGCGCGGCGCTCGAGCGCATCGCCGCCGAGACGCCCGAGCGGCTGTCGCCCAACGTGCTGCTGCGGCCTGTAATCGAAGCCGCCTTGTTTCCCACGGTGGCGTACGCGGCCGGGCCCGCGGAGCTCGAGTACCTGGAGACTGCCGCCCCGCTGTACGCACAGCTCGGCGTGGCGCGGCAAACGCCCGTGCCGCGATGGTCCGGGCTGCTGCTCGAGGCGAGGGTGGAGAAGGTGCTCGAGCGCTACACTCTGACCCCCGATGATTTCGCCGGACCTCCGGGCGCGCTCGAGGCGCGCTTCGCCCGCGACGCCGTGCCCGCGGGGATCGCGGACGCGCTCGCGCGCCTGCGGGCAGAGCTGGAGCTGCAGTACGGGCGTCTGGCGACGGAGATTGCCCGCATCGACCCGACCCTCGAGCGCAATGTGCAGTCGGCCCGCAACGCCGCGCTCGCCGGCACCAACGAGGTGGAGAAGAAACTCGTGGCCAGTTTGAAGCGGGCCAACGAAACGCTGACGGGACAGCTGGCGCGCGCGCGGGCCGCGCTCCTCCCCGAGGGGAAGCCGCAGGAGCGGGGTCTGACCGCCGCATCGTTTGTAGCGCGGTATGGCCCCGAATTGGTGGACGCCATCGAGGCAGAGGTGGCGCGGTGGGCGGGCCTTCCATAGAATCCGTCACCATATGTGGGTGCTCGCAGTCATTCTCATCGTCGCTCTGATGATCCCGGTCGCGGCCATTCTCGTGGACTCGCCGCTGGGGCGTTCCTTCGCGCGCCGCGTGGAAGGTGGGAGCGCACCCGGGCCAGCGCCCGAGCTGCGTGACCTGCAGCGCAAGGTCGAGTCGCTCGAGACGGAGCTCGAAGACCTCACCCGCTCGCTCGCCGGGATGCGCGACGAGGTGCAGTTCATGCAGCGTCTGCTGGAAGATCCTCACCGGAAGAAACCCACCACCTAGCCGTGGCCGCCGCTCGAGTGGCCGCGGGTATCTTCGTCACGCGCGTCTTGGGATACGTGCGCGAGCGGGTCTTCGCGTACTATTTCGGCAGCAGCGCCGCGGCCGACGCGTTTCGCGCCGCCCTCAAGATCCCCAACGCGATTCGCAATCTGCTCGGGGAGGGCACCCTCTCGGCGTCGTTCATCCCGGTCTACGCGGCGCTGAACGAACGCGAGGACAAGGCGGCCGCGCGCGCCCTCGCCGGAGCCGTCCTGGGGCTGCTGCTCCTGGCGTCGGGCGTGTTGGCGCTCCTCGGGATCGCTTTCGCGCCCGGGCTCACCGCGGTCGTCGCCCAAGGCTTCGACGGGCCGCGCCGCGAGCTCACGACGATCCTCGTGCGCATTCTGTTCCCGATGACCGGGCTGATGGTCGTGTCCGCCTGGTGCCTCGGCATTCTCAATACGCACCGCCGCTTCTTTTTGCCGTACGCCGCTCCGGCGTTGTGGAATGTCGCGGGCATCATCGCGATGGTCGCCGCGGGCTCGTGGCTCGCGGGCCGGAACCTGCCCGTGCCGGACCAGCTGTACCGCCTCTCGCTCGCCTTGGCATGGGGGACCGTCGCCGGGAGCATCCTGCAGATCGCCGTGCAGATCCCCGCCTGCTGGCGCGTGCTCGGGGGGATCAGACTGCGCTTGAGCACCGCGATCGAGGGAGTGCGACCGGTGATCTGGGCCTGGGCGCCCCTCGTGATCGGGGCAGGCGTCGCGCAGCTGTCAGGGTTCATCGACACGTTCCTCGGCTCGTTCACCGGCACCGGTGGTGTGGCGAGCCTCGGCTACGCGCAGCTGATCCAGGTGCTGCCGGTCAGCCTCTTCGGCGTGTCGGTGGCGGCGGTCGCGTTGCCCGACCTGGCGCGCGACGCCCAGACCACAGCGCCGAACGACCAGCTGCGGGGCCGGATCGGCGTGGGGTTCCGCCGCATTTCATTTTTCGTCGTGCCGTCGGCGTTCGCGTTCGTGGCCCTGGGCCCGGCAATCGTCGGCGCCCTGTTCCAGACGGGGCGGTTCGATGCAGATGACACGCTGCTGGTCGGCGGTGTGCTCGCCGCGTACGGGGTGGGGCTCCTCGGACAGGCGACCGTGAAGCTCTTCGCGTCCGGGTTCTACGCGCTGCGAGACACACGCACACCGGTCCGGATCGCCGCGCTGTCACTCGGCGTCTCCGCGGGGTTGTCGTGGGTCCTCATGCGGCGCCTGGGCCCCGCGGGGATCGCGCTCGGGTCGTCACTGGGGTCGACGCTGAACGTCGTGTTGCATTTGCGCGATCTCGACCGCCGCATCGGGACGATCCTCGCCGCCCCCGATTGGCGTGCCTTTGGCGTGGTCGTCTTCGCTGGGCTGGCGGGCGCCGCGCTCGCGATGGCGGGCGCCGGCCTCAGCGCCGGGTGGCGCCCGGTTCCGCATGGCCTTGCCGTGCTCGGTATCTTTGGGGTGACCTACGGAGCGCTGACGTTGGTGCTTCGCCACCCCGATGCGTTACGCTCATGGCAATCCCTGACCGGCTCGCGCGCCAACTAGCGGCACTCCCTGATCAGCCGGGCGTCTACCTCTGGAAGGACGCCGAGGGCGAGATCCTGTACGTGGGCAAGGCGAAAAGCCTTCGCTCCCGCGTGCCGAGCTATCTCTCCGACGCCGAGCCGGCCACTCCGGAGCGCGAAGCGCTGGCGCGCCAGATCGCGGATCTCGAGACGATCGTGGTGCCGAGCGAAGCGCAGGCGCTGCTGCTCGAGAACAATCTCATCAAGGAACACCAGCCGCGATTCAACATCCGGCTGCGCGACGACAAGAGCTATCCGCAGATCGCGGTGACGCTGGGGGAGCCGTTCCCGCGCGTGCTCGTCGTGCGCCGCGTGACGCTGCCGGGCGCGCGCTATTTCGGGCCCTATACCGACGTCGCCACGCTGCGCCAGACGCTCAAGATCATCCGGCGCATCTTCACCGTGCGGTCGTGTCATTGGAATCTGCCCACCGAGGCTCCCGATCGCCCGTGCCTCGATTATCACATCGACCGCTGCCGGGCACCCTGCGTCGGCTACCAGAGCGTCGAGGACTACCGCCGCATGGTGGACGACGTCGTGCTCTTCCTGGAGGGCAAGACTCTCGATGTCCGCACGCGCTTGCGCGAGCGGATGCAGGGCGCGAGCAAGGCGACGGATTTCGAGCGCGCCGCGCAGCTGCGCGACGCCTTGAAATGGCTCGACCAGCTCGAGCAGCCGCAAACCGTGGAGGTGGTCGGGGGCGGGGACGCGGACGCGATCGGGTTGGCCCGTGACGGAGACGATGCGTGCGGCGTGATTCTGCGGATTCGCGACGGGCGCCTGATCGCGCGAGAGCATCGGTTCCTGGAGAACGTGGAGCATGCGCCGGAGGATCAGGTGTTGAGCGCGTTCCTGGTGGGCTACTACTTGCCCCTCGATCAACGGGCCGCCCGCGTGGTGCTCCCGTACGCCCCGGCCGACACCGACGCGCTCGCCGAGCTCGCGCCCGGCGTGGACTTTGTGGTGCCGCAGCGGGGCGCCAACGCCAAGCTCGCGGAATTGGCGGACCAAAACGCGCGGCATCTCCTCGACAGCTTCAAGATCGAGGCCTTCGATATCGACGAGCGCTCGGCCGACCCCGTCTTCGCCCTGGGCCGCGACCTGGGGCTCGCCGTCGTCCCGCGGGCGATGGTGTGCATCGACATTTCGACGAACCAGGGGCGCGACACCGTTGGGGCGCTGGTGTGGTTCGAGGGCGGACGTCCCCGCAAAGCCGAATACCGTCGCTACAAGATCAAGGGCGTGGCGCAGCAGGATGACTACGCCGCCGTGCACGAAGTCGTCACGCGCTTCCTGCGGCGCCGTGTCGATGAAGGAAAGTCATTGCCCGATTTGATCGTGATTGATGGCGGGAAAGGCCAGCTGGGCGCCGCCGTCGACGCCGCCCGGGGCGTGCAGCTCGAGCGCGTGCCGATCGTGAGCCTGGCGAAACGTGACGAAGAGGTGTTCCTGCCTGCTCAGCCCGATCCGTTGCGGTTGTCGCGCCGCAGCCCCTCGCTCAAGTTGCTGCAACGCGCTCGCGACGAGGCGCATCGCTTTGCGGTGGGGTACAGTCGCAAGCGCCGGTCGGCTCGCACCATCACGTCGGAGCTGCTGCGCATCCCCGGCGTCGGTCCGTCGCGGCGGCGCGCGCTGCTCGAACGCTTCGGCTCGCTTGCCGGAGTGAAGACCGCCACCCCGAAGGAAATCGCCGCGCTCCCCGGATTCTCCACGCGCCTCGCCGAGCGGATCCTCGATCGTCTGACCCAACGCGTATGACACTTCCCTGGAGCCTCGAGTGCTCGGCCTGCGTGCCGGTGCGGAAACGGTCCGCGGACGGACTGCCCGGAGTGTGCGAGGCGTGCGGCGCGCCGTACGTAGTGCGGTACGCCGCCGCGCCACGACCCGAAGCCAAGGCGCTGCTCGAGGGCAGGCCCTGGACGATGTGGCGCTATCGCGAATGGCTCCCCCTCGCCCGAGGCGAGAGCCCCGTAACCCTGGGCGAGGGCGGCACGCCGCTGCTGAGCGTCGCACGCCTTGGCGCTCGCACTGGGTTTGCGAACCTGTGGATCAAGGAAGAAGGCACCAACCCGACGGGTTCCTTCAAGGCCCGGGGGCTCGCCGCGGCCGTGACGCGTGCCGTGCTTGCGGGAGCGAAGCAGTTCGTCGTGCCGACCGCCGGCAACGCGGGTGTCGCGCTAGCGGCGTACGCCACGCGCGCCGGAGTACCGGCGCGCGTCTATGCGCCGGCCACGACTCCCGCGCCCATCCTCGCGCAGATCCGCGTCTTCGGCGGCGACCTGGTGCTGCTCGACGGGCATATCGGTGACTGCGGTAAGGCGGCGCGAGCTTTCGCTGCCGAGAGCGGCGCGGTCGACGTCTCGACGTTGCGGGAGCCATATCGCATCGAGGGCAAGAAAACGTTGGGGCTCGAGTTGGCGGAGCAGCTCGGTTGGACGCTCCCCGACGCGATTGTGTACCCGACCGGGGGAGGCACCGGTCTGATCGGCATGTGGAAGGCGTTCCAAGAGCTGCGCGCGAGCGGGTGGGTGACAGCCGAGGGCACGCTGCCACGCATGTACAGCGTCCAGGCGACGGGCTGCGCCCCGGTGATTCGCGCGTTCGAAGCGGGTGCCGAGCGCTGCACGCCCTGGCCCGATCCGACGACGGTCGCAGCGGGACTGCGCGTGCCGGGCCCCCTCGGCGATCGGCTCATGCTCCAAGCCCTCCGGGAAAGCGGAGGCGGCGCCACGGCGGTGAGCGACGAGGCCCTGACGGCTGCCGCCCGGCAGATGCAGACGGTCGAGGGCATCGACGCGGCCCCTGAGGGTGGAGCAGCCCTGGCGGGGGCTGTAGAGTTGTTGCGGCGCGGCCTGATCAAGCCCGAGGAACGCGTGGTCGTCTTCAACACCGGTGCCGGGTGGCTCTACAGGGCCTAAGCCGTTTATATTTCGCCACTTCTCCCCATGCGCATCGCCATAATCGACCCGGCCGCCGGCATCAGCGGCGACATGACGCTGGGAGCGTTGCTGTCGCTGGGCGTGCCCGCGTCGTGGCTGCAGGAGCTCCCTGCGCGTCTCGGGCTAGCCAACGTCGGCGTCACGATTCGAGACGTGCGACGCGCGGGTGTGGGGTGCAAGCAGGTCGAGTTCGCGATCCCCGAGCAGCCACACGGTCGCCACGTCGGCGAGTTGGTCCGGCTCGTGCAGGGTGCGTCGGTTTCCGACTGGGTGAAGGAGCGCGCGGTTCGCGCGTTCCGGCTCGTCGGTGAAGCCGAAGGCAAGGTTCACGGCGTTGCACCCGAACAGGTCCACCTGCATGAGGTCGGAGCCGTAGACGCCGTGCTCGACATCGTGGGGGCCATCGAGGGATTTGAGCGACTCGGCGTCGACGCCGTGTATCACTGGCCCGTCGCCGTGGGGACTGGATGGGTGGAGGCGGCGCACGGCAAGCTGCCGGTGCCCGCGCCCGCGACGGCGCTGCTGCTCGAGGGACTCGACGTCGCGACGGACGGTCCTGCCGTGGGCGAGGCGACAACGCCGACGGGCGCCGTGCTGCTGAGAGTTCTCTCGGCGGGGGCGCCGCCGGCGCAATGGCGCATGGCGGGGAGCGGGTGGGGGGCAGGGCAGCGGGACCCCAAGGAGTATCCCAACGCGCTGCGCATTCTCGTGGCGGAGGAAGCGGCGGAGGCGGGCCGGGTGGTCCTGCTCGCGACGGACGTCGACGACATGAGTCCCGAGTACGTGGAGCCGCTGCGCCAGGCCTTACTCGCGGCCGGTGCGCTCGACGTGCAGACGTGGTCGGTGCAGATGAAAAAAGGGCGCCAGGGCTTCCGCGTGGAGGCGATGGCGCCGGAGCCGCTGGCGGAGGCGGTGACTGCCGAATTGTTCCGCCACAGTACGACCGCGGGTGTGCGGCGCTGGGTGGCCGAGCGGGCGACGCTGGCGCGGCATCAAGTGACAGTACGCCTGGACGGCGTAGCCGTCCGGGTGAAGGTGTTGGAGCAGGCGGGCGGAGGTGGGGTACGGGTGAAGCCGGAGTACGAGGATGTACTGGCGGCGGCCCGGGCCCTGGGGAAGCCGCCGATCGACGTGGCGCGCGCCGTCGAGCGCGACGCCGCAGCCCTCGTGGCGAAAACCAAGGAGTGAATCGTGCGCAAGTTCCGCAGTGTCGTCTTCGCAGGTCTCGTGGCCGCCGTCGCGCTCGCCCCGCAGGCGAGAGCGCAGCAACAGCCGAGCACCAACAAATGGGCGGCGCCGAAGTGCGATATCAAGCCGGGTCACTTCCTCGTGAACAGCGGGTTACTGTACTTGAAGAGCGCCACGGAAACCCGATTCGAGGACCAGAAGCAGAAGGACCTGACCGCGGCTCGCGGCGTTCTAATGCAGGCGCTCTCAACGGGCGGTCAGGAAAAGAACTCGGCCGCGTGGTACTACCTGGCGCGCTACTACATCCTGATCCAGGACCTGACGGGCGCGGATTCCGCGTTCCGGCGGGCTGAGACGCTGAAGCCGGACTGCGCCGACGACATCGGTCTCTGGCGCCGGTACGTGTGGATTGGCGTATTCAATTCGGGAATTGGGGCCTGGCAGGCGAGCAACACCGACTCGGCGATGGCAAGTTTCCGGCGGGCCAACGCCATCTACCAGGCGGAGCCTACGGGCTTCAAGTACCTGGCGTCGTTGTTATACCAGGCCGGGCAGCTCGACTCAGCCGTCGTCTACTTCCGGCGCGCCGCCGACATCGCGGCCAAAGACGAGAAGTGGAAGCAGGATCGCCGGGACGCGCTGTTCAACATGGCGCGCATCGAGCACAGCCAAAAACACTGGGCCGAGGCTCAAGCGGCGTATAAAGAGTACCTGACGGTGGTTCCGAACGACCCGGAGGCGGAGGCGAGTCTGGCGAGCGTCCTGAGCCAGACCGGCCAGCGCGACAGCGCGTTCGCCATGTACCGCCGGGTCATCGCGCAAGGCGACTCGGCGGGCGCGATGCCCATGTTCCGCGTCGGCGTGGAGATCTTCCAGGCGGTGTCGGACGAACCCGATACCGGCAAGGCGGGCGGGGACTGCCGCACCCAGGCTAGGGCCAATCGGCTCACGCCGGTGCGGATCAAGGCCCGGTGCGATTCGGTCACCAGGGGCATGATGCGGGAGTACGAGACAACGGCCGGCGTGACATATCGCCTGGCCGCCGAGGCCTTCGAGGCGGGCCTCAAGATCAACCCGTACTATCGCGACGGCTTGTACAACCTGATGAACGCGTACCTGCAGGTGAACGACTCGATCCACGTGGTTCCGGTGGCGCAGCGGCTCGTCGCCGTGGATCCGATGAACCGGATGTCGATACGCCTGCTGGCGTTCGCGCACCAGCGCGTCGGTCGCGTGGACTCGACGTTGCACTACCTGAGGATGGCCGACTCGACGCTCCTGGCCGACGTCACACTCAGCGAGTTCGATCCACAAGATTCGACGGCGCGCGTGAAGGGACTCGTGACCAACATGCGCACCACCGCGGGGCAGCCGTTCAAGTTGGTTTTCGAGTTCCTGAATGCGCGGGGCGAGGCCCTCGCGACACAGTCCACCGACGTGCCGGCGCTCCCGGCACAGGGGACGCACGTGTTCGAGATTACGGTTGCGGCGAAGGGCGTCGTCGCGTGGCGCTACCATAAGGAGTGAGGCCCCGGCAG
>Ga0137419_10001419_pt1 | contig 10252 bp, 7 predicted proteins | sample CZODoug3_1_2_16f_FD_108279 | JGI IMG/M metagenome (GOLD analysis project Ga0137419, IMG submission 108279) | Vadose zone soil fungal communities from Angelo Coast Range Reserve, California, USA - CZODoug3_1_2_16fungal (Illumina Assembly) | ecosystem: Environmental > Terrestrial > Soil > Vadose... | reverse complement strand
TTCGGCGCCTTCGCCACCGTGATGGATGCGGTCAAGCAATCGGGCATTGGCAGTGTAAGCATCGTGACGCAACCCGTGGAGTCGCATGGCGGCAAGCCCTGAAATCTATTTCGAGCACGCGCCGTGGGGTAGGCCGATCGTCGCGTCGGTGGTCTTGCACGCGGGCCTGGCGGGAGTGCTCGTGGTTTATGCCCTATTCTTCCAGGGCGCACGCGGCCCCATGTGGGGCACCGGCGGAGGCGGCGAGGCGATGAGCGCAACTCTCGTCAGCTCTTTGCCGCTGCCCAGCGTCGAGACGCAATCGCAAAGCGTGCTCGTCACCGAGTCCAAGGGACTCACGCAGTCGCAACCGGTCGCGCAAACCCAGGAACCGGACGCCATTCCGATTCCCGACAGAAACATTAAGAAAAAGGTAATCAAATCGGTGAACTCAACCGTGAAACCTCGCGAACCGGAACCGCAACCAAGCAACCAGGTTCCGTTCGGCGAAGGCGGTCCGGCGGCAACGTTTAGCGCTTCGGGCGGCCAAGGCGCCATGTCATTTAGCGGCGGCTCAGGCGATTTTGGCAGCCGCTTTGGCTACTACGTGCGCGTTGTGCAGCAAAAAGTTTCGGAGAATTGGCTCAAGTACGAGGTGGACCCGAAGGTCAGCGAGGGGCGCAGGGTGTATGTGTCGTTTGACATCTCGCGCGGCGGCGATCCCTCGAATATACAAGTAGAGCAGTCCAGCGGCGTGCCGTCGCTGGACATTTCTGCGGTGCGCGCATTGAAGCGGATCGATACATTTGGCCCGCTACCCGCGGACTATGCGGGCAACAAAGTTTCTGTGGAGTTTTATTTTGATTGGAAAAAGTAAATGAAGAACTTTTCTAAATCCGCATTGGCGGTTATGACCGCCATTCTCCTACTGAACTCGGCCTCACCTGCCCAGACGGACTGGATTCGCACGGGCACAGGCCTGGGTGTCGAAAAGGTGCGGCTGGCCTCGGCGAACTTTAAGTCCTCGACCGCCGACCCTCGCAACGCCGCTCTCCTCACCTCCTTCAACGACACGCTGGAAACCGACCTTGAAAACGCCGGCATCTTCGACATGGTCTCGAAGAGCTTTCATCCGACCAGCATCCCCGCGTCGCCGCCCGAAGTGAAGTTCCTTGAATGGAGCGGGCCTCCACCGAATGCCTCCATGCTAGCCTTCGGCACTCTGGGTGTCACAGCCGAGACCATGACCGTGCAGGGTTGGCTGGACGATGTCAAGAATCCCCTCTCAGCCCAGGTGCTCGCCAAGCAGTATCAGGACAAGGCCACGACCGACGCAGCCCGCATGACCGCCCACAAATTCGCCGACGAAATCATCTTCCGTCTTGGCGGCGGCATTCCCGGCATCGCCGAAACCCAGATCGTTTTCATCAGTTCGCGCAGCGGCCACAAAGAAGTTTGGATGATGGACTACGACGGCGCCAACCAGCGCCAGATATCGAAGATGGGCTCGATCTCGCTCTCGCCCCGAATTTCTCCCGACAACAGCCGCATCGCCTTCACTTCGGTCACCGCGGCCGGCGGATGGCAGCTGCAAATGTTCTCGCTTGAACTGGCCCGCACCGTCAGCTTCCCGCGCTTCGGCGGCACCAATGTCTCGCCCTCTTGGTCGCCGGATGGCAGCCGCATTGCCTTCTCCTCTTCTCAGAGCGGCGACCCGGAAATCTACGTCGCCGACAATGGCGGCCGCAGCTCGAAACGCGTCACCACCTCTCCGGGCCCCGACGTCTCGCCTTCCTGGAACCCTAAGACCGGCTCGCAAATCGCCTTCGTCAGCGGACGCAGCGGCCTGCCCCAGGTCTTCACCATGGAAGCCGACGGCACCAACCCGCAGCGTATGACCGACCAGGGTTACGCCGTTTCTCCCGCGTGGTCACCCAATGGGCAGTTTCTGGTATTTTCCTGGATGCGCAAATACGGTCCCGGCGCTCCCGGAGCGCAGGATCTCTACATCATGGACATCGTCAGCAAGCAATGGGTGCAGCTCACACACGATGGCGGCCGCAACGACTTCCCGGCCTGGTCGCCCGATGGCCGCCACATTGTGTTCCAGTCCACGCGCTCCGGCGCCGAGCAACTGTGGACCATGCTGGCCGACGGCAGCAACGCGCGCCAGCTCACCACCAGCGGCCGCAACACGCAGCCCAATTGGAGCTGGAAGTGACCTCGTTCGCTACTTTAGAAGTGAGCTGAAGTGCACTACTCTCGAAGTCCACAAACTTTATAGATCTAAATCGGAGGATGCCGTGAAACATGTTAGCCGCTTCATCTCGGTCCTGGCTGTGGGCAGTGCGTTGCTACTGGGCGCCTGCCACCACAAACCGCTGCCGGTTCCGCCACCGCCCACCCCGCCGCCGCCCGCGCCCACCGCTTCCCTAACGGCAAATCCAAATTCAGTACCGAGAGGCGAATCCACCACGCTCACCTGGGAGACGACCAATGCCACCGACGTCCAGATTGACGGCGTAGGCCCTGTCAATCCCACGGGCTCGCGACAAGTCACACCGGCCGACTCGACGACCTACCGCCTGGTGGCCAAGGGTTCCGGAGGTTCGCAGGAAGCCACAGCGCGTGTCACCGTCGAGGCTCCACCGCCGGCGGCCACGACCGAGACGACTGGCTCGCTCACCGAGGAACAGCAGTTCAACCAGAGCGTCAAAGACATCTACTTCGATTACGACAAGTACGACGTCAGTGCCGCCCAGCAGAGCAGCATCACTACCACTGCGCAGTATCTAGCGGCCCATCCCGGAATTCGCTTTTCCGTGGAAGGCCACTGCGATGAGCGTGGTTCCACCGAATACAACCTGGCGCTCGGTGACAATCGCGCCAATGCCGTGAAGGGTGCACTCGTGCGGGCGGGCATTTCCGGTGATCGCGTGCGCACCATCAGCTACGGCAAAGAAAAGCCCTTCTGCATGGCCAGCACCGAAGACTGCTGGCAGCAGAACCGCCGCGGCCACTTTGTGTATCAGAAGTAATTTTGGCAGCAGAAGTAATGCTTGCGCTTTTTTGCGGCTGTCATCCTGAGCGGAGCGACGGATCCCCGGGGTGCTGGCATCAAAATAACTCTCGCGAGCTTTCTCACCGGGACGTTTCCCGATGAGGAAGCTTGCGAGGGAAGCTGTTCGCGGAGCCTCGGCTGCGCGAAGGATGACCATATTCAAGGGGTGTACGCGATGAAGAAGCTACGGATTGCCATTTTATTTTGGGGAGCGGGCCTGCTGGCCACCACGCCCGCCTGGGGCGTGAGTAAGGAAATCCTCCAGCTCCAAACACAAATGCAGCTCATGCAGGACCAGATGACCTCCATGCAGCGCTCCTTCGACGAGCGCATGGGCGTGATGCGCAACCTGGTCGAGCAAAGCACCGATACCATGAACAAGATCGCCGGCTCGATCGATAAACTCCAGACCTCGATTCAGAAGCAAAATACAGACGGCGCCTCCCGTGTCGACCAGTTCTCCGGGCAAATTCAGTCGCTGAACGACAGCATTGACGAACTCAAAGCCCGCCTCGGCAAAGTCTCCAAGCAGCTCGACGACCTGCAAGCCTCCCAGCAAACTGTAGCCGCCCAAACCGCGACGGCCGCCCAAGTGGCGGTGGCTGCGCAGCAGCAACAGCAAGCCCCTCCGCCCGACGTCCTCTACAACAACGGCCTCCGCGACTACACCTCCGGAAAAACCGACCTGGCCACGCAGGAATTCAGCGACTACCTCAAGTTCTATCCCAACACGGATCTGGCCGGGAACGCCAGCTTCTATTTGGCCGAAATCGAGTTCAAAGCCGGCAGCTACGCGCAAGCGGCGAAGGACTACGACAAGGTCCTCGAAAACTTTCCCAGCGGCAACAAAGTCGCCGCCGCCCATCTGAAGAAGGGCTACAGCTTCGCCGAACTGGGTCAGAAAGACGCGGCCATCGCCGAACTGCAAACCCTGATCCAGCGCTTCCCGCGCGCCCCAGAGGCCGCACAAGCGAAAGAAAAGCTGCAGCAACTCGGCGTGAGCACCGCACCTGCGCGCAAACCGCGCTAGAACTGCTCGCTCGAATCGCTGTGGATCATCGAAAATTCCGTCCCTAACTACCGTGGCGCTGGCTCCCGCGAACTGGTAAAATCTGTAAAATCCAAACGCGGGAGCGGGAATGCAAGCAATCCTTGCCCTCGAAGATGGCCGCATCTTCCGAGGCAAAGGCTACGGCGCTAGGGGCGAAAGTTACGGCGAAGTCGTTTTTAATACTTCCATTACCGGCTACCAGGAAATTTTCACCGACCCTTCCTATACCGGCCAGCTTGTAGTTTTAACCAACCCGCAAATCGGAAATTACGGCACCAACGCAGACGATGGCGAATCCACGCGCCCGTACATCGAAGGCCTCATCGTCCGTGAGTTCTCCAGAGTCAGCTCCAACTGGCGCTCCGAGCAAGTAGCGGAAGAGTATCTCGAACACCACAAAGTCCCCGTGCTAGGCGAAATCGACACCCGCGCCCTGGTTCGCCATCTTCGCGATAACGGCGCCATGCGCGGTGTAGTTTCCACGCTCGAGCGCGATCCCGAAAAGCTAGTCGCCAAAGCCCGAGCCATCCGCAAGATGGATGGCACTGATCTAGCCAAGGTCGTCACCACCCAGCACCCCTACGTCTGGGACCGCGGCGAGCGCTCCATCGAACCCACAGAAGTAGTCGGCGTAAAAGATGCTCCCGAGCGCTTCCACGTCGTCGCCTACGACTTCGGCATCAAGACCAACATCCTGCGCAAGCTGCGCAGCGAAGGCTGCAAAATTACAGTCGTCCCCGCCGAGACTCCCGCCGAGGACGTGCTCTCCCTCAAGCCCGACGGCGTCTTCCTGAGCAACGGCCCCGGCGACCCCGAGCCCTGCACCTATGCAGTCGACAACGTCCGCCGCTTAATGGGACGCCAACCCATCTTCGGAATCTGTCTGGGCCACCAAATCATCGGCATCGCTCTGGGCGGCAAGACCTTCAAACTGAAATTCGGCCACCACGGCGGCAATCACCCAGTCAAGCAACTGAGAACCGGCAAAATAGAAATTACGGCCCACAACCACAACTTCGCCGTCGACCCGGATTCGCTCCCGCAAGGCGAAGTCGAACTCACTCACGTCGATCTGAACGACAACACGCTCGAGGGCCTGCGCCACCGCAACTTCCCGCTCTTCAGCGTCCAATACCACCCGGAAGCTGCGCCCGGCCCGCATGATTCGCACTATCTGTTCAAAGAGTTTGTGGGGATGATGGAGGAGAGCAAGCGCTGAGAAAGGAGCGCCCGTGAGGACACGAAGCAGGCTTTGTCTCCGCGTCACTCGGATTGATGGCCGTGATTCTCGGCAGTCCCATGCCCTAAACCAAAAGGTCGGCTACTCCTGGTTGGCGAAGAGTTAAATGCCCAAACGCACTGACATCTCGAAAGTCCTAATTATCGGCTCCGGCCCCATCGTCATTGGCCAGTCCGCGGAGTTCGACTACTCCGGCACCCAGGCCTGCAAGGTCCTCAAGGCCGAAGGCTACGAGGTCGTCCTCGCCAACTCGAACCCGGCCACCATCATGACCGACCCCGAGTCCGCGGATCGCACCTACATCGAGCCCCTGACCCGCGAGTACCTCGAAGAAATCATCCGCCTCGAATCCGAAATGTGCGGCGGCAAAGGCTTCGCACTCCTCCCCACCGTAGGCGGCCAAACCGCGCTCAACCTGGCCGTCGACCTGGCCGACAGCGGCATTCTTGAAAAATACAACGTCGAACTCATCGGCGCGAAAGTTGACGCCATCAAAAAAGCGGAAGACCGCCTCTTCTTCAAAGATGCAATGCAAAAGATCGGCCTCGACGTTCCGAAATCGGCACTTGTGGCCAACGTCAAGGACGGCAGCGAGTTCGCCGGAAAAATCGGCTTTCCCGTCATCATTCGCCCCTCCTTCACTCTCGGGGGCAGCGGCGGAGGCATCGCCTACAACCGCGAGGAACTCACCGACGTCCTCTCCCGCGGCCTCGATCTGTCGCCTGTCCACGAGTGTCTCATCGAGGAATCCGTCCTCGGCTGGAAGGAATTTGAACTCGAGGTCATGCGCGACCTGGCCGACAACGTCATCGTCATCTGCTCCATCGAAAACTTCGACCCCATGGGCGTCCACACCGGCGATTCCATTACGGTCGCCCCGGCGCAAACCCTCACCGACCGCGAATACCAGATCATGCGCGACGCCGCCCTCGCCGTTATCCGCGAAATCGGCGTCGAAACCGGCGGCTCCAACGTCCAGTTCGGCGTCAACCCCGACAACGGCCGCATGGTCGTCATCGAAATGAACCCGCGCGTCTCGCGTTCCTCGGCCCTGGCCTCCAAGGCCACCGGGTTTCCCATTGCAAAAATTGCCGCCAAGCTCGCCGTCGGCTACACGCTCGACGAAATCCCCAACGACATCACCCGCAAAACGCCAGCCTGCTTCGAGCCCACGCTCGACTACGTAGTCGTCAAGATCCCCAAGTGGCAGTTCGAAAAATTCCCCGGCGCCGACGAGACCCTCGGCCCGCAAATGAAGTCCGTCGGCGAAGTCATGGCCATTGGCCGCACCTTCAAGGAATCGCTGCTGAAAGCCGTCCGCGCCCTCGACACCGGCAAGAAAACCGGTTCCGAAAAAATCGAGCCCAAAATCCTCACCCAGCGTCTGGTCACGCCGCATCCCGAGCGCCTGAGCTACCTGCGCTACGCCATCCGACAGGGCTACACCGTCAAGCAAATCGCGCGCATGACCGGCATCGATCCCTGGTTCCTGCAGCAGATGAAAGAAATTAACGACATGCAGCTCGAGCTCGAGAAGCATCCGATGGAATCCATCCCGGCGGAAGTTCTCCGCGACGCCAAGCGCATGGGCATTTCCGACGGCCGCCTGGCCGGGGTCTGGCGTCTCGACGCCAACAAAGGCGCCAGCGAAAAGGTCCGCCACCTCCGCAAGAAGCATGGCATCACCCCAGTTTATAAGCGCGTCGATACCTGCGCCGCCGAATTCGAAAGCTTCACGCCGTACCTCTATTCGACCTACGAAGAGGAAGACGAAGCCGCACCCACGCCGAAGAAGAAAGTCATGATCCTGGGCGCGGGCCCGAACCGCATCGGTCAAGGCATCGAGTTCGATTACTGCTGCTGCCACGCCTCCTTCGCGCTGCGCGACGACGGCTACGAAACCATCATGGTGAACTGCAATCCGGAAACCGTTTCCACCGATTACGACACCAGCGACCGCCTCTACTTCGAGCCCCTGACCTTTGAAGACGTCTTCGCCATCTACGAGCACGAAACCTCCAAAGGCGCGGAAGTCGGCGTAATCGTGCAATTCGGCGGCCAAACTCCGCTCAACCTGGCGCTTCCGCTCAAAGCCGCCGGTGCTCACATCATTGGAACAACGCCCGAATCCATCGACCTCGCGGAAGACCGCAAACGTTTCGGCAAGCTGCTCGAGGACCTCGAGATCCCGCAAGCCGCCGGAGCCATGGCCACTTCTCCCGAAGAAGCCGTGGCCGCGGCCGCGCAAATCGGCTACCCCGTCCTCGTCCGTCCCAGCTACGTCCTGGGCGGCCGCGCCATGGTCATCGCCTACGACGACGAGACCATCACCCGCTACATGAAGGAAGCCGTCGAATATTCGCACGACCGGCCCATCCTCGTCGATAAATTCCTGGAAGACGCCCTGGAAGTCGACGTCGACGCCCTCTCCGACGGAGAAGACACCGTCATCGGCGGCATCATGCAGCACATCGAGGAAGCCGGCATTCACTCCGGCGATTCCTCCTGCGTGCTCCCCGCAGTCGATATCCCGCAGCCGGTTCTCGCGACCATCCGCGACTACACCTTCAAACTAGCCCGCGCCCTCAAGGTCGTGGGCCTGATGAATATCCAATTCGCCATCCCCCGCAACGGAACCCAGGGTAGTAACGGCATGCCCAAGGTCTACGTGATCGAGGTCAACCCGCGCGCCTCTCGCACGGTTCCCTTCGTCTCCAAAGCTACCGGCATCCCCATGGCGAAAATCGCCTCGCGCCTCATGGTCGGCCGCAAGCTCCGCGAGTTCCTCCCGGAAAACGTGGCCCACCGCACCGACCTCGACACCGGCAGCCACTACTACGTCAAGTCCCCGGTCTTCCCCTGGAACAAATTCCCGGGAGTCGATACTGTCCTTGGTCCGGAAATGAAATCCACCGGCGAAGTCATGGGCGTGGCCGACAACTTCGGAGAGGCTTTCGCCAAAGCCCAACTGGCCGCAGGCCAAACCCTCCCCACCAAAGGCATGGTCTTCGTCAGCGTAGCCGAACACGATAAACCGCATATCGCCGAAGTGGCCCGCCGCTTCGTCGACCTGGGCTTCACCCTGGTCGCCACCCACGGCACCGCCGACACCCTCGAGCATTCCGGCCTTGCGGTAGACCGCGTCTTCAAAGTCAAAGAAGGCCGGCCCAACATCGTTGACCTCATCAAGGGCGAAAGGATTCAGCTCATCATCAATACGCCCCAGGGCGCTGACCCCTGGTTCGACGAAAAAGCCATCCGCCGCGCCAGCATCCTCCACCGCATCCCAGCCATCACCACCATCGCCGCTGCCCGCGCCGCCGCCGAAGGCATCGCCGCCCTGCAACGCCGCCACGTCTCCGTCCACGCGTTGCAACAACTGCACGCCGACCGCCTCCCGCGCGCCGTGCAGTAACAAGGCCGTGCAGTTACAAGGCCGTGCAGTTACAAGAAGGATTCGTATCGGGGCACGTCTTCCGACGTGGGGCCAAGAGCAGCATCATGATCGGCTTCAGGCGCTGGAACTGACGGCGCCTGCACTTGTCCATGAAGAATGAAAATGTCTTGCCGGGCATGGCCTTGTTCCTAGGCTTGGCCTTAGCTCTGGGCGCGTGCGAAAAGAAAACCACTCCACCCCCACCCGACCACCCCCGACTCACTCCCAACGTCACTCTGCGCGACATCACTTTCCACAGCACCGCCCTCGATCGCGACAGGCCCTACCGCGTAATCCTCCCCGCCGCGATCCCGGCAGGCAAGAAGCTTCCCGTGCTCTATCTCCTCCACGGCGGAGGCGGTAACTTCCACGACTGGTCCAACTATTCCGACGTCGCCCGCTTTGCCGAGCGCGGCTTCATCCTGGTCATGCCGGAAGGCGAATCCTCCTACTACACCAATGCAGCCGACCGCCCGCAAGACCGCTACGAAGACTACATCGCCACGGACCTGATCGCCGATGTCGAAAAGCAATTCCCCGCCGCCTCAGGCCGCGCCAACCGAGCCATCATGGGCGTGTCCATGGGAGGCTTCGGCGCGGTCAACCTGGCCCTCAAACATCCCGACCTGTTCAGCTTCGCCGCCGGAATCAGTTCCGCCCTCGATGTCCCCAGCCGCCCGTTCTCGATCAAGCGAATCCAGCAATATCGCCAACACGCCGCAATCTTCGGCCGCTGGAAAAGCGAACATCGCGGCGCCAATGATCCCTTCATCCTCGCGCGCTCGGTCGATCCAGCCCGAACTCCGTACTTCTATCTCACCTGCGGCGATCAGGAAGGCCTGCTCCCCGCGAACCACCAGTTCGCATCGCTCTTAAAGGCGCGCCGCATCGCGGGCGAATTCCACGGTGGTCCAGGAGGACACGACTGGAACCAATGGAATGCGCGGCTGGACGACGTATTTGCCAGCCTAGCGACGCACCGAAATTTGGGGAACTGACTGAGCGGACAACTAGTGAGTACTTCCAGCCTCTCCCTCTCGCGGCCCACCTATCGGATCGTGAGCGTAGCAGGGCGGGTGCCCCACCAATGGATCCAAATCGTTGAGGCCCGCAAGCATCAGCCACGCAGCGCGCAAAAACTCCTCATAGCTCTCTTGGGCGACTTCAGCATAAGAGGCAGTCCTCGGGGGAAGTGCTGATACGCTTCCAATCTGCTCCACCACGACCACAGGCGTCCATACAGTTAGAAACCCATACCCCCTGTCGTATTTCCCTACCCGCCGGCAAAACTGGCGAGCACCCCGCCCTACTTCTGCAGTTCGAGAGAAGCGTGGATGTGATGTTGGAAATGGCCCGCGCCCCGTCTCATCGTACGGTCGAACATGGTACGGTCGAACATGGTACGGTCGAAGATGCTACCGTCGAAGATGCTACCGTCGAAGGCGGTTGCGGAGATGTCGCTCGCCCGAGCGTGGCTCAATCCAC
>Ga0137419_10001418_pt1 | contig 10254 bp, 2 predicted proteins | sample CZODoug3_1_2_16f_FD_108279 | JGI IMG/M metagenome (GOLD analysis project Ga0137419, IMG submission 108279) | Vadose zone soil fungal communities from Angelo Coast Range Reserve, California, USA - CZODoug3_1_2_16fungal (Illumina Assembly) | ecosystem: Environmental > Terrestrial > Soil > Vadose... | reverse complement strand
TTGTGTGACCTCAAGCTAGTCATTCATAGATCATTATCAGCTTAATCCCATACCGCTATTAGCAAGTGGAAGCTTGTAGTAGCAGTATTTGTAGTAGCAGTAGTAGTCAAGCTTACTAGTTATTACAAACCTTGCATTGTGTATAGGATTCATACCTAGGCAACATAGCAAAGACCTCCCCGAACAACAGGTGTAACCCGACCATTTTTCCTGGACCGGCCAAGCCTGAAATAGACTGTGTTCACAGTCATATTTGATTCTCACATCTGGAGCCCACCGCGAGGGTTGGTTCTATTGATCTTGTTGCCTTTGTATCTTTCCATTACTTAGTGCAACCACCTTTTATATAAATGCGTTCTGAAGCCCAGTTCACTATGCCAGACATGTTTGTAGGAGACCCCACAGAATCACAGACAGCAGAAAGTTATGTCTTTGAGAATGAGGGATCAGGTACTAATGTTTCCCATGAACAGATTCCAGACCAAGGCACCATGCCTAGAAGACAGAGGGCCAGCATCCGGCAGTCCCCTCCACCTTCACAATTTTACCAGACTCCCAGATCAAATTTCTCAAATCCATTTAACTCAGTCCTTACCATGCCAATCCCAGGGACCAAGTTGGCACCAGAGAAATTCAGAGGAGATTTTCACAAGGTTAAAGAGTTTATCCAGCACTATGAGAGACTCTGTATCCAGAACAATGTAGTATTGGACTTAGAGAAATGTGAGACTATACTTCGTTATTGTTCAAAGAGAGAGAAGCAGACGATCAAGAATATACCTAGCTTTATATCAGGATCATGGGGGAGACTACGAGAAGACATTCTGAGGCTGTATGATGCAGACCTAGATACGAGGAGGTACAAGGTAAAGGATGTCAGGAATTTCTCGAAAGCACAGAAGACGAAGAAGATAAAGGATCTAGGAGGATGGAAGAAATATTGCCGCGCGTTTCTACGGATAGCAGGATCATTGTTAGCCGGAGGAAAAATTACAGATAAGGAGTACGCGACGTACTTTTGGCAGGGTATTCCGAGACCATTGCGACAGAGGATAGAGGGTAGGATATTGGTGCGCAACCCTACGCGCGACCTATCCGAGCCATTTGAGGTTGACGAAATGGACTTAGCGGCTACGGCAATCCTGCAGCGTGACAGGTTTGACAGAGCCTTAGATGATTCAGATTCGGACGAGGATAGTAGTGCGAACGAGTCGTCAAGCGAAGATAGCGATGATGAGAGTTCAGAGTCAGAATCAGAGGACGAGAAGGAGAAGAGGCGTCGACGCGCAAGGAAGCAGTCAAGAAGTAGGAAGTCGGACGAAGCGAGCAAGCGAGAGGAAAGCCGAGGGAAAGGGAAGACGGCCGCTGGTAAAAAGAGGATTGTCAGTGGAGGTCGTAGCGAGGTGGTTGAGTTAATTCACCAAATGAATTTACTTACCCGAGACGACCCGGAGTATGGACTCGCATACTATCAGGCATTGAAATTGGACCCAGATATTGCAAGAGTGGTGAGTGAGCCAGCCCTGCAGAAACCGGTTTATCAGCAAGCCGCACGCCCGAAGAACTTCGCTTACCAGGCGCAAGCAGCTCCCTATGCAACAGGAGCTAATGCTGTAAGACCGAGGACGGAAAGTTCCCCAATGTCGCAAGGATCCCCGCCGCCGCGCGCACCTGAAATGACGTGCTATGGATGTGGAGACACTGGGCATGGAATGGGACGATGTAAGACGTTAGCAGATCTAATAGCGAGAGGGTTACTTACCAGAGATAGTGAGGGACGAATAATGTACCCGGATGGCTCATGGATCCGGCGAAATTATGGAGAAACGTACTTGCAAGCGTTCGAGCGAGAACGGGCATCGCAGTCCCATCTGGTCATGATCGACGCAGATACGGACTATGAGAGATTCGAGGAGGACATTGAGGAGTTTGACGAAGAGGATCAGTATGTGATCAATCAGGGATATGACGACGAAGATAGGAACGAGGATGTGTTTGCAGTAAGGGATGCCAATTGGAGGACGTATGTCGCCGAGCGACCCGAGAAGCAGATTGCTGCGAAGAAGCGCATGGTAATGGACGGCGTGTATCCGCCGCGATTGAAAGATCTAGCAGGAGGAAAGGAGAATCGACCAGTGAACGAAGAGACAGGACGGCCAGTGCGGCCAGGGAAAGCGCAGCCGGCGCGCAGCGAAGGAGTCAGAGAGATAGAGCAGAAGTCGAAGAAGGTTGAACCAGTGCCTGTTGAGGTACACCAGCCCAGGTACGACCCCAGCAAAGACAGTCACATAGTGGAAGATAAGAACAGTCGCGCGATCGATAACCCAAAACGGTCGCAAAACGAGTTGCCGAATGAGGCTAGTCAAGGAACGGATAAGCGCGCGCCCCGAAAATCGGCCATTACAGAGCGCGTAAATGTTCTTGGAGTTTTGGATCAATTGCTGAATGCGAAAGTGGAGTTAGCAGTTGGAGAGGTGATAGGAATTTCGCGTGAAGTCGCAGGGCAGTTATCAAATGTAATGAAGCTGAAATCAGTAAAGGGTGCTGATTCAGTCAATCTTACTACGCAAGGAAATGGATTTCAGGCTAAGTCTCGGGGTCTTTTAATTAAGATTACGCTAGAATGTGATGGGCGCCCGATCGAAGCGATCGTCGACACAGGTTCTCAGCTAAATATAATTAATGAGAAGATTTCCAGGGCAATGGTTAAGCGCCCAATTGACTGTGCCGCCACAATGGTTATGAGCGACGCGAATGGAGGAAAGAAGAAATTATTGGGGCTTTTAGAGGATGTGCCCTTTGATTTTGGAGGAGTTAGGACGCGCGCTAATTTGTATGTAGGGGAGGGACTTTCATTCGATTTATTATTAGGAAGACCCTGGCAGCGCGGAAACCTAGTTACAATCGATGAGGTAACCGACGGGACATATCTTATCTTTAAGGACCCGGAAACGCGAGAACCCAGGCACAAGGTACTGGTAACCCCAGACGCTAACCTTACGCGTGATTGGAATTTCGAGCCGTCAACTTGGATGGCTACAGATGACTCAAATTCATATTTTATTGAAGGAGGCAGTGAAGATAGGGACCTGAAGAACTTCGGCCCTGGAAATATCGAGATGCCAAGCGAGCGCCTTATGGCAGACTACCCGCATTTGAACGAGTGGGAATTTCCAAATATATTTGTTGGTGGCGGGAAAAGTGATATTATCGAGATTGTAAAGCCATGGATGCAGAGAATATTGCTGCGTGCCTTACTGAGACCAGGGCACAAGGTTACTGAATGGGATGATAAGCTGCGCGCTTGGATTATAAAAGAGTATGGTCAAGAACTTCAAAATCCGCCTGTTTACACGCCCGCCCTTCGTCCCGAAATGGAAATTAAAGTCGGCCCCGCCACAGTTCAGCACGAGGCTGAGTTGCCTTCTTTATTCGCTTCCCCGGCTACTGCGCGTGCCGAGGCCGAAGAGCTTCTAGCGGGCCTCGGTAACATTCCCCATTATCTACATGATCGACACCTTCGGAATCTGATCTTAACCACTCGCGATGGTGTGATCGTCGGTTACAGCACGGACGCATCTGGATTTCGACGAACCGATCTTATGCTTTTCAATATGGGTCTTGTCGCAAGCAAAGGTACTCAGTCTAGCATAACTCAGTCATTACCCGATGTGCAGTATGGAACCGGTGTGGTTCATTTCTATCCGAACCTTGGGGGCGAAGCGCCAGCCAATTGGGAAATTCCCTATCTATTCCCAGCGCCTCCCCAGGCTTCGGTAAGTCCCTTAAAGTGCCTGAAGAAAGAGTTGGATTTGGAATTAACAGATTTCCAGGCCGAAGCTAGTATTTCTGTCAGCTCTGATCAGCCTCCAGCGGCAGGATTTAGGCCGATATCGCCCCTTATTGCACAATATCCCACGCCTGGAATTTATAACCATGACGAGTCGGATTTGGAGAGTAACCATGAGGTTGCTCTCCCTTGTCGTAGTTGTCTCACTTCTAACAGTCATACCTGCGCCGCTCGTACTTCGGTCAGACTCAATGTTGCGAATCTACCCATCAGCTGTCTTCTGGAAATTCCGGTCCCTTCTCCCCCATCCAACACGTCATCGGATGCAATGCCAGCCCTCGAAGATGTAGACGACGATAGCGACGACTCCATGTCAGGGAGCGAGGAGATGAAGGAGAAATTTGACGCGCTCGAGGAGGGAAGGAAGAGATGGACGAAGTTCAAGGAGAGTATGGAGAGAGAGCACAAGCATGGGCAAGGAGGGAAGTTTCAGGACTTCCAGCTCGACTCCCAGGAGGCCAGGCAGCGCGAACGAGAGGAAGCGACGGCTTACGCTCTCAAGGAATCTCGAAGGCGACGCAAACCCAACGGCGAACGATCGGTTTCGTCAAGCTCGCTTCCTACCTGCACGGACTCAGCGACATCGTGCGCACCCAAGAATATATTCAAGGACTTTCCAGCCGACTTTAGCACCCTCGCAGAAACGTCTTCTGATGAGCGTCGTCTCGAGAGCGACCTCGATAACGATCAGCTCATGTTACCACCCCCCCTTCCCATTCATCTAGGACCTTCTCTGGACACGTCGCGCGCTCACTATCTCAGGAATGGAAAGATCAAGCGGATCGACACGCCCCTCCCAACGATTGCTACTCAGCAAGGGGAGGACAGTTTTGTAGGTATCTCGCAGTTCGACGAATCTTTGCTTTTCGTTCCAGAACCAGTTCGTATATATTCTGTATTCGACATCTCGACTAACATATCTACAAATAAGATTCGAGACCGCCCACCCACGCCTTTCCCCGAGTCCGGACGACTTAGCGCGCCTCTTCCCAGCCGCTCGTTGCTTAACGGTTGGTTCATGGACCCGCAGATCAAGAAGGAGGAAGACCTACTGACGATCGAGCAGAAGGAAGTTAAATCTGAGGAAGTGAAAGAGGAAGTAGGATCGGAGGATGTGAAGATGAGGAGTGGAACCGACGAACAAACACTCGTCAAGATGCCTGGAATCAAGACCCCCGCTGACAGCGAGGAGAACGAACCGCGCTCGGCTCCGATTTTGATCGCAGAGCAGGAACCCTCGTCGGAGAAACTTCCCTCTCCCTCAGATACCGAGATTATCGACATCGAAGAAATGTGGCTCCCTCGACAGCGCCAGCTACCTCGCCCACCCGTGGAACTACGTCCAGACCATTATCTAAGAGCCAGCGACGAATTTCTAGGCTACCAGTCGGTTAAGGAGCAGTATCCACCGTCAGACTCGGACGACGACAGCGGTTTTTCTGACCTCTCGGAATTCGACCTCATGCTGGAGGATAGAGGTTGTTTTCTACCTCACATCATTTCAATGACTCGCGATCGAGTGCTATACCCTTTTACCGAAACAATTAGGACAGGACCTCGCACGGACCTCAATATTCCTATTCGTTCACGTCCATACATTCCCTACGCTGACATGGATGTTCACTACAACATCCAGCGTGTTCAGAAGTTGTTTTTAGTTGATGTACGTGATCTTACAATTGCGCGACCATCCATGGATATTCCTGTTGGCCAGACCGCAGTATTTTCGCTCCTAGCACCAAGGAACTCGCCCAGTGGGTTAGTATTCCCCGGGTTGATTTGGCCAAGCACCTTTGGGCCACTTGATTTGCCACAGGTCGTCGCACGTACACTCAAGCAGCGATTCGAAGGTTTACGCAAGATTCGTACTCACCTCATCGCCTTCGTTGCGCGCATTCGAGAAATTCTTACGCCTTGGCAGATTGAAGAGATCGAATCCCCGGTCATAAACCTTTTTATGCAGGAAGGTCAGAGGTTGGTCCCGAGGAAAGTTAGGCGTTCAATGTTCTTTCGTATTATGCACCCCACCTTTAATCCGCTACTCACCGAGGCTGAGTCTACGTTTCTTCGCGGCGCATGCTACGCGCTTCGGAAATTTCAGCACGATTTGGTCGCCGAAGCTATTGACCACACGCTCCGCGCCCCTCAGTTGGACGTTCATATGTGCCAATCACTGTTGCGAATGGGTTGTCTGGACAGGGATGACCTTGACGACAGGGCCTATCATTTTCTTGAGGAGTATGAGGCCAAAGCGCAAGGGGATCTCTACGAGGGAGATTAGATGGGTCAGCAATGATATTGGTAAGTATTTTATTTTCGCAGCAGGGTATTCTGACACTAGGATCAGGCTTATGATTACTCGGGCGGGTATCTTAACACGTCCAAGTATATTGATTGGCCTTAGTCCATTGATAGGTAAGCCTTTGCGTTCAACTTCTATTACACCATCTGTATACCGTCTATCGATGAACCTTGCTCGCTCGCTACATCACATACGGACTGCTGCTTTGCTAGTTTTTGTTTTGCTCCGCATGACCGTGTTATTTGCTCTACGTCGTCTAGCTTTGATATTGCTTGTGGTTTTGAAGTGTTCAGGTCTCGTCACTACTATCCTTACTTTAAAGAGTCTGAGTTTAGTATTATTGCTTGTAAAACAGTGCATTTCGCTTGTAGACTTTTGGTGTGATAAAGCAAGGCATTATCCACCCAATATACCCCAAGAATTGGAATATCCGACAATATTACTAACTACTATTACAGAAACTTCTGCAGTCATTGGACCTAAAAAGGAGAAAGTAGGAAGCTGCAGAATGTTACGTAGGGCTCCCCAGTGTAATAAGTTGCACTACATGAGGGAAGTTGAAGAATTTGTGAAGGGTGAGGATACCCTACTAATCTCCATGGAACATCTGCAAGAAGACATGAGAGCCGCGCAGATATTTACGGCATATAAACCAGTAGATCGAAGAGTGAAACCAGTGTCTGGGACTTTCCCTCAGGATGCACTTGTTCGCCGGTCTTTTCCACATGATCCATTGGAAGGTCTTGTGGCACTCTCTAAGAATCCACCTGAATTTGAGCCCACAAAGAGAATTTCAGTTGAGCGACTGAAATTAATCAATATCAATGGAGATGGATTTCTTTGGCCAGAGGAGGAGAAATTATTTGCGCAAGTGATGGTGCAGAATGAAAAGGCGTTGGCTTTTGAAGAAACTGATCGAGGGACCCTACGGGAGGATTACTTCTCACCTTACGTTATGCCAACCGTTCCGCACACAGCATGGGAGGAAAAGAATATCCCAATTCCGCCAGGCATCAAGGACAAGGTAATAGAACTTCTCAAGCATAAGATGGATGCAGGAGTATATGAACATTGTCAGTCTGCATACCGGTCAAAGTGGTTTTGTGTCCTCAAGAAGTCTGGCAAGCTAAGGATAGTCCATGACCTCCAGGCGTTGAATGCTGTATCAATCCGGGATGCTGGTGGACCGCCAATCCTAGATGATTTTGTTGAACCGTTTTCGGGCCGCCAATGCTATACAGTGTTTGATTTGTTTTGGGGCTTTGATGCAAGAAGAGTTCATCCTAATAGTCGAGATTTGACTGCCTTTGCTACCCCTTTGGGATTGTTGCGGCTTACTAGTATGCCAATGGGTTATACCAATTCACCGGCAGAATTTCAGAAATGCATGGTGTTCATTTTACGAGATGAGATTCCGGATCCGGCAAATATTTTCATTGATGATTTGCCTATCAAGGGACCTGCCTCAACTTATCCAGATCAGAATGGGAATCCAGAGACGCTTTTGGAGAATCCAGGAATTAGGAGATTTATTTGGGAACATGCAGTGGATGTGAATCGAGTCATGCATAGGATCAAACAATCCGGTGCCACATTTTCGGCAATAAAGGTTCAGTTATGTCGACCAAAGGCTTTAATTGTGGGACAGATGTGTACGCCAGAAGGAAGGCTTCCTGATGAGTCAAAGGTGACTAAGATTTTGAATTGGCCACTGCCAGGAAATACTTCGCAGGTTAGAGGCTTTCTAGGTCTCTGTGGTACAGTGCGGATCTGGATTGAAGGGTACTCACGTATGAACCGGAAGTTGACGGAATTATACAAGAAGGATACTGAATTTGAATGGACACCAGAGAGGATCGACGCTTTTGAATCACTCAAGAAGGCAGTAGCATCAGTCCCAGCCTTGCGTGCAATCAAATACGACTCACCGCAACCGGTAATATTTGCCGTAGACACAAGTATGCATGCAGTAGGAATTGTGCTGCTTCAGCTGGATGAAGAAGGAAGAAGAAGACCAGCCAGATATGGATCTATACCTCTGAATGAAGTAGAGGGAAGATATAGTCAACCCAAGCTGGAGTTGTATGGATTATATCGAGCACTTCGTGCTTTTCGCCTGCACTTGGTAGGAATTCAGAACTTGATCGTGGAAGTGGATGCGAAATATATCCAGGGAATGATGAATGCACCTGATTTGATTCCGAATGCAGCCATGAACAGATGGATTCAGGGAATCATGATGTTCGACTTTGCATTAAAACATGTTCCGGGAAAGACACATCTAGCGGCTGATGCACTTTCCAGACGACCACTTGGTGAGGGAGAGGAAATAACAAAGGACGATGATGATTGGTTAGACAATATTGCCCTATTCTTGGAAGCTTCAGGTTCGGATCAGTTACCTTTTATGGTATATAAGATGTTCCAGGTTCCACTTCCTAGGGAACGCAGCTTACCATCTTGTGTGTTTCAAGCATCAGTACGTTTGGATAAGACACTCAAGGACATATTCAAGTTTTTAACAACCTTGGAGGCACCTCTACATGAATCTGTTCAAGAACAGAAACGGTTTATTCAGAAAGCAACACAATATTTTGTGAAGGATCATGGAATGTGGAAGAGGAGAAAGGACCGTACCCCTTTGTTAGTGGTTTTTGACCAAGACCGAAGACTTGCAATTTTGTCAGGAGCTCATGAGAATTTAGGACATAGAGGAGAGCAATCAGTTTTCGAGACAGTGAGAGAAAGATATTTTTGGCCCCATTTGAGACAAGATGTACGGCATCACGTTCGTTCCTGTCATCAGTGTCAAGTCAGGAGTACAGTGAAGATGAAGATTCCTATAACAGTATCTACCCCCGCAACTATTTTTACCAAGGTCTATGTGGATGTTATGGATATGACGGAGTCAGTCCAAGGTCACAAATTCATTGTGTGTGCCAGGGATGATCTTTCAAGAGCAACTGAATGTAGGGCCCTGTTCAAGAACGACTCGGTGTCACTTATGAAGTTCTTCTGGGAACAGATTTACTGTCGTTATGGAGCTATAGCACAAGTGGTCACGGACAATGGGTCAGAAGTGAAAGGAGCATTCGCTGAGCTACTTCGAAGACTTAATATTCCTCAAGTCAGAATTTCACCATATAACAAACAAGCCAATGGAGTAGTGGAAAGAGGTCATTTTATCATCCGGGAAGCTATTATGAAGTCTGTATCTCACAGGAAGGATTGGCCAACAAAAGTTCAATTGGCCGCATTTGCAGATAGGGTTTCAGTCAGCAAAGTAACGGGGTATTCTGCCTATTATTTGCTACATGGAGTCCACCCAGTTTTACCCTTTGACTTAACAGATGCCACTTTCCTAGTTAATGGATTCACATCAGGAATGTCCTCGACAGAATTGTTGGTCTTACGAATGAGACAATTGGAAAGGAGAAAGGAAGATTTGGCAAATGCGGCAAAAGCCTTAAAGAGTGCCAGATTCAAATCAAAGGAGGAGTTTGAATGGAAATACAGGAAGAGGATGAGAAGGGAGCATTATAAGCCAGGAGAATTGGTGTTGCTCCGGAACTCTAGTGAAGAAACAAAGCTGAATAGGAAAACTAAGCCAAGATATTTAGGACCCTATGAAGTGGTCAGAAGGACTCAAGGAGGTTCATATGTGCTGCAGGAACTGGATGGAGCAGTACTAATTGAGGGTGCAGCAGCATTTCGGCTACTACCTTATACCTCCCGACATGACATGAAACTTCTGAAGGAAATTGCTAGAATCACGGCAGAAGAGAGGGATGACCCAGAAACAGATGAAGATTGGTTCACAGACTCAGAAGGAAGTGATTATGAGGAATCAGATGATGACTTTTTACCATGAAAACTATTGATTCATTTTTGTTCTTTTGTTTAAAAGCTCAAGTCTTTGTCCATACATTTTTATTATTATAAGATTCTCTAAAGATCCCCCCCTTACCAGTGGTAACCAGGGTCGGTTACAGTTTTTTCACTGTCCAGTGGGTGTCCTACTTCGAAATTGTTTTCTCAGTAGTGCACGGATTTTATATCAATATTCTTCCTAATTGTGCGATTACAGGACGTGAGCTTGTGT
>Ga0137419_10001412_pt1 | contig 10270 bp, 8 predicted proteins | sample CZODoug3_1_2_16f_FD_108279 | JGI IMG/M metagenome (GOLD analysis project Ga0137419, IMG submission 108279) | Vadose zone soil fungal communities from Angelo Coast Range Reserve, California, USA - CZODoug3_1_2_16fungal (Illumina Assembly) | ecosystem: Environmental > Terrestrial > Soil > Vadose... | reverse complement strand
CGCCATTTTATACGATTGCCCAGCCGGTAAGAAGCCACAACCCAAACTTCTGGTCCACAGTTGGTGCGCTAGAGCAGCTATCGCCCGAACAAAATGTGGAGCAGAAGTTTGCGTTGTTGCTTCTTACCCGTTGGGCAATCGTACAAAATGGCGGTACGGCGAGATAAAGATGGTCCTCTTCGGGGGCGAACAGGTGGATGCGCTCTTTGGGAACGTTGCAGTTATCAATCAGGTTTCTTGCCTGTTGAGCGGTATGGGGCCAAAGCCCGGACGATATCAGGGCAACCAGTCGCTCGGGGAGCTGCAGTTCGCCAACTTTCATGAAGTCAGTATCGACGCCGTCGGTGGGAGCGCGGCTTGATGGTATCGGGGAATCATTGGTTGTTGCAACATCCCCATTGCACTCATCGACCCGAATTTTGGCGAACAAACGGCGCAAGCTTGTGCTATGGCCTGCTTACATCAATAATCCCGCCCCAACGGCCTGAAGTGCCTGCCACTGAAGGGTTTGACAGCCTCTTCGCTTGACACTCAAAATCGACGTTGATATAAGTATCCGCGCCGTTCCTCCCCGCAGCACCGGCCCCCAATTATTCGTTCTGAGTTCTCATTGGTAATCGTTCCTGAATCTCAGGCCCCGGCCCCGGCGAAGACAAACCTCAAAGGAAACGCGGGAGGGCAACATGATCCGCCTTGTGAAGTGTTCGATTCTGATTGCTGTTCTGAGCATTACCAGCTGGGCGCAAATGAAAGTGGTCGAAAGGATGCCGGTGATTGGACACAACGCGCCAGCCACTTCCAACCCACCGCCGCAGAACAACGGCATTCAGTACCACGGCGGGCCGGTGATGAATGACCCGCACGGTACGAATGTCTACTTCATCTGGTACGGCGACTGGAGCAACAGCCCAGTGCCTGCGATTCTGACAAACTTCATCAAAAACATCGGCGGAACTGCGTACTTTAACATCAACTCAAGCTATTACGACTATGACAAGGAGGGTGAGAAAGACCCGGTAGTAAACCGCATCAATTATGGTGGCAGCAGTACGGATAACTACTCACTGGGTACGTCGCTGTCGGACCAGAACCTCGTCGACATACTTGCAAGTGCGATCTCCTCAGGGAAGTTGCCCAATGACCCGAAACAAGGAGCGTATTTTGTTCTGACCTCCGCTGATGTCCAAGAGACCTCGGGCTTCTGCACAGTCTATTGTGCATTCCACGGCTACGATTTAGAGTCAAATGGCGGGATGCTGCCGATAGGGTTCATCGGGAACTCCGACCAATGCCCTTCTGCGTGCACTCAGCTGCCCCATCTACCGACGCCGAACAACAGCGTTGCTGCTGACGGCATGGCAAACATGCTTGCCCATGAACTGTCGGAGACGGTGACCGATCCGTTTGGGACAGCTTGGTATGACCAGAATTTCAATGAGAACGGCGATCTCTGCCTGTGGACGTTCGGCAAAACCAAGGCCTTGCCTGACGGAGCGTTATACAACGTGAAGTTCGGTAGGCGTCCGTGGCTGATTCAGCAAATTTGGGTCAATGCACGCGGCGGGTACTGTGCATTGGCTTTCGACGAGTAGCGGCAATAACACAGATTGCCAGTTTCGGCCCGATAGTTAATGAGAAATCGCCATTTCACTCAAAACCCCCTGCAGTTACTCCTTAGCGCCGCCGGAGCGGAGCGAAGCCCAGCACAGCTCAGCGGAGCGGAGGCGGCGCCACATCTGGCTTCGACGCCTTCTGAAGCGGGGCGCTCTTTCAGAATGCATCGACCCCGGACGACGCAATCAGTGAACAATGCCGGGGAGGAATCGTTGCTCTCGCGGTGAGATTTTCTTAGAACATTTCTTAGAACATTGTCCTACAGACGCAGTCAAACGTGGTCAACGCAATCTCATTGCCATGTTCTAAGGCATTGAAAACAGGCTCTGGCAGCGGGTTTTAGCGGATTATGAGACCCTTGCTCTAGCCACCTGAGCTACACTGCCATTTCAGGAAAACGAACTGAGGAGAGACCGGGCTTGGCTAATTCCCGCAGCCGTGCGGCAGCGGAGTGAGTCTGCCGCTGCGTTCGTCTTTTCGATTCTAAGAGGCTCGATTGCGGAGTGTCAAACTCCGGCGCCTGAAATCCATCTCTCCCCTATTCAAGACCATCTACAACCATCGGTCGCGCTCAGGGTTGCAACTCTCTGCGCCAGGCTCGAAACTAGTCAGGCCTATGAAAGCAATCGCGGTAATCCCCGCGCGTCTCGCTTCCACGCGGCTGGCACGCAAAGCGCTTCGGGACCTTGCCGGCCTGCCCATGGTGGGGCTGGTCTACCGCGGCGTTGCGGTTTCCCCGCTGCTCGCGGACGTGATCATCGCGACCGACTCTGCAGAGATCATGGAGGTCTGCCAGAAGAACGGCTGGCATGCACGCATGACCTCATCCGAACATCGCAGCGGCACAGAGCGCGTGCATGAGATTTCCAACCAGGTCCCCGCCGACGTATATCTTAACGTTCAGGGTGACGAGCCGCTCACGCGGTCGGAACACATTGCCTCGTTGCTCGCAGTCATGAAAGATCCAGAGGCCCAGGTGGGAACGCTGAAAACGCCAGCTGCAGGAGTCGACATCCCGAATCCGAATGCCGTGAAGGTTGTAACCGACACGGCGGGCCGGGCTCTCTATTTCTCTCGTGCCACCATCCCGTACGACCGCGATGGCACGCGCCCGCCTTACTACAAACACCTTGGCTTCTACGCGTACCGCAAGCCTGCGCTTGATCGATTCGTGGCGCTCCCGGAGTCATCGCTTGAGCGATGTGAGCGACTGGAACAACTGCGGTTCCTCGAAAACGGCATTCCTATTCACGTGGGCGAGACGCCGCATGACACGGTCGGGGTCGATACGGAAGAGGATCTACGCCGAGTGGAAGAGATTCTGCGGAGCCGGTGACAAAGCTTCAGACGAACGGCCCGAAAATCACCCGGCCTTACCTGCGGACCGCCATCGCCATTTGCGGCTGCCAAGCCTCGGCCGCGGCGACTCGCCGGGAAATGGCCGGGTGTGAGTGGAAGAACCACTCCACCCATTTCGAGGGTGTCCGCTCGGCGAGGTTCTGCGCCGCCAGCTTGTTCATCGAACTAATAAACGGCTGCACGCTTTTGATCGACTGGAACGCATACCGGTCGGCCTGCCGCTCGTTGAAGCGGGAATATGCGTTGAGCGCCGGCATCAGCAAGAAGGACAGACTGGTGAAAACCAGGACCAGCACCGGAAGATTGGCGAAGTCGGAGAGCCTCTCGAACATGCCCCATTGCTCAATGGCCAGGTGCAGCACAAAGTTGGCCGCCCAGAAACCGAATAGCGTGATCCCGGCCTGCACGAAGATACTCTTCAGGATGTGCTTGTGTACGTGATGGCCGAGTTCGTGTGCCAGCACCGCCTCGATTTCGTCGGATGAGTAGTGATCGAGCAGTGTGTCTGCCAGGATGATTCGCCGGGTCGGACCCAGCCCGGTCAGCGCAGCGTTGGCCTTTCGGCTCTTTTCTGAAAGGTGCCACTTGTAGATTCCGCGCACCTTCGTTCCAGCCTTCTCACTGAGCTTCACCAGGCGCTGCTTGAGATCCTCGTTATCAAGCGGCTCGAATTTGTAGAAGATGGGGAACAACATGAGCGGTGCTACTTGCGCCATCACCACGAACAAGATCATGAACGACGCCCAGGCAATGAGCCACCAATGCTGGGGGGATTGCCGAATCGTGAAATACAGCAACTCCGCCACAATGCCGGCGATCACCAGTCCGACCAGAAAGCCCTTGACCTCGTCCCACAGCCAGGACCGCGTTCTTTGGGTAGAGAGCTGGTAGCGATGCTCGAGCCGCAGTCCGTAGTAATCCAGTCCGAGACCGAGCAGCTTTCCTCCCAGCATCAGCATGAATACATAAAGGAAGACGGAGAGCTGATAATTCTGAAATGCGCCCTGGTAGGCCCAGTCGCGTAGTACGCCGGTCCATCCAGTCAGCAGCAAGAGAAGAAGAAAGGCCAGACTCACTAGGAAGTCGGCGATCTCCAGCCATCGGCGGATGCGGTTATAGCGTCTCGCCTCCGGGGAGTCCGATGCGATCGTCGACCTGTCGTCAGCAAATCTCATAGTGGTAATGGGGGAAGGCTGTTCCCAGATAATAAGGTATCGTGGCGCGATCCGTTCCGCCCGAAAGTCCATTGGCCAATGGGGCGAAGACCGCTCGTCCAGGGTTCGAGCTAACCGCTAGAGTTCACAAAGCTTTTCGCTTGCTCCAGGATTTCCTTGACCAGCTCGGGGGTGGCCGCCTCCGAATAAAGCCGCAAAAGCGGCTCGGTTCCGGAAGCCCGGAACAAGATCCAGGCATTGGCTCCATTGCCGTGGTTGGGAGCGTCGAGGAACAACTTGGCCCCGTCCATGGTCTCCTTCTTGAGGATATTGTAGCTGCCGACTTTGGTCGTTGTCGCCGCACATGCTCTCTGAATGGCCGCCTGCTTCACGGTATCAGGACTGTGCAAATCGCGCCGCCCATAGTAATGAGGACCGAACTCGCGCTGCAGGTCAGCGACCAACTGGCCCAGTGGCTTTCGCGCCTCCGCCATCACGTTGGCCAGCAGCAGCGCGTTGAGAATCCCGTCGCGTTCCGGCAAATACCGCGAGTAGCCGATCCCGCCCGATTCCTCACCTCCGATCACGATCTCATGCTCCATCATCAGGTCGGCAATGTATTTGAAACCGATCGGGCACTCGTATAGCTTTCTTCCATATTTCGCCGCAATGCGGTCGACCATGCTCGTGGTGTTAAAGGCGCGCACCACCCCGCCCGGCCATTTCTTCCGTTCCAGCAGCCAGCGCGTCAGGACGGCAAAGCACTTGTGGGAATCGACGAAACTGCCATCCTCCGCCACCGCGCCAATGCGATCCGCGTCCCCGTCGGTCGCGAGGCCTGCGTGGCAGTTGTCCTTCAGGACGGTCTTCCGCAGCAGCTCGATGTGTGGTTCGATCGGTTCGGGATTGATTCCGGGGAACAGTGGGTTCAGCTCCTGGCGAATCGCGAAGTGCTTGATACCGCGCTCCGTGAAAATGCGTGTCAGAACGCCTCGTCCCGAACCGTACATCGAGTCGACCGCAAACGTGAAATCTGCCTGGGCGATCAGATCAAGATCGGCGAACTTGCACATGGCGTCGATATGCGGCTGTTTGAGATCGACCTCCTCGATTTTCGCGGGCGGTCCCGCCGGCACGGCGCCGGCATGAAGTTCGTCTTCGACCTTCTTCATGATGGCGGGCGTCGCCGAGCCGCCAAACTTCGCCTTGAATTTCACACCATTCCAGTTCCACGGGTTGTGGCTGGAGGTCACCATCACGCCGCCGGCCGCGCCTTGCTGTTTGACTGCGAGGGAAACTGCGGGCGTCGGCGTGTAGTCGTTCGCCAGCTTCACCGGGATGCCAGCGTTCGCGATCACCCCAGCTGCGATACGGGCGAATGCCGGCGAACCGAAGCGCGTGTCATAGCCGACGATGACGCCGCGCTGGCTGTCTTCATGCTTCAGCACATAAGACGCGATTGCGCCCGCCACGCGGCGCACGTTGTCAAAGGTAAAGTCGTCGGCGACGACGCCGCGCCAACCGTCGGTACCGAACTTGATGTCAGGCATGTCTTTTAGCTGCGAGCTTCGGGCAAGCAACCAGCGCCAGGGTCCAAGGGCGAGCTCAGGGTGTCCATCTAATCTCTGCTGTCGGCGCGCATCCGATGCTTGAAGCTCGTTTACGTCAATCGTGACAGCTTCTTTTGGTCCAAATGCTTCACAACCTTACCTACGTCCTGGGCCCGCACGCGCGTCGTAATCAGCAGCGCATCCTTGGTTTCGACGACCACCAGATCACTCACGCCGACCGCGGCCACGAACTTCCCGGGTGCATGAAAGTAGTTACCGCGCCCATCCAACGTGAAGCTCCCCGCGCTCGAAATCACATTTTCGTCAACCGGATTGGTCTTGTTGCGCTGATGCTCGTGCAACGCCGTCCATGACCCGAGGTCGTTCCACCCGAAATCCGCCGGAAGGCAAAAGATATTCGATGACTGCTCCCCCTTGCCCGAACGCGGTTCCAGTACCGCGTAGTCGATGCTGATATTCTCGGCCTTGGGATAGAGCCTTCGGAACGCGCTCTCGAACTTGGGTGTGCCGTGCGCCGCCGCGATCTTTTCCAGCACAGACGCCGTCTTGGGGAGATGTTCACGCAGCGCGTTGGTGAGCGTGCGAGCGCTCCACAGGAACATGCCGCTGTTCCAGTAGTAGTTCCCGGCTGCCAGAAACTCACCGGCGCGTTGCGCGTCAGGCTTCTCAGTGAAGCGTCGGGCGCGCAGTCCGTCACCCACGGTTGTTCCCGCTTCGATGTAGCCGTAGCCTGTCTCTGGTCGGCTTGGCCGGATACCCAGGACCACAATGTTCTCACCTGCCGCCGCAATCTCGACTCCCCGAGCAATCGTCTCACGATACCGTTTTTCGTCGCCGATCACATGGTCGGAAGGAAACATCCCGAGGACGGCTTCCGGGTGGTTTCGCAGCAACAGAAATGCTGCCAGACCAACTGCGGGACCAGTGTTCCGCCCGACCGGCTCTGCGATGATCTGTCGCTTGTCAAGCTCCGGGAGTTGACCCGCAACGTCGGATCGGAGATCGTGGTTGGTGATCACCCAGAACCGCCTTGCTGGGGCGAGTGGCAGCAGCCGGCTAACGGTCTGCTGGATCATGGTGTGCTTGCCGTCGAGCGGCAACAATTGCTTGGCGCGCCTCCTGCGGCTTAACGGCCAGAACCGCGTCCCGCGCCCACCAGCAAGGATTACGGGATAAAAATCGGATCTCTTAGCCACGAATCCTCACGAATACCGATCGCGCACAGTCAGCGCGCGTGATCTACCAGCGGGTTTCCGGCTCCGGCAGGTGTGCTCCCGGCACATACGCCTTCAGAAACTCGACCGCCCATTGGGGCCGGACAGTGAACTTCTCCACGCTCGCCGGGATCACCGACGCATCGCCCTTCGCCAGGGAAACCGGCTCCATGCCAGGCGCTTCGATGATCCCGCAACCCTCCACCGCCACTAGAATCTGCACAGAGGTCTTGCCCGTTTCCTCCACCGCCTGGAACGTCTGCGGCTCCTTCAGCTCGTACTCATCCAGCACAAAATATGGGGCCCGGATCAAGGGCGCCAGTTTATTCTTCGAGCCGCCAATTTGCGTTGGCGCCGGGCGCACCACTTTACCCGACGCCACCCGCTCCTTCACCGCCGCCAAGCCTTCCTTCAGGTGCAACTCGCGCGGCCGCCCGTAATCATACAGGCGATAGGTGCAATCGGATTGCTGCTGGGTCTCCACCAGAACCGCTCCGGGTCCCAGCGTGTGCACCGTCCCGCCGGCCACGTAGAGCATTTCGCCGGGATAAATGTTGATCCAGTTCAGGAGCTCTTCCGCGCGTCCTTCCTCAATGCCCCGACGCAAATCGTCGCGCGTGACGCCCGGCTTGAGTCCCATCGCGACCTGCGATCCCGGCTTGGCGGCCGTGACATACCAGCACTCGGTCTTCCCCCACGGCTGCCCCGTGCGCTGCGCCTGCTCATCGTCAGGATGCACCTGCACCGAGAGCTTCTCGTGCGGAAAGAGAAACTTCAGAAGCAGGGGAAACCGCCCCGGATCCGGTGCCGCCTCGCCAACCAACTCACGTCCCCATTGCTTACTCAAGGCGGCGAGCGTTCGACCCGCCAGTGGCCCATTCGCGACCTTGCATTGGTCGCCCGTCAGCCACGCCTCGCCGATCTTCTGGTCAAACTTGTGGTCGGGGTAGATGGGCGACAAGTCGGTGGTTCCCCACGGCCGAGGATCAAACGCGGGCAGCATGCGCAACGGATAGAGTTCGTTCATGCAGGATTTAGACACGGAACCGGCTCACCCGTCGGCGGACCGGTCCGAATCTCGCACCTTAGACGGTGAATCGCCGGCCAGGCACGGGCCGGGAAGAATCCAGTTTCGCCGCTGATGGAAGCTGGCGGGACTTTCTTTCGGTCTCCTCGGACCAAATTCAGGGAAAGGGCGGGGCTTTCAAGCACGCCCTCTCCAGAAATACCGGTCAACAAACTAGAGCGCAGCCAGGAACTCCCGCATCCGCTCCAGCCCGCGATCCAGTTCGCCCACCGACGTCGCGTAGGAAACCCGAACGTGATCGGCGGTCCCGAATCCCTCGCCCGGCACGGTTGCTACGTGCGCTTCGCGCAGAAGCTTGCCCGCCACCTCCGACGCGGACTTCACACCGCCTCGCCCGAAGAACGCCGACACATTGGGATACGCGTAAAACGCTCCCTCCGGCAGCGTACATTTCACACCCGGAATCGAACGCAGCCCCTTCACCACGTGATCGCGCAGCTTGATGTATTCCTGCCGCATCTCCTCCACGCATTGCTGCGGCCCTTGCAGCGCGGCCACCGCCGCCTTCTGCACGATGGAGGTCGGGTTCGACGTGCACTGGCTCTGCAGCTTGGCCATCGCGCTCGTCACAGTGGCGGGCGCCAGCGCATAACCCAGGCGCCAACCGGTCATGGCGTAGGTTTTCGAAAGCGACCCGAGAACCACCAGCCGGTCGCGATACTCGCGCAGCGAGCCCACTGAGAACCGCTTGTCGGTGTAGTAGAGATACACGTAGCACTCGTCGGAAACCACCCAGATGCCGCGCTCGTGCGCCATGCGGACAATTTCCGCCAGATCCTCCGGCTTCATGACCGCGCCCGAAGGGTTCGAGGGCGAATTGAGGATGATCATTTTGGTGCGCGGCGTGACGCACTTCGCCACCATCTCGGCGGTGAGCGCGAAGCCGCGCGACTCATCGGTCGAGAGCAGCACCGGCTGCCCGCCCGCATAGCGAATGATGTCCTTGAACGATACCCAGTACGGCACCGGCAGAATCACCTCGTCGCCGTGATCCACCAGCACCTGCAGCGCGTTGAATAGCGCATGCTTCCCGCCGACCGAGGCGATCACTTCCTCGCGCCGATAGTCGGAACCAAAGTCCGTGGCGTGACGCTGCACGATGGCATCGCGCAGTTCCGCCGTCCCGGCCACCGCGGTGTACTTGGTGAAATTGCCGTTGATGGCGGCGATGGCGGCGTCCTTAATATGCTGTGGCGTGGCGAAGTGCGGCTCTCCGGCGCCGAAGTCCACCACATCAATGCCCTGGCCGCGCAGCTTATCGGCTTCGGCCACCACCGCCATAGTGGCGGAGGGCTCGATGCGGTTGATGCGTTCGGTCAGTCTGATCGCCTGCGTCACTTCGGTGGTTGCTGGAGTCATGACTTCTTCCTCGTCCTGGATTTCCGTGTTTCGGATTTCTTGGCTTCTGAATCTGCAAATTCTCCCAGCTTGTAGGCCGGGTCGAGTTTCCCTCTCAAATTCTGCTCCACCAGTTCCGGCACCAACCCCTTGACGGACCCGCCCAGTTGCGCCACTTCCCGCACCAGCCGCGAACTCAGGTACGAATACTTCTCGGCCGGCATCATGAATACGGTTTCGAGCTCCGGGCGGAGCTTGCGGTTCATCAACGCCATCTGCAACTCGTACTCGTAATCGGTGAGCGCTCGAATACCGCGCAGCACGCAGCTTGCGCCTACCTTGACGGCGTAGTCCACCGTGAGCCCGCCGAACGTGTCTACGCGCACATTGCTGTATCGCCCGGTCAGGGCTTCCAGCATGGCGGCCCGCTCGCCGACGTTGAACAAGGGATCCTTGTCCGGGTTGCGCAGGATCGCCACCACCAGCTCGTCGAAAATCTTGCTCCCCCGATCGATCAAGTCCAGATGGCCGTTGGTCGGCGGATCGAACGAGCCCGGGTAGATAGCGATAACCTTGTGCAATTGTCCTCGCGGAATGCCGGGTGAGACTGGACGAAACTTGATTTTAGTGGGCGGGGAGCGAGGATGGCAAACGGTTTGGACGGTTCGTCCGGATCGAGATCGCGAGTGCCACGGTTCGGCGCTCTGTTCTTCCCTTAACCTTCACAAACTGTTTGACCCTGCCAGAACCACGGTCCCGTCGGTAGCCCTCTCACCTTGCCACCATACCCGCGCGCCGTCGTAGCCAGGCCCCCGACAAGCCCGACGGGAAGGCATAGCGGGCTTCCTACCGCCGCGCCGCCGGCATCTTCGCCGCTTCCGGCGCGGCCGTCGGCATGGTCGCGAGCTTACCAGTTTGTGGAACTCCCGGGGT
>Ga0137419_10001410_pt1 | contig 10273 bp, 7 predicted proteins | sample CZODoug3_1_2_16f_FD_108279 | JGI IMG/M metagenome (GOLD analysis project Ga0137419, IMG submission 108279) | Vadose zone soil fungal communities from Angelo Coast Range Reserve, California, USA - CZODoug3_1_2_16fungal (Illumina Assembly) | ecosystem: Environmental > Terrestrial > Soil > Vadose... | reverse complement strand
TCGAACTGGACCAGAATTGCTAGCCTGCGACCGCGCCTGATTCTAAGTGATTTGCCGGGGGTGAGTGGGGCCAACAATGATGCTCGACCAGCCCGAACCATGATCTCCGTGACCTCCTTCATGACGGTAGCCCCGAGCGACTTCGCCTTCTTCGCGGCTGCCTCTGTCGCAGCAAAATAGTACCGGCGTACCGATTTGAATCCGCCTTGCTGGGTTAGGGTCTCTCCGTGGATAGGACCGCCGACGCCATTCGCAGGACGGCTCTAACTCTATTGCAGGCAGATCGCACCATGCCCAAAGGATGCCTCTCGCCAAACACCCAGATCGCCGAGCGATCCGTCACTGGACAATGGTCTCGCATGCTTCTTGGTCCAGCGATCGCCTTCCCCCAGCATCAAACGGGCCCCCTCTTCAGCGCCGGAAAGGCTGTTTCTCTACGGTGGCGTCTCGGTCCCTCGAGTTCCTTCTGCTGGCCTCCTTCTCACGGCTCTATCCGAACGGCTCCGCCACAACTCCTCAGCCCACACACACCATCTCCGCGAAGCAGTTCCGATTAAGTCCTAACGTCATTCGGGAGCAAACCGAGAACCGCTGATGATCGATGCGGAAAAGAGTTACGTCGAGGTGGGTCGGCCACTCGGAGGTTGCCCTTCCTGATCAGCAAGAACGTTGTGTTGCAATGTCATAATCGTAGGAATGAAAAACTGGTCGGCTTCGCCGGTGTCTTTCGTTGTCATTGGTTCGTGCTTAGCTCTCCAGGGCGCCTTCGCAACAACGCAGGACAGGCCGGCAGCTAAGGCGGAGAGCAACAAGGCCGCGTCGCCAAAGCAGGCTCCCGTGCAGCGCCCGGAAGACTACGCCGTGCAGATCGGTAAAATCGACTTCTTTGGTTACGGAGATCTCAGTCCGGCCGAGCTCCGTGCGGCGCTTCCCATCCTGCAGAGCCAAAGCCTCTCGCAAGCTGCATGGCATTTGGCGCGCCCGAAGGTAGATGGAGCCATCGAGAGGTTGACTGGCGCTGGCCCGACAGATGTTGCCACAGTTTGTTGCGACGATCACGGCGCCGCAATGGTTTACATCGGGATTGCCGGTTCCACCAGCAAACCTTTGGGCTTTAGTCCTGCGCCCCGTGGTGCTGCACGGCTGCCCACCCACGCGCTCGTTCTGGAGAAAAGAGTTGAGGAAGCTGTGGCGAAAACAGTGCAGGAAGGAAAGGCAGGGGAAGATGATTCCAACGGCTATGCACTCTCCACCGAACCGACCTTGCGCGCCAGGCAGCTGGCCATTCGCGAATTCACGTTGCAGCACTCAAATCTGGTACGCGAGATCCTGCAAACGTCCGATGCTGTGGAGCACCGCCGGGCGGCGGCGGAGTTTCTAGGATATGACGATCCTTCCGCGAAACAGGTTCAGGCGCTGATCCAGGCCAGTCGTGATTCTGATTCGATCGTACGAAACAACGCCGTGCGCGCGCTTGCGATTCTGGCCGGCTCCGGCCCTAAGACCGGCGTCAATGTTCCGGCTGCACCGCTTGTTGACATGTTGAGTTCGGATAAGTGGACGGATCGGAACAAAGCCGCTTTTGCCCTCATGAACCTGACCCAATCCCGCGGCCCTGACCTTCTGGCCGAGTTGCGGACGAAAGCCATGCCTGCCCTGATTGAGATGGCCAGGTGGCAGGAAACAAGCCACGCATCAGCGGCCAGGATTTTACTGGGGCGCATCGCTGGCATCGACGAAGCAGAACTTCTTGATTTGACCGGGCGCAGCGACCAAACCGAAGGGATCATCAGAGCAGCCCAGAACGCTCACTGAAGCCGAAAGACGGACGTGCTGAACTCCGGCGTTTTCGCGCCAACGCGACCCTGCGGGAGATTCAGATAGCTTCTTTGGAATCTATGGCGCCGCGAGGCGGAGTCGAACCCCCAAGGCCGAAGCCCGGCGAATCTGGGCGAGCACCGACCGCCATGGGGACGGATCCAATCCAGGAACTGCCATCACGACAAAGGACAGCGACGAAGATGCCACAGCTCGATTGCGACTAAGGGTTAGCATGACGTGAGTGGGCCTTGTGGTGTCGGCAGAACTCAGCCACCTACGTGACGGCACAAAGTAGCAGTCACTGACCAAAACCGATCCGGACCGTCCATATAGAATGGTGTGTGCACTAGGCTTGCGGGGGCCCAACATCATGAAACACGCCGTCGAGCGACCACGGTCGTCGATTTTGTTCTTCCCTCTGGCTGCTGTTCTCTTTCTATCCGGGTGCGGAAAGAAAGAGCAAGTTCAGGGGGCAGGAGGTTCCGGCGGGCGTCCCCCCGCACCCGTGGTCGTGGCTAGTGTCGAGCAGCGAGACATTCCGGTTCAGATCAGGGCCATCGGCAACGTTGAAGCGTACCAGACCGTGCAGATCAGGTCCCAAGTCAACGGTCAAATCCAGAAAATCTTCTTCAAAGAAGGAGAGGATGTCGCGCAAGGCCAACCACTGTTTCAGCTGGATAAACGGCCTTTCCAGGCGGACCTTGAAAAGACTATTAGCCAGATGAAGCACGATCAAGCGCAGGCGGAGAATTCCCGGATACAGGCAGAGCGCTACTCCGGTCTGGAAAAAGAAGGTATTGTCTCCCATGAACAGGCGGAACAGTTGCGTGCCCAGGCAAAGGCCGATGCGGCCGCCGTGGACGCAGACAAGGCCGCCGTCGATGCCGCGCGCGTGCAACTGCAGTACACAGATATCATGGCTCCCATCAACGCACGCGCTGGAGCATTAATGATCAATCTGGGCAATCTGGTGAAGGCGAACGATACGCCATATCTGGTTCAGTTGAACCAAGTCACTCCGATCTATGTCACCTTTTCTGTGCCTGAAGCGAATCTAGATCGGGTGCGGCGGCGCTTCTCCTCTGGACAGCTCAAAGTTCTTGCTTTTCCCAAGGGACAATCGGACAGTCCGGCAGGGGGCCGGCTGACCTTCGTCGACAACGGAGTCGACATAACGACGGGTACGTTAAAGCTAAAAGGAACGTTTCAGAACAGGGATCGACGTCTGTGGCCAGGAGAGTTTGTAGATGTTGCGTTGGAGCTCTCGACACAGAAGAATGCCGTCGTCGTCCCCACCAAGGCGATTCAAACCGGACAGCAAGACGAATACGTATACGTCGTCAGAACGGACAGCACGGCTGAATCGCGCCCCGTAAAGACAGCGGGAGTGTATCAGAATCTGACGCTGATTTCGGACGGCCTGAAGGCAGGTGAGCACGTAATTGTGAACGGCCAGCTGCGCGTGGCCCCGAACGCGAAAGTGATTGTGCAAGGCACCCTGCCCGGAGCTCGGACAGATACGGCTGCTGCCAGCGGTCCTGCCGGAGGCGGACTGTGAGTCTCTCGGAGCTCTTCATCAAGCGGCCCATTATGACTACCTTGGTCATGGCCGCTATTTTGATCTTCGGTGTTTTCGCGTATCGGCTGTTGCCCGTCAGCGACCTGCCCAATGTTGACTTTCCCACGATTTTAGTCAGCGCCTCCCTTCCGGGCGCGAGTCCGGATACGATGGCTTCCTCCGTTGCCACCCCGCTGGAAAAGCAGTTCTCGACCATTGCCGGCATTGACTCCATGACCTCCACGAATTCTCTTGGGCTAACCAACATCACCATTCAGTTCAACCTCAGCCGGAGCCTCGATGGCGCTGCATTAGACGTCCAGGCAGCCATTACAGCCGCTGGGGGGCAATTGCCTCCGGAGATGCCGACGCCACCGACTTTCCAGAAAGTGAATCCCGCCGATTCGCCTATCCTTTATTTGGCGCTGAGTTCGCCAACGATGAAGCTGTCCGACGTCGACGAGGCCGCCGAGACCACCATTGCTCAAAACGTCTCCATGGTGAACGGTGTGGCGCAAGTGCAAGTGTACGGAGCGCAGAAATACGCCATGCGGGCGCAAATCGACCCGAGTACGCTGGCTTCACGCCAGATAGGGATCGACGAAGTCAGTGCAGCGCTGCAATCCGGAAACACCAACCTTCCCACTGGCACGCTCTATGGACAGAACCATACCTTCACGATTCTGTCCAACGGGCAGCGGATGAATGCTCAGCAGTTCGGGCCCATGGTGGTGGCCTATCGGAACGGCTCCCCCGTTCGCCTGAACGAGCTCGGCCGCGTGGTTGACAGCGTGCAGAACGACAAGACCGCCAGTTGGTTCAACGGAGTTCGGGCCATCGTGCTGGCGATTCAAAAACAGCCGGGGACCAACACCGTTGCAGTGGTGGACAGCATCAAGAAACTTCTGCCCAGACTGGAAGAACACATTCCTGCCGCAGTCCGAATCGACACGCTTTATGACCGCTCTGTCTCCATTCGTGCGTCGGTGAACGACGTGAAGTTCACCTTGCTGTTGACCATTGCCCTGGTCATCCTGGTGATCTTCATCTTTCTGCGAAACGTCTCTGCCACCATCATTCCGTCTCTCGCTTTGCCCATGTCGATCATCGGCACCTTTTCGATGATGTACCTGCTGGGCTACAGCCTCGACAATCTCTCCTTGATGGCACTGACGTTGTCAGTCGGGTTCGTTGTGGACGACGCCATCGTCATGTTGGAGAACATCGTCCGCCACGTGGAGATGGGCAAGAAACCGCTGCAAGCCGCGATGGATGGCGCCGGCGAGATTGGCTTCACCATTCTCTCCATGACGCTGTCGCTGGCCGCCGTTTTTATTCCGCTGTTGTTCATGGGTGGAATCATCGGACGTTTGCTGCATGAATTCGCGGTGACCATCGGCGCCGCCATCCTGGTTTCGGGATTCGTATCATTAACCTTGACCCCCATGCTCTGTAGCCGGTTCCTCCGTCACCATGAGCGGTCGGAACACGGACGGCTCTTCAATTTCAGCGAACGGGTTTTCGATGCCTGGTTGCACGGTTACGACCGTAGCCTGAAGGCAGTCCTGCGGCACAAGTTCGCAACGCTGATGGCGTCTTTCGTTGTGATCGGGCTGACGTTCTACCTGTACACCATCTCGAAGACCGGATTCATTCCGGACGAGGATCAAGGCTTGGTCTTCGCCTTTACCGAAGCGCAACAGGGAATCGCATTTCAGGACATGATGGAATTGCAGCAGAAGGTGGCCGATGTTGTGCGGACCGATCCCAGCGTCATGAACACCATGTCTTCGATCGGCAATCCCATCAATCAGGGCCGCATCTTCTTTCGCCTGAAGGACAAGAAAAATCGCTTCAACCACATGAGCGCGATGGAGGTTATTCAGGAACTTCGTCCGAAAGTATCGCAGATTCCGGGCCTGAATGTATTCATGCAGATTCCGCCGACCATCCGCATCGGCGGATCTCTGACAAAATCGCAATATCAGTACACGTTGCAATCGCCCGACACAACACAGCTCTATCAGGACGCGCCCAAACTGGAGAGTGCTCTCCGCGCTCTTCCGCAATTGCAGGATGTTACCAGCGACTTACAGGTGAAGAACCCGCAGATCACTGTAGAAGTCGACCACGATAAAGCTTATGCACTTGGACTAACGCCGGTTCAGGTTTCCGACGCTCTCTATTCCGCATACGGGACGCGCCAGATCAGCACTATATACACGCCCAACAATGAGTACTACGTCATCATAGAATTGTTGCCGGAATTGCAGAACAATCCCGACAAGCTTTCCCTTCTATACGTCCGCTCCAGCGGAGGAAAACTGATTCCGCTCGACACCGTCGCGAAGCTGGTACCTTCAGTTGGTCCCCTGACGGTGAATCACCTGGGCCAGTTGCCGGCTGCAACCATCAGCTTCAACCTCAAACCCGGAACCGCTCTAGGCGACGCGACGAAACTAGTCGAGCACGAGGCAAATCGAGTACTCCCGGGTGATATCCAAGGCACGTTCCAGGGAACTGCGCAAGCTTTTCAAAACTCATTTACCGGCATGGGGCTGTTGCTGGTGGCGGCGATTCTGGTGATCTACATCATCCTTGGAATTCTGTATGAGAGCTTCATCCATCCCCTGACAATCCTCTCCGGTTTACCTTCCGCCGGCGTCGGGGCGCTTCTGACTCTCACTCTCTTCCACCAGGAGCTGAATCTCTACTCGTTCGTGGGGATCATCATGCTCATCGGCATCGTCAAGAAGAACGCCATCATGATGATTGACTTCGCCCTGGAAGCAGAGCGGACAGAAGGAAAAAACCCGGAGGAATCCATCTATCAGGGCGCGCTCGTCCGGTTCCGTCCAATCATGATGACGACCATGGCGGCCCTAATGGGAACGCTGCCCATCGCGATCGGCTTCGGCGCGGGCGCAGATTCGCGGCGAGGTTTGGGCTTGGCGGTGGTGGGCGGTCTGGTCTTTTCACAGGTTGTAACGCTCTACATCACGCCGGTCTACTACGTATACCTCGACAAGCTACAGGCAAAGTTCAGGAAGCGGCGGGGTGGGCCCAAACCGGAAGCCACTCCAGAGGCTAGGTTCAAAGAGGTTGCTTTGGTGGGACAGAACCACTAGTGCCAGAGGGGGAGTCGAACCCCCAAGGGCCGAAGCCCAGCGGATTTTGAGTCTATCGAGCACCACTCCCAAACTCGTCTAGTTCCAACATTTACAAATACTTCGTCGGTTGAGCCGGTTGCGTTCGGTGATGTTTGAAAACGTCCTATTCTGTTCGGGTGGGCACAAAACGGGCACGACCGCAGTCAGGCTGGAGGGCTGGTACATGGTGTGGGACATGGTCAAATTACTATCCGCCAATGCCTGTTTACTATCCGAATCACCGCCGAACCGCGAGGTAGTTAGTCTCGTTCCGAAATCCGAACAACGTCTCGAAGCGGGAAACTTCAACTGGGACGCGGGTCAGAGCGACGCAACACGCCGAGCGGGAAGGGCAAAAGCAGAAGAGTCAAACGGCTGGACGGACTCATTTACGCGCGGCTGAATCAGACTCATCTAGAAGTTTGTGCGAGAGGAAGTCCCCGGTTTTCCAGTCTCGTGCCACCCATTGCCATCGGCTAGCCATCCTACGTCAAATGGCAGTTTACCCAGTTCTATCCGATGCGTCGGGCGCATAGACTCGGTATTGCCAGATGGAATCGCGGCCCGTGCGAATGGTTGCTTCAGTCTTTCACGGTGGAAGCGACTATCTTAACTATACGGAGCAAGAATCTGCGCGGAAACGACACGGGAGACACGTTCGGACAAAGGGTTCATGGCTTTCCTGGCCGGCTCAGGCGATCAGCCTCGCCTCGCTCGCGCCGGGCGTTCTCGTGTTGCCCCAGAGCTCATGGCCTCAGTATGACGCACGCTGCAACTCGCAAGTCAACTTCAAGCTCACTTACTCCCGACTTTGCGCACACCTTGCGCACACATGCACTACAAGTGTTGCATTTCATCTTTTCCAGGGAACGAAGATAACTTCTTTCGAATCTGTGGTGCCGGGAGGGGGAGTCGAACCCCCAAAGGGCCGAAGCCCGGCGGATTTTGAGTTTAGCCCATTCAGTCTCCAATTCACAGAAGTCATTGCATTTCCATATCGTTACGCTGATATCGTCGTGCGGTTCTGAGCGGTTCTGTGTGGCTCCGAACGGCCCCAATGGGCAGAGTTTGGGCAGAGGGGCGTTCGTGTTCCGAAAGCGCGAGCCCCACGGTCAAGTTGCCCTTGGCCTGCAATGGGCGAACCATCGGCCCGGAGTTATGATTCTAACCTGGCACTCAGAGGACCTTGAATCACGTGAAGGCTCGCGTTTTTGTCTCGTCTGCCATTAACCAGTTTCGCTCCGTGAGGAACGTGCTTCTGATGAAGAGAAAGAAGATTTCCGTCGCGCCTTGACCGGAAAGACAGAGCAAGTGACGGAACGGCTGGATTCGTTTGCGGAAGGCAGCGTTCACGCCGGCGCATTCTCGCATTTCTGCTACATGCTCGAGGCCCTCGCGGAGATGACTATTTGGCCAGACTGATGTTCTGCCCGGATTACTGTTGCAAAAACCCCATTACACTCATAACCGAGCGGTTCTGAGCGAAATCCCCTGTTTACCCCATTCAAGTGGGATATGATGCCGAAAACGACATAGGAGCGTATTGCTGCTTCCGTGAAAGAGCTGCCTTCCACAACAATTCAGCGGGAACCTCGTTCTCCGTACTGGCACCAGAGAATCGCCCGACACGCCATGATTGCACTGGCCAACATTGCATGCGGGGCGCTATTTTGGGAGCTGTTTTCCGTCCGCCGCGATGTGATTTCACGGCTTAGCATCGCCACTGCGTATCCAGCACTCTTTCTCACAGCAGCCGCGATGCTTGTAGGACCTCGGAACGTTCTGCGCGGTCGAACGAACCCGGTAAGCTCTGATCTACGGCGCGATCTGGGCATATGGGCCGGCATCATGGCGCTTCTGCACACGGGTATAGGCCTCAACGTACACCTGCGCGGGCGACCATGGCTTTACTTCATCGATCAGCACCACCGTGTGCGATACGACTTGTTCGGGATCGGGAACGACTCGGGACTGCTAGCGGCTCTCTTGTTTCTGTTGCTGCTGGCCATCTCGAACGACCTCTCCCTGCGTCGTCTGGGCACGAGAACATGGAAGTCGCTACAGCGCTGGACGTACGTGGCCATGGCGCTAACGCTGATGCACGCAGTCGCGTATCAGCTCGTCGAGAAACGGCAGGCAGCATACCACGCGCTACTATGGGCTACCATCGCCGCGATTGCCGTGCTCCAAGTTGCGGGATGGTGGAGGACGAAGCAAAAAGAGGACGGCAGCGCATCGGCATCCAGTCCAACAATAGGTTAGTAGATGGCCTGCGCAGGCTCAGTAGAACTATTGTTGTTGCAAAATCGCCATTTCAGCAACTGACCTGGTCGGCCAATTCTCAGTTGATCAAATTGATTCCATAACAATGTCGGCTCCCACGCCCGAGTAAACTTTGGTGGTGCAAACCAACCAAAAAAGGCTCGGGAGGAAGGAGCCAACAATGATCATTATAGGATGCGATTATCACCCGGGCTTCCAACAAGTTGCTTTTGTGGATACCGAAACTGGGGAACTGCAAGAGCGCCGACTGCAGCACCGTGAGGAAGCGGAAAAGCTCTACCGCGAGCTCGCGGCACAGGGAAAGAAGGTGCGCGTAGGGATGGAGGCAAGCGGGCATGCGCGCTGGTTTGAACGACTGCTCTCCGAGCTGAAGTGTGAGTTGTGGATCGGGGACGCGGCCGAGATCCGTACGAAGCGAGTACGCAAGCAGAAAACGGATCGCCAGGATGCCCAGCTGATTCTGAAATTGATGCTGGAAGATCGCTTTCCGCAGATCTGGGTGCCGAGCTGGGAGAATCGAGATCTGCGGCAGCTGCTGTGGCACCGACACCGGATGGTGCAGGCGCGCACTCGCATCATGAATCAGCTGCAAGCGGTGGCGCTCAACGAAGGCCTGCGTTACAAGAAGAGGTTGTGGCGGGAAGCCGGACGGGAGCAACTGGAGGCGTTCCGGTTAGCCCCGTGGGAGCCAGCGACGGCGCGACCTGCTGGAGTTGCTGGACCGACTGAACCCGACGATCGCGAAACTGACGCAAGCGATTGAGCAGGAAGTGGAGAACTGTCCGGAGGCACAGCGACTGAGGACGCACCCCGGGGTGGGGGCACTGACGGCGCTGACCTTCGTGCTAATCATCGGGCGAGCGGATCGGTTTCAGTGCGGCAAGCAGATCGCTTGCTATCTGGGACTGGTGCCAGAGGAGGAATCCAGTGGGGAGCGGCGACGACTGGGACATATCACGAAACAAGGCAACTCTCTGTTGCGGTTCTTGCTAGTGGAAGCGGCCCAAGTGACGGTGCGCAGCGACCAGGAATGGCGGAACAAGTACTACCATCTGATGATGCGACGGGGACGGAAGATCGCCAAGGTCGCGATGGCTCGCAGACTGGCCGTTCGGATGTACTGGATGATGCGCAAGGGCTGGGATTACGAGCAGTTGAAAAAGTTCGGTTCGCACGCGGGACAGCCCGGACCAGGCGATGGTGTGAAGTAGAACACCGAGAAATTGATTGGGTATCCCGCTCCTCTCAACGGGGGAGTTCGAAGTAGTAATCATGATCGAGGTTGCGACCGAAGAGATGCATGGGTCGGATCGAATTTCCTGACCTGAAACTGATTACGAGCGAGCCTTGGGTTGGTATGGCACAGCTTCAACTAGAGCGAAATGGCGCGCTCTTCGGAGTGCACGGGTTGGTATGCTCAAAAAGTGCTTGACATCGCCGACATTGTAAGAGACGCCTGGTT
>Ga0137419_10001408_pt1 | contig 10279 bp, 7 predicted proteins | sample CZODoug3_1_2_16f_FD_108279 | JGI IMG/M metagenome (GOLD analysis project Ga0137419, IMG submission 108279) | Vadose zone soil fungal communities from Angelo Coast Range Reserve, California, USA - CZODoug3_1_2_16fungal (Illumina Assembly) | ecosystem: Environmental > Terrestrial > Soil > Vadose... | reverse complement strand
CGATACACAAAAGGAAGCGCTTCATTCCACAACCTCCTATGAAACTCCGGCATGGTCTGAGCAATGTGAATACCAGTGGAGGGGTCGAGGCTAACACAAAGACACAAAGGGCACAAAGACACAAAGAAAGCCGGCATCAAGGACCAATTAATGCCGGCTTTCTTTGTGTCTTTGTGCCCTTTGTGTCTTTGTGTTAACCCCGACCCCTCCACTGGTATTCACATTGCTCAGACCACGCCGGAGTTTCATAGGAGGTTGTGGAATGAAGCGCTTCCTTTTGTGTGTCGCTTTCATCCTGGCGGCCAGTGTGATCTGCTCGGCGCAAAACTTTTATTTTCCTCAGGTCGCGGTAGGCGCCTATGACGGCGGATCGTGGAGAACGACGATCTTTCTCAGCAACGGGAGGAGCGACACTGCCAGTGGCACGATCGCCTTCACCAAATCGGATGGCACACCCTTCAATTCGACCTGGCTTGATGAATCAGGGAATCCGACAGGTAATGGCAACACCATTACATTTCAGCTTGGACCAAGTGAGAGCCGGAGATTTACGTCGGTAACAGATATCCCTCTCACCACGGGATTCGCAACCGTAGCGTCCAATTCACTTGCTGTGCTTGGAAGCGAAGTATTCTCGAATTTCGATTCGGCCGGAAATCTGATTGCCGAGGCCGGCGTTTCGATGTCTATCCCAATAGGCAAGCAGGCGATCTTCATCGATACCACCAGCGGTTTCAAGACCGGCGTTGCGATCGCGAATCCGAACACCACCGCAGCTCTTCACATTCATTTTGAGGTCATGAATACCGCCGGTCAGATGATCATGTCCACGGTGCGAGACGTTCCTCCGAGTCAGCATTTCGCGACATTTGTCCACGAATTGTTCCCGGGCATTCCGGAGATGGTCGGGCGGCTCCAGTTTTACTGCACAAATCCGATCGTTTCCGTGGGGATGAGGTTCGACCTGTCGTTTGTGAATTTCACGACGATGCCTCCGCTCGCCCTGCTGCCGTAGGTTCTTATTTCGACTGTAGCGGCGATCTGTGACCGCCGGCGGTCATAGACCGCCGCTACAGCAAAACGGGACTCTCAGGCGGTGATGACTTTGGCCTTTTCTGGTTCGCCGATACAGAAGCGGAGACCTTCAAGATAGGCTTTGAGCTCGGCTTGTTCTTTCCGCTTTTGCATGACGCGGGATAAGTCGATAGACGGGTCGTCAAGCATCGTGCCGATTTCCCTGCTCGTGCTTTCGAGTTGGGATGTCACGCGCGCGATTTCCTCTTCAGCTCCGTTCAGATTTGCGATGCGCTCGTTCAGTTCGAATTCGAAGGCCTTCCGAAGTTCTTCTCTGACCTCGACGCGGATCTGTTCTCGAACTGTCACCATCGCTCTTTCGAAGCGTTCCTGAAACTCCTTCTCCATTGCGTGGCGCGCGTCGATAATCGCCTGATGCATGCCGACCTGAAAACCCGAATTGATGGATTGAATCTCAGCGGAGATGCGGCTCAACTCAATGCCCAGGGAATCCAAAGGCTCATGCAGTGAATCCCGGCTCAAGTCCGTTTCTCTCTGTGTGTCCCGCGATGTTGGAGTCATAGTCGACGAGTAGGGTGGTTCTCCGAGCCGATGTTGTTGCAAACTCATTGCCATGAAGCGTTTTGGGTAAGTCCAATGGACTCTGTCGGCTGAGAAGCGGCCTATGAAATTGCCTTCCGAAGTGGGCTCAAAAACGCCCATGTTAACATAGAGAACCTCGAGGGGACTGGACGCATGACTACTCGCTCCGACATGAAATCTTTTCTGGACGATCTGAAGAGCCGTTTTCTTCGAAATCCCACAGCCATCAACGTCGAGCGTACCATCTGCGCGAGAATTGACGACCTGATCCGCGAGATCTGGGCCGACCGCAAGCCGCCGGCATCCTTCGTATTGTTTGCAATTGGGGGATACGGGCGGGGAACGATCCATCCGGAATCCGATATCGACCTGCTGTTTTTCTTCAAAGAATCCATAAACGAGGAGGCGGTCAACGCGATTCTCCTTCCGCTATGGGACCTTCAGTTCAAGGTGGGCCACCAGATTCGGCACGTCAAGGATTTCGCAAAGTTTGATGAAGGGCACATGGAATCCTATACCGCCTTTCTCGATTCGCGATTCCTGCTTGGAGATCCAAAGACTGCCGAAGAATTCGAACGCGAGATCTTCCCGAAACTGAGAAGACAAAACCGCGACCGCTTCCTGAAGGGCCTGGTTGACCTGAAAGCCATTCGCTACAAACAATTTGGCGACACCATTTTCCAGCTCGAGCCTGACGTTAAAGAAGCGCCGGGCGGCCTGCGCGACGTGCATTGGTCCGGATGGGTTCTGAAGTCTCTGGAGACGACGAGCGGCCTTCTGCTTCGTGATGAGGCGCTCAAGTTTCACCATTGCGTTCGAACCTTTGTTCACTTCCATGCGGGCCGAAATTTCAATGTGCTCTCGTTTGAATTTCAGGAACAGCTCGCGGAAAAATTAGGGTACAGGGATTCTCAGCGTGGTGAAGCGGCAGAAAACCTGATGCGGGATTACTTCCTGAAAGCCGCGGTGTTGTCGCGCGAGGGAAGCTTCTGGGAAGAGGAAATCGTTGGCCATCCAAACATGATCAGTATCCCATCGGAGTTCTCTGATCCGTTTGAAATGATCTCGGCTTTTGGCGAAGCCCACCGGCAGAAGGCCCGGCTGGACTCGCCGACGCTCATCGCGATCCGCCGCCGCCTCGCCTACACCAATGGCGTCCTTGGCAACAATCCCCGGGCCGGGCGCGCCGTCCTGGAAATGATGAAGGACCGGAAGGGCATCTATAACACGTTGCTGGCAATGCACGAGGTAGGTCTGTTGGGAAAGATCTTTCCCGATTTCGAAGAGATTCGTTGCCGGGTCATCCGGGACTTCTTCCATAAATACACGGTCGATGAGCATTCGCTGATAGCGATCCGCAACATCGAAGAATTGCCCCCCAACCACCGATTCTCGATCCTGCTGAACGAACTGGAGCACCCCGAACTGCTTTTGCTTTCGCTGCTCTTTCATGACATCGGCAAATCGCACCGCCACGACGAAGGCAATCATGTTCATCCCAGCACAGAGGGCGTGACATCCATCCTTCGGAAGCTGGAACTGCCACAGGATCAGGCAGACAAGGTGGTGTTCGTCGTCAAACATCATCTGGAGATGTCGAAAATCATTTTGCGGCGCGATTTCAGCGACGAGCATGTGATCGATCAATTCGCCGATCTCGTCGGGAATACCGACAACCTGCGTATGTTGTGTCTGTTGACCTATGCCGACGTGAAGGCGGTCAACACCGAGGTTCTCACGCCGTGGAAGGAAGACTTGATGTGGCAGTTGTACATCGAGACGTACAACCGGCTGACCCTTGGCCTCGCCGACGATCAATACACGCAGCAGCCGGCACTGGAAAAAGATATTGAAGAAATCGCCCGGTTGTTGCCGCCCAAAACGCCCTCACAGGGCATTCGGGACTTTCTTGACGGATTTCCGCGGCAGTACCTGAAGAGCACTCCGAAGATGCAGATCGCGGACCACTTTCTGCTTTCACGGCAGCTTGCTTCGCGGCCGATGGTAATGCACCTCGGCAAGAGCGGTACGGTGTACGAAGTTCTCGTCATGACCGCAGACCGGCCGTTCCTGTTCTCGAAGATTACCGGCGTGCTTTCCTACTTCGGAATGAACATCGTGAGGGGACAAGCGTTTTCAAATCGTCATGGCACGATTTTCGACTTGATCGCCTTCGAAGACCCCGAGCGTTACTTTCAGAAGAATCCGTCCGAGATCGATCATTTCGCCAAGGTTCTGAGCGACGTCATCAGCGGGTCTGCAGATTTGAAGAAGCTGCTCGATCGAAAGTTCACGAGCGTCGTCTTCAAGCAGAAGAAAAGCTTCGTCCCAACCACCATCCATTTCGAAAACGATTTCTCGAAACGATGCACCATCATGGAGATCCTCACTCATGACGCCTTCGGACTCCTGTACCGCATCAGTTCCGTTATTTCGTCACACGGTTGCAACATCGAAGTGGCGCTCATTACGACCGAGGGCCATCGCGCCATTGACGTTTTCTACATTACGCGCGAGGGGCAGAAGCTTTCGCCGGAATTGGAAGAAAAACTCCAGCACGACCTCGAAGCGGCGCTGTCAACAGTGGTGTCGTAGGCGCTAATTCGGGGACAGACGCATAAATCACCTAAATTCAGGTCAAAGGTCCTTGATCGAATTTAGGTGATTTATGCGTCTGTCCCCGAATTAGCGCCTACGGCCATTCTTCTACGACACGTCGCGTTCGCCGGTGCGGATGTTGTAGCCTTGCTCGATCGGCAGAACGAACACACGGCCATCACCGATTTCCCCCGTGCGGGCGGTCTCAATGAGGGTCTTGATCGTGTCTTCAAGGATATTGTCTGGAATCACCAGTTCGACCATGATCTTGGGCAACAGTGTGACGCTGTACTCAGTCCCGCGGTAGACGGCCTTGTGGCCCTTCTGGCGCCCGTGACCCCGGACTTCCGTCACGGTCATACCGGAAATACCGACCTTGGTCAGTGCATCCTTCACTTCTTCTAGTTTGTTGGGACGAATGATCGCTTTCACCAGCTTCATTCAGCTCTCCTTCGATGATCCGACATTGGTTGTTATTGAGTCCCCGAGGCACGAATAAAAAAAGCCCTCGACCCGGAATTCGAATCGAAGACTTCAGCGTCCTTCCCCGTACTTCATCGTACAGACAGCGTGAACTTTAAAACAAAATCTTGACTAGTGTCCAGACAATATTCAGGTTGGTTGGGAAAAACGCCGCGGACCGTGGACCCCGAAAATGCCTTCGAAAATGCGGTTTACGTGGCCTGTATGGTACTGGTACTGGCGCAGGAACTGTTCGGCGGCGAGGCCGCTATCATCGTCGGAGTACCCCAGCAGGCGGGCACAAATCGTTAATTCTTCGTGGTCGCGGGGGAGAGAGTGGGTCTGAGCGTCGTTAACCATCTGCAGCTTGTTCTCCACATCGCGCAGAAAGAGATAAGCTCGAGTGAGCGTCTCGTTTTCTTCCGCAGAGATGAGCGATCGATCACAGAGCGCAGCAAGGGCCCTGAGCGTATTGCGCTCGCGTAATTGCTGGTTCTGGCCGCCATGACATACCTGTAGAGACTGCGCGATCAATTCGATCTCCCGAATACCGCCCGTCCCCAGTTTGACGTTCCGGCTGCGCTGTTTGCGCAGGGCCATCTGCTCGTCGATTTTGCGCTTCATGCTGCGGACATCTTCGACGGCTCCGCGGTCGAAGGGCAGATCGTAAATGAACGCGCGCACCATTGAAAGAAATTCCCGGCCGAGCGCGCGGTCACCGGCAACGGGCCAGGTCTTTAGCAGCGCCAGGCGTTCCCAGGTTCCCATTCGCGACTGGTAGTAGCGCCGATAACCGTCGAGCGAGTCGGCAATATTGCCCGCCTTGCCTTCCGGACGCAACCGCAGATCAACTCTGTACACATAGCCTTCGCCTGTAAATTCGTTCAGCCCCCCTGTGATCTTCTGACAAAGACGGCGAAAATATTCCGGTGCTGAAATCGACCCCGCTTCTTCCTGGTCAGTGGCGTATAGGTACATCAGGTCGACATCCGAGCTGAAGTTGAGCTCGCCACCGCCGAGCTTGCCCATTGCCAGAATGGTGAAGCCGGTGAAAGCGTTTCTGGGAATTCCATATTCCCGGCGCAGCGCGGAGGAGCAAATCCAATAAGTTGCCGAGATCAGGGCCTCAGCCAGAATGGATAAGGCTGCCAAAGTCTCTTCGACCGAACAGAGCCGCAGCAGATCGCGCACGCCGATGTGCAGCATTTCTCTTCGTTTGAGAACGCGCAGATAGTCGAGTTGCTGCTGCTCGTCCACAAGTACTTTCAGCGTTCGTGCCAGTTCGCGCTGGATCTCCCCCTTTTTTCGACCGCTGTAGATGACCTGAGGATCCGTTAACCAGTAGAAATGATGCGGGTCTCGAATCAGTATCTCGGCCATATAAGGACTGCCACCCAGGGTCCTGGCCAGGATTTCGAGCATTCGCGGCGAATCCTTGAGATAGGAAAAAAGACGTGTTTTGTTGAGAGCGGCGCGCGCGAATCTTTCGAAGTAATTGAGCGCCTGATCCGGATCGGCGGACTGTGAGACGCAGACCAAAAGGTCCTCAAGAATATCCGCCAGTAGTTCCCGCTCGGACGGATCGTCCGCCACCGCCTGCAAATTCGCGTCAGCTTTTGGCGGATCTTTGAATCCGTAGGGACTCAGCAAACCGGCTACCTGCTGCCGATCGAGGCGGGGAGCGAGCAGGAGATCCTTGATGTTAAGCCGTGTCATACTCCCTGGCCAAATGTAGTCGCGGGCTTTAGCCCGCGTTATAAGATTAAGACGTGATCACCGCAGAGTCGAAACAAACTATTGAATCTCTCTGTGCCGGAATCGACAAGGACGCCGTTCAAGACTTCCTCGTCAGGATGGACGAAGATTACTTTACGACGTTCTCTCCTGAAGAAATCTCTACCCACATCCGGATGACGAGCGAACTGGATCCCAAACACCGTGTTCGGGTTCGGGTCACGCCCGGCCCATCACGCCGGGACGGCGAGTTCGAGATAGTTATCGTCGGTTTCGACTATCTCTCCGAATTCTCCATCTTCTGTGGTGTGCTGTCGGCCTTCAGGCTGAATATACGCTCAGGCGATATCTATTCTTTCGCGAGAAATGCGCCGGGTCGAGCTTTACCGCGCAAAATCGTGGACGTCTTCACCGTGGAGGTCAAGGCGGGTGAAACCTTCGAGGAGGCCAAGCAACGCGAGTTTGAACACGAGCTTCAAACGCTTGCCCAACTGCTGGCGACAGGAGCGGTAAATGAGGCGAGGGAACGGTTGAATCGCTTCCTCATCGAACGCATCGAAAGGATGAATGAAGAACTTGGTGGCCTGCTTTCTCCAGTCAAAATTGAGTTCGACAATCAGCTTTCTGCCGACTGGACTGTGATGGATGTGCGTTCCGAGGACACCTTCGCTTTCCTTTACGCCGTCTCGAACGCGCTTGCGATGCGAGGTATTTACATCCACGAAGTGAAAATCAGAAGCAGCGGGGATCAGGTGATGGATCAGTTTTTCATAGCCGATCGTTGGGGCCGCAAGATCGAAGACAGCCGTGAGCAGGAAAGGTTGCGGATGGCGGTCGCCATGATCAAGCAGTTCACACGATTTCTGCCCGAGGCGCCAGACCCGGCAAAAGCAATGCGCCATTTCGATCAGTTTCTGGATAAGGTCGACAAGATCGCTGAGGATGAGTTCCCCTACCGAATCATCTCCTTTCTGGCCGAAAGGGAAGGGATGAATATGCTGGCTCATCTGCTCGGCTCGAGCGACTTTCTCTGGGACGACTTTCTGGGCATTCACTTCACAGACCTCCTCCCGGTTCTGGAAGACTTCGCCAAAACAGAGTTGCAGCCGGCCAAAGACTCCTTTCGGCGGCAACTCCAGCAGCTTCTGGATCAGGCCTCGACATTCGAAGAAAAGAAGAGAGTCCTCAATCGATTCAAGGACAAACAAGTGTTCCTGATCGATGTTAAACACTTGCTTGAACCGCGTGTCACGCCGACGGGCTTTTCCCAGGCGCTGACAAACCTTGCCGAAGTGGTCATCGATGAAGCGGCGACGGTCTGTTATGAGCACCTCGGTGGTCAACACGGGCCGTTTACTATCTGCGGCCTGGGGAAATTCGGCGGACGCGAGATGGGCTATGCCTCCGATCTCGAACTCTTATTCGTTCACGATGCGCCGGGAAGCACTCCGTTTTTCGAGTCGCTCGCGCGGCAGGTGAGCGAGTTCATTGAGGCCCGTTCGAAGGGCATTTTTCACATCGACCTCAGACTCCGGCCTTATGGCGAGAAGGGCGCGCTGTCTACCACATTCGAGCAGCTGACGAAATACTACAGCGTGAACGGGCCGGCGGCACCGTTCGAGAGACAGGCGTTAATCAAATTGAGATGGGTGGCCGGAGACGAAGCCCTGGGCCGGCGCGTGGAAGCGCACCGGGACGGCTTCACGTACAGCGGGGATCCATGGAATTGGGAAAATGCCATGCACTTGCGGCGCCGCCAGACGCGTGAACTGGTAAAGCCGGGGCAAACCAACGTGAAGTACAGCCCCGGTGGAATCATTGATGTCGAATATGCGGTGCAGTATCTGCAGCTCCTCAATGGCAAGGATCATCCCGAAGTCCGGGTTCCTAACACTCTTGAAGCTCTGGACCAATTGCGGCGTCTGCAAATCATCCGGGAGGCGGACTACATAATGTTGCACGCCTCTTATCTGTTTCTACGCAATCTAATCGATGCGCTTCGAATCGTGCGCGGCGATGCAAGCGACCTGGTGCTTCCCGAGGAAACCTCAGAAGAATTCAAATCCATGGCGCGCCGATTGGGCTATCGGGAACGGGATAGGAGAGAAGGTGCTGCGAAGTTGGCTGCCGATATCCGGGAAACGATGAAGAAAGTGCATGATTACTTCCTCATGCGTTTCGATACTCTGGATGCGAACGCGGGCTAAAGCCCGCGACTACATTCGGACCAAACGTTGTTCCCAAAATGTAGTCGCGGGCTTTAGCCCGCGTTCGCATTCCGTTTACCTGCTACAGGCTGTAGTACATGTCGAATTCGACCGGATGGGTCGTCATGCGGAAACGCGTGACTTCCTCCTCCTTCAACGCGATATAGGCATCGATCATATCGTCGCTCAAGACGCCACCCTTGGTCAGGAAACCGCGATCCTTGTCCAGATGAGAAAGCGCCTCGTCGAGTGAAGCACACGGATGTGGAATGTCCTTGGCTTCTTCCGGAGCGAGGTCGTACAGGTTCTTATCGACAGGATCGCCCGGATGGATCTTGTTCTGCACGCCGTCCAGTCCCGCCATCATCATCGCGGTGAAAGCGAGATAGGGATTGCACGTGGGGTCCGGGAATCGAACTTCGATACGGCGCGCCTTCGGGCTGTTTACGAGCGGGACGCGCACTGCCGCCGAGCGATTACGTGCGGAATAAGCGAGGTTGATCGGAGCCTCGAATCCCGGCACAAGGCGCTTGTAGGAGTTGGTACCGGGGTTGGTGATCGCATTGAGCGCCTTGGCGTGCTTGATAACCCCGCCGATATAGTAAATAGCGAACTCGGACAGCCCGGCATAACCTTCGCCGGCAAAGAGGTTCTGCTCACCTTTCCAGATCGATTGGTGCACGTGCATTCCGGAACCGTTGTCACCGACGATCGGCTTCGGCATGAAGGTCGCGGTCTTCCCGTATTTGTGAGCAACGTTATGCACTGCGTATTTCAAGCGCATCATCCAGTCGCCGCGCTGAACGAGGGGAGCGAACTTGGTGCCGATTTCGTTCTGACCAGCGGTAGCTACTTCGTGGTGATGGACTTCCACGACGACGCCCATCTGCTCCAACGCGGTGCAGATGGCAGAACGGATATTCTGCAGCGAATCAACAGGAGGGACAGGGAAATACCCTCCCTTGACCGATGGGCGGTGGCCTTTGTTGCCGTTTGCGTACGTCTCACCTGTATTCCATGCTGCCTCTTCGGAGAAGATCTTGCAGTAGGAGCCCGACATATCCACGGACCACTCCACGGCATCGAAAATGAAGAACTCGGGTTCAGGCCCGAAGAAGGCGGTGTCGCCCAGACCGGTGGACTTGAGATAGGCCTCGGCACGCTTCGCGATGGAACGCGGATCACGGTCATAGCCTTTCATGTCAGACGGTTCGATCGTATCGCAGGTGATCGCCAGCGTGGTGTGATCCAAAAACGGATCGATGAAAGAGGAAGTTGGATCGGGCAGCAGCAACATGTCTGAAGCCTGAATGCCCTTCCATCCGGCAATCGAGGAACCGTCGAAATAGTGACCGGATTCAAATTTTTCCGGGCCGAAGGACTTGACCGGAACGCTGACATGCTGTTCCTTGCCGCGCGTATCCGTAAAACGGAGGTCGACGAATTTGACCTCCTTGTCCTTAATTGTTTGGAATATTTCTTTTGCGGTCATAAGTTTTTCCTCTCTACACGAAACCCGACTTTTGGTCTTTGGAGTCCGTGGCAATGAAGTCGAAAGATAGAAGATTCTAGAACAAACAAAAAAAGCCCTCGACCTAAAAATTTCAGATCGGGGACTTCTTTGTCGTCCGGGCCCGATACATCGTTGTATCAGATGAAAT
>Ga0137419_10001404_pt1 | contig 10284 bp, 9 predicted proteins | sample CZODoug3_1_2_16f_FD_108279 | JGI IMG/M metagenome (GOLD analysis project Ga0137419, IMG submission 108279) | Vadose zone soil fungal communities from Angelo Coast Range Reserve, California, USA - CZODoug3_1_2_16fungal (Illumina Assembly) | ecosystem: Environmental > Terrestrial > Soil > Vadose... | reverse complement strand
TACCAGACGCGGATCGTGCCAAAACGGTGGCTCGGGGGCGAAGTAACTGCCGAAGCCATGCCGTGCGCTGGGTGTCTTTCCCAGAGTGGAAAGGCTCACCAGCTTTGGGGACTGGAACCTGACAATTCCGCCAACGTCCGGACGCAGCCGATAGATCTGCTGGTGAATCCGGACCTCACCGAGTACTTCCGCCGGCAGTGGGCCGTCAATCGACACCCGGATCGGAACGTCGGAATCGGTGACCAGTCCCAGCGGCTTGGCCGGGCTCACCAGGCAATAGTGAGCGTCGATACGCACGCTGCAATGTCCATAGGCGTGCGCCAGCCCGGCGCGGGCGATGGCACGCGCCGCGACCCTGATCAGATCATCGGCGCGGCCACGCGGACTCATGATACGCGTCTGATCAGGTCTTGAATTCGGGAATGTCGGGCTTCGAGCCCCACATGCAAAAAGACGAGGGGCGCAAGGGGAACTGGCGCGGGCGATGGTCGGTGTCCTCGGGGATCAGTCGCACGCCGGTCGAATACTCGTAAGTCATGCCGTCCGGTCCTTCAAAGTACAGGAACGTGGCATATGAGGTCGGGTGACGTCCGGGTCCAAAGCGGATGTGGACACCTTGTTCGCGCAGGAAGTAATACGAGCGCATGATGTCATCGACGCCTGTCACCTGATGGTTGATATGCTGCACGCCATGACGAGTCGCGGGAAACAGCGCGATCTTGTGATGCACTTGATCGATACGCAGCAGTGGCGCATCGCCTATCCAGTCACTGACCTTGGCGCCACACGTGCCAGTCCAGAACGCCTGGTCGCGGGAAGGTGACTTGGTATACAACCCAACGTGTGAGAAGCCCGTAACGCCAGCCGGCCGGGATGGAAAGTACGGCCGGCCGCTGTGCCAGGGCTGGGCGATCAGATCGATCGTCGCGCCGCTCGGCTCCCGAAAGCTGACAAATGCTTTAACGCGTCGCTGCTCACATTCCGAGGGCGTGCCAAGATGCACCGGAAACCCGGCCGTTTCTAGCTCGCCAGCCGCCTGGTCCAAGTCGGGTGGATACTTCACTTCGAATCCGACCGTGTGGTCGTGGACGGGGGCGTCGAGATATACCAGCGTGTGATCGCGATCGTCCGAGCGAAGATAGGCCGCTTGCTTATCACGCGCTCCGAGCTCCAACCCAAGCACCCGGGTTGCAAAGTTCACCGCATGATCCATGTCCTGCGTGCCCATACGCACATAGCGAATGTCGTACAACGCGATCATCGGCGTCTCATTTCTGATCGGGATGCCGTTGTCAATCCCTCGCCACGTGGTCGTGCCGCCGTCAATTGCAGAATCCGCACCGTGCACTGCCTACAGGTTGGATATGTCGGCATAGATGCGAAGATCACAGATGAGTTCGCCCCGGCGCCGCAGCACGGTGCATGGCCGGATCGTATAGGTAGAGTCATCCGGACGCGTGTACATGCAGAGAGTCTCGGCGATGCCTACCGTGCCCTCATGCAGTGACCGTGCGCTCACGATGCTATGCGACATCGCCTTGATGCGGTTCCACAGGCCACCGATCGCGGCCGCCAGGGCATCTTTTCCCGCACCGGTTGGGTAGTTCGCCACGGTCAGACAGACGTCATCGGTGTGAAGCGCCAGGAAGCGCTCCATGTTCAAACTGTCCGCGACCCGAAAGAATTCGAATATCCAGCGATTGTCGCCCGCGCAATCCGCCTTGTCCCTGAAGGGGATTGCCTCCCGACCCCTCTCTTCGACCGTCCGTCGCACAGCTCCCAGGGTGGAAGCGACGGCGCCAAGATAAGCACCCTCCATTGGCGCAAAATGCCTGGTCTCGGCATCGCTGCCAGGTGCCAGACCCTCTTTGCTTAGCGCAAATGAGAAAGTGAGCGTCAGATTCCCCTGCGGGTCCTCGCCGATGATGTTTTCAATTCGCCCCGGCTCCGAGCCAGCGATGCGTTCGAAGATCACCCGCTGCTCGGCCTCAAAGGTGACCCTTTCCCGCAGTGGAACATTGTTGACGACGATGTCGCGCATCAGCCACCCGTCGCCGTGTTCGATGACCTCGCACTTCTGCATGATGGGCACGTAGGGCAGGGCGTTGTTGGCCTTCATCTCAAGCCCCGTCCAGACGTCGTGCCGGCTCAGAAGCGGCTTGCTGGGTTCGTTGATCGGTATGGTTCGGGAAAGCTTGTACATACGGCGACCTCGGTGGCGACTGCTGGCTCCGCTCAAGGGCTGCTTGCTGCAGTCTCAGGTGGCGAGATAGCCTCCATCGACCGCGATGGCTGCCCCGTTGACGAACGATGCAAGATCGGACAGCAGCCATTTCACGGCCTCGCCGATCTCGGCCGCCTGGCCGAACCGGCCGATTGGGTGGCGTTCCTTCACTTTTTGAAAGAACGCGCTGAACTGAGGATCCTCTATCAGTCGGGAAATCATCGGTGTGAGCACGATGCCCGGCAACACCGCATTGACCCGGATGCCCTGCCGGCCGTACTCGGCCGCGGCGGCACGCGTCAGCCCCACCACGCCGTGCTTCGCTGAGATGTATTCGCTGGCATTCGGGATTGCGACTTGGCCGAGCGAGGAGGCCGTGTTCACGATTGCACCGCCTCCGGTCTTCAGCATCGCCGTCACCTCATGCTTGATGCAAAGGAATACGCTGGTCAGATCAATGCGCAGAGCTCGATCCCACTGCTCCAGTGTCAGCTGATGCAATGGCAAGGCGCATTGTTCGATCCCGGCGTTGTTGTACGCGCCGTCGAGTCGACCGAAACTCTTGACCGCGTGATCAACGAGCGCGTGGATGTCGCGCTCCGAAGCCAGGTCAGCCGGAAAGAACACCGCACTCAGGCCGGCACTGGAAATGGCGCTGAGTGTCTCTCGGCCGTGATCGGCCGCGATGTCGGTCACGAGAACGTTAGCGCCGGCTTTGGCCAAGACAATGGATGCCTCACGGCCTATGCCGCCGCCGGCACCGGTGACAATGATGGTTTTACCCTGCAGGATCCCGGGCACGGACAGTCCCCCCCGCAATGTCCACCGTGGGACGGCCCGCGGCGGTTGCAGACCGATTCCAACCCAGAACATCCTAAAGTGGCCGGAAACGGGGAGTCGAATCACCTCTGGATATGCTGCGAATACCCGCTGGGAATATGCGTGGCGCCGTGCGGGGGGTGCGCGGACACCTGGCTAACTGTAGCTGTCGGCCGCCAGACTCGGATCGACATCGAGGGATTCGATGGCCGGAAGGGGACCGGCGTCGCCACTGGTCTCGCGACTACCGTATAGCCGCTTGAAGACGCCCCGTAGCCATTGATTGCCCGGGTCAGCATGAAAGCGGCCATGCCAGTATTGAGCCACCTTGAAGCGCGGTATTTCTATCGGCAGCTCGAGGATCCTAACGGGGACAAATCTCGCACAGGCCAGGGCCAGCCTGTGCGGGATTACGACCAGATGATCCGTATTCGAAACCATCGAGGAGATCCCGATGGCGTGTCCCAGGCGGACGGCCACGCGACGATGGACGTTGGCGGCCCAGAACGCCTTGTCGATGAAACTCTCCTGCGCCGCATGTCCGCCGCCTGCGGGCCGGTACACCAGATGCGAAGCGTGCAGGAACTGTTCGAATGACAGAGTCTCGTGTATGTCAGGATGGCCTTCCCGGACAATCCCCACGTACCACTCCTCGAAGAGGACCTGGCAGCGAATGGAGCCGTCAAAGTTCTCAAAATAGCCCACGGCGAGATCAACATCGCCGGATTCCAGTCCCATGCTCCGCATGCGTGGGGCAGGCATCTGAATGGTTTCGATGTTGATTTTCGGGGCTTCGGACGCGAGCACCGTCAGCAGACGTGGCAACAGCACCAGCTGGCCTGCGTCGTTCATGTAGATCCGGAAGGTCCGGTCCGAGCCAGCTGGGTCAAAGCCCATCTGACAGTCGATCGCGCCGCGCACCGCGATCAAGGCACGGTGGATAGTGTCTGCCAACGCCTCAGCCCGCGGGGTGGGTGCCATACCCTCGACCGTTCGCACGAACAAGGGATCTTCAAAAATCTCGCGTAAGCGATTGAGTTGCTTGCTCACCGCCGGCTGGGTGAGGTGCAGGGTCGATGAGGCGATGGTGACGCTGCGCGTCGTGTAGATGGCGTCAAAGACCCTTAGCAGGTTCAGGTCGAGACTGCCAAAGTTCACTGTCCTTGGAGCGCGCACCGCCGCATAGTAGCGCCGTTGTCTTGCGAACGCACCACGGCGAACGCCGTGGATGCCAGCGGCATTGCGCCAGCGCATGCCGGCCATGTCGAGTATTCATTCGACCCTGCGAGCGGCTGAACGTAGCGTTGAGTCATGTTCAGTCCGACTTCCGCGCATTTCATCGACAATAAGTTCATCGGCAGCCGCTCCGGGAGGCAGTTCGAGAAGCGCTCACCCGTGAATGGAAGTCTGATCGGCTTGGTGCCCGAAGCTGATGTCGCAGAGGTCGATGCGGCTGTTGCGGCTGCGCAAGCGGCTCTGCTGGGACCCTGGCGGCGGCTGACTTTGGCTCAGCGCGCCAGCATGCTGGAAGCCATTGCCGCGGAGATCGACCGCAGGGCTGACGAATTCATCGACGCGGAGGTTCGGGATACCGGCAAACCCCGAGCGCTGGCGTCCCACCTGGACATTCCGCGCGGCGCGGCGAACTTTCGCGCGTTTGCCGATGCCGTCAAGAATGTGCCGACGGAATGCTTCGAGACGCCGACTGCGGATGGTGGAACGGCGTTGAACTACTCCGTGCGGGTGCCCCGAGGCGTCGTAGCGGTGATTTGCCCCTGGAATCTGCCGTTGCTGCTGATGACCTGGAAAGTGGCCCCGGCGCTGGCTTGCGGCAACACGGTGGTCGTAAAGCCATCGGAAGAAACCCCGGGAACCGCAACGCTTCTGGGCGAAGTGATGCAGTCAGTTGGGGTTCCCGCCGGCGTCTACAACGTCGTGCACGGTCTTGGTGAGGGGTCCACCGGGGAGTTCCTGGCCAACCATCCGGGCATAGCGGCAATTACCTTTACCGGTGAAACGCGGACCGGGGAAGCGATCATGAAGGCGGCCGCCAACGGAGTGCGGCCCGTGTCGCTCGAGCTCGGTGGCAAAAATCCCGCGATTGTGTTCGCGGACTGCGACTTTAAGGCAGCGGTGGCCGGAATCAATCGAGCCGTGTTCCTGAATTGCGGGCAGATATGCCTGGGCACGGAGCGTATCTACGTGCAGCGTGAGATCTTCGACCGGTTCGTCCAGGCCCTCGGCGAGAGTGCGGAGGCCCTGAAGCCCGGACACCCATCCGACAAGGCTACCGGCGTCGGGCCGCTCATCAGTCTCAAGCATCGCGACAAGGTGTTGCAGTACTACCGCATCGCGATCGACGACGGTGCCCGCCTCGTCTGCGGAGGCGGAATCCCGCGGATGCCAGATGCACTGGCAGGCGGGGCATGGGTACAACCGACGATCTGGACCGACTTGCCTGAATCCTCGAGAGTTGTACGCGAGGAGATCTTCGGGCCCTGCTGTCACATCGCCCCGTTCTCCTCCGAGGATGAGGCGCTGGCTTTGGCAAATGACACTCCCTACGGCCTGGCGGCAACGGTGTGGACGCGCGATGTGGGGCGAAGCAGGCGCATGGGCGCGGGAGTGGCGGCGGGAATCGTCTGGATAAACTCCTGGTTCCTGCGTGATCTGCGTACTCCTTTCGGCGGCTCAAAACTCTCGGGAATCGGTCGCGAGGGCGGGAGTCATTCCCTGGAGTTCTACTCGGAGCTTCGCAATATCTGCGTGGCTGGCTAGACGCGCATCAAGGCAAATTCAATGAAGCAAACACCGGCAGAAGATAAGCCTGGCAGGTCCAAGGTCGAGCCCGCCTTGAAACTCAAGTTCCTGTCCCACGGAACACTGGAAAGCGTCGATCTGGAGCAGACGCGACGCTTCTACGAGGAGTTTCTGGGGCTCGAGGTCATCAAGGTCAGCAATGTGTCGCTGTGGTGTCGTCTGGGCGGCTTCCACATCTATGTGGTCGTGCAGGTGAAGCCGGAAAGGAAAGCGCCGATGCCGTTCCTCAATCACAACGGGCTCGATGTCGAAACCGAAGAGGACGTCGACGAGTGTCACAGGATCGTGGTGCGTGATGCGGAAAAATGGAAGCTGACCAAAATCAGCAAGCCGGCGGTGCAGCATGGGACCTATAGCTTTTATTTCTTCGATGCCGATGGCAACTGTTGGGAGATTCTCGCCAATCCACCGGGTGGCTATTGTTGGATGTTTGAGCGCGGGGAGCAGGAGGGTATCGGTCACATGAGTCGTACGTTTGAACGTCCGGCGTCCACTCTGCGCAAGCGCCCGAAGGATACCTGAGAGCGTCCAGCCCGACGGAGGCACGGCAATTCGCGAATCCTCATACCGCCTGGCCACCTACGCCAATGCGGATAGCGTGCCGCGTGCCGGCATCGTGGTTGACGATCGCATCGTTGATCTGGAGCAAGCGCTTGGGGCACGCGCCGCAGACGGGCGCGGCTCAGCGCGCTCGATGCTGGCAATTCTCGAGCACTGGCAGGAGTTCGATCCCAGGCTCCAGCAGCTTGCGCGAGCCGTTCGAGCGGCCACAACGCCCGGCAGCGCTCGGCTTCTCTCCGAGGTGAGGCTATTGGCGCCAGTGATGTTCCCGGGCACCGTGTTCTGTGCCGGGGCCAATTACAAGGACCATGTGAAGGAAATGTCGCAGGCACTGAATCTGCCTGAGGAGCCCGACCCACATGAGATCGGGCTGCAGCCGTGGCACTTCATCAAACCGTCGGCGCCCTGCATACGCGAGACAGGTGCCCGAATTGCGCTGCCGCGCTACTCGCGGCGCGTCGACTGGGAGGCCGAGATCGCGCTCATCATCGGCAGACCTTGTCGCGACGTCAGTGTCGCTGAGGCGCTCGAGTACGTCGCCGGCCTGACGATTGTCAATGATCTGTCTGCTCGCGATCATCTAAAGCGCGAGAGAGTGCCGGTCGACTCGCCCTTTCGCTTCGATTGGGTCAGCCAGAAGTGCTTCGAGGGTGCTCTGCCGATGGGTCCCTGGATCTGCCCGCTCAACGACGTTGGCGATATCGACAGACTGGCAATCAAGCTCTGGGTCAACGGGGAGCTCATGCAGGACTCCTCCAGCGCCAATCTGATCTTTTCGTTTGCGGAACAGGTCGCACACTTGAGTACCCGCGTCACGCTTCGACCGGGTGATCTGATTGCAACCGGAACACCTGCCGGATGTGGCGCAGCGCGTGGGAAATTTCTCAGCCCGGGGGATCGGGTCAAGATCTGGGTCGAGGGCGTAGGCGAACTGCACAACGAGTTTTCGGCATGAAGGGGCTAGGCGCCATGAATAAAGCCATCAACGAGGAGCTGCGACAGCGAATCGCCGGGCAGCTTGCGCCGGGATTCAAGGGCGACCTCATTGATTCAGGCCACCCGGATTACCCGAAACGTCGCGTGGTCTGGAACGCGATGGTCGACAAAAGGCCCGGCCTGATCCTGCGCTGCAGGAGCACCGCTGACGTCGTGATGGCTGTCAACGTGGCGCGCGGGCACGGGCTGAGTCCTTCGATACGTTGCGGCGGTCACCAAGTTGCCGGAAAAGCTCTGTCCGATGGGGGACTGACCATCGATTTGAGCGGCATGCGTGCGGTCTCGGTGGATACCGATCGGTTGGTCGCGCACGTCGAAGGAGGATGTCTCCTGGGTGACGTCGATGTCGCTACTGCCCGCCATGGAGTGGTGGTGCCGGCCGGAACCATGTCGGAAACAGGTGTTTCGGGTCTTGCTCTCGGCGGCGGTATCGGCTGGCTCTCACGGCCGTACGGGCTGACCTGTGATCAGTTCGTCTCCCTTGAGGTCGTGCTGGCGAGCGGAGAAGTGCTTGAGATCGATGCGCGCTCGCATCCAGACTTATTCTGGGCACTGAAAGGGGGCGGTGGCAACTTCGGCGTCGTTACTCGCTTCACCCTCAAGTGTCACAAGTTCGGCCCGGACATGCGCATCGGCGCAGCGCTCTACGACCCCGCCGAGGCCACCGAGGCGCTATGTCAGTATGCCCATCTGTATTCCACCCTGCCGCGAACGGTCGGATGGCACGCCGCGTTCAAGCCATCCATGCCCAAGCTACCGTTCGTTCCCGACGAGCTCGTCGGCAAGCGCCTGGTGATGCTCATCAGCATGTGGCTGGGAGATCCCGCCGACCCGGCCGGCATCGAGATGATCAAGCGCCTGACGTCCGTCGGCCGACCGCTCGTCACGGCCACGACAGTGATGCCGTTCGCGCTGAAAGTGCAACGCATCATCGATGAGGAGTTCGAGGACGGGCACCGGTATTACACCAAGGAAGTACATATCCAGAGGCTGGCGCCGGAGGCTATCGCCCGGGTCGTCGGCTTCTGGAAGACGATGCCGATGAGCGGCGAACTCGAGCTGATCGGTCTGGGGGGCGCGATCACCGACGTACCGGAGGCCGATAGCGCCTTCGCCAACCGCCAGTATCAGCATTGGTTGGTCTTTGCTCTGCGCTGGGACGATGCCGCGAGGGATGCAGAATATATTCAGCTGACGCGCGCCTGCATGCGCGACCTTGCCCCGTGGGCGGGCAAGGGCGTGTACGTCAACATGCTGAACGATGACGACTCCGATCGCATCGTTGAGGCGTACGGTGGCCCTGAGAAATATTCGAAGTTGCGCGCGATGAAGGATCGGTTCGATCCACAGAATCTGTTTCGGCAGAACGCCAACATCACGCCGGGTCGCACAGAAGGCGTCAGCCAGCGCCGATGACGGCACATTGACCCGAGCAGGGTCGTAGCCCGCGCTGCGCGCGGGGGGGAGGCTGCCCCTCTCTGCGCGTCGCCGTGATCTCATTGCGCGCTGTCATGTTCAAACGGCAATAGCCCGCATTCCGATTCGTCATTCGATCATCGGTGACTACGCGCTTACATTGCCTAATAGAGTACTGCGCCGAGCATCTGACCCGATGCGGCGCTGAGCTGGCAAAGACATCCTGGCGCGCCCAAGCGGCCCGCAGTGATGCAGAAACCGGAGGGGGAGGATGGTCAGCAAGTCCACCCAGTCGCCGCGCTATGACTTCGAGCCGATCATCCATCGCAAGCCGGTGCGCTTTCCGAAGGGTGAGCGTCTGGCGGTGCTGATCTACGTGAATATCGAGCACGTGCCTTTTGGCTCCACGGCGCTGGCGCACGCGGTGTATCCGGGGACGTTGCAGTTTTCACCCGACATCCTCAATCACGGCTGGCGCGACTACGGCAACCGCGTCGGACTGTGGCGCATCATGGATGCGATGGATAAGCACGGCTTCCGCGGTACCGTCAACCTCAACAGTGACGTGTGCCGTGAGTATCCGCAGATCATCAAGGAAGGCAATGCAAGACGATGGGAATGGGGGGCGCAAGGCGATAACAACACGAGTATTCCGGCGCTGATGCAAGAAGAGCAGGAGCGAGGCTTCATTCAGCGCAACCTCAAGATCATCGAAGAGGCGACCGGCACGCGGCCAAAGGGCTGGCTCAGCATGTGCTTGGCGGAGAGCTTCGTTACACCAGACCTGCTGGCGGAAGCGGGGATCGAGTACGTGTCAAATTACACGCATGACGAGTTGCCCGTGCCGATGCGCGTGAAAACTGGCTCGCTGCTCACCATGCCTTACACGCTCGAGATCAACGACGTGCCGGCGATCATGGTCAAGGGTTCTTCGGCGGAAGATTTCGGTCGGATGATTCGCGATCAATTCGATGTCCTGTACGAAGAGGGGCAAAAGCGTCCCCGAATCATGTCGATATCGGTGCATCCATTCATATCAGGTCATCCTTTCCGGATGAAGCACATCGAGGCAGCGTTGGGATATGTGGCCTCACACGCAGACGTGTGGCGGACCACGGGACTGGAAATCAACAACTGGTACCGCGCCAATTATCTGCGTGATGGCCATGCAGGCTGAGCGGCTGGCAATCCGCTGCAAGCAGCCCGGCAAGGGTTTGCGTTGTCAAGGGGGACTCATGATGCACAACGGAGCTCTGGCTCGAGTTGCCGCGATCTGTGTGGCGTTGATGCTCTGGCGGCTGGCTGCCGCAGCGGCGCCGGAGCCTGCCGCGTCTGGGGCTGCCGGGGCTGGAGAGGCGCTCGAGGTGGTCACGGTGACTGCCCAAAAGCAGACGGAGAATCTCCAGAGGACAACCGCCGAGGTCACCGCGATACCGGCGGAGGCGCTC
>Ga0137419_10001401_pt1 | contig 10290 bp, 10 predicted proteins | sample CZODoug3_1_2_16f_FD_108279 | JGI IMG/M metagenome (GOLD analysis project Ga0137419, IMG submission 108279) | Vadose zone soil fungal communities from Angelo Coast Range Reserve, California, USA - CZODoug3_1_2_16fungal (Illumina Assembly) | ecosystem: Environmental > Terrestrial > Soil > Vadose... | reverse complement strand
GCCTACATCGACGCGGTCCACTACGCCCCGCATGGCCCCCTCGATGTCCGGGCCCTCGATTGTGACTTCCTGGTCTGCTCCAGCTACAAATTCTTCGGACCGCACATGGGCGTGCTCTACGGCAAAGGCGAGCACCTGCGGCGTCTGCGTCCTTACAAGCTCCGCGCCAACACCAACGAGAGTCCGAACCGCTGGGAGTGGGGCACTCTGAACCACGAATGTATCGCCGGGATCACGGCATGCGTCGACTACGTAGCCGACATCGGCCGCCGCGTGAACCCCTCGATCTCTTCACGCCGTCCCGCCATCCTCGCAGCCTACGGCGAGATCGTGAAGTACGAGCGTAGTCTGTGTGAGCGCCTCGTCGTTGGCCTGAGGACAATTCCAGAATCGAGGCTGTACGGGATCGCCGATCCCGGGCGTTTCGAGCATCGATGTCCCACCATCGCCGTGCGGATCGACGGCCACACCCCGCTGGAGCTATCCACCAAACTCGGGGAACGCGGCTTGTTCACCTGGGATGGCAACTACTACGCACTCAATCTCACCGAGCAACTCGACGTCGAAAAAGACGGCGGCTTCCTGCGTATGGGACTGTTCCACTACAACACCGTAGACGAAGTCGATCGGCTTCTCGTCGCGCTGCGGGAGATTGTCGCCCGTTGACCACGCCGCAGGCGGCGCAGTGCAATACGGGTTTTACTCGCACCGCAGAACGGGTGAAAATTCGTTGCGCTGCAGCGCCTGAGGTGGCCTTTCGCGATACAAAAGCTGCTTGAGGCGCGCGCTTCGATTCGTACCCGGCCCGCTGCTGGAACCTCTACCGACTGAATTTCTCGACCGCACCACGGTTCGCCATCAGCACCACGCTAGCCATGCCAACGAACAATCCGTGCTCGACCACGCCCGGCACGTCACACAACTTCCCGTTCAGCCCTTCGGGATCCGGAATCTGTCCAAAATGGCAGTCCAGAATGTGATGCCCTTCGTCGGTGGTGTAGGCTTTCCCCGACGAATCCAGCCGGCGCACCACCTTCGCGCCCATATCCGAGATCTTTTTCGCGACCAGCGGCTCAGCAAACCCAATGACCTCGACCGGCACAGGAAACTTGCCAAGCATCCGGGCCTGCTTTGAAGAATCAGTCACGATCACCAGTTGCTTCGACGCCGAGGCCACGATCTTTTCCCGCAGCATCGCACCCCCACCGCCCTTAATAAGGTTCAAACCGGGATCAAACTCGTCGGCCCCGTCAAGGGTCACGTCGATTTGCTGGAACTCCTCGAAGGTAGTCAGCGGAATTCCGAGTTGGGCCGCGAGGTTCTGCGAAGCGATGGAAGTGGGGATACCCTGAATCTTCAAGCCGGCCCGCACCCGTTCTGCCAGAAGCCGAATCGCGATCGAAGCCGTCGAGCCCGACCCCAGGCCCACGATCTGGCCATCCCGCACATACTCCAGGCTGGCCCGCGCGGCTGCTTCCTTCTCCGTTTCAAATGCCATGGATCAGTGCCATCCCTTTTCGATGTAAATAAGGTAGCCAGCGAGCGCCAGACCGAACAACCCGGTCACAATCGCCACCAGGTCGATCACGAATCCCGCCGGCTCAAAATTCCCCTCGTCCAACTGGACACGCGTCCGCCGGTAGCGCGCCAGTCCTGCCAGGGTCAACGCCACGCCGGCCACAATCGAAATCACGCCCAGCCACACCGAAATCCCGGTCGTCGGCAGTGGCTTACCTTGCAGAATGCCGAACTGCCGAATGGCGATCGAGAAGCGCCCCATGGCGAAGCCGAACACCACAATGGCTACGCCGGTGCGCACCCATGCCAGAAAAGTACGCTCGTTGGCAAGATGATCTCGAGCTCGGTTGGGATTGTCAGGCATGCGGCAAGCGGCGATGCCGGATGATTATTCCACAGCTTGCCGGATCAGCGCTCCCGCTCCGGCAATATTCTTGACCAGATCTTCGGGGATGGCGTGACGTTCCCGCAAATATTCAGGGCTGTTGTGCGTGATCCAGACCTTGCCCTTGTCGTCTTCCCAGACCAGCGCTTTCAGAGGCAAATCGATGGCCAGCGTCGGCGCCGCGACCATCAGGGGCGTCCCTCCTCTGGGGCTTCCGAATATCAGCAGCTGGGTGTCGTGCATCTCCAGACCGACCTTGGCCGCTTCCCCGCTGTGATCGATGCGGGCAAAAATCGTCATGCCCTTGGACTGCAGAATGGTCTCAAGCCGCTGCAAGGTCTCAGGAACGGAGCGGGGACTTGAGATGTGGACCAGGCCATGGCTGTTTCCGTCCGGCATCGTGTTTCTCCTTCAGAGTTTCCCCACTAGCCTTTCCCTCCGACAATTCCAGGTTTGTGGTCGTGAGCGCAGCGAGACGTCAGCCGGGCGCAGTCGAACGATCCCGTCCTAACCACCGGCCGAATAGGGTTCCGCGCATCCCTCAAACACAATGCTTGAAGGACTCCGCGAGCCTCGCTCGATTTAGAGTCGCGAGGACGGGGAACGGACTTTTATTTTATGAAGATGTCGGCCTGGCGGCAGCGGGCCGATGATATTGGGCCTCACCTGCACATACGCCCCCACGCTCAGCGGCGTGGTCGCGGAACCGGAAACCTGGCCATCGCCGGCAGTGATCGTCACCGTGAAGTTGCCTAGGCTCGGCGGATTGGCGGGTGCGAGCGCGCTGAACACAACACTCCCGCTGTTACCGGCATTGGGGTTTGTAATCCGGGTCGAGACGCTGGGAGGTGCACCCTGTACCGTAAGCGTCACGTTGCCGGTTGTCCCCGTCCGGGTGAGTCGAACATTCACAGTCATAGTCGACTGGTTCTGATACACCGACGTCGTGCCGCTGGACAAGATGACGGAGATGCCGGGGGAGTGGTCGTGGAACCAGAACCGCCCGTGCCGCAGCCAACCACAATCGCCAACAACAGGAACGCCGCAGCCAGCTCCGCGATGTGTGTGCAGGCCTTCATGGCCCCGTTATTCTAGCGGCAGATGGCAAGGCTTCATCGTCACTTCAGTGGCTCGTCCCTCGGTCGCCACGCTCTTTTAATGGGGTGTTGAAGACCACCAGATTCGTGCCAGGGCATGGCGCAGAAGCCATCCCAGGACTGATGCCTGCAGGCGCGGGCTCGGAGCTCACGGGCACGTGCACGAGGACAACATCTTCCCCAGCAGCTCTTTCAGAATTTTCCCCGCCACTGCAGCCGTCAGTTCCGACACGTCCCGGCTCGGGTTGTACTCGACGATGTCAGCCCCCACGATCGTCGCCGTGATCGAGTGCAGGTGTTCCAGCGCCTCGCGCACCGACATGCCGCCCGGTTCCCTGTGCGACACCCCCGGAGCGAATGCCGGATCCAGCACGTCCATGTCAAACGACAGATAAACCGGGCACCACGTCTTCACCTCTTCCAGCGCCCGTTCATGGCCGATCTCATAGGTTTCCACGTTGAAGCGCGCAGCCTGTTTTCTCTGGGCCGGGTTCAGGGTGCGAATGCCCACCTGGATCAGGCGCTTGGTAAGCTTTTCTTCCATGATCCGGGCGAACGGAGATGCGTGCGAGTGCCGGTTCCCCTGAAACTCGTCGTACAGATCAGGATGGGCGTCGAAATGAATGAGGGTCAGGTCTCTGAACCGCCGCCCAAAGGCCCTCAGGATGGGATAGGTAATCGAGTGGTCCCCGCCCAGGCACACTGGCCGCTGACGTTTTTCAAGCAGCGCATCCACTGCCTGCTCGATGGTCGCAAAAGCATCGCCTTCGCCGAGTCGTAGGTCACCGGCATCCGCGCAGGCGCCCTCGGCGCCCACGTCCGCGCCAAGTTCGGTCCAGAGGTTCGAGGAATCGCAACGCAGCGCATCGCGAATCAAGGGCGGCGCGGCAGCCGCGCCACGCTTGTACGACGAGTTCTCATCAAAAGGAACGCCCAGCAGCGTGGGTGCTCCCCAGGGTAGCTTTTTTCCCGGGCTCGACATGGGCACACCTCAAGCGCCCATTACCTTACACCTTTTTGCACCGCCCGGGACGCGAACACCCGCGTGCCTTTGCCGGCACAGCTCCACTCCGGCTGGCAGGAGCCGATGTCCAGCCCCAGAATGCAGGCGGCGCCAAGCCGGTCAAGAAAACTCTTGCCGGTTGGCGCCCACCCTTCCTTCAACTTCACATTGCCTGGTGGCCTTCGACTACCGGTCACCCAAGCTGAACAGGTCCATCAAGTCGCCCAGCGCCGGGCTGTTCAGCGGCACGTAGGGATTCCCTTCGCGGGTGACTGGATTCGGGAAGTTGTCGCGACTGCGGCTGGTCAGCGGCTTCAATCCCCAGTTCGCCTCGATGAACTTCAGGATCGAGACATGGTCGGCGTAGGTGTGCGAGACGTGGCCCGCCCTGGTGTAGGGCGAGACCACAATCGTCGGGATACGGGTGCCGTCCCCGAAGTAGTCCAGCGGCTGGATGTAGCCCGAATCGTAGTAACCGCCACCCTCGTCGAAGGTCACAACGATCGCGGTCGACTTCCACAATTTCGGATTCGCCTTCACGCCGTCCACGATCTTCTTCACGACCCTTCAAACAGGTTCAGTTTTGAAGAGGACGGGTGTCCATCCAGCCAGCCGTCCGGTTTCACGTACGAAACGGCCGGCAGGGTTCCGTTCTGGATGGCCGCGTACAAAGCGGTCGTGTCCTGATTGTGCGCCCGGCCCGATGCACTCGTCATGATCGAAGTCGAGTACTGGAACGGATTGCAGATGTTGCAGTAGGTGTTGTCGGCGGTCACGTAGTTGCCATCCGGGTTCGCCAGGTATGTACTCCACTGATCGCCGTAGTACGCCCACGAGATGTTCTTCTCGCTCAGCGCGTCTCCGATGTTGCGCAGCGGGGAGGGCGGAATCGTGAACACCGTCTCGTTCGGGTTGGTGATGTCTGCGTACGCGTTGCGGCCGTCCCCGTAGTAGCCGGGGTTGTAGTTGTTCAGCAGGTAGTAGTGACCAGACTCGCAGTTGGACCCGATGGGCCGGCGCAGTGAACTCAGATAATTGGTAACCGCCGCTACCCCGGGCTCGGTGGTGTCGGCGCACTTGCTGTAGGTTCCTCCCCCGGAGGATGCCGAACCGTACGACCCGTTGCCGTAACCATCCTGCGTGTACCAGTTGTTGGTTCCCGCCTGCGGATTCGGGTTCTCGATTTCATCCACGATCCCGGCGTTCGGGCTTCCAGCTGCCATCAGTTCATTGTGGGGAGGCACGACTGGATTCCCGTTGCCGTCGCTGAACCAAATCGCGTCGCCCGTGCCCAGCATCACGTGGTTCGCACCCGTTCCGCCATCACTGACTGATGGAAGTTGTCGCTCATGGCGTAGTTGTCAGCGAGTGACTTCAAGTACGGCGCGTCCCCCGCCAGCACGTTATAGAAACCCATGGCCGTCGAGCCCTCTTTGGTGCTGGTATCGCTGAACCCGGCAGGCTGTGCATTCCCGTTGGACCCGGCACCGACGGTTGTTTCTACCCAGGGAAACAGGTCACCCTTGCATCCGCTCGGGTTCCTCCGGGTAGCGTTGGCCGGATTGCAATCAAACGGCTGCCACATCTGGTAGAAACGGTGCACCGGCTGTTGGTGTAGGAGTCATACGGCAACGTCTTGGAGGTCAGCTGAAACGGGCCCGGGGGCAGAGTGGTCGCGTTCGGGACCCGAGTATCGACCGCCCCGTGCGGCAGTCCGGTGCCGCCCGTGCTCAGATACTTGTAATAGTCGCTGGGAAGCCCGTTCTCGACCGCCATCGCGCTGGGCACGTCCGGAAACGGCGCGGTCGTGTAGCCCCCCGCCAGCACGGGCGGAAGCACCGCCTACGTCTGCTTTCCCGACGGGCTCATCTGAAATCCGTCGCTGCTGCTGTCGTTCGCAAATGACTGCGACGCCAGCGAGAAATTCGGGCCGGCCGTGCCGTCTTCCTTCACCATACCCTTCGAGAGCAGGTTGCTCACGCTCTCTCCCCGCTTCCGCTTGTAGGTCGCGAATACGTGATCGACCCTCCGGTTCTCCCCGATGATCACGATCACGTGCTGGATCGGAGTTTGCGTCTTCCGCGAGTGGTCTTCCGCCGCCGCAAAAGCCGGCGCGATCATTTGAGCTACCAGCGTGACGACGCTTGCCAGCGCGGCACCACGCCACCTCCACGGAATAACTTGCCGAAATGCCATGTCTTGCCCTCCTTCAAAAGGCACGGGCAGCCTAACCCGCATGTGTTTCGCTTCTGTAAACCGTCGGTTACAGTCCGGTGAATTTTTGGGATTGTGGAAGAACTCGAACGCCCCTGCGCAGCCCATCCGGCGCGGCCTTTGGCCGGTCCCGCCACCTCGGACCGCCCCTCAGGTAGACTGGTCGCTCGCATCCATGACTGTAGAAACAACATTTTACCGGGATCTGGCCTACGTCTTTGGTGCCGCGGTCGTCGGTGGTGCGGTCGCTCGCGGCTTGCGCCAGCCGCTGATTCTGGGCTACGTGCTCGGCGGAATTCTGGTCGGACCGTTCACTCCGGGTCCCACCGTAGCAGACGTGCACCACTTCGAGGTGCTCGCCGAAATCGGCGTCATCCTCCTGATGTACTCGATCGGCCTGGAGTTTTCTTTTCGCGATCTGCTCGGCGTGAAGTGGGTCGCCATCGTGGGAGCGCCGCTCGGGATCCTGCTTTCGATCGCCCTCGGCCTCGGCGTGGGAGCGCTGCTCGGATGGAACTGGCAGTGCGGAGTCGCGGTCGGGGCCATCATCTCGGTTGCCAGCACCATGGTCTTATCGCGCTTCCTCACCGAGCGCGGACAATTCCGCTCCGAGCAAGGTCAAGTCATGATCGGCATCACGCTCGTCGAAGACCTGGCCGTGGTGGTCCTCACCATCCTGCTCCCTTCGCTCGGTGACATCAGTCGTGATCGCGTGCTTGCCCTGGGTCTTGCATTCGGAAAAGCCCTGCTGATACTCGCGCCCGTCACGTTTGTAGCCTACAAAGTCGTGCCTCCGCTCATGCAGCGCGTGCAGCGTGCTGCCAATCCCGAATTCTTTGTGCTGGTCGCGCTTGACCTTGGATTCCTTACCGCGGCCCTGACCCAGGCGGTTGGACTATCGCTGGCTCTGGGTGCATTTCTTGCAGGCTTGCTGGTCAGCGAATCGAGCGTTGCCCACGAGACCATGAACCACCTCCTTCCCCTGCGCGACGCTTTTGTGGCCCTGTTCTTCGTCACCATGGGCATCCTCGTCAACCCGCGCATCCTGGTGTCGCAACCCTCCCTACTCCTGATGATCGTGGCCATGGTGGTTGCGGGGAAGTTCGTGATCTGGTGGCTGGTCGTCAAGCTGTTCCGCTACCCGAACACGACCGCGCTCATGGTCGGCATCGGGCTGACCCAAATCGGCGAATTTTCCTACGTCCTGGTCCGCGTAGCCCGCGACGCCCACCTCGTCGGCGACAACATCTACCACGCCACCTTGGCCGCTTCGGTCCTCACCATCCTCATCAACGGCCTTCTGATCCGCTTCGTCCCCGGGCGATTTGTAGCTAGTCCTGCAACAACTTAACGATTACTGTGGTGCTTCGCCCGGCGCCCGCATCTCCACCCTGAATCTCCGCAGAACGCCCCGCATCCGTTATTCTAGTAATGACTGTTATGGCCTCTCGAAATCCTAAGAATTCTTCTCCAGCTGTTTTGACCAGCCTCATGGAGGCGCCCGGCCTCGAGCGCGAACGCGTGTTCGACGCCTTCCGCCACTGGGGATACCTCGAAGCCGATCTCGATCCGCTCGGTCTCTTCCAGCCGCAACCGCAACCGGAACTGCAGATCGAAAGCGAGTTCGCCCGCGAAGCCCGCAGCGTCTACACCGGCACCATCGGCGTCGAGTTCATGCACATCACCGATGGCGAACGCCGCCGCTGGATCCAGGAACACATGGAGTCCGAGCCCGCTGCCGTCGAGCAGAAGCGCGTCCTCGACCTGCTGGTGCGTGCCGACGTATTCGAACAGGTCATGCAGCAACGCTACCTGGGCACGAAACGTTTCTCGCTCGAAGGCAACACCGCGTTGCTCCCGTTACTCGACGAAATCCTCGATGGAGCCTGCCTTCGGGGCGCCGTAAATCTGGTCATGGGCATGAGCCATCGCGGGCGCTTGAACGTGCTGCTGCACGTGGCCCGGCGCTTGCCCGAAGAGATTTTCGCCTCGTTCGAAGACGTTGATCCGCGCAGCGTCCTGGGGTCGGGCGACGTGAAATATCACCTCGGCGCCACCGGCGAGTACATCACCCGCAGCGGCAGCAAAGTCAATATCCACCTCGTCTCCAATCCCAGTCACCTCGAGGCCGTCGACCCCGTCACGATCGGCCGCACCCGTGCCAAGCAGGATCGCGCCGGCGAAGGCGGACGCGAGAAATATCTCCCGCTTCTTGTCCACGGCGACGCGGCCTTTGCAGGCCAGGGCGTCTTTGCCGAGACCATGAACTACGCCGACCTGCGCGGATACACCGTGGGCGGCACGGTTCACATCATCGTGAACAATCTGGTCGGATTCACCACCAGCTATCTGGAAGAACATTCCGAGCGCTTCTCCGCCGACCTCGCCCGGCGCCAGTCGATTCCCATCTTCCACGTGAACGCGGAAGACGTCGACGCCGTGGTCCGCGTCGGCCGCATGGCCCTTGAATATCGCTACAGCTTCGGCACCGACGTCGTCATCGACATGATCGGCTACCGCCGCCATGGCCACAGCGAGGTCGACGATCCCACCGTGACACAGCCCCTGCTCTACAAGGCGATTAAGGAACATCCGCCCCTGTGGGAAATCTACGCCGAGGACACCGGAACCGAGACCGAGGCTCAGGCCAAGGTCGCCGACGTCAAAGCCGAGTACGAGGCCGGACAGAAGCGCGCCGGTTCACTCACCAAGAAACCGACCATGCGCGATCTGCCCACGTACTGGGACGATTACTACGGCGGTCGCTACAAGCCCGAATACGAGCGCGAAACCGGACTGTCGGCCGAAGAGTTGACCGAACTCACCTCCAGGCTGACGACCTATCCCGCCGGCTTCCACATCCATTCCAAAGTGAAAAAACTGCTCGAACAGCGTGCCGAGATGGGCGCAGGCAAGCGCGACGTCGACTACGGCATGGCGGAAGCGCTCGCCTTCGCAAGCTTGGTGAAGGCTGGAATTCCCATCCGCATGAGCGGCCAGGACTCCCGCCGGGGCACCTTCAACCAGCGCCACTCCGTCCTGATCGACATCGAAAACGAACAGGAATACGTTCCGCTGCAGAACGTCGCGCCCGGCCAGGCCCGTTGCGAAATCTATAACTCAACGCTCTCTGAAGCCGGCGTCATGGGCTTCGAGTACGGCTACAGCCGCGACTATCCGGAAGCTCTGGTCTTGTGGGAGGCGCAGTTCGGAGACTTCGCCAACGTTGCGCAAGCCGTGATCGACCAGTTCGTCTCGGCCGGCGAGGACAAGTGGGGACTGCTCTCCGGCCTGGTCCTGCTCCTGCCGCACGGTTACGAAGGCCAGGGCCCCGAGCATTCCAGCGCCCGCATTGAGCGTTTCCTGCAGTTGGCCGCGCGCGACAATTTCCAGATCTGCCAGCCCTCAAACGCCGCCCAGTACTTCCATCTCCTGCGCCGCCAGGCGTTGCGCCACTGGCGCAAGCCGCTGGTGGTCTTTACGCCCAAGAGCATGCTGCGCCATCCCGACGCCTGCTCCCCCGTCGCCGACTTCACGCACAAGCAATTTCTGCCCGTCGTCCCGGACACAGGCGCAGTCGACGCCCATCGCATTCTGATCGGTACCGGCAAAATCGGCCACGAGTTGCGGGTCGAACGGCAGCGCCGCAAAGATCAAAACACGGCCATCATCTTCCTCGACCAGATGTATCCCTTTCCCGAGGCCGAACTGAAAACGGCGATCAACCAGCACGCGAGTGCCCGCGAAGTAGTCTGGGTCCAGGAAGAACCAGCCAACATGGGTCCGCTGTTCTACACCCTGCCCCGCCTGCGCCACATTGCCGGAGAGCGCGCGGTGCTCTCAGTCAAACGCTCGCCCAGCCCGAGCCCCTCGACCGGCTCAGCCGGTGCGCACGAGGTCGAGCAGAGGACGCTGCTGGCCCTGGCCTTTTCAAACGGCAAAGACTAGAGCTCATCTGTTCACGGTGGACTCCACCGTCGTTGGCGGAAACAAAGACGTTCCGCCAGGATGGACACGGCTTGCGCAGATTTGGCAGATTGGCGGCCACCATGCGAGTCCGATTGCTGGCGCTG
>Ga0137419_10001400_pt1 | contig 10296 bp, 12 predicted proteins | sample CZODoug3_1_2_16f_FD_108279 | JGI IMG/M metagenome (GOLD analysis project Ga0137419, IMG submission 108279) | Vadose zone soil fungal communities from Angelo Coast Range Reserve, California, USA - CZODoug3_1_2_16fungal (Illumina Assembly) | ecosystem: Environmental > Terrestrial > Soil > Vadose... | reverse complement strand
GGTAAGACTAAATACAAAAGTAAACTCGTCTGCATATTCCTCATATGCACACCCCAGTGAAGAAAGTAAACTCAGCTTGCCACCCTCAGGACATTCGCCTCTTTGGTCAACATCTCACTCTCCCGAGTCTTAAGCACCTCACGCTCGAGCCTCGTGGGCACCCATATGACATTAACGCAGGCGTCCCTGTACATCTTTATTAAAGTATACAGTATATTACTGCCCATCCTTTTACAAAGGTGATATGTAATTGCAGTAACTTGATGGTCAGTAAAATGTAGGGACATTGATAAACGGCATATAATGAATTGTATTTGGGATTCAATTACCAAATATGAATGCCTGAATCCTCCGGCTCGTGGGTTGGGCCCTGGGACAATAAAACAGTTCCCAATTAGGATGGATTGTTTTTTCCAGCCACCCAATGCACCTGTAAAGCCCCTATATTAATTCCTATTAGAGGTGGTATTGAGAAGCCTCACCTCCTCTAAGCACAGTTATTGTGGGCTGTGTGCCGAATCGACGATAAACCTTCAATAGCGTTGCAGTGGACTTTGGTATTTTCAGAGCTCAGCACTACCGGAACTGTCGGAATCATTGTGCCCGACATCAACCATATTGTTCCGCTGTCTTCCACATCTGGTGATTGGTTCCCGCCATCAAGTCTGTTGTCAGGGACCTCGGGCTCGTTAACTGCGCCGTCCCTGCTCGTTGTTGCCAACGACGAGCAAGTGTTCTCGCTCATTTCTTTATATTTCCGCCTAATTTCTTTTGTAGATACTTTCATGTATGCATTATATAGTTGTCTGCACCCTTATCAGGCCAGGCATGACTTCCCAAACCATTTAGGTACGGTTTCCGAGTAGGACAGAACCTACCAAACAGGTCCACCTCCACAAGTACCTCTGTGCACGAGCCTTCAGTGAGGCTCCTCAGTGGTTAGGGTGACTCTCAAAATTCAGAAGAGGCTCTGAAAATCACGTAGCTTACTGATGTGTTTCGATGGAGCCTCTCGCTTCCCATGAAGAGTACACCACTACAAAAAATATATTTGGTATATAAAGTCTATGGCTGCAGATATGAGCATCACAGGCATGTAGATCATCAAGATGAAACAGAGCACATAGCGGACAAGATAACAAGGGGCCAGACTGGGCCAGCATGCAGGACGAGGGAATATGAATAGGATAGCACGATGTGAGAGCAAGAAGTATGAAGCATGAATAACATGCTACATAAGACGGCGATGTCCATTTAGGTATTTGCATCAAGAAAATGTCCGTGAAGGGCGTATCCCATCAAGTAGTATTGTGTGGGCTGGGCTGGGCTGGTGGCATATTGGACTCCATTCCTTGCACCTCACCAGGCACTGTGAAGGGGGATGTCGAAGTGGAGGCACGACTTGGTGGTGGTACAGGTGGTAGCTGAAGATAATGCTGATCGTCACCGAAGAGGCTGTCATTTGGGTACAAATGCTCCGCAAGCCTCGTTCCGGGGTTCTGGCCATGGTACAACGGCTCTGCATAATCCGTGTTGTACATGGCGACCTCCTCCCGTCCCATCTGCCTGACATCTGCATAACGCAGATCTTGGTATCGATCTCCCATCTCCAATCCTCCTTCCCCACGTCCCACCCGCCTGAATTCTCGATAGTCCCCTCGGCCACCCACATCCCATCCCGCATCTTGATGGCCCATAGGTCTGAAGTTGTGATGATGGTAGCTATCGTGGCGGCCTCCTGCCTCCCATCCTGCCTCTCCGAAGGTTCCCATCCCATCGCGATATGGGCCAGGAGGACGGGAATATGTTCTAAATGGTTCGCGACCAGTGTCGAACCTAGAATCCCTTGGTGTAGTAAAGGCTCGGAGCCCATTCGTATGGGTGCGCTGCATTGAAGCGCCGATATACTGCGAGCGGTCCCAGCCTGTTTGAAGTTGGGGTCGAGAGGTGCTGTCTCCCGATCCTAAGTCACCATCAAAGATGTCGCCTGCAGGGGGCAGCACCACAGTGGATGTGATTGTAGAGTGTGAATGAGTCGACCCAGTGACAGTGGTTGTGGGGTTTGCTGGTGATTCTTGTTCATGGCGAGCTATCGGCACAGTGGCTGGGATGTATGTCGATGACTCTGAAGAGGTGGTGAGTAAGGACTCTGTGAATTCGTTGGTTGATGGTTGTGACGATGCAACAGGTGCAGAGGGTGTGGCATCTATCAATGCGGCAGTCGTTGTCAATGCTAGTGTATCAGCAGCAACTGACTTCGTCCTGTCGAATGCGGGTTTAGGTTTCGGCCCCTGGGGGGGGGGGGGGGTAACAGAGCCTCTGTAGGCTCTGATGATGCTACCTCCACCTCCTCATCCGAGTCTGTGATGATCGCTCTGCTCTTCTGCACTGCCACTTTGCCGCCCCGACCCCTTGCACGACCTCCTCTCCCACCTCTGGCCACCTCTACCACTCTCTTCCCATTCTTTTTGACCGTCTTAGCAGCCTCCTTGGCACCTCCAGATGCCTCTACCTTTGTCTTTGAATTCTTCTTTGCCTTCTTGGGCACCTCCTTGACGTCTGAGTCTGAGTCGTATAGAGTGCGAAGTGAGGGACGCTTGACACGAGCCTCCTCCATGGCTGCCTCATCGGCATCAGACAGAGTCCTCTTCTTTGGGCGAGATGGGATGGCAGGCTCGGATGATGACAACTCGATCACCTTGTCATTGTCTTTTGAAGTACGGCTGGCTGAGGAGAGCATGTGGATTTCTGGGCGCTTTTGTGAGGTAGGTCGTTTTGCGGATGTTGTTGCAGGCACTGAGGATGTAGTGGCTGATCGAGTAGTACAACGGCCATCTGCCATTGGCGATACAACGTCATTGACTTCTTCATCAGAATGGGCGGTGTCATCTGCACGATGGTAGACTTTCCGCTTTTTCCCTTCAGAGTTGGGCGCACAGATCAGAACGGGCAGCGTGCCATCAAGAAGCTCTGGAGGCAAGAGTCAGTATCATGTTAGTTCATATATTCAGTTGCTTACTTTGTTTATCATTATCATCAACCAGCTCGATGTGCATAAGATGTTTAGCAGCTGCACCACCAGGAGTTCTGAGAGCGCTGAGCATATTTTTCATATCGTCCTTGCACATATCTGTGATTCCTTTTGCCCGAAGGTTATTGGGTTTCGTCTCCCCGGGAAGCATCGTCTTGTTCGGATAACCACGTGTCACCAGTCCGGCTTCAGCGAGCCGCCTCAGGTGGTCTTTCCAGATAAATTGTCCATCTGGCCATGCGTCATCACATTCTTCTACACAACGTTATGAGATCGAGGGTGTAAAATATGTGTTCAAGAATACATACGAAGGAAACCCAACCATATTTGACAAATCACGGCAATCTCCTTCTCCTTCCTCGTCTTCGCCTTCACATCCACAGCGTTTTCGGTCTCGATCGTTGAAGGCGATGGGATTCCCCACTTCTCGTCAACTATACGCTTCGAGACTTGTTTCCTATAATGGGCGCAGTCAGATACTGTAAAATGGTAATCTCAATTGTAACTTACGATATATGCGCCTTGAAATGATCTTTCTCCAGACCATCTTCTGCACGACAGACTTCAGTCCAGAACTACACTAACTGTTAGCGCAAATGCGTATATGTGTAACACAGCTGTAGACTTACATCCTTGGCATCAGGAGTTTCATGGGACGCAGAAAGGCTTTGGTCCGCTTGAATCACGCTCCCCCCAGTGACAAAAGCGGTTTCAAAATTGAATTCGGCATGACCAGCATTGGCCTATGAAATAGATTATCAACATTCAATATGTAATGGGAAATAGTCAGTATTACTTACACACTTCTTGAGCTTGGCGATGAACTTCCGAAAGGCAGCATTTCGCGATGCCACAGCCATACCTTTGACTGAGAACGACTCAAGCTCCTCAAACAGAAGAAGACGCTCATGCCAATCAGCAACCTGCTCTTGATACTTGGTGTAGCACAAAGCTCGGAATGCCGTCGGGTTTAATAAAACAGGATCGGCATTGGGATCACTGGCAACTCGATGTGATTCAGCTTCCTTGTTCTCAGCATAGTATCTGAGATACATATTCCATGCAGTCGGCGAGTTTGGTCCTTTGGCATCTGATTGCCATCGTGCGATTAATTGTGTCCGAGTCATGCCTGTCAGGTGAGCAAGCTCATTGAATAAGGTATCAATTTTGAGGAACGACAATTCGATTAGGCCCATGACCTGCTTAGATGGCCGGCCGACCTTCTTTGGTGCGTCAGCGCCCGGCTCCTGAGAAGGGTCAGAAGGTTGATTCAATGTCTCCATATCTCCAGCAGGTTCGGGAATGGCTTGTGCTGCTACAGTGGATGCGGTGGGTAGTATCGGAGGTGAAGCAGGAGGCGGGGCTGAGGCTCTCCGCATTGTCTATATTCCCGGGTGGAGGTGATGCGGGAGGTGGAGGTGCGGTAGGTACCGTGTTTGTACTTGTAGCCAGAGGTGCGGAAACAGGCTTCAGAACGTCAGCGTGCACTGCGGGAGGCAATGGGGAGGGCCGATTTCCAAAAGCAGAAGTAGCGATAACCAGAGGTGCAGAAACAGGCTTTGGAACATCAGCGTGCACTGCAGGAGGTGATCGGGAGGGCCGAGTTCCAAAGGTAGAGGTAGAGGACCTCTCAGAAGGCTGAGTGGGAATGTGGTGGGCATATGTGTTCAATTGATGTGGTGATAGTCGTGCAGGTGGAAGGCCGGAGCGGCTGGGTCTTGGAGACAAATGCCTGTGAGACGGCCCATAGTGATCGGGATACACTCCTGGATGGTAGGGAGGCATGCCCCCATGTTGCATTGAACCTTCACGTAATTCTGCTGGAGAGCAACGGTAATCATCGCGAGAATCTGTTCGATTGATATAGGGACCGGTGTCAGCGTAGTCATCGCCACGATCTTGTCTTGGGGGCATCATCATCTGGGCGACCATTGGAGACATCCCCTCTGACTGCGCTGAACCCTGGTGCGAGTAAGGAGGAGACTGATAGTGGCCACCATGGTGATCGGTGCAACTCGGATAAATGTGAGACTGGCCGATGCGATGTTGCAGCGGAGTTGGTGGAATGATTAGGGGAATGGGAGGTATGCCTTCGGGTTTACCAGAGCTGTGCCTAGACCCTATAGATGGCTCTACTTTCCCTTGCTGCGAAGGCTCTGGAGAGGCGTGTGGTGGTAAGGGCTGGGGCTGTGCGGACGGTAGAAGTGCCAGTCGTTTTTCATGGGCTCGCAGCATGCCCACATCGGCCTTCTTAGTAGGAGTGATGTGCGTGCGGAGGTAAGCGGTCGCTGTTGCAGGGGGGGTTTCTGCGCGTCGGGATCGTTGTTGAGGTGGACGTGTCCCATTGTCGGTAACAGATACCTGCTCCATCGGAGAGGCAGTTGGAGAATCAATGCATGAGGGTGGGAGAGGCTCGACGACGGGAGTGGAGGTTTGGTGGGAAATGGTTTCGTTGATGCGCATCTAGATCCAACTGTCAGTCTGCAAGTTTGCAGAAAAAAATGATGTAGATACTCACATTCAAGAAAAGTAGACAGAAAAATTGAGGAAGTATAGATGCAAAGCTCCTGCCAGACATTTCATTCAGGTGGTGCGAAAACGCTAAATAAGAGCAGCTTACGAAGAATTGAACAAGTGTGTGTTGGAAATGGTAACAGCGAGTGTGGCAAGATTGTAACTATGCGAGCTCAAGAGCTTTCAGATAGTTGCGAGTAGTTGCGATGAACGATGTGGGAATATGCAGGAGATGTGAGGAGGAGTGCAAGAAGATGAAGTGCGAGTCGAAGTTGAAAAGTGAACATTCGAAGTGGCCCACAGCGGCTCCAAAAATTCATAGACCATGATGACAAGCTGGTGACGTCCGGCAAAGGAGAAGCTGAGCATAAGAAGGGAGGAAGACACTGAAAAAGAGCAGAAAGACGGGTGAGAGGCTCTGGCAATGTGCAAGTGGCCTCTTTCAGCCATCGGCAACCTAAAACACAAAGATTCATAGGCCATGGTACCGAGCCGACAACATTTGGTGAAGGAGAAGCTGATCGAAAGAAGGGATGAAGACATTGAAAGAGGGCAGGAGGGCAAGTGAGAGGCTCTGGCAACGTGCAAGTGGCCTCTTTCAGCCATCGGCAATGTGAAACGTGAAGATTCGTAGGCCATTGTACCGAGCCGACATCATTCGGCGAAGGGGAAGCTGATCGAAAGAAGGGATGAAGACGCTGGAAAGGGGCAGGAGGGTAAGTAAGAGCCTCTGGCAATGCACAAGCTTAGTGCAAGTTGCCTCTTTTGGACGTTGGCAACAGCCAATCACAACACGAATAAGTATCATGCTGATTCTCCCCACAGCCAATTAATTCATAGAGGTCGCATTCATGTCTTTGTGAGTCCCTAACCTTTTCAAAATGTATTGATTTCTTTGGCTTCAGGTGGCCATGTATTAAGTCCAAGAGGTCATTTTGACTTGTGATTTCATCAGGAAAACCTAAATTTCCTTGATTTTGCCTTGAATGCCTTGATCCGAAATCAAGGACAATAAGGTAAATTAAGGAAACAACTTGCCTTAAATCGTACTTGAAATGTGCTTAAAATGCCCAATGCAGGCTGTCAAGGCAACTCTAAGTCAACAATAAGAACATTTTAAGGCAAGTTGTTTCCTTGATTTGACTTATCCTCCTTGATTTTTAATCAAGACATTCAAGGCCAAATCAAGGAATTTTAGGTTTTCCTGATGACTTCTGAACCACTGAACACAACTTTGGAGTGTGTGTTCTCTCTTTACTCTGTATGTCATGGGCCGAAGTGCAAAATATCGCACATTGTCCAAGCGAAAATCTGCACAAGCTGCAAGAAATACTCGCTTCTACTCTACTGCCCGGTAAGCTTCATGGGATGTTCTCTATTGTTTTCGTTCGCTGATATATCATGCACAGTGGTCGTATGCTGCGACAGACTCAAAACCACTTAGCCAACATCAGACGTACACACCATAGCTCTCCTCTGCCAGAGGGAACTCACCCTAGACTTCCAAGTCCACTATTCGCATTTGCACATCGACCGCTTCGCGCAACACCGCTGTTTACCCAAGCCTCCCAAGGACACCCCGAGTGCGACATACCGGATCTTGGAATTGCAACGCATCCATATCACAGACTTCCGGATCTCTTTCATTTGTTGCTTATTAGTGCGGACACCACAGATATGCTCGACATGTACCATGCATTGAATGGAAAGCAGCTTCGGCACCTTCGGGAGATGGGGATTCAGCGGTATGTAGAGGCATCAAAAGCTGGTGCATTTGGCAAATCAACCAGAAGGTTGACAGAGGAACTGGAGGACAGGATCAGGCAGTGGGAAAGTCTCTATAGCCAGGGAGAGCCTTCAGGCGAGCGGGAAATGATGGTATACGACTTATGCGTGGAATGGGGCGCAAAGGTTGTTTTTGGTATGCACGAGGAGTTGGAGTCTCGGGGGCGTGGATGGGATTTCTATCGAGCGTCTTATGTGGCCAAAAGGTTGGCATGGCAGAATATAAATGTATATAGTTAAAGATGTCAGTTTGAGGCTGGAATGGACATGATCAGCCCGGCAACAAATGTACGAAACCAAGACATGTCGTCGTCGATAAAGTCCATGATATGATACCCCCTCAGCACAGCGGCAATCCCTGCAAGAACCCAAACCCCGCAATCATATCCATTCTTTTGAATCATGTCGACCTGAAAATGATGGTGAGATGTCTCATGACGCCAACTGGTGAACCATGCTCACGGATAACGGATAGGCTTTCCACTGTTTGGTGATCTTGTTTGCTGGATGGCCGTACATCCTCGCAAGCGACTGAAGGCGAACGGCTAGCTCTGTCATATACTGAATTGTCTGTTAGTAGATCCCATAACGTAGATAACAACTTTATACCTGTACATCTTGCTTCCAGAGGCTCTCGTCCGCAATGCTATCAAAGAATCCAATCTCTCGCCGAGTAAAGTCCATCACACCCAGAACCCAATGCTCGTATGGTGTGGTACAGCGAATGGGAAAGAGCCATAAGGGCTTCTCCCAGTAAGCACTGCGCTGTGCTAATCGCCACATTGCACCGTCCTCGAGGGTTGGTAATGCAAGAGTTGAGATGATTGCAATGTTTTTGGACTGTGGGGTATTAAAGTGCAATTGTAAGAGGATGGTGCCATCATTAATACATATGTCATTCAACCACGCAGTGGGAGATGCAAACCGGCGAAGGTCGGATGGCTCAAAATATAGTGTTTCATGGTCTCCTCGAAGACACCTCGGACAGTTGGTGATGATGGGGATCGTTGTTGACGTCATGGAAATTGTCCACCCGGATATCTGCCTTTATCAGGAGTCAGCCAAGAGGCTACCATCGAACAAGAGGTGACTTACTGGAACCTCCCACGACATGTTGACGAGAGGCAGCTGCTTCCAATCACCCTCATAATCTTCATCATCTCCCAGAGCCTCTGCAACAAGCTCTCCTGTGATATCACCATCGTCAAGTCCACCATCAGATTCCCAATCCTCCTCATCTTCCTCGGTATTGATCGGGGCTGTCATGGGGTGGAGCCACGAAATTTGCTGCGGCGGAGCCTCTCCCAAGATTGTAGATGTCAGGAGGTTTGCATGGCGAATGTGCGACTGCCAGTATAGGAGGTCTGAGACAAAGGTTGTCTTCCACAGCGAGCGCATGTGGAGGAGGTCATTGTGTCGCCGAGCAAGTAGGATAGAAATGAAAGAATCTGTCATAGTGGTCAATGAGGGAAATCTTTGTATCAATTAACAACTTACTTTCGGGAAGCCTCGACGCAAGCTCAACAGCTGCCACCTCACATCCGAACCAACGGCATAGGCTATCCGCCTCCAGGCCGAGCCTCCGACGCTCCTCCAGGCATCGATCTTTCTTTAACATTGCACGGATTCCCTCACGAACATTGACATCAGTTAGCCACCTTGGACTCGGTCCACTTCTGGTTTCTATCCAGACATCCTCCATTAAGCAAGGATCGGTACGGAGGATCCCCAGTTTGCTGGATAAGTGCTGAGGTAACGGAATTGAAGTATTGGATTCGGCCGCTGCAAGTTTCGCAAGTAAGTCGCAGTAGGTGTTGAACTTCCGGATCGCAGTCTTGAGTGCTGGCTCACGTCTAGATATAGCCTTCCGCGTCTGCTGGTGAAGTTTCGTGCCTGGAATAAGGTTAGATGTGTGTGACGGGTTACACATTGGAATACATACCTAGTGGGTTGGCCTTTCTGCCTACAGCTCTATCCAGCTTGTCCCATTCGAAGAAGCTTGCAATAGCTCGCTTTCGGATATTAATCTTGAGGTCCTGAGCAATCAAGAGGGTACGGACGAATTCGAGGCTCATGCTGTGCAGTTCCGGGAAGGTGTCATGGACGTTGAGTGATGCATAGAGAGTCTCGACATTGGTAACAAGCTCAGTGTGTGTTTTTTCGAGGCTCTGCAGTGCAACGTGTGCGGCTCGCGGGGTGCTGTCGTGGTCAATGGCTGCGCGAGTTGCATGGAGGGCCTTCTCGACGACCTCGATATCACCTTGAAGAATAAGAACTTTGTCGAGCTCCTTTTTGAGGCGCGCTGGGGCATCTAAATAAATTCATGGAATTAAATAATATCATTAAGAAAGATTTTAGAATGACTAACGTGCACGCAAAGACAGCTGAGCATTTTGTTGATTCTGCCACTGGCTCCGGAGCTCGCCCTCGGAGATACCACGCACAATGAGATCGGCAGCGGCTTTCTGTCCTTGCCGCTCAACACCCTTGCGCAATCGTCTTCGAATCCAATCTCCGAGTCCATCCCTCATTTCAAGATTGAGAGCATACGCATGTCTGTCAAGTAACCAGATCCGACGAGATCGCTAGAGGTGTTTTGAGTCAGTTATTGATGAGATGTAGACTGTACAGGCTTACTGCGCAGCCTCTAGTGATGGCGATGAGTTTTCGCAGTCGAGACCAGAGCCTCTCAGTACCCTCGCCATCTGTCAGTCCCAATCCAACCCATATACGAGGGTTGTAGACAAGTTGGCACACATCATTCAGTCCGAATGTACGTTAGATACATAGATAATATAATGACATTATATCGTTTAAGACGTCTCAGCGGACGTCCGGCGGATAATGACATGATTCAGTCATACATTCACGCTCGGAGCGTCCTGCCGATAGTGTACATTTGCACGCTCGGAGCGTGCCAGCAAATCTCGGCCGACGCGTGCTCAGAGCGTATGGGCCGACGCACG
>Ga0137419_10001392_pt1 | contig 10308 bp, 4 predicted proteins | sample CZODoug3_1_2_16f_FD_108279 | JGI IMG/M metagenome (GOLD analysis project Ga0137419, IMG submission 108279) | Vadose zone soil fungal communities from Angelo Coast Range Reserve, California, USA - CZODoug3_1_2_16fungal (Illumina Assembly) | ecosystem: Environmental > Terrestrial > Soil > Vadose... | reverse complement strand
TCCAGCGCGATAAGATTCTCACGACGGTCATCGACGAGAAGGATGTTTACTTTTTCAAATGGTGACATACGCACTTTGGAACGCGGGCCTTAGCCCCGCGTTCTTCCTACCTTCCTAGGTAAACCCTCAACAACGACAACAGCCTGTCAACGTCAGCCGGCTTGGAGATGTAATCCGAAGCGCCGGCTTCAATGCATTTTTCGCGATCGCCTTTCATGGCCTTCGCGGTCAGCGCGATCATCGGTATGGTTTTGAACTGTCGCAGCTTGCGAATTTCCTGCATCGTCTCATAGCCATCCATGTCCGGCATCATCACATCCACGAGGATAACATCCATCTGTTCTGCGTTCTTCAGGATGTCAATGCCATCGCGGCCATTTTCGGCAAACGTGACTTCCATGTGATGGCGTTCCAGCAGACTGGTCATACTGAAAATATTTCTCACGTCATCGTCGATGATGAGAGCTTTCTTGCCTGCCAGTATCGGATCGGCTTTCTGCTCCTCTTCCAGCATCTTGCGTTTTTGGAGAGACAGCTTCTCGTGCGCGCGATGCAGGAAGAGGGCCGTTTCGGAAAGCAGGCGTTCCGGCGAGCGGGCATCCTTGACGATGATCGACTCCGCAAGCTTCCGAAGCCGCGTCTCTTCTTTCGGTGAGAGGTCCTTGCTGGTATAGACGATCACCGGCAGATCATAAAGGCCGAGCTCCTTTTTCAATCGTTCGAGCAGATCGAACCCTGACATGTCCGGCAAACCCAGATCGATTACCATGCAATCGAACTGGGCCGTACGCAACGCTTCCATGGCTTGCTCACCGGTTGGCACGGCCACCGCTTTCACGTCCCCATCGCCGATCAGGTCAACGATGAACTTCCGCTGCGTTTCGTCGTCCTCGACGACAAGCAGATTCTTCACCTGACGGTCGATGAAGCCTTTAATGCTTTCCAGACTGGTCGCGAGTGCTTCGTCGCTGGAGTACCTCTCAAGGAATGCAAAGGCTCCAAGATTCAAGGCCCGTTGCCGTTCCTTTTTATCGGAAACGATCTGAACCGGAATGTGCCGGGTTGCAAGATCGCGCTTGAGGCGGTCAAGGACCGTCCAGCCTTCACCTGCCGGTTCGAGCGTGATCGCGTCGGGGTTGAACTCGCGGGCAAGTCCGATGGCATTCTCGGGACGCGCTGCGACGATGCCCTTGAAGCCCGAGTTCCGGGCGATTTTCAGGATGTGCTCCGCCATTTCGGGATCGGGTTCTACGATGAGCAGCACTCGGTCACTGTCGTCGATCACATCCCGGTCGTCGGCGATCGGCGACGTCGAGCCCTCTTCCCCTTGAAGAGGCTGCGGCGCCACTGGGGTTTCAGGCGCGGTGGCGCCCTTGCCGGCCTCACTCGCTTCGCGCCTGACGTCTCCCGTGGGTGCAGGGGTTTTGCCCTTGCGGGGCAAATACAGCGTAAATGTGCTTCCCTCGCCGGGCTCGCTGGTCACCCGTATCTCTCCGCCCAGCAAGTGTGCGAGCTCGCGGCTGATGGAAAGTCCAAGTCCCGTTCCCCCGTATTTGCGGCTCGTGGTTCCATCGGCCTGCTGGAACGCTTCAAAGATAATCCGATGCTTGTCTGCAGGAATCCCGATTCCCGTGTCAATCACGGAGAACGCGACCACCTGGTCTGTGTGATCCAACACGCTGTGGCCGGGGGTCCAGCCTTTTTCCGCGGCCTGGATCCTCAACGTCACACCGCCTTCATGCGTAAACTTGAACGCATTCGACAAGAGATTCCTCAGGATCTGCTGAAGTCGCTGCTGATCCGTGAACATTGCTTTCGGCGTGTTCTTGAGAACCTCCACTTCTAAAGCCAGCCCTTTGTTCTGCGCCACAGGCTGGAAATTCTTTTCGACGTACTCTCGAAAATCGTCGATCGGAACACGCCTGTTCTCGAGCTCCATCGTGCCCGACTCGATCTTTGCCAGATCCAGAATCTCGTTGATCAGTGCCAGCAACTCGCCGCCAGACGAATGGACGGTCTGCGCATATTCAACCTGTTTAGGTGTCAGGTTGCCTTCCTCGTTGTCCGCAAGCAGCCGCGAAAGGATCAGCATACTGTTGAGTGGCGTGCGGAGCTCGTGCGACATGTTGGCCAGGAATTCCGACTTGTACTTGGAGGTCAATGCAAGCTGGGATGCCTTTTCTTCCAGCGAAGCGCGAGCCTTCTCGATCTCGGCATTCTTGCGTTCCACTTCCTTGTTCTGTTGGAACAGCAATCGCGCTTTTTCTTCCAGCTCCTCGTTCGTCTGCTGCAACTCTTCCTGCTGCGCTTTCAATCGCTCTTCCGATTCCTGGAGCGTTTTCGCCTGTTGCTGAAGCTGGAGGTTGGTTTCAGTCAGCTCCGCCTGCCGTGACTGCAGCTCGGTAGCGAGAGATTGCGACTGTTTCAGGAGTTCTTCCGTCCGCATCGTTGCGGTGATCGTATTCAGCATGATGCCGATGATCTCGGTGAGCTGATCGAAGAACGTGATGTGAATATCGTTGAAACGCTGAAACGAGGCCAGCTCGATGACGGCTTTCACCTGGCCTTCGAACAGGACCGGCAGCACGATGACGTTCACCGGAGGCGCTTCCCCGAGCGCGGAGGTGACCTGAACGTACTGCCCGGGCACTTCCGTCAGCAGGATCCGCTGCTGTTCGAACGCAGCCTGCCCAACCAGGCCCTCACCTGCGCGGATTCGCGTAACGATGTGCTTCCGCGTATTGAAGGCGTAGCTGGCCAGCAGCCGGAGATCGGGCTCACCTTCGGTGGCGTCATTTATATAGAAGACACCGTGCTGGATGCCTGCCAGCGGCGCGAGTTCCGAAAGAATGAGCTTCGAAACTGCCAGCAGATCGCGCTGGCCCTGCAGCAATCGAGTGAATCGGGCCAGGTTGGTTTTGAGCCAGTCCTGCTCGGTGTTTCTTTTAGTGGTCTCGCGCAAGTTGCGAATCATCTCGTTGATGTTGTCTTTGAGAGCTGCCACCTCGCCTGCGGCGTCCACTGTAATGGATCGTGAGAGGTCGCCCTTGGTCACGGCCGTGGCCACGTCTGCGATGGAGCGCACCTGCGACGTGAGCGACGACGCCATCCGGTTCACGTTGTCCGTGAGGTCTCTCCAGGTTCCGGCCGCGTTCGGCACGTTCGCCTGGCCTCCCAGCTTTCCTTCGAAACCCACCTCGCGGGCCACTGTCGTTACCTGGTCGGCGAAAGTCGCCAGCGTGTCGATCATCTCGTTGATGGTTTCGGCCAGCTGTTCGATTTCGCCCTTCGCTTCCAGGACGAGTTTGCGTTTGAGGTTGCCGTTCGCGACGGAGGTCACGACTTTGGAAATGCTTCGCACCTGGTTGGTCAGGTTCGAAGCCATCAGGTTCACGTTGTCCGTGAGATCCTTCCACGTGCCGGCCACGCCCTTCACTTCCGCCTGGCCTCCCAGCTTTCCTTCCGTTCCCACTTCGCGCGCCACGCGCGTCACTTCCGATGCGAACGAATTCAGCTGGTCCACCATCGTATTGACCGTGTTCTTCAGCTCGAGAATTTCACCCCGCGCGTCGACCGTAATCTTCTTCGACAGGTCGCCGTTCGCCACCGCCGTCGTGACCGCCGCGATATTTCGCACCTGGTTGGTCAGGTTCGAAGCCATGAAGTTCACGCTGTCGGTCAGGTCCTTCCAGGTTCCGCCGACGCCTTCCACTTCCGCCTGGCCTCCCAGCCGGCCTTCGGTTCCCACCTCGCGCGCCACGCGTGTCACTTCCGATGCGAACGAGTTGAGCTGGTCCACCATCGTGTTGATCGTGTTCTTCAGCTCGAGGATTTCACCTTTCACATCGACGGTAATCTTTTTGGACAGGTCGCCCTTCGCAATGGCGGTTGAGACCTCCGCGATGTTTCGCACCTGAGCCGTCAGATTGCCGGCCATGAAATTCACGCTGTCGGTCAGGTCCTTCCACGTTCCTGCAACGCCTTTCACATCGGCCTGGCCTCCCAGCCGGCCTTCCGTTCCCACTTCGCGCGCCACGCGCGTCACTTCCGATGCGAACGAGGAGAGCTGGTCCACCATGGTGTTGATGGTGTTCTTCAGCTCGAGAATTTCACCGCGCGCATCGACCGTAATCTTCTTGGAGAGGTCGCCCTTCGCCACAGCCGTCGTGACCGCCGCAATGTTTCGCACCTGCGACGTCAGGTTGCCGGCCATGAAGTTCACGCTATCGGTCAGGTCCTTCCAGGTTCCACCGACGCCTTTCACATCGGCCTGGCCTCCCAGCCGGCCTTCCGTTCCCACTTCGCGCGCCACGCGCGTCACTTCCGATGCGAACGAATTCAGCTGGTCCACCATGATGTTGATGGTGTTCTTCAGCTCGAGAATTTCGCCGCGGACGTCCACCGTAATCTTCTTCGACAGGTCGCCGCGCGCGACAGCCGTCGTCACTTCTGCGATGTTTCTCACCTGTTTCGTGAGGTTGTTAGCCATGAAGTTCACGCTGTCGGTGAGATCCTTCCAGGTTCCGCCGACGCCCTTCACCACGGCCTGGCCGCCCAGTTTCCCTTCCGTTCCGACTTCGCGCGCTACGCGCGTCACTTCCGATGCGAATGAATTCAGCTGGTCCACCATTGTATTGATCGTGTTTTTCAGCTCGAGGATTTCGCCGCGGACGTCCACCGTGATCTTCTTGGACAGATCGCCCTTCGCGACGGCCGTTGTCACTTCCGCGATGTTTCGCACCTGGTTGGTGAGGTTGGCCGCCATGAAGTTCACGTTGTCTGTGAGATCTTTCCATGCTCCGCTGACGCCCTTCACCTTCGCCTGGCCTCCCAGCTTTCCTTCCGTTCCTACTTCACGCGCCACGCGGATCACTTCCGAAGTGAACGTGCTGAGCTGAGAGACCATGGTGTTCACGGTCTTGGCCGTTCTGGAGAACTCTCCCGTTAGAGATCGCCCTTCCACTTCCTGATCCATGGTTTGCGAAAGATCGCCTTTCGCAACTGCTCCGATGACGCGGGATACGTCCGTGATCGGTTGAATCAGATCCCCGACAAGGCCATTCACGGAATCGATACAGTCCGCCCAGCCGCCGGTGGCGCCGGAAAGCGCGGCGCGATGTTTGATCTTTCCTTCCTTGCCGACGACAGTGCTGACTCGTTCGAGTTCCTTGGTCAAGCCGGCATTAAGGGCAATGATCTCGTTGATGGTGTCGTATATCTTCCCGGCAACCCCGGTGCTATCCACCGGCAACCGCGCGCTGAAATCGCCTTTTCTGAAGTCGGTCAAAACGCGCAGAAGCAGGCGGCTATCCAACGTCTCCACGACGGAGAGCGTCTCGTTCTTCAAGAATTTTTCACGCATCTATTAATCATAGCGAGAGGGCAAGAATTGCTACAAGAGGCAGGTACTGTAGCGGCGGTCTATGACCGCCGACAGACCGGTCATAGACCGCCGCTACAGTCTATTTGGCGCGGATACGGTCGAGCTCGGGCTTGACAACGGCCTGGTAACACTCGGGGCAAACGCCGTGGCTGAAGGAAGCTTCTGTGCGCTGTGTGATGTACTGTTCGATCCCGACCCAAACGGCGTGATCATCTCGGATTTTCTTGCAATACATGCAGGTCGGCAAAACACCTTCGAGCCTCCTCACATGTTCCTGGAGTCGAACGATCCGCTCGGCGACCATCAAGCGGGCTCTCAGTTCCTCAGGATCGTAAGGTTTTGTAACAAAATCATCGGCGCCGGCGTTCATCGCTTCGAGGTAGCGGTCTTTGCCCCTAAGGGCAGTAAGAAGAATGATGTAGCAATAGTTCGGCATATCCGCCGCCCTAACGGTGCGGCAGAGTTCGATGCCGTCCAGTTCCGGCATGAGCCAATCTGAAATGATCACCGAAAACTTGCTGTCGCTGAGAGAATCCAGCCCTTCACGGCCATTTGTCGCACATGTGACCTCATGGCCGTCTTGCTCGAGCAGGATTCTCAGCATTTCACGTGAATCGGTGTCGTCCTCGACGATTAGAACTCGCATAGTGCGGTGTTTAGAATCTATAGCAGGGACGGAACGACCCGCAATACGTGCTTTTCGGTCCCTCGCAAAATCGTAAGTGTTGTATTTACGTCGGGTTGGGAGTCGGTGAGCATACGATGGAGGGCGTCGATGTCGGCTACCGGGCGGTCGCCGAAGCCTACAATGATGTCGCCTTCATGCAATCCGGCGCGTTGGGCAGGGCTGTTCTGCTCGATGCCGACAACGAAAATGCCGCTTCCGGCGTCCAAATGGTGACCACGCACCAGGGCCCGGTGAACCGGCACGTTCTGTCCGGCGACGCCAATATATCCACGCTGGATCTTTCCATCCTTGATCAGGCGGCCTGCAACGAACTTTGCAGTATTGATGGCGATCGCGAAGCAAATTCCCTGCGCGGGCAAAATCACGGCCGTGTTCACACCAATGACTTCGCCATGGGACGTAATCAGCGGCCCGCCCGAATTACCGGGATTTAGTGCCGCGTCCGTTTGAAAGACATTATCAATCAGGCGGCCCGACTGCGATCGCAGGGAGCGCCCAAGTGCGCTGATCACGCCGGACGTTACGGTGCACTGGAAACCGTACGGATTTCCGATCGCGATGACAAGCTGGCCCACTCGAACCGCTTGCGAATCGCCGAGTGCGGCAGGAACAAGATTGGGCGCCGTGATCCGCACGACTGCGAGATCCGTATCCGGATCATCCCCGATCTTATCCGCCTGGTACTTCTGTCCCTCCGACAGCGTGACTTCGATTCTACTCGCACTGTGAACAACATGACTGTTGGTGAGAATGAATCCGTCTGGCGTGAAGATGAAGCCGGAACCCGAACCTGCACGCTTATCCTCTTGATGAACCTCGATATTCACCACCGACGGACTCACGCGCTCCGCAGCCGCAATGACCGCTTCCGAATAGGCATCGAGAATACTGGTGCTGGTGCTCATGCTCTGAACGTTATGCCCGGAGGGAAATTTTTCAAGGGCAAGGGGAATAGCCGCCAATGACGCGAATGGGCGCATAAGAAATCGTTGATGCGCCCATTCGCGTCATTCGCGTCATTGGCGGCTAATTCCCCTTTCTTTTAGGCCTCTCTCTTGTTCTCGAGGTAGAACTGCATCGCGGGGGTGATGATCAATGACAGAACCATTGAGATCAGAATGCCGCCAATGACTGCGATCGCCAAAGGCTGAAGCATTTGCGAACCGGCGCCGAGAGCGAGAGCCAGGGGCAGCATCCCCGCAACCGCCGCAAGGGCTGTCATCACGATGGGTCGCAGCCGCCGGCGTCCCGCCTGAATGATGGCTTCGTCGGCAGGCATCCCTGCGGCACGGAATTTCTGATTGGCGTCCAGCAGGAGAATACCGTTCTTCGCCACGATGCCGATCACCATGATCAGCCCCATGAAGGAAGAAACGTTGAACTCCGTTCGAGTGATCAGGAGAGCCAGGAAGACTCCTGAAGTTGAAAGGAGCGCCGATGACAGAATTGCAACGGGCGCCGTGAACGATCGGAATTCGAACAGCAGCACGAGGAAAATGAGCACGACGGCGAGCAGGAGAACAACGACGAGATCCCTGAACGATTTCTGCTGCTCCTTGTAGGTTCCGCCGTAGTCGACCCGAATCGCCGGAGGCAGCTTCAAATCGGCGACGGTCTTTTGCACTGCGGCAACACCGGTACCCAGATCCACGCCTTCGAGGCGTGCTGTGACTTGAACGTCGCGTTGGAGATTCTCGCGGATGACTTCGGTCTGGCCGGGTAGTTCGTTAATCGAAGCAATAGAGCCAAGCGTGGATGTCCCTCCATTGGAATTCACCAGCATCGTATTGCTCATCGCTTCCAGTGACGCCCGATTGGCAGCGGGGAAACGGACTCGCAGGGTATACGGACGATCGTTGATGATTACTGGCGCGGTGGCAGGTTCGCCGTCCATGATGGCCGTGGTCGCAATGCCAAGATCGTCAGCCGCAAAACCGGCGCGGGCCGCGGCCTGCGGGTTGATGGTGAAAACAATGGCGGGCCCGCTGGTTGTGTTTTCGATTCCGTCTGCGACGTCCACCACGGGCGTCTTGCCGTCAATCATGACTTTGCCAAGCGCATCCCCCACCTGCGGCGCCCACGTGGAGAGAAGTTCGGCATCGTCCGAAAAGAGTTTTACGACGACGGGCTCCGGGGCGCCCGTCAAGTCCCCGATCATGTCCTGCAAGACCTGAATGAATTCCACGTCCAGCGCCGGTTCCGCAGTTTTTACTTTGTCCCGGATTTCACTGATGACTTGTTCAATGTCCCGTTTGCGGTCGTCCTTGAGCTTGACGGCAAAATCGCCCGTGTTAGGTTCGGTCACCGGAAAGATGCCGAGTTGCAGTCCGGTGCGCCGCGAGGTGCTTTCGACCTCGGGCACGGAGTGAATGAGCTCCTCGACGTGGTTGAGAACATGATTGGTTTCCTGCAACGAGCTGCCGGGCGGCATCACATAGTCGAGAATGAATCCACCTTCGTCGAACGCCGGAAGCAGGCCGCTGCCGAGCTGTCCGTAGCACAAATACGAAGCAACAATCAGAAGCACGCACAGCACGCCGATCATCGAAGGATGGCGCAGACTGCGACGCATCCAGCGCTCGTAGAACCGGATAATGCGGCCGAAGAATCCTGTTGTGTGCGCCTCCTCCTGTGACACTCCCCCGTGTCGGCGTATGAGACGCGTACTCAGATTGCTCGTCCAGACCAGTGCAAGAACCAGCGAAGTCAGCAGTGCAACGCTCATCGCAATAGCAAGGGCACTGAAGAAGGTTCCGATTACTCCCGTTATGGTGATCAGCGGCAGAAATACGACGATCGGCGTCAGCGTGGAGCCGATCAAGGGAGCCGTCAGTTCTTTGAGAGCGCTGGCCGTTGCCTGAAGAGGCCCTTCACCGTTGTCGCGATGCAGGACGATGTTCTCGACGACCACAATTTTGTCATCAATCACCAGTCCGACGGCGGCCGCAAGCCCGCCGAGCGTCATCAGGTTGAAGCTTTGACCGAGGAGCTTCATCGCGATGAAGGTCACGACTATCGTCACCGGAACCACGAGCCCGGTCATCAGCGCCGTGCCCCAGTCGCGCAGGAACAGCCAGATGATGAAACCGGCGAGCAAAAGTCCGATGATGATTGCGTCGCGCACGCTGGCAATGGATTCCTTGACGATATTGGACTGGTCGTAGAAAGGACGCACAGCGACGCCGGCGGGAAGCCCCTTGCCGATAATGGCCATCTCCTGGTGGACTTCGTCGGCAACCTGGACCGTGTTGCTGTCCGGCTGCCGGTTCACGCTCAGCAGGACAGCAGGTTTCTGATTCGCGCTCACAACCGTGTAGACCGGCGCCACCGCAGGCGCGACGCTTCCGATGTCGCGAACTCGAATCGGCACGTCGTTGACATTCTTGATGACGATGTCGCCGATTTGTTCCGGAGTTTGGACCTGCGCGGTGACCAGGCCCAGAAAGAGCTGGTGGTTCCGGCTCATCAAACCCGGGGAATCGATGACGTTCGTGCGATTGATGGCCGTCACGATATCCGTCACCGAAACCCTGGCACGCAGCATCGATGCGGGGTCGAGTGTGACGTGAAACTCCGGCTGCTCGCCGCCCTGGACAACGACGCTGGCGACTCCCGTAAGACGGTTCAGCCGTGGCTTGATGTCGTACGTCGCCATCTCCCAAAGCTGCGTTTGCGGAACGGTATCCGATGTCAGGCTGTAACCGATGATCGGAAAACTCGCAAAATCGAGGCGATTGGTCTCGATTTTGGCGGTGGGAGGAAGACTGCTTTGAACACGCGAGACCGCTGCGTTCACGAGTTGCAGCGTGTCCACCATGTTTACGGTCCAGTTGAAGAACAGGCCGATCTCCGCCGAACCGCGACTCGTTTTAGAGCGAACCTCGTCGAGACCGGGAACGATGTTGACGGCTTCCTCAATTGGCCGCGTGATGGTGACCTGCATCTGCTCGATCGGCATCACGCCGTTATCCACACCGATAATGATGCGTGGAAAGTTGGTCGTGGGGAACACTGCAACCGGAATGCTGAGCGCTTCGTAGATTCCGACGACCGTCAAAACGAGAATCAAAAAGATGATCGAACTCGAATGGCGGGCAAACCAGTATCGATCCGAATTCTCCAGTTCGCGATCTTGCAGGTCCAGACGCTCTAATTCTGGGTGTTCAAGTTTCATGCTTGTCCAATCCGCTGTGCCGGATTACGGCCGCTCCGCGGCTGTAATTGCTACTTCTCGTCC
>Ga0137419_10001387_pt1 | contig 10320 bp, 10 predicted proteins | sample CZODoug3_1_2_16f_FD_108279 | JGI IMG/M metagenome (GOLD analysis project Ga0137419, IMG submission 108279) | Vadose zone soil fungal communities from Angelo Coast Range Reserve, California, USA - CZODoug3_1_2_16fungal (Illumina Assembly) | ecosystem: Environmental > Terrestrial > Soil > Vadose... | reverse complement strand
TTCCTCGAGCTTCCGCGCATGGACACTCAGATTGCCGTCGGTCGTCTTCATCAGTTTCTTGAGGTCGCTGAAACTGAGTGAATCGTTGACCGCAAGCGCGCTCACGATTCCGAGTCGCAGACGCTCGTGAATGAGCCGGTCGATGGCGTCGCCTCGCATCGATGCGGGCCCTGCCTCCGATTTCCCGCGAAGGGTGCGCAAGTCGCCAACCGTCGGGCGACGGTCGTCTCGCGCCGTTCCGTGCTTAGCCACCGTGCCTCCGCGCGATCGGAATCCCAAACGCGATGTGCAAGCCGCCGAATGCGGACGCCATGATCCAGTCGTTCCACGTCGCGGGAGTAAAGAGAGCAAGAGTTCCAGCCAGCATGAAGCAGATCCCCATCACCGGTACGACTCTCACCGAGAACGCGCCGCCGGCAACGACTCCCGTTCCATAAAGCAGAAGCCACATTCCCGGAATCGCCTCGACGACACCCGCACGGTAAAGCACCACGGTCAGTAACGCTCCGACGAGCATCGGCGGCGAAAAGCTCAAAATGAATTTGCGACCCGGTCCTGACAGCAATGGTACGTGCGCTCTACGTGCCTTTCGCACGATTGCCCAGAGCATTACGCAGGGCGCGAGAACAGCGGCCGCCATCCAGACATAGATCGATCCAAGCACAGAGTGCTGCGCGTTGGCGATTACGGCTGCGATTGTAGCAATGATTCCGACTGCGACCATACCCCAGCCCGAAACGGCGGTGAACGCGCCGGCTGCTTCCATCGTGTCGCGGATGAAGGCGAGGTTGTCCATCGCGCGCACATGTAGCGCTGGCGGTTCAGGCGCTGGAGCGCGATGAAGCGGTGTAACCGAAGCCATGGGAGCGAAGGTAGGTGTTGGGTTGACGGCTGTCAAGTACTTTGCATTGCAAAGCACGGGCCGCTTTTGGACGTGTTTTGACTCTTATTACCCCAGAGCAATCGGTCCGGGCAGCGGGTCGCTCGCCGGGAAGCTCTGCTCTACCATCTTGTCCAGACGCCGCTCGTCAATGGCGTCCGCCAGCAGCTCGACCAGTCTCGCGCAAAAGGCCGGCAGATCGTCGGGTTTTCGACTGGTGAGGAGCTTTTGGTCGACCTGCACCTGCTTGTCCACCCACGCCCCACCGGCATTCCTGACGTCAGTCTCGAGACTGGGCCACGATGTTATGGTCCGCCCGCGAAGGGCATCGGCTTCGACCAGCAGCCAGGGGCCATGGCAAATCGCCGCGACAGGCTTGTCCAGTTCCATGAATTCCCGGACGAACTTCACCGCATCCTTGTTCGTGCGCAGCTTGTCGGGATTCGCCACTCCCCCGGGAAGCACCAGAGCGTCGAAATCACGGGCCGTGACATTGGGCACCTCGACGTCCACATGGAACCTCTCTCCCTTCGCGTCGTGGTTCATCGCCTGGATCTCGCCCGGCTTGTCTGATACCAGCACGACGTCAGCCCCCGCCTGCCTTAGCGCATTCCACGGCGCGGTGAGCTCTACCTGTTCAACGCCGTCAGTGGCGAGAAACGCGACTTTGCGCCCTTTGAGCTGGCTGGGCATGACTATCTCCTATTGCCGAATGGATCCCCGATGATTTCCCGCCTTTGGTTCTGCCGTTGCCGCTTCCCGCTTCCCGCTTCCCGCTTCGACGCTGTTATTCAGGTCAGAAAATGTGCCATTGTCGGAACATAACAACCCACCTGACCGGCGACGCGGCTGTGACCATATTTCGACGTGCCAATCGTCGACCTTTACGGACATGAACAGCTGCGCGGGCGACTGGACGAGAGCATTCGCGCCGGAACACTCCCGTCGAGCCTGCTGTTCCAGGGACCCCGCGGGGTCGGCAAGCAGCGCCTCGCTCTTTGGCTCGCCCAGCGTCTGCTCTGCGCCGAGTCCAACGCTCCGTGCGGAGCATGCAAGAGCTGCCGCTACGTCGCAGACCTGACCCATCCGGATTTGCATTGGATCTTTCCCAGGCCGCGCCTCAAGGACTCCGATCCGGACCTCGAGCAGGTGCGGGACGACTACGCCGAGGCCACAGCAGAGCGCGCAGCCGCGAACGGTCTCTATGCGGCACCCTCGGGGACGGAAGGCATCTACGTCGCCACTGTTCGTTCTCTCGTTCAGCGCTCAGTCATCTCGCCGGCAATGGGGAACCGGAAGATCTTCATCATCGGTGACGCGGAGCGAATGGTTCCCCAGGAAGGCGCGGACATGGCAGCAAATGCGTTTCTGAAACTGCTCGAGGAGCCACCCGCTGATACGACCATCATTCTCACATCGAGCGAGCCTGGCGCGCTACTGCCGACGATCCGCTCACGCGTCATAACAGCCCGGGTGCCTCTCGTGCAGGACAGCGCGGTCAGAGCCTTCGTGGAGAACCCGGTCGTCAAGAAAGCTCTCGATGGCAGGGGCAAAATGACGACGTCCGAACGGGTGCGGGCGGCCGCCGGTGCGCCAGGGAGACTGCTTACCGGCGATACCGACGCCAAAGCCACCATCAACGCCCGAAGAATCGTGGACGCTGCCACGAGCGCCCGGCCGTCGCTGATGCAGTCGACGGCTCTCTCCCAGGGATCCGCGGGGGCACGCGGTGCGTTCGCTGAAACGTTGGAAGCGCTGGTCGAGCTACTCGGTGAGCGCGCCCGTGACGCACTTCACAAACAGGACATATCAGCCGCCGACTCCGCGGCGAGGGCCGTGGATGCGGTCCTCAAAGCGCAGACCTACGCAGATGGAAACGTGAGTCCGCAGCTCATAGCCTCGAAGCTGATTCGCGATCTCTCCGCGACGCTGCGATGAGCGATCTGACGCACCTGGACGCCGAGGGGCGTGCACGCATGGTCGACGTCGGCGGAAAAGCGGAGACCGCGCGTACCGCTTATGCGGAAGGCTCGATAACGATGAGCGCCGATGCGTTGGATGCGATCGAGCGTCACGCTCTCTCAAAGGGCGACGCCATCGCTGCTGCGCGCATTGCCGGAATAATGGCGGCAAAGCGGACCGCCGAGCTCATTCCTCTCTGTCACCCAATCGCGTTGACTGACGCTGGAGTCGATCTGGAGGTGGATCGATCGTTACCGGGGCTCCATGTCACGGCGTGGGCGTCGACCCTTGGGCGGACGGGCGTTGAGATGGAAGCACTGACGGCCGTTAGCGTCGCGCTGCTCACTATTTACGACATGGCGAAGGCACTCGACCGTGGCATGCAGATCTCGGGTGTGCGTCTCTCGGAGAAGCGCGGCGGAAAGAGCGGCGACTGGAAACGAGAGTAGCCGCTTTATTCAAACGGGCGGCAGGCTCAGCACCGGATCCTCCGACAATTTTCCACTCTTCCGAAACGGTTCCATGTGAACGAGCACGCCCGCGACGCTGGGAATCGCGGCCACGATTGCGTACTTGACCGTCGCCGCGATTTCGTGCGCGTCTTCGAGTGAGATCGCGGGGTCAGCCTGCACGTGAAGGTCCACGTAAAAGCCGAGCCCGGATCGTCGCACTTTCAGATTCTCCACGTTGCGGACGCCATCCACGGCGCAGGCCGCTTCGAGCACGCGCTCCTTGACGGTGCGGTCAGGCGCTTCGTCCATCAGCCCGGAGATCGCGGGACGAAGTGTTCTGACGCCATTCACCGCGACGATGAGAGCGGCGACGAGCGCGGCCCAATCGTCGGCGGCCTCCCAGCCGCGACCGCCCAGCAACGCGATGCTTATTCCGATGAATGCCGCGAGTGAGCTGATCGCATCCGCGCGGTGATGCCAGGCGTCAGCGGTGACAGCCGTGCTTCCTACATCTCTGCCAACACGCACCACTCTTCGGTAGAGAAGCTCCTTGATGATTATTACGCCTGCCGCGACGAATAGCGTGAATGGCGCCGGAAGGTGGTGCGGCGTGCGAATCTCACGAATCGCCAGGATTGAAATCCCCACTGCCGCGCCGAGCAGCATCAGCGAGACAACAACGGCGGCAAGTGGCTCCGCTTTGCCGTGGCCGTAGGGGTGATCTTCGTCGGCCGGACGGGCGGCGATGCTCAAGCCCATCCACACTATCATCGAGGAGAAGATGTCGGCCGATGACTCGACGGCGTCGGCCACCAGCGCATTTGCGTGGCCGATGATGCCCGCAAAGAGCTTGACCAGCACCAGGACCGCATTTATCAGCAGGCCGGTCTGCGCCCAGCGAATGCTCCGACGAGTTGCGCTATCCACTACGGTGCACGACTCTAGAGATCGACTGTCTCCAACCGGTCGGCGGCCCCGTTGATGCGCGCGGCGTACGCCTCGGGATCCTCTCCTGGTACGCGAAATGGAATCACGAAATCGGGATTCTCCGGCGGATTGGAGGAGGGCGTATTCACGAAGAGGTCTCCTCCACGAGCGATGACCGCCGCCTCGAAGCGATCGATAGCGGTCATGAGATCGTCGAGCTGGCCACTGGTCTCGCGTCCAGTGAGGAGCACGCCCCGCTGCCGAAGTCTTCCGGCGAGCTCGAGAGTAGCCCCGGCTCGCTCCTCGCGGCGATGCGGGTCGAGCGTTTCCTGCTGCTCCTCAAAGGATTCCTCTGTCATCCAGCCTCCATGATTGCTGACTCGCGGAGATTACCTGCAAGTCCCGTGGTACCGGCTTGAAAGCTGCGACATTACATCCCTTCCGTCGAGGGCAGTCGAAAACTATAGTAGCGGCCACACACCCTTGCTCCCCCGGAGAACCGATTCGTGAAATTTCGCGCCCTTTGCCCGTTGGTCGGCGCAGCGCTCTCGACCCTGTCCCTCTCTCCTTCGTCCGCCATTTCGCAGCGTCAGCCGCTTCCGGGACGCGCGATTCCGGCCGCACCGACGTCATCGACCGCGTACGACAGCAGTGCCCTCGCCGCGCTCCGCTGGCGTGAGATCGGGCCGTTTCGAGGCGGACGATCCGTCGCCGTGGCCGGATCGAGCAAGCGACCCAACGAGTACTACTTCGGAACGACGGGGGGCGGAGTCTTCAAGACTACCGACGGCGGAATTACCTGGGCGCCGGTCACCGACAAGTACTTCGGCGGCACAATTGGCGCGATAGGCGTAAGTGAGTCCAACCCCGACATCGTCTACGTCGGCGCCGGTGAGTATCCGATTCGCGGAAATGTATCGCACGGCGACGGAGTCTGGCGCACCAGCGACGGCGGAAAAACCTGGGTCTCGCTCGGCCTCGCCGACACCCGGCAGATTTCACGCGTCCGCGTAAATCCCACGAACCCCGACATCGTTTATGTGGGGGCGCAGGGTCACGTATTCGGCCCGAACGCGGAGCGCGGCGTCTACAAAACCACGGACGGCGGAAAAACATGGAGAAGAATTCTGTACCGCAACGACTCCACCGGCATCACGGATCTCGTACTCGATCCCAACAATCCTGAAATCATCTACGCCGCATTCTGGCAGGCGTGGAGAACTCCGTGGCAGCTCGTGTCGGGCGGAGCGGGAAGCGGGATCTTCAAGTCCACTGACGGCGGCGAACATTGGTCCGAGCTGACGCGCAATTCCGGGCTGCCTCAGGGCGTGCTCGGCAACATCGGCCTCGCTGTCTCGCCGAGCAACTCGAACAAGGTCTGGGCGATCGTGGAAGCCGATTCGGGCGGCGTGTTCCGCTCGAGCGACGGAGGCGTGACGTGGACTCGCGCCAACAGCGACCGAAGGCTGCGCCAGCGCGCGTGGTACTACACTCGCATTTTCGCGGATCCGAAGAACGACAAATCGATTTACGTGCTCAACACCGGGATGTACCGATCGACCGACGACGGAAAGACATTCCTACCGATCCAGGTTCCTCATGGCGACAACCATGACCTCTGGATTGCGCCTAACGACCCAGACAGAATGATCGAGTCGAACGATGGCGGCGCGAATGTGTCGTTCAACGGCGGGAAATCGTGGACGGAGCAGGACCAGGCGACAGCGCAATTCTATCACGTCGTCACGACGAACCATTTCCCGTATCGGGTATGTGGCGCGCAGCAGGACAATTCGACGCTGTGCGGGCCGAGTCGTAAGAGCGGCGGAATCGGCATCGGCGACTGGTATGACGTCGGCGGCGGCGAGAGCGGGTATATAGCGGTGCGACCCGACACGCCCGACGTCGTGTTCGCCGGATCGTACGGCGGCCTCCTCACCAGAAAGGACATCAAGACCGGCTTCGAGCGCGACGTCAATCCGTGGCCGAACAACCCCATGGGCCACGACGCCGCCGATGCCAAGTATCGCTTTCAGTGGACCTATCCGATCGTGATCTCGCCACATAATCCCGGACGCATGTACATCGGGAGCAGCGTGATTTTTCAGACCGATGACGAAGGCCAGACGTACAAACCGATAAGTCCCGATCTGACCCGGCACGACCCCCGCACGCTTGGCGCGTCCGGAGGTCCGATCACAAAGGATCAGACATCGGTCGAGTACTTCGCGACCGTGTTCACGATCGCTGAGTCGCCGCGTACCGCCGGCGTGATCTGGGCGGGATCGGATGACGGACTGGTCCACATCACTCGCGACGGCGGAAAGACCTGGAAGAACGTGACACCCGCTGGACTTCCGGAGTGGGCGCGCATCTCCATGATCGACGCGTCCAACTTCTCGGCTGGCACCGCGTATCTTGCGGCGAACCGGTACCAGCTCGACGACATGAAGCCGTACCTGTACAAGACCAGCGACTATGGGGCAACCTGGACACCGATCACGAACGGGATCCCCGCGACCGAATTCACTCGCGTTCTGCGCGAGGACCCCGAGCGCGCGGGACTTCTGTATGCCGGAACGGAACGCGGAGTCTGGGTATCGTTCGACGACGGGGCGAACTGGCAGTCGTTGCGGCGAAACCTGCCGATCGTTCCCATTCACGATCTCGCCGTGAAGGAAGGCGACCTGATCGCCGCAACGCACGGGCGGTCGTTCTGGATACTCGACGACCTCTCGGCACTCAGGCAGATGGGTCCGGATATCCCAAGCGCTGCCGCGCATCTCTTCAAGCCACGCAAGATTTATCGCGCCGGATTTGGCGGAGGCGGTGGAAACGGAGCGGCGGGCGGACACCCGACCGGCGGCAATCCTCCGTCTGGCGCGGTCGTCTACTACTCGCTCGCGCAGCCGCGTCAGCTAGTGACGATCGATTTTCTCGACCCGCAAGGAAAGATCATTCGCAGCTTTACGAGCCAACAGGATCCGAAGGTCGCGGCCGATTCAATTCACGCCGACAGCATTCGCACGGCTCGCAACGATAGCTTGAGGCGCGCCGGCGTGGCTCCTGACACGACGGCGCGAGCCGAAGCGAGAGGCGAAGAGACGCCGCCGAGTGAAGAGGGTCCGGTGCGGCGGCCGCCGCCTCCCCGTGTTGCGAACAAGGCCGGACTCAACATGTTCGCCTGGAATCTTCGCTATCCCGATCCTTCGGTTTTTGACAACATGATTCTCTGGGCCGGCAGCATCGCGGGACCGGTCGTTCTGCCGGGAACATACACCGTCCGCCTCAACGTGAACGGTCAGAGATACACGCAGCCTCTAACGATCGTGAAAGACCCTCGCAGCACTGCCCCTGAAGGTGATCTGAAGGAGCAATTCGACTTCCTGATGCGTATTCGCGATAAGACCAGCCAGGCGAATGATGCGGTGAAAACTATCCGTAACGTAAAAGCACAGCTCGCGGATCGCGCCAAGCGAGTGCCAGCCGACAAGAAGGCCGCGTTTTCCCGCGTCGCTGACGATCTCTCGAATAGGCTCTCCTCCGTCGAGGGCGAGATATATCAGGTCCGGAATCAATCGAGTCAGGACCCGCTCAACTATCCGATCAAACTCAACAACAAGATCGCGGCGCTGTCAGGTGTCGTTGGCGGGACCGATGCAAAACCGACGGCGCAGTCGTACACCGTGTTCAGCGATCTCTCGGCGCAGCTCGATCGACAGCTGTCGGCGATGCGGGGCGCGCTCATCGTCCTGCCGTCAATCAACGCAACGCTGACGGCGGCCGGTCTGCCGGCAATCGTGCCGAGCACCGAGGAGATCAGAACTTCTCCGGCGGGAGCTCCTTCGGCGACCGACGCCGACGGGAACGAGGGCGAGAACTAGACTCGATGCGTGCGCGCGTCCTCTTGATTCTGATCGGCGCGGGCGCCGTTGCGCTGAGCGGAGCGTGCAACGCCGGGGGCGACAGGTCGGCCACACGCATTCGGGTGATCGATTCGACGTACACCGAGTCGTGGGCGCCGATGGAGGACACCGGCACCGTGTACCGGATTGAAGTTGTTTCTCCACGTGGCGCCGACACGATCCGCAATGTTATTCCACCGGCGCCGATTCTGGTTGGCGATAGCCTCGTCATCGGGCTCGTTCAGCTTTCTGAGGATTCATCGACGCCGCAGCGTCAGATCTTCCGACTGCGTCTGGGCCAGCACCGCATCGAAACGAGCCCGTTGCCTGACGACGTGTGGTCATCGTACCAGGATGTCCTGGTCTCGCCGGATGGGCGCTTTCTCGCTTACGTCGGCGAGGATACAACCCCGGCGTACCCGGGCACCTATGGAATCGTGCGCGACCTCAAAACCGGACAGATCGTGATCCGAGGTCCGGGAGGTGGCGGATGCGACTGCGACGAGGATTTCAACCACGCGCGCTGGTTCGCGCCTGACAGCTTCGAGATCGCTGTAGTGCATGCCAATACTGGTGGCGGTTGGCAGCGGCTGTCCGGCGTTGCGTCCGCGCGCCGCATTCACGTCGACACGCTCAGCGACGAGCCGGACTGGCATTGAAAGATCCCAAGCGCGCTTTCCTCCGGCACACGCTCGCGACCATCGCCTATCGCGCGGCCAAAGTCGAGCGCTATGCGCCGCCCGGATTCGGAACTTTTCAGCTCGGAAAGGCGGCTCGCACTCCAGTACAGATCGTCGCGCACATGGCCGATCTATTCGATTGGGCGCTGCGGATGGCGCAAGGAAATTCTGACTGGGTCCAATCCAAGCCGCAGGCGTGGAGAAAGGAAGTCGAGCGGTTCCACGCTTCGCTTCTGGAATTCGACAGGTACCTCGCCTCGGACGCGCCGCTGGTCGCCACTGCCGAGGAGTTGTTTCAGGGTCCGATTTCAGATGCGCTGACGCACATCGGCCAGGTCGCGATCTTGCGGCGGCAGGACAATTCGCCCGTGCGCTCGGAGGTGTACGCGCGGGCGGACATCGCGCCAGGTCGTGTCGGAGCGGAGCAACCCAAGAGTCCGTTCGAGTTCGACAGTCCGACAGTGCCGAAGACGGCCGACTAATGCATTTTATCTCCGAGGTTCGTGTAACCTGTTCTTCCCTGAATTCGTAGAGATTTCTATGCAGGCATCGACTCAGGCACCCGCGCGTCCCGCCCCTCCGGTAGGGACCGTGATCCAGGGAGTCCCGACGACAACTCCCTCGCAGATCACGGTCAGTCTTGGGCCTCAAGGTTCGGAAGTGATTACGATTCCCACGCCGCGAACCGCGAGGGATATCGACGCGCTCAAGGCGCGCCGCGAGGAGCTTTCGAACCAGCTCCAATCAGTGGATGGCCGCCGCTCAAAATTGATGAGCCAGCTGAAACAAGCCAGGGATCCGACGGCCATCAACGGACTGGAGGCTCGGCTCTCTCTGCTCGACACACGACAGCTGCAGCTCGAATCGGATATTCAGCAGATCGGACAACAGCTTACTAGTCCGGCCGCGGGGTTTTTAGCCAGCACAGCGTCAGCACCGGTATTCGCCGGTTTTGGAACAAAGGAGATAATGACGCTCTCGGTGCTATCGATCGTTTTGATTTGGTTTCCGCTGGCATTCGCCGCAGCCCGTATGATTTGGAAGAAATCCAACCGGCCCGGGCTCCCCCCAACTGCATTTACGGAGACCGCCCAGAGGCTGGAACGGTTGGAAGCATCGGTCGATGCGATCGCGATCGAGATCGAGCGGATATCGGAGGGGCAGCGCTTCGTGACCAAGCTTCTCTCGGAAGGCCAGTCGGCGCCAATGCTCGGCGCCGGCCAGCGCACTCCGGAGACCATCCGCGGGAGCTAGCCCGCGGCGGACGCAGGTTTGGGGTTGGCGTCGGCCAGCGTCTGCTGCCTCAGAGCCGCGGCGCCCATCATGCCGCCGAGTCCCATGGACTCTACAACATTGCTTGGCACCACCATCAGCGCGCCCTTTTCCTTGAGTCCTTCGTACAGGATGTTCATCGCGCGCAGGTGAAGCGCTGTCGGATTATTCTCGTACGACTTCGCAGCCTCAAAGAACAGTTGCGCGATCTCCACTTCTGCCTGTCCGAGGATGATGCGCGC
>Ga0137419_10001384_pt1 | contig 10327 bp, 7 predicted proteins | sample CZODoug3_1_2_16f_FD_108279 | JGI IMG/M metagenome (GOLD analysis project Ga0137419, IMG submission 108279) | Vadose zone soil fungal communities from Angelo Coast Range Reserve, California, USA - CZODoug3_1_2_16fungal (Illumina Assembly) | ecosystem: Environmental > Terrestrial > Soil > Vadose... | reverse complement strand
TTGCCGGCGTCGAGCTGACCACCGCGAGCGGAATCGAGCCGGTTGCGTCCAGGACGGCGCCTTCGTACGCGGCGTGCGCTTCCTGGACATCGACAACGTCGTTTTCCAGGTGCGCGCGCAGGCGAAGGTCCGTCGCGGCCGAGAGGTCCCTGATGGTCACGGACCCCGGACCGGCGTCGACGTCGGCGGCAATCAGCGGCTTGTCGATCGAGCCCGTGACGCGTGCACGCAGCGCGAGCGGCCCGGACCCCTGGGTAATGGGCACCTCCGCCAGGCCGGCCGCTGCGATCGCGCGTGCCGCCTCGCCAATGTCGCCGGTTGCAGTGACACGGATGCCGGACCCCGAATCCCGGATCCCGGCCGGGTCCCGCTCCATCAGCGCGAGCTCGCCCGACGCCGACAGGCGTGTCATCCCGGCGTTCACCTCGAGCCTGTCGACGTGAACGTGCTGGCCTTCGAGCCGAAGGTGCGCTGGCTCCGCGAGCGTGATCGGGAGATCGCCGGCCGTCGCATCGAGCGCGGTCACGTCGGCGCGCGCCACCCCGTCGCGCCACTGCTCGAGCGGAACATCCGCGTGGGCGGCCATCGTCACGCGGCCCGTCAGCGGTGTCGGCGACGCGGAGGGAGGAATGAACCTGCCGAGATCGACGTTGTCGGCCCGCAGGTCGGCGCTCGTCTGATACGGCGCCCGCACGGCGACGCGTGCCGTCACGCGCGCATTCAGCTCGGGGGCGCGGGCGTCGATGTTGGCGGCCATGCCATCGAGCTGCACGTTCGCATCGATATCGCCCGGTGACGTGCCGTTCCACGACAGGTTGGTCGCGCGGAGCGACCCCATGCCGTGCGGTTCGTTCAAGGAACCCGTTCCGGTGAATGTCGCGTCCAGTTGCGCCGCAAGCGGACGATCGGCGGTGGGCGCGACGGTCCAGCGGCCGACGTTCAGCCTCGCGTCGTACTGTTCGGTGCGAAGGTCGTAAGTGCCCGACGCGGAGAGCTCGCCGCCCTTGACCGCCTGCGACGCCGAGAGCGTCTGGACGGTGAGGACGTTGCCGTCGAGCCTGCCGGCGAGACGGAGGTTCGAGACCTGTTCGTCCGCGACGACCGCCGACGGCGCATCCGCCGTGAACGACAGTCGCGGCGTCGTCAGCTCCCCCGATGCGTTCGCGCGCAGCTCGCCGACGCTGAACTGCATGCCCGCGAGATCGAGGCCGTGGATGTCCGCGTCGACCGTCGGCGACGCCAGCCGGCCTCCGAGCTTCACCGCGGCCGATACCGTGCCGCCCGACACGACATCCTCGTCAACCTCCGCGACGCCGAGCGTGCGCACCAGGCGCAACAGCGGCGGAATGTTGGTGTTGGAGATGTCGAGCCGGCCGTCGAGCGTGGACCTGCCGACGTCCGCCGAGTTCAGCGTGCCGCCGGCAACGAGCGCAATCGGCACCGTATTGCCGGCACGATGACGCGCGTCTATACGCCACCGCCCGTCCGCGAGCTGCAGGCGTGTCGTGCCGGGAATCGCCACGCGGCCGCGACGCGTGACGCCGCCGTCGGCGCGCAGCGTCACGTCGGCGGACCATTTCGCGATCTCCGCCAACGGCCCCACGGCGCTCAGGTCTCCCGACAGCGTGCCGCTCGGCGCGGTCTCGACCCGGCCCGCCAGCGCGGTCGTCAGCGCGGTGGCATCGACGCCGTGCCAGGATGCCTTCAGATGCGCATCGGCGTCGCCCAGCGGAATCTCACCGCTCGCGGCGATGCGGCCGCCGGCAATCGAGAAGGCCGCCTCCTCGATGTTGGCCGCGTCCGCGGTCACGTGAGTTTTCAGTCCTGCATCCGTCACCGCGAGCCGCTGGAACTCGAGACGGGACGACCTGAGCCGGATGTCGGCGGCTGGTCCTGCAAACGGACCCGTGGCGCGCACATCCAACGCGATGGATCCGCGCGGCCGTTCGCCTTCCGCGATGCCCCACCGCGCCAGCCGCTCCACGTCCGCAGTCCCGGTCGCGTGCACGTCAACGGAGGGGCCCTTCACGAGCAACGAGAGGACGCCGTCGATCTCGAGCGAGGTTTCCGGCGAACGAAGCGTGACCATCGTCAGCTTCAGCGCGCGGCCGTCGAAGGAGGCGCCGCCGTCGAGCGTGGTGACTTCGGTGCGGTTCTCGCCGACGGCGAGCGTCGCCGGCGCGACGAGCGTCATGCGCCCGTCGCTCCGGCCGATGTCCAGTGTCAGGCCCGGAATCGCGAGCGCCAGATCGTTCTGCGCGTCCTTGATGTCGATCACGAACCGCGGCGCGGACAGGTGGGCGATATTGAGCGGCGCCGGCTCGCCGGCCGGCGTGTCCGACGAATCCGGCAGGTTCATGCGGCCGTCGCGGTCGCGTGTCAGCTGAACGTGGCCGTTGGTGACCGCGATCTCGTCGAACGCGACGATGCCGGTGAGCGCGCGAGACGCCAGCGCCGCGCTGACGTAATCGGCCTGGAAGAATGGAAGTTCGGGCGTCCGCTGGGCCGCGATGCGCACCTGCGAGAGGCCGACGGTCAGCGCCGGAAGGTTGTAGTCGAGCCGGGCGGCCTTGATGCGAATGCCGTAGCGCCGCTGCACCTCGGTGACCACGTAGCGCAGCACGGCGCGCCGCACCGGCGGTGTATGCACGACGAGCACGAACAGCCCGACCGCAACCAGACCGGCGCCTGCCACGAGAGCGAGCCGTCTCCTGCCGAACGTCATCGATGGAGTCCGCCTGCGGGCGGACCATCCTTTATCGTACTCGTCCGAGCGCTTCGATTCTCGCCATCAGTGCGCGCGCGAACCGCGTTGCCTCCTCGTCGGTCGCGCCGCTGGCGAGCAAGCCGGTCCGCAGCGCCGATTCCGTAATCCGCCGGGCTTTCCGGTAGAACCACCGGACGTGCGACACCGGGATGCCGCGGCCGATCTCCGATCGCTGCCCCTGGTAGCCGAAGTCCACGACCTCGTCGTGGACGGCCGCGACGAAGCCGGGCGTCTGCGCCTCGAAGGCCGCCACGTCCCACCGGTCGCGCGAGACGATCGTCGTGCCCCACTTCCCCATCGCCCCGCCCCAGTCGGTAATCAGATACCGCGCTTCCGATGCGAACCGCGAGACCGGGTACTCGAAGATCGCGGTATTCGATCCGCGCGAGACGTCGCGCCGATCCTTGCTGTCCCAGTTCGACAGCAGCATGACGACGATCTTCAGGCCGTCGAGCTGCCGCGTGCCGACAAACGGGTTGTCGTTCCACGCCCAGCTGTGCTCCTCGAAGAGCATCCGCACCGCGCGATCCTCGAGCTCGAACCGGCCGTCGGTGAAGCTGCCGTCCTCCGCGATCAACGGACGCGCGCGCGCCAGCGTCGTCACGCCGTCGATGCGTCCGCTCGCGAGGTAGTGCGTCACCTCGGCGAAGTACCCGCACGCCGCGGCGAAGCGGACGCAGAACGCCTCCGGCTTCGCCTCGTGGCCCCACTTGACCCGCCACAGGCGCCTCTTCGCGTCGCGTATCGCGACGCACGGATGCGAACCGCTCGTGAGCTCTTCCACGAACTCGAAGGGCGCCGCGGGCACGTACTCGTCGCCGCCGGGTCCGTATCGAAGGTCGTTGGCTTCCTCCGTGTGAATGTCGCGCCAGATGCGGTGGCGCGTGGCGAGCAGCGGCCGGGGACCGGCGCGGCGGATGCGCCAGACGCCGTGCAGGCGCCAGTAGAGATGCAGCGTCCAGAACGTCGCGACGGTGCCCGCGACGACGAGAATAATGATGACCGGCCAGGACACCGTGTTAGGCTCTTATATCGCATGACGGCGAAACCGCTGGACCTCACGCTCGAGGTGGCTCCCAAGGCACGCTTCGACGTGGTGGAATTGAGGTCGCGATTCGCTGCGGAACACGAAGCGCTCGCCGGCTATTCCAACTGCCTGTACTGGTCGTCGCACACGACGGCCGGCTTCCTCGATCGCAGCATCTCGGCACGGCTTCGCGAGCAGAACGTCTCCACCTTCGTCGATGCGTTCCGCACGCTCTTCCCCGAAGGCGCCGGCTACGAGCACGATCAGCTCGATCGCCGCTCCGATCTCGACGCGGTGCAGCGCGCCTCGGAGCCGAAGAACGCCGACTCGCACCTCGCGTTCATGGCGAGCGGGCTGCGCCCGTGCGTCACGCACCCGAACCGCGACGGCGAGGCGGTCTGCTTCGTCGATCTCGACGGCATCGTCGAAGGGCGTCCGCGCCGCCGCCTGGCGCGCGTCATCGGCTTCCGAAGCGAGCGCGTCATCGGCAAGACCCGCATCGAGGTGCCGGTCTCCGAGCATCCGATCGACTCCGTCAATCTCAAGGACCCCCGGCTCGGGATCTACCCGGCGCTGTCGGAGTTCGTGACGCGGACTGGCGCCGGCAAGGGCCGGCTCCGCATCGTCCTCGACCCGTCCGAGCGCCACTCGGCGCTGACCGTGAACGAGTACGAAACGCTGCTGATGAAGTACGACCTGGCGGAGGTGCTGGGGAACCCGCTGCGCTTCGTCGCGCAGCAGTACCGCAACGCGATGAAGAACCCGCGCGCCGTGCCGTCCAAGACGCTCGGCTACGCGAAGTACGACTTCGTCCGCGTGATGAACACCGGCCTCGACACGCTGCGGCTCCGGGGCTCGCTCGTCGAGAAGCTGCTGGCGCGGACGCTGGCCGTTCCCGCGGAGCGCTTCTTCCGCATGCGGCGGTCGGTCAACCTGCTGGTGGCGGAATGCGAGGACGGCAAGGTCGGGATCGTCGAAGGCACGTATCAGAGCCCCATCCTGGTGCAGTGGCAGAGCGCGCCGCGCCGCGCGCGCATCGTCGAGGTCACGCTCACCGAGCTTCGCTGACGACGAGGGCGCGCTTTCGTGGTGATCCCCGCTATCGCGGCAGGCGATCCGGCATCTCCGCGATGACGTAGATCACCACCGCAATCGCCGCCGCTCCCTTGGAGACTTCCTCCGGCGCAATCCGCTCGACGGTGTCCGCCGGCGTGTGATGGATGGTGAAGTACCGCGTCGGGTCTCCCATGTAGGCCATCGTCGGCGCACGGCCGGCCTGCGCGATGGGATCGATGTCGGCGCCGCCGCCGCCGGAGATCGTCTCCGCGAGGTTGAGCGGCGAGAGCAGCGACGTGATGTCGCGAATCATGTTGCGCGCCGAGAGGCTGCCCGAAAACCCGAAGCGCGCCGGCTCGAACACCCCGGAGTCGGCCTCGAGCGCGAACACGTGGCTCGTCGCCGTCGCCGCGTACCGCTCCGCGTACGCGGCCGCGCCCCGCGTGCCGTTCTCCTCGTTGGTCCACAGCACCAGGCGGACCGTCCGCCGCGGCTGGATGCCGAGCTTCTTCATCAGCCGGAGCGCTTCCCACGTGATGACGCAGCCGACACCATCGTCGGACGCGCCGGCTCCGACGTCCCACGAATCGAGATGGCCGCCGAGCACGACGATCTCCTCGGGCCGCTCGCGCCCGCGAATCTCGGCGACGACGTTGGCCGACTCGGCGTCGCCTTCGCTGCGCCCCTCGAGGTAGAGGTGCACGCGCACTTTGCGGCCGCGGGCCGTCGTCCGCGCGATCCGATTGGCGTCCTCCCCTGAGATGGCCGCGGCCGGAATCTGCGGCAGGTCCGCCTGGTACTGGACGCTCCCCGTGTGGGGCGTCCGGAGCCCGACGGGTCCGACCGACCGCACCAGCACGCCGACGGCGCCGGCCTGCGCGGCCGCCCGGGCGCTCCCCGTGCGGTAGCTGACGGTGTCCGCGTAGTTGGTGAACGCCTGGTTGAAGAGCACGATCCTGCCCTTGGCGTCGGCGGCGCGCATCCGCAGCTCGTTGAAGCTCTCGACGACCAGCACCTCGGCTTCGAGTCCGCCGGGAGGGGTCGCGACGCTGCCGCCAAGGCCGAGGATCGGCAGCACGTGCCGCGGCGGGTCGACGATCTCCGCGCTCTCGCGCCCGCGCGTCCACTTCGGCACCATCACCTTTTCCGTGCGGACGTTCTCGAGGCCGTCCTTCTTCATCGTCTCGGCCGCCCAGGCGATGGCGCGGCCAAGATTGTCGGACCCGCTGAGACGACTACCGTACATGTCGGTCAGCTCGGCGAGGCGCTGCCACGCGAAGTCGTCGGCGGTCGCCGCCTTGATCAAACGCGTCGCGGTGTCCCGGTAGGCATTAATCCAGCTGGATGCGGGTTGACCGTCGGCCGAGACGGCGAGGGCGGCCACGATCGCCGCGGCGCCGAGGAGCAACGGAGGGGTGCGCTTGGTCACCATCGAGGCACAAGCCTATCAGATGCACGTGGGATACTAGCCTGCCCACGTGATGGCCGCCCGCGACCCCAAGCTGTATTTCTACGACACGATAGCCGACCGGTTCGACGAGTTGGTCAACGCCTACGATCTGCGGCGCCGGCTGGAGATCGTGTTCGACGAATTGCTCGGCCCCGGGGACTTGACGGGACGAACGGTGCTCGACGTCGGCTGCGGCAGCGGCTGGTTCAGCCGCGAGGCGGCGCGGCGCGACGCGCGCGTCACCTCGCTCGACATCGCGCTGCGGCTGCTGCACGAAACCGGGCGGGAAAGCCGAGCGGTCAGTAACGGAACGCGTACTGGAGCTTCACCAGCAGCTGATTCGAATCGAGCCGCCACCGGTCGGTGATCTCGCGCACGTTGTGGTTGTAGATCACGAACAGGTCGCCGACCGCGCGGAACGTCCAGCGCAGCTTCGAGTTGCTCCCGATCGATCGCGTCTGCGTGTCGTACTGCCAGTAGCTGCTGACCTGCATGTCGGGTGACACGTTGAACCGGACCCGTGCTCCGGTGACGGCCTGGACGAAGCGGCCTTCGCGCAGGTCCCCGATATCGCGCTCGCCGGTAAGCTCCAAGGCGATCAGCGCCGACGGGTGCCACGTGGCGGTCCAGATGATCTGGTCGAGCGTGCCCGTGTAGAACCCGCCGAACCACCACGTCAACTGGCCGCTCAACGGACGTTTTGCCGCAAACCCCTGCTCGACCCGGTACCGCACCCAGTGGTAGGACCCGGCCGGATCCTGACGTCGTTGGCCACCTCGAACGGCACCACCAGGCGCTCGCCGGTTGGAACGACGTTCACCTCGACGTGCTCACCGCTGGCGAGACGCCAGTTCAAGGGGATCAGCTGGGTCCGGTAGCTCTCCCAGTGGCCGCTCAGGTTCGTAAACAGATGCACCTGCGTCTCGTGCTCCATTTCGCGCAGCCATCCGTCGCGCTTCGGCGTGTTCGTGACCTGCAGCCGGTGGTAGTACATCGCGCGTCGAGGCACGAACCCGAGCGACGGATCGAACCCGTCGCCCACGCGCATCGTGGACGCAATCAGGTTCCAGAGGTCGTTCGGATAGTCCACGCGGAACCCCATCGCGCTGCGATCGCCTCGTGCGCCCTGGCGATCCATCAGGAGCGCCCACGCGCCGGCCCGCAGGTTCTTGTCGCCACGAAAGTGCGATGTCTGGAACGTGACGTCCGGTCCGGCCAGCCAGCTGCCTGAGCGGCCCAGCGGATCGCCCACGGTCGCAATCACCCCGACAGACGACTCGCCGAGGATGTTGCGCTTGATGCGCGTCGAGGCCATCGACGCGGCCGGCGCCAGGCCGCGCGCGTCGCGCGTGCGCGTCACGAGGCCCCCGACATTGGTCCGACCGATGCGTCCGTTCATCTTGCTGCCGAACAGGATGGGCTGCTCGCGGCCCGCGACGAGGCCGATGCGACGGCTGAAGAACGGGATCACGTCATTGCCGAGCCCGAGGCCGAAGCTGAAGATGTCCGAGCCCTCGAGAAAGAACGTGCGTGTCTCCGGAAAGAACAGGGGAAAGCGCGTCAGGTTCGTGCGGCGGGTGTCCACTTCCGACTCGGCGAAGTCCGTGTTGATCGAGAAAGACGACACCAGATTCGAGCCGACCCGCTGCGTGATGTCGAGGCTGGCGTCGCCGGTGCGGTTGACCGGCTGGCCTGGTGCATTGATGCCGCCGCCACTGGTCAGCGCCGGGCGAATCGCGAGACCACGGCCCTGCGACAGCGGCGGCAGATCCGTGATGAGTCCTGCGCGGCTCGTCTGCGTCAGCCTCCAGTCGCGTTTCGGGCCCGCCCACCGGTCCGTTTCCTGCAGCCGCTGGATGCGCCGCTCGATGTTGAAGTGCCACGACGTCAGGCTTTTCTCGAACGTGAGCGTCTGCATCGGAATCCAGAGCTCGGCGGACCATCCGTTCGCGTCGCGCCGCGTCGCGGCCATCCAGATGCCGTCCCAGTTGCTGTTCTCGCCGTCGCCGCCGGGGTTGATCAGCGCGTCGTAGCGCGCGCCCGACGGGTTCACCTGGAACACGTATCCCGAGCGTCCGTCGAGAAAGGTGTCGAGCACGATCTTGATGTTGTCCTCGTTGCGGAGCGACCCGTCGCGCTGCTTCGTGAAGCTGACGATCCCCTGGGGCTCCGGATCCGCGCAGGTGACACCGATGAACAACGCCGTCGCCGCGACCAGCACGCGCACCGTGGTCCCCATCGCGGGTGTCGACCCCTCGCTCGGCTCGATCATCGTCAGCGCGGGAATGGCTTCGGCGGTGCCCCACCCGGGCTCGTCGAACAGGCCATCGAGACGGATGGTCGCCGCGCCCGTGCCGGCCCGGACGGACGGCGAGGCCTCCTCGGCGGTCTGTGCGATACCGGGCGCGGCGCACAGCATGACCACCAACGCGAACAACACGCATCGTGCCGTCACCGTAACTTGTTACCTTGGACGCACAAGCCTACCAGAATCGGCAGGTTTACGATTCCGAGGACTGGAAGGCGGGCCCCGAGACGAGCAATTCCACGAGACGCTGTTCGAAACTGTCGAGATCGGCGCCGAGATCGCGCGCGGGTCCGGTGTACACGAGTCGGCCGCGCGTAATGACGCTGATTTCAGTGCAGAGCGTACGAATCTCCTGCGCGTCGTGACTGCTGAGAAACGTCGTCACCTGCTCGCGGGCCGCCAGGTCCTGCAGCAGGCGCCACATCTCGCGCTTGGCGGGCAAGTCGAGGCCACGTGTGGGTTCGTCGAGGAAGAGCACCTTGGGGCCTCCCATCAGCGCGCGCCCGATTTCCACGCGACGCTTCATGCCCGTGCTGTACGACCCAATCAGCTTTCCCCTGAACCGCGGCTCCAGGCCGACCGCGTCGAGAATGCGTTCGACTTCGTCCGGCGGCTTCGGCAGCTGTCTCAGGCGCGCGAAATATCCGAGATACTCGCGCGCCGTCCACGTGGACTGACTTTCGCTGGTCTCGTCGCTGACGAGTCCTATGAGCCGACGGACAGCCAGCGGCTCCTCCTTCACGTCGTGGCCCCAGAGCTTCGCGGAGCCCGCCGACGGCGGCAGCAACGTCGTGAGCATCCGGATGGTCGTCGTCTTGCCGGCGCCGTTCAGCCCGAGGAAACCGTACAGATGGCCCTTCGGTATCCGGAGCGTGACGCCGTCAACCGCGACAAACGATCCGAAGCGCCGTGTCAGGTGAGTCGTTTCGATCGCGTACTCCCCGTCCGCGATCATCGCGTGCGCTTCCAGCGCACGAGCGCGGCGCCGAAACAGCACAACGGAAGCAGCGATCCCGCTGCCGCCATCTCGTACAGGCCGCTCGCCACCTGCGCGTTGACGGCGGTACGCGCCGTCAGCGTTCGGGGCATCGCGTCGCCCGCCGCGGCATAGGTGGCCGTGATCGTCAACGGATAGCGGTTGCCGCCGATGTCCCACGGACCGGCCGGATGGAGCGTCACCGGTACGCGCGCGATCCATCCATTCCGGAGGTGACGCCCGTCGGGCGCGACCGGGCCGACCTCATTGTCGTAGACGTGCGCTTCGAGGGGCGGGATGCCGGTGGTCAGCGCGCGGGCATCGGCCACGACCGAGAGCCCTGACTGCCCGTCGAGCCGCAGCGAGAACAGCGTCAGGGCGCGGCTGGTATCCACCGGCAGCAGGATCAACAGTTCCTGCGGCGTGTCGCGATCCGTCGCGATCGGCGTGGCGTCGCGATTGAGAATCGTGCCGCAGCAGCGCACCGGCATTGGAGCGCCGGCGTCGGTCAGCGCGAAGCTGCCGTTGCCGCGTGCGAACAGGGCGGGGATGGCCGGTGCCGTGTTCACCCGCGGCGCGGCGACGTCGTAGTCGTGATCGGCAAACGCGACGGGAACAACACACAGCACGGCGATGCCGGCCGCCAGCGCCCATCCCTGCCGGCGGCTCGCCTCCCACGTCTCGACGCCTTGCAGACGGAGAAACGTCCATGCCGCCAGCGCGAGTGCGCCGCCGATGACGAT
>Ga0137419_10001377_pt1 | contig 10355 bp, 9 predicted proteins | sample CZODoug3_1_2_16f_FD_108279 | JGI IMG/M metagenome (GOLD analysis project Ga0137419, IMG submission 108279) | Vadose zone soil fungal communities from Angelo Coast Range Reserve, California, USA - CZODoug3_1_2_16fungal (Illumina Assembly) | ecosystem: Environmental > Terrestrial > Soil > Vadose... | reverse complement strand
TATGGCTTACAATGATGTGCCCACCTGCTCCAGTACTGGCCACCTATCAGTATGCAAAGATGTGGCTGAGGTGCAACAGCATACTAAATCATATATTGGCAGGTACCAACAGCCCACCTACCCACCAATGTGTGTACTACTTTGCCAACAATATCTCATAAAATAATGTCCATGAGGTACCTGAATGTAAACATGACCAGCTGACACTATCCACTGTGAGGTGCTTATGTGCCTAAGAAATGCACCTTGCTTGCAAATGTCAGGTCTGATGGAACTTATATCAGACATCATGCAGGCCACTGGTTTCATCTGCATTAAAAAGAATCAATTCTGCATAGTTACAATTGTCAAATGGGCAGAAACAGAGGAAAATGAGCTTGAATGCTAGAGGGGGGTATCATCCTTAGCAATATTGGTGGTGTACATCAATATACATCACAGTCACGTATTGATGTGTGCTGGCACATATATATCATGCCACTGCTGGTAGTGAATGTGATATGGAATATGAAACCAACCGACCATACCGACCACTATCTATTAAAGCTGACTGACTCACCTAGGCTTTATGAGGCAAGTCAAGCCTGAGATGATTGTGGTAGGTAGGTAAGTTTATTCTGGGATGCCTGTATCTGTTGGACCCAATAATAGTCAGGTTGGTGCCACACAATCAAAAGTCATACATAATTCACCATCCAGTTCAAAGCCATTCCATGATCACACACTCACAGTACACTGTTTCAGGCTGGGAGGATTGTTACCTTCAAAGGGACATTGTCTTGACTTTCTGTCTTTGGTGCCAATTCTGTCAAGGTAGTTTCATAATTACTTATAACACTTGCTATTATGGTATGACCAGAACATGTTCCTAACTCTAATCAAACATACCTCAAAATATTCCTCACTGAAATTGTAAGCGGGAGTTTTCCAATCCCACCAAGAGATACTGATGGACATATTGTCTCGCAGTTGCAGTGTGATCAAGCAGAAAACTAGACAATGGCTGCACAGCACTTCCTTGGACCTCTGGAAAGGATGGCCTGTTTCCTGCACAGCAACAGTAACATGCCGCTATTACTATTAGAACCACCAGCCACTTGGACCCTAGTTGAATATGCCTGGGCAAGCCTCATTGTGAAAGCCCTCATGAAAGTTGCTTGGATGAATGTTGCATAAACAATGTTTGCCAGTGCACTTTGTACTGGCACAGTCGTGCCATGTTATTGTGTACCGTAACAATTGGGTGTTGAAGTGGCAGACTGGACCAACCTGCTGCCCATTCATATCTGACCTTTGAGATGGAAAAAGCTGTAGATGTTTCTGGTTAATCCTAAGTTCAATTATGTCTGATCAAGGAGAAGAGATTGTAGTGAGCCATGAGGTCATGATAGTAGTTGCATTCACACATGGAAAACCGACAGTCATGCATGATAATGGTATCACCATACAGCCCTGCACAGGACATTTCCAACATGATAGCAATATTTACCATTCACCTATTGACCTTAATCCAGGATGATGCTTGGGTCTACCATTTTACCTCCTTGCAAGCACCAGAAGCATGGAAGATAAAAGTGATATGGCCTGCTTATTACATTGAGACCATTATATTCGGTGCCATTGGCAGTCCTTTAGATTACAGGTAGGAACCATATATGTATTAACTATTTGCCCTATGAGCTGCTCTACAGTAAAAATAATACCAATGCTGGATGACTGCGTAAATTCCTCAGTTAGAAAAAGGTATTTTAGCACAAAACAATCATGCTTGGGTATTGGGCCTTTGTGCATTCAACCCCTTTGATAACTACTTGTATGTCTCATCAATTTGATTGCTAGCTCGAACGCTAAATTTACTTCCTCGGACAAAAACCAAAGGCCCACGTCAAAATGGTCCGGTAGAATTGGCGGAGTAGAGCAATGCCCTTTATTACAAGAAATGAATGAGATATGGGTGCGTGGTGACATATACCAAGCTTTGGGCAGCCCACTAACTATCCAGATGTTCAGTGCGGAGTGCCATGACTGTATATAGTTTTGATTACTAATTTCCGTTTCCTGTCATCTGCAATCGACACTTCCACATCTGTGATATTAATATTTCCGTCCATGCGCTGGCTATGGCTTTCTATCGGCGACGGGATATCCATTAGAACGACCTTGTCACCTTGGATGACACAGGTTTCGGGCTATAGATGTAGCTTCAGTCGGGATTGAATACTTTGGTGCAAGCCTGCGACACTAACAGCTATCAGCAGCGGCACTTTCTCCTTCCACAAGTATACAGCAATATCCTACAAGCCACAGTGTAAGTTCAACCATCGCCCGTTTAAATATTCACTCACTGCAACCGCTTCGTTCTAGAAGCCAGCATAACGTATTGAGCATCGCATATCGAGCTAACTTGCAATCACTTACAAGCTGAGACAAACACCGGAGGATTTCTTCCTCGCTGCCTTGTTGCATAACTTGGTCTATCGGCAAGCAATCTGTACAAGGGGTCAAATATTCTACGAGAGGGTGAATGTGCCAGCCCTACTCGCCTTGACTACTGAAGAAATAGAGAGTGCGGTGACTGCTCGAGGCCCCATATACTTGGGCCAAATATGGATTTCTATAAAGGCATAAATAAGATGTTGTAGGAACTTGAAGGCGGCCACTACCGGAGGCTTCGATGCAACTGACACATCTTCACAAAATCCTAGCCATGTGTCATGCCCAAGGCTAACTATTAGACTAGTTTGAACCCACCATTTCGGTCATTCCCGAATCATAGTCCATGGCGATTATAGGAAGAACTTCGCCATGAGGGCCATGGTATGTCGCCTTGTGAAGACGGATCGCAATTACGGTACTGGTTGGTACCTGTATATCTGCTGCGCTGGATTCGGGAATATACTCTGCGTATCCGCTCAATACGGACTGTAGATGAACGCAGTCTCCGTGGATTACCTGTTTAAAAATTTGAATATCACGCTGCGATTTGAGGGCAGTTACGATAGTGCTTTACCCGAGGTTCATCTGTGCGATGCAGACACACTGTGTTGTTGACCCTCGACAGAAAATGTTTGATATCCTTGTGCGAATCTCGGACAACTCCTTCGACTTGCGCAATATGTCGCTTGAGGGAGAGGGTACGCGATACCTAGATGCACATTGTAAGTGTGGGTAAATGGGTCAATGAGGCGCTGGTGAACTTACTCCAAACGTGATCAAAATTTGATCCAGCTGCCCCTTCAAAGCGACAAGGTCTTCTTTGTCCTTTTGCGACCAAACCCAGGCGTAAAAGCTGCGTTTTCTGTCTCTCAGCTTCCTGATGTGTTCGTTTATCTTTTCGAGGATTCTGTCAATGGGTAGTGTTTGCAAATGACTTTCGTAGATTCGAGGTAAAGAGGGTTACTTATATAGCATGTCGACATCACGCTCGAGATCTGGTGTTACTCCTGCAGGAGTCTGACACAGATGACCAGTCACGAGGTCGAGAACTTGGGTGGCATGCTCGCTAAGCTCCTGGGCCGTGCTTGCATTAGTGGTGACAGTCTACAGAGAATTTCGTTACACGATATAAACAATTCGGCCGATTAATATTTCCTACCTTCGCAGTTTCACATATAATAACCATGATGGCAGCGGCGGGCTTCACCAGCTTGAGGACTGGTAACTCGCAGCACGCTTGGAAAATCTTTGCCGCCAACAAGGCGGAATCAAGAACAATTTCACTGTGGGGCATTGAATTGATGAACTGAGGGATGGATGAGAGGATACATAATGCGATATCGGCTGTCGGGAATATATTCCATTGCCGCCGCCACGTGGTGGGCAATATATTGTCGGTATGCTGTACGATCCTTACCTATGACGGACTAGCGTGCGGAAGACGATCAACTAGATCGGAGAACGGACATAAGTGACTTCATGGCAAAACGCTTAGAAGAGTCGAGTGTCGAGTTGCTCACACTCCGTTGCTTCGTGTGTAGTAATGTGGGCCCGATGTCGATGACAGTGACCTCCAGTATGACGGCTGTGTGGAAAGATGGACTGTAGGACTTAAGAAACCCCGCAGAATATGCAACTGACTTTGACATCGGGGTCTATGGACGGGTTGCGAATGCCTTAATCGCCTAAATAGGACGATAATCAGGGCATCCTGCAACATGTCATTTGGCTATAGTGTTGTATATCAATGCATGTTCAGGGCCAATCGCTTGGGTCCAACGCTGCTTACGGGCATTTTTACGCTGCAGCATTACAGCATCGTGGATGCGGAGGTAACTGATGAACATTTTAAACGCCTAGAGATAAACATCAGATAATCGTTGTAGCATGCTTTTAGGCGGCCTACCATTGATGACAATAGGGGTTTATATTTTTCGTTTGAAGCACATCCTCGGCGATCCAAATGCCAACTATAACCATAAGGAAAGCGGAGAAACAGACCCCCTCCATCCCAGCAATCTCCTGAGCTCGTATCCGTACGTTGAATAACGCTCTTCACTCGCCCTCGCGTGAAACAACACCCGTGCTCAAAATACCTCCAGCCACCAAGTATGCTTGTTCGCACATTCGGTCGCCAGACACCCATAACCCATCCGACAAGAGTCACGGGCGATGCAGAGATCTGTTTACCTTACTATTTTCGATTTGTTCATATTTCGCGATGGGTGGTGATCTCATAACGTGCAGCCGCCAGCGGATTGATATGTAGCGGTGCTTCTGCGGAATCGAGGACCACCCCCGCAGTTGTAGCCCACGGGACATTGTCCACATGATCAAAGTCGTATGAAGATCGCGAAGTGCAAATAGTTGCTTGATAAAATGCCGAGTACATCGTTATTAGGATGCCAGAGAGGGTGTTAATTCCACACAAGTTCATACATAAGCACAAGTCAATTTGTGCCAAAGGAAAAACTAGCAATCCTAGAAACTGCCGTTGTTTGCACGCGGACCACGATAAGCACTTGAGGAGCGTGTTGGGACAGCTAAAGAGATATATATTAGATAGGTAAGAAAATGTTGCCAGTGACCCACCAGCTGTGTTTGGTATATCACTGGTTGCCCGTAAGGTTTTACGGTTCCGCTCCCGTCTAGTGAAGTTGGTCTTGCAACAGACTGTATGATCGAACAGAATCGATATCGAATGTCCACACTCCATTGACGTGACGGTCTGATGTTCCCACTCCCGATTCCTCCCAAGGTCTAGATCAGCGATCTTGTCCACCAGCACTGTACAGGGCAGCAGACGTGGATTGGCCGTGCTGATGGCGAACGTCGAAGATGGAGAATCGAGATGATGTGGTCACGTGCGGACTCGATAGCTCAATCATATGCTCAAGTAGGCTTATGGTTATAGTTTCATACTTCTATTTGTGTTGGCGTTTGACCTCGTCGGTGTTCCTGCACACGGGGATTGAGAACGCTTGGTCACAAAAAATCATAGCGAAAAAGAGTGGAATAAGAGATACACTACACAGTTTACGCAACATTTCCGTTAGGGTTCAGTTAATAAGGCAAACGTAAGCAGCAGTTACTAGCTAGTTAATAACTGCGTAAGTCGCTAATTTGCGCCTGTTAATAAATGTTAATAATTCAAAAATCATATGATAAGTGCCTTAGGTTCCCGCCACTCACTTTCCTAGTATAGAATGGCACCCGCGACTGGAACAAAATGCAAAATCTTGTGCATCTCCCCCCATTATTTACTCATAGTATTGTCCCCTTCGGGGTGACATACGAAAAAATTGGAACGATACAGAGAAGATTAGCATGGCCCCTGCACAAGGATGACACGCTTTCCCGGAGTGGCAGATCTACGGATCTCAATATTTATTTATTTTGAACATTTATTCAAATAATTACCCTTTTTTTTTGTTTTTTTTGAGCAAACTGAATGGGATGGTACAGGAATTTATCTGACTGGCAGTGACAGTGAAGAGGAGGACAGTGATGTAAGTAGGAATGAAAGGGATTTCATATTTGGGCCCCCAATATCAATATTTCCTCTGGGACTCTGCAGAATATGGTCTTGACTGAACATTCAGTTGGGCAGTTAGCCTCATCTGCCTCTGTAGTATTCTGGCCTTATAATTGTGGATTTTCACTGTATTTCAATGTTAATAACATGATTTTAACTGGTTATTGGCAAATGTGTGGCAGAATGTTAATAGCTTGTGTTAACAATAGTATTGGTAGGGTCAAAGTTAATAACTTATATTATAAATGGGGAATTATTAACTGAACCCTAATTTCCATATAAAGAATACAAATACAATTATTTAACACTTTCTATATTAGACATTTTCTCTCAACAGCTTGATAGAAAGTACTGCTTGGTATTTTGTGCAAAAATGATTAGCTTTCAGATTATACACTAGCACAGCCCAATACAATATTTGCTTTAATTTTGGAAGGAGTATTAGAATAGTTTGGCAGAAATATATATTGAGAAATAGAGCTCTCCGATTGGCTGCTCCACACATGAATTTCCTTTTCCTCCAATAAATTTTGAACTGCTAAACTACTCCATTACTGCATCATTTCTCTATTATAGCATAAAAGTGGTGGCAATGTTAACATGCATTGGCATGGTCCTTGTATCCATCTGTCATTCTTTCAAGCCAATTCTAGCTCAACGAGCATTGAAAATGCTCTATATGAAGTCAAGCTCCACATATCAAGTGATGTCAACTACAATCTGCAATCTGCTTGCCTTTGAAACCCCACATCTTCAATCCTGGCAGCAATTCCAAGCATGGATGGGCTCACAAACCCAAGGCCTGCAGCCATATCAGCTAGCTTTCTGGCACAGTATAGGTGATTGATCAACATTGCACCAGGGCCCATATTACTTCATTTAAGGAATGCACTAGCCAAACAAGATAGTGCTCTCATTTGAATGTCCCCAGAAACATAAGGCAGATGCTCAGGATGATTGGGATCTGCAATCTCACCCCACCAGATCATTGCACCATCCCTATCCCACTGAGCACTACAACCTGTCCACATTCTGCACCAAGCCTGAGCTCTGGCAGCTATATAAAAAGAAACATGATCAACAATGCATACCACAAACCCAATTCAAGACAGTCATTTGGATTACCCACCAATGCACTTTTTCACACCTCACTGGTGTTCCATGCCCTGATCTGCTCAATATATTCCAACAGATTTGTGCAGAGATTCCTGGGGGTTTGTTGGGCAATACAGCAGTTAAGATGAAACTTGGCATATTCTGTGATATTATCTGGGATGTTAGCCTGAAAGAAGTCATCAGGCAGTTCTTGATATATGATGTGTTGCGTCATTGCCCTGGTGGTTTTATTTTGCAGCAGACAAAGCAGTGAGAAAGTTCAAAATATGAGGTCAGTTTCCAACTCCACTATCAGATTTGTGGTGGTGGTGAGCACTGCATTACAGCCTTTTGCAGAAAGGATGGCAGTTGCATGGATTTTTGTTGAATTAGGAAATCCATTCAAATTCTTGAGGTTGTGGCCTTGGTCAATGGCTGCCATGGGCTGGCACATTTCCGACAAGGTTTGGGACTCAAAAAACTATCTAGATATCCCCCAGATATCACAATATGACACCAATTTCTCTCAGTGCATCCAATCATACATATCAAACAGTGAGGCCCTAAGCAAGATAGCAAGCTGAATACACATCTCATCAACCTGAGGATATGGACACCTCATTCCATGGCAGATCACATGATAAAGTATAGGACATACACCATAAAGATAAACAGCCAAATTGTGCTCTTTTGAATGAGCCCATAACCAAATCTTATCTCATGTCGCTGCCCCTACAAACACCTCTTTTCTGCAGACATGATCCTTTGTCCATTTGAGTAAGGGATTGGAGAGAATGTACACAGCACTCATGCAAGTCAGATCAACATACCACATGTTGGCATTCTTTCAAACAATAAGAAGGCTTAATGGCCACAGAACATGGACCAGAGCGTTGGGAAAGACCAGACTTACTCATCACCTTGGTCCCACATCCTTCTGCAGCACATTGGTACAAGTTAGGGGCTATCATGGCTTTGCTATCTCTCTGTTGGTCTTTGAAGCCAATTATAGCCTGATGAGCATTCAAAGTGCCCCATAAGAAGTCAACCTCCACATATCAAGTGATGTCAACTACGAATCTGCAATTGACTTGCCTTTGAAACCCTGCAATCCTGGCAGCAATTCAGAGCATGGATGCAGTATGGTAGAGATGATCAATCTGCACTAGCCAAACAAGACAGCACTCTCATTTGAATGTTCCCAGAAATGTAAGGTGGACACTCAGGATGATTGGGATCTGCAATATCACCCTACCAGATCATTGCACCATCCCTATCCTGCTGAGCACTACAACCTGTCCACATTCTGCACCAAGCCTGAGCCCCAGGGAGAATTGACACAAGGCGGATCAAGGCAAATTGCAGCAAATCACAGCTCTCCATGCACCTCAATCTCCCTCCAAAAAGTGTTGTTTACCTCAATTGGAAATTGAGTCAAATGTTGGCACATTGAGACACATCATAAATCATAGATATCATGCAGTTTACAGGCAGGGCTTGTTTCATGCTCATTTAGATCATCAATTGTAAAATAAATAAATAAATAAATCTGGGGCTGGCGACAGATGTTACGGTATACTACAGTAATGCCCCCCACCCAGATAGCAGTCCTAACCAGTCACCTACGACATACTGTTCCACAACTCTAACCAACCAAGCCAGGGATCCAGAACCAGGATTGATCCAGAGAGCAACACAGGGACCTGAAGGCAGACAGACAGCAGCAGATACAGAGCAAGAATAGATAACCAGGTCCACAGTGCCAGAGAGCCAGAGACCTTGAGCATAAGAACCAATAGACTCATGGATAGACCAGGCCACACCAAAGCAGACATAGGAAGACTTGGACAGCAAGTGGGTGACGAGAAGGAAGAACTTAGGGAAATTTTTCAAGATGTTTGGTATATACATGCCATCACAACTGTCATACCATTTTGGTTTTGAAAATATGATTTTGTGAATTCAAAGTGGAAATGTTTGTATTTCACAATCTCCCTCAACATGCCTCAATGGCCTTAATTTGGCTTGTGTTGATTTTCACTTGTCATTTGATTATCGTACCATTTTGGTTTTTGTAAATTTGGTCCTGTGAATTCAAAGATGCAATGTGGCTTGCATGATGTCTCTGTGGGAGGAAATAAATGTATTTCACAATCTTACTCAATGTGCCTCAACCACCACCATATCTCTTGATTTGGCTATTTCTCCCTTGTGTCAATTTTCACTGGGCCTGAGCTCTGGCAGCTATTGAGCCCACAGAAATACATGAATATCCTGGCACAATCCAGACTTTGTGTGCACCATAAGAGCACAAAGAGTGATGAACAGATGGTCTCAAGTTGAAAAGGGATGTGCAAAAGTCATCCTGAAGTCCTTAGCTGTGGGGAGTATCAAAGTTGAGGGAGGGTTGAGTTTGGAATCTGAAATCACACCATGAATATATGTACAGATATTCACAAACCTTTTCATGCTAGACTTGTTCCCTGATCTATCCAATTCACAGTAATGTTTGGTATACGCTTCTCCTGATTAAAATATTCCAGGCCATATTCCTTTGCACTGATGATGGCTTAATCATTAATGATGATTCAAAATTCAAATGGATTCACACAAACCTGTGTCATGAGCTTCTGATGATGTCACTGAAAGTTTGACCAAGATCGCATATATTACATGGGAGCCAGAGTAAGTACTGTCCTCCTCAATAGCTCCTTCAGCAAAGCAACTCAGTCAACAGCTCATTTTGATAGTCATGACCAGAAAAGGAACAGATTGGAAGAGATACAAGCAGAATATGTAAAATTTTATTGTATTTCAGTAATTTAAAGAGCCCTTGTGGCAGCTGCTTGTGAAATGTTTTGCAACAACAATTGCCCCTGGTCCCTCGACAGCGAAACCGTCTGTTTCACTGTCTAAGGCCAAATGGGACATGTCCAAGGGGTATGACAATTTCTTCAATGGAGATGATAGTGATGGCGACAATAACATCAAGATTGAAGATGGTTTCGATGACAGAGAGTGTCTTTGAAGGATACGGGCTAAAAATAAGGTTGCCTGAGACTAAGGGAAGGGGAGGGCAGACCCCCCTCCCATGTCTTATGTCTCACATCCTTTGATCCATGTCATGATTATTTCCCTTTCCCTAGCGCTCAACCTTTAGCGCTTATGCCACATCATTAACGCCCATTGTAGCGCTTACCCTTAGCGCTGACGCCCAGCACAGGCGCCCAGCACCGCTATCAGCGCTCGCCTATCCATCACATCAAGGCACAATTACTTACGTGCAGGT
>Ga0137419_10001375_pt1 | contig 10360 bp, 10 predicted proteins | sample CZODoug3_1_2_16f_FD_108279 | JGI IMG/M metagenome (GOLD analysis project Ga0137419, IMG submission 108279) | Vadose zone soil fungal communities from Angelo Coast Range Reserve, California, USA - CZODoug3_1_2_16fungal (Illumina Assembly) | ecosystem: Environmental > Terrestrial > Soil > Vadose... | reverse complement strand
TAGAAGCCCCCTTTCGTCAGGCCTACCTTCTTCATCACCGTCCCGATGCCGCTTTCCCCGCCGTGCTCGCGGAAAGAGCGCGCGGCCACCGAAAGAATGTTCTCGTGGTTCCGCGCTTTGTGTTCCAATGAGTACCGCATGACATAAGAGTACGATCGTACTCTAATGCCTGTCAAGGAGAAAATTGATCCTGCTGAGCGGGCGGGCCTAATTCCAACGCCAGCAGTCCGGAGGGAAATCCCGAGTTAGCTGATCTGCTCGACCAGCATTTCGCTGCCGGCCTTATCGCAGAACGTGATAGTCATCCGGCCCGTATCCACAGTCCACTTTTCGATTCCGCTCTGCGCCATGCCGCTGGACATCTCTAGCACTCGTCTGGCGCTGCTCGTGCCGGCGCAGGTGCTCGAGGAAGGTTTCGCGTTGACCGGTTTCAGCGATGGGAAGCGCCTCGTGCACCGGCGGGGAGACGATCCTGTAGCCGCCCTGCCCGAAGTACTCCGAATGGCCGTCGGCCAGGTAGGAATCGTACCGTTCGAGGCCGAGCGCCTTCAGCGCTCGCACATACTCCGCGATCGTCCTCGCGCTAGCGAGCCGGGCGTGGAGGGCGTCGATTTGGGCGATGGTAAACATTACAGGTAATAAACACGACGGATGGTAAACACGAACGAGGAAGCCTTGATCCCAATCATCATCTCATCAGCCCGACTTTCGCTTCGTATCAGGGTATGGCTTCAGTCATACCGTCAAAGACTGCGCAATATCTGTGGGCTTCAGCCCCTGCCGCGCTTTCGTGACCTCTGTAATCTTCCACGCTTCCGCGAAGCCTGATATTCCTCAGCGTGACTCTATCCGCGTGGTTGGTCACTCGCCGTTGGTCACTCGCCGTTAGTCACTCTAGAGGGGAACATGAAAGCGTCGCGATTGTTGTGGCTGGTTTGGATGATTCTAACCGTGGTTCGCGGTGGATCCTTAGGACAGGATGCGCCGCAGCCTGAAGTGAAGCGAGCCTTGTTGCCGGCGAAAACCGTCTATATCCTCTCCGGCCACGTCCGCTACTACAAAACCAAAGGCCTCTTCAAGAAGGAACTCGTTGACGAAACACCCTTTGAAGAACCTTGCCGCAAGGAACTCGAAAAATGGGGACGGTTCACGCTGGTGCCCGATGCAAAGGGCGCAGACCTCGTGATTCGCGCCTACGAGAAGGGCGAGAGCCACTACGTTCCCGTGATGAGTCCGGGCGTCACTGGGGGCGTCAACGTCGGGCAATCCTTCTTCATCCTGGATGTATGGCAACCTTCGTCCAAGAAAGTCATTTGGTCTGCCTCCAAGAATGTGGGCACAAGTTGGAGCACCCACGCGGGCATCGCAAACCTTGTAAAAAGGCTCCGTGAGGATATCGAGGAGCAGGACAAATCAGCTCCAATATTAGACGGTGTCTCCAAGGCAGGCTCTGCAAATCCGCAGAACTAGGGAAGTGATGGCCAGGATACGATCGTTGTCGGGCGTGGTTTTTGCCGGCGGCGGCTCTGTTCTGACGACATAAGGTGCATCAGGCAGCGCCGCAACGGGTTGAACGCAGGAAACAGAGGCCAGCGTTGCTTGTGGTTGGGCGGCGGCGGCAGCAAGACAATAAAGCAGAGGAGCGGAGGACGAAATCAGACGGATGTGGGAGCTTCTCAAACGGGATTCCCCCTTTTCGAGTCTGTGGTTGCAGACGCTTCCTGACCGTACGTACCAAGAGTGCTGTCTTCGCAATGTTAAAGTTCAGTCGTTGGGGGTTACTTTGACGCAACCGGTCGATTTCTCGCGGGCAAAAAAGGAACGCGCATTTTATTCGGGCTTGGAGGCGACGGTGATTCTGTTTTCTGCGCGGGCCAACGCGTCGAGCGTGCGCGGATAGTCGGTATTCGCGTCAGGCGTTTTGAGGATCTGCTCGGCCTGCGCTTTGGCCTTTTGGGCGCGGGCAACGTCGATTTCGGTGGGGCGCTCGGCGGTTTCGGCGAGGATGGTGACTTTGTCGGGAAGGACTTCGGCGAAGCCCCAGGCCACTGCGAAACGGTGCGTGACGCTGGCGTTGCGGTAGGTGATTTCGCCGACGCCGAGTTCGGTGATGAGCGGAGCGTGCCCGGGCAGGATCCCCAGGTAGCCATCGCGGCCGGGGATTTCCATTTCCTCGGCCACGTCTTTGACGACCTGGCGGTCGGGAGTTACGATCTCGAATTGGAACGTATCTGCCATGGACTTTATGCCGCGGTCTTCATCTTCTCGGCTTCTTCGAGAACTTCGTCGATGCCGCCCTTGAGGTAGAAGGCTTGCTCGGGGATTTCGTCGTACTTGCCTTCTACGATGCCGCGGAAGCTCTTGACCGTGTCTTCTATCTTGACATACCGGCCAGGACGACCTGTAAATTGCTCGGCGACGTGGAACGGTTGCGACAGGAACTTTTGCACTTTACGGGCGCGAGCGACGACGAGCTTCTGGTCTTCGCTGAGTTCGTCGATGCCGAGGATGGCGATGATGTCTTGCAGGTCTTTGTAGGTCTGCAAGGTGCGCTTGACCATTTGCGCGACGTCGTAGTGTTCCTGACCGACGATGAGCGGATCGAGAATTCTGGATGTGGAAGCCAGCGGATCGACGGCGGGATAAATTCCGATTTCCGTCAGCGCGCGAGAGAGAACCGTGGTGGCGTCCAAGTGCGCGAAGGCCGTGGCGGGCGCGGGATCGGTGAGATCGTCGGCGGGCACGTAAATGGCTTGTACCGAGGTGATCGAACCTTTCTTGGTGGACGTAATTCGCTCCTGCAACTCGCCCATTTCGGTGGCGAGGTTGGGTTGGTAGCCGACGGCGCTGGGCATACGACCTAAGAGCGCGGAGACTTCGGAGCCCGCTTGCGTGAAGCGGAAGATGTTGTCGATGAAGAGGAGCGTGTCGGCTCCTTCAACGTCGCGGAAGTATTCGGCAACCGTGAGGCCGCTGAGGGCGACACGGAGGCGGGCGCCTGGCGGCTCGGTCATCTGGCCGTAAATCAGAGATGCTTTGGACTTAGACGGGTCGCCGGGCTTGATTACGCCGGACTCGGACATTTCCAGCCAGAGATCGTTGCCTTCACGCGTACGTTCGCCGACGCCGACGAAGACGGAGAAACCGCCGTGCTGCTTGGCGACGTTATTGATGAGTTCCTGAATGAAAACAGTCTTGCCGACGCCGGCACCGCCGAAGAGACCGATTTTGCCGCCTTTTAAGAAGGGCTGGACCAGGTCGACCACTTTGACGCCGGTCTCGAACATTTCGGCACGGGTCGATTGTTCGTCGAAGGCGGGGGCCAGGCGGTGAATTGGGTGGCGTTCCTTGAATTCGACGGGACCGAGTTCATCGACGGGCTCGCCGACGACGTTCATGACTCGTCCCAGAGTGCCGCGGCCCACGGGAACGGTGATCTGCGCGCCGAGGTCGATGGCCTTCATGCCGCGGACCAGGCCGTCGGTGGCCTGCATCGAGACGCAGCGGACGCGGCCCTCACCAAGGTGCTGTTGGACTTCGAGGATGATGCTGATGGGTTCCGGAGTCTTGAAGCCGTCGCTAACGACGCGGACCGCCTGATAGATGGGCGGCAGCGAACCTTCGGCGAATTGCACGTCGACAGCGGGACCGGAGATTTGAATTACCTTGCCAATGTTTTCAGTCATAAATTCTTAGCTTTCGGCTGTCGGCTTTCGGCTTTCAGCTTTGTTTCGTTCTTTTCACTACTGCGCGGCTGCGCCGCTTACAATTTCGATTATTTCTTTTGTGATTTTGGCCTGGCGGGCCCGGTTCATGACCAGCGTCAGGCGTTCGATCATGTCGGATGCGTTGTTGGTAGCCGAATCCATGGCGGTCATGCGGGCCGCGTGTTCGGCGGCTACGGACTCCAGCATGGCGCGGTAAATCTGGTTGGTGACGTATTTGGGGAGCAGAGCGCGGAAGAGCTGGTCTGGCGGCTGCTCATAGATGTAATCGACCTTTTTTGTACCAAAAGTGGACTCGGAGGCGTCAGCTGGTTCTTGCAGTGGAATACCGGCCGTTTTCGCAGCTTCGGCGCGGCGGAGGCGCTCTTCGGCGCTGGCTTCTTCGGCCATGCGGACTACGTCTTCGCCGATTTGCTCTATGGGAAGAATTTGGTCGACTACCAGGCGCTGCGCGATTACGGACTTGAATTCGTTGAAGACTACGTAGACGGAGTCGATTTCCAAGTGGATGTAGCGGTCCATGATGCTATTGGCGAGGGCATGAACTCGCGCATATTCCACCTTAGCCAAAACACCGACGTGCTCACCGATGACTTCGACCGGAGCGATGCGGTTCTTGGGTTCAGCTGGCAGCGTCGTCCCATCCGGCTCGTCCAACGCGTGCACCAAAAGCTGTTCGAGCTGTGCCGTCTGGACGGTTGCAGCGGGAAAGCGGCGGCGCAGGAAATCGCGGCCTTTGCGGCCTACGCATTCGATATCTACGTTTTTGCCGGTTTTGGTTTCGAGGAAGCGGGTAGCGGCTTTATTGATGTTGGTGTTGAAAGCGCCCGCGAGGCCCTTGTCGCCGGTTACAACTATGACCAGGACGTTTTTTTCTTCCCGCTTAATCAGAAGCGGGTGGTGCGGCTGGCCGGTGACTGGGTCATAGATTTCGGCGCGGGAGACCAGGCTTTTGAGGACGTTCGTCATCATTTGCGCGTAGGGACGGGCAGACATAGCTCGTTCCTGGGCTCGGCGCAGTTTGGCGGCCGAGACCATTTTCATGGCCTTGGTGATTTGCCGCGTATTGATTACGCTGCGGATGCGCCGTTTGATGTCGAGAACGTTGGGCATGTTTCTGTAACCAGTTGCCGGCTATCAGCTTTCAGCACCGCCTAAAGGCGCTTTGTTTCTCACCCTTTCGACATGCCTGAAGGCATGCCCTGATACGGAGCCTAAACCTTACCTCGGCGGCTAAATCCGTTCTTGCAACATCTCTAATCGCAAGGCTGAAGCCCTGCGCCGCCCAAAAAGCAAGTGCAACGACTCCAATGCAGAGTGCAACTACACCAAACAAGCAACTACTTTGCTACGAATTGTTGCTTGGCTTCTTTGATGACTGTCAGCATTTCGGCTTTCAGGACGTCGTCGATGGTTTTCTTCTCCATGATGGTGCGGAGGAGGGCTGGGTTGGCGGTGTCTACGTATTTGTACAAAGCGGCCTCGAATTCGCGGACTTTGTTGACTGGAAGGTCGTCGAGGAAGCCATTCGTGCCGGCCATGATTACCAGGATTTGTTTCGCAAATGGAAGCGGGGAGTATTGGCCCTGCTTCAGGACTTCGACCAGGCGTTGGCCGCGGGTTAGTTGGGCTTGCGTGGCTTTGTCAAGGTCGCTGCCGAATTGGGCGAAGGCGGCTAGTTCGCGATACTGGGCTAGTTCCAGCTTCAGCGTTCCGGCCACTTGGCGCATAGCCTTGATCTGGGCTGCGCCGCCGACGCGGCTTACAGAGAGACCGACGTTGACGGCTGGGCGAACGCCGGAGTTAAACAGGTCGGTTTCGAGGTAGATCTGACCGTCGGTGATGGAGATGACGTTCGTCGGAATGTAGGCGGAAACGTCGCCGGCTTGCGTTTCAATGATTGGCAGCGCAGTTAGCGATCCTGCGCCCATTTTGTCGCTCAGCTTGGCGGAGCGCTCCAGCAGGCGGGAGTGGAGGTAGAAGACGTCGCCGGGATACGCTTCGCGGCCCGGGGGACGGCGGAGAAGCAGGGAGATTTCGCGGTAGGCGGCGGCGTGCTTGGAGAGATCGTCGTAGATGACGAGCGCGTGACGCTTGGTGTCGCGGAAGTGTTCGCCGATGGCGCAGGCCGTGTAGGGCGAAATGTAGAGCATGGGCGCCGGCTCGGAGGCCGATGCGGCGACGACGATGGTGTATTCCATGGCGCCGTTGTCTTCAAGAATTTTGACGACCTGGGCAATCGAGGAGCGCTTCTGGCCGACCGCGTTGTAGATGCAGATGAGGTCATTACCCTTGGCGTTGATGATCGTGTCGATGGCAACGGCGGATTTTCCGGTTTGGCGGTCGCCGATGATGAGTTCGCGCTGGCCGCGGCCGATGGGGATCATGCTGTCGATGGCCTTGAGCCCGGTGGCCATAGGCTCGCGGACGGGCTGGCGGTCAATGACGCCGGGAGCGATGCGCTCGAGCGGATTGAAGGCCGTGGTGGCGATGGGGCCTTTGCCGTCGATGGGCTGGCCTAGCGAGTTGACCACGCGTCCGATCATGGCGTCGCCGACGGGGACGCTCATGATGCGGCCGGTGCGCTTGACTTCGTCGCCTTCCTTGATCTCGGTGTATTCGCCGAGGAGCACGACGCCGACCTGATCTTCTTCGAGGTTCATGGCGATGCCGGCGAGGCCGTGCGGGAAGCTGAGGAGTTCTCCGGACATGACTTTGTCGAGGCCATGAACGCGGGCGATACCGTCGCCAAGGGAGATAACGGTGCCGACTTCGTCGACAGCGATTTTGGATTCGTAGCCTTCAATTTGGTCGCGAATCAGTTTGGTAATTTCGTCTGCTTTGATCTGTGCCATAGGAACCAGTTCTCGGTAGCCAGTTGTCAGGGGCTACTTGATTTTCAGATTTTTATCCTGCTGCAATTTGTTCGCGGAGGCGTTTTAGCTGGCCTTGGATGGAGCCATCGTAAATTGTGCTGCCTACGCGGACTACTGCGCCGCCTAATAGGGCTGCGTCTTGCGCGTAGCGGGCGCGCAGGCTTTTGCCAGTCATGCGCTGGACCTGTTGTTCCAGATTCTTCTTTTCTGCGTCGCCGAGAGTCCGGGCGCTGGTGATTTCGGCTTCGGCGAAGCCCAATCGGTCGTTGATTTCCTGTTCTGTCTGGCGGACGATGGCGGCAAGGTCATTGGTGCGGCGGTGATCGATGACGACTGCCAGGAAGTTGCGGACTTCTTTGGACGAACCCAGGCGGGCGATGATCGCATCGAGGACACCGTGCTTTTGCGGGGCGCTGATGGAGGGGTTGTCCCAAGTTTTACGGAGGTCAGAGCTACTCGCGACGAGTCCAGCTAGAGAATTCAGGTCTGCCAGAGACTTTGCGGCATCGAGTCTACGCTCGAACACAACATCGGCGAAGGCGCGAGCGTAGCGACTGGCGACGGCGGCCATTTACTGGGTCGCCTTTCCTAAAGTGGTAGCGAATCCCTTGACCAGAGCCTGGTCGGCGGGGACGTCGACTTGAATACGCTGGCGGGCCATGTTGACGGCTAGGTCGGCGGCGTAGGCGGCTAGTTCTCGCCGGGCAGACTTGGCGGCTACGTCGATTTCCTGTGCGGCGGCTTCGATGATCTTTTGTTTGTCGTCCTCGGCGGCGGCGCGGATCCGGGCTTCTTCGGCGGCTCCGTCCTGTTCTGCTTTCGTACGCATAGTCGCGATGTCGGAATCGAGGCGGCTCAGGCGGGATTCGATCGCGGCTAGGCGGGACTTGGCATCGTCGCTGGCTGCCTTTGCTTCGTCCATAGCTTTGCGAATGGACTCAGTGCGATTGCGGAACATAGTGGGCAGGTGCAGACGACAGAAATAGACTATCCCGAGGGCGATGATGGCGAAATTGACGACCACGGCGAGCCAGTACATGGCTCCGGCGCTGAGACCGAGGTGCTTGCCGAGCCACTGCACACTGGGGGATTGCTTGAATTGGGCGGTGCCGTCATCTTCGGCGGCTTCTCTCTTGTCGCCTTGTTCGGCTTTCGGCTGATCGGCTGGATCCGAAGAGCGGACACCGGCGGCCGCATCGGCTGCGTTGGCTTTGGCTTGGCCGCTGGAGGCTTGTGCAGCGGTTGTGAACGGCGTGATTGCAAACAGCAAAGCCGCGAGAAGCGCTGCGCGGAGGAAGATCTTCGTCGGCCACATCATGATCCTGCTCACCGGCCACCCCCGGCGGAAGCGGAAGGCCCGAAACTCATTGGCTGCAACACGCGGCGGATCACGTCGTTGGCGAGGCGTTCGCCTTCGGTTTGCAACTGCGATTGGGCGACGGCTTTGTCTTGTTCCAGAGCTGCTTTGGCGGCGTTGACCTGCTGCTGAGCTTGGGCGCGTGCTGCGGCGACGGCGGCCTCGCGGGCCCTGACTATCGCCTGGCGGCGCTCTTCTTGCGCTTTGAAGACGGCCAGGGTGGCTTCGCGGAATTTGTGTTCGTATTCGGCTGTCTTGGCTTCGGCGGCGGCCATATCGGCGCGGGCTTTTTGGACAGCGCCATCGGTCAAGTTGTGGCGTTCGGCTAGGACTTTGGCGAGCGGGGCGTGGACCAGGAAGCGATAGAAGATGTAGAGCAAAACCAGAAAGACGATGGTCGGGATGGACCCGAGCAGTAATTGGCCTAGTTGTTTGAGCGTCTGGTCCATGTTGCGGAGCTATGTGACGGAGTTTTACCGAAGAAAGGCAGTAGGAAACTAGCTAGGTTACCACCGGGAGGGGGTGGTGTCAAACGAAAATGGGCCAAAAAGGGCCGTTTTTCCCTGTATTTGGACCGGGAATGGGCTGTGGAAAAAGTCGAAGAAACTCTTGACTTCAGTCCCGGCAGGACTACCATTGAGGTATCACCTCCGATCCAGACCGGATCGAATGGGCCGTTTGCCAAGGAAGAGTCACCGCTCCTTGGCAGGCGGCCTGTTTACGTTTTGGGGCTTACGTTCCGCGCGCGTTTCGTGACAGAATCCTCTGACATTTCCGAACGGAATTTGTGAGGACGCGACATGATCATTCGGGACAACGAGTTTATCGACCTGCCGACGACCACGGGGCCAATGCGGACGCAGATCGTGCGACCTGCGGCGGCGGGCAAGTATCCGGGGTTGGTTTTGTTTTCTGAAATCTTTCAGATCACTGGGCCGATACAGCGGGTGGCGGCGCTGCTGGCTGGGCATGGGTTCATGGTGGCTGTGCCCGAGATTTATCACGAGATGGAGCCGGCGGGAACGGTGCTGGCTTACGACCAGGCTGGTGCGGATCGCGGGAACGCGCACAAGATTGGCAAACCGATCTCTGCTTACGATGCTGATGCGCGCGCGGCGCTTGAGTTTTTGCAGGGACACGTGAACTGCACGGGGCGCCTGGGCGTGGTGGGGATTTGTATTGGCGGGCATTTGGCGTTTCGGGCCGCAATGAATCCTGAGGTTTTGGCGGCGGCTTGTTTTTACGCGACAGATATTCATTCGCACAGCCTGGGGCAGGGGAAGAATGATGACTCTTTGGAGCGGATTGGGGAGATTCGTGGCGAGTTGCTGCATATTTGGGGGCGGCAAGACCCGCATGTTCCGCTCGAGGGGCGGAACCTGATCAAGGCGCGTCTGGAGGCGGCTGGGACGCGGTTTACCTGGCACGAGTTCAACGGGGCGCATGCGTTCATGCGCGATGAGGGGCCTCGGTATGATCCGGAGCTGGCGTTGCTCTGTTGGGCGTTGGTGTTGGGACTATTTCATCGGCGGTTGGGGTGGGGGGATTTGGGGGAGTAGATGAGCCAGTAGAAATACTTAGTTTTTGGAGAGGCATCTCTGCCTCCGACGCTTTTGTTTTCGAGTGCTTTCGGGATGTTCGACGGTCGCTCCCCGCGACTTTCATTGCCGAATCTGGACGCGTGAATCTGAAAAAACATTCACGGATCGTTCACTCTCGGTTCACATTCGCTTCATAGAATCCTCGGTTCCGACAGACTACTGTGCGTTTCTGTGCGCGCCGGGGTGGTCGCGTCTGCGGACGGAACTTGAACCGGAGGGTGCGATGGCGAAGGCTTCTTTGTGGGCGGCATTTTTCTGTGCGGCGCTGCTGGTGACCGGGCAGGCTTGGGGACAAGGATCCGGCTCGATCAGCGGACGGGTGACGGATGCTTCGGGCGCGGTACTGCAAGGTGCGCAGGTGGAGTTGGAGCCGAAGGCGGCGCCCGCGGTCAGCAACCAGCAGGGAGAGTTCACGATCCTGAACCTGGCTCCAGGGAACTATAAGGTTACGGTTTCGTACGTTGGGTTTGCGGCTGCGAACAAGGATGTGGCGGTGAGCGCTGGGCAGACGGCGCGCTTCGATGCGGTACTGGGCGCGGCCTCGAAAACGGAGCAAGTGGAGGTTTACGCCGAGCGCGAACACGGGGAGGCGGAGGCGATCAATCGCACGCGGGCCTCGGACAATATTATTCAGGTCTTGCCGGTGGAGGTGATTACCAGCCTGCCCAATACCAATATTGCGGATGCGTTGGGGCGGTTACCGAGCGTAACGCTGGAGCGTGACGAGGGCGAAGGCAAGTACGTACAAATTCGCGGGCTGGAGCCGCGGCTGAGCAACGTTACGGTGAACGGGGTGAATGT
>Ga0137419_10001374_pt1 | contig 10366 bp, 2 predicted proteins | sample CZODoug3_1_2_16f_FD_108279 | JGI IMG/M metagenome (GOLD analysis project Ga0137419, IMG submission 108279) | Vadose zone soil fungal communities from Angelo Coast Range Reserve, California, USA - CZODoug3_1_2_16fungal (Illumina Assembly) | ecosystem: Environmental > Terrestrial > Soil > Vadose... | reverse complement strand
CGGCGCCTGGTATGGCGGCAGCCCCTACCTCGGCCCGGATGCAACGGTGCGCGCCACCGGCCCGACCGGTACGACGCCGCCCTCGGGCACGATCGCGAACTCCCCGACCGGGGAAGCGGGCTTCGCCTTCATGTGGCACTCCCATAACGAACGGGAGATCACCACGAACAACATCTTTCCGGGCGGCATGTTGATGATGATGCTGGTCGATTCGCGTGAATTCGTGATCGACGAATCGAATTAAGCGAGGACAATCGCAATGCGCTCTAACAACTACAGGTCGGTCCTGCAGCACGCGGGACTTGCAGCCTCCGTTCTCCTCCTGGCGAGCGGGGCAGCCTTCGCCCAGCAGCAGGTCAACCTCTCCGCGGGAGTGGCCGCGGCAAGCCCCGGGGGTGCGCCCGTGCCCATGTGGGGCTACAGCTGCCACGGTGTGTCAGGTACCGCGACTTGCGCCGCGTTGAACCCTGCGGCGGCTACGGCCACAGCCAACCTCACCAGCATGACGGTCTGGTCGCCGGTCGTGATCACGGTGCCGACCGGGCAGGATCTGCAGATCAACCTGACCAACAACCTTTCGATCAACGGCAACAGCATCCCCACCTCGCTGGTGATCGTGGGCCAGCTAGGCGCCGGGCTCGGCACACGCACCGCCAGTTGCGATAGCAGCAGCCTCGCTACGGCCGGCGCAACTTGCGCGGCCAGCCCCGATCACACCAACGCCCAGCCGGTCACCTGGCCGATCGCGGGCACCCCGCCAGGTGCGGCACCGGTCGGCGTGGGCACCCCCCCTCTTCAAGGCGCCCGCGTGCAGTCCTTCGCCGCCGAAGTGGCAGTGGGTACCACCGGGAACCTTTGCTGGGGTATTTGTGGTGACACAGCGGCTTCTGCGATCGCGCATGCGCTGAAGCCGGGCACCTACCTGATCGAGTCCGGCACGCATCCCTCCATCCAGGGCCCGATGGGCCTGTACGGCATCCTGGTGGTCACCACCGCGCCGAGCGGGACGTCAGCGGGCACCGCCTACGGGGCGGGCGCCACCGCGATGACGTACAACGCCGAGATCCCGCTGCTGCTCAGTGAGATCGACCCGGTGCAGAACGCCGCGGTCAACGCCGCGGTTCTGACCAGCGGTTTCAGCGAGACCACGGTGTGGTCCGGCCAGCCCGGTGGCTGCGGCAATCCGCGCAATGCCGATAACACCTTAAACAGTGGCATCACCGCGGGACCCACTCCCTTTGGCACCTGCTATCCGCCGGCGGTCAATTACACCCCGCTGTACTACCTGATCAACGGCGTCGCTTTCGACAAGACCCATCCGTCGACCTCGCTGTTTGCCGCCTCGGCTGTCACCGGGGCTGCGACCGGGGCTAGCGGCAATGTCCTGGTACGCCTGGTGAATGCGGGCCTGCGCATGCACGTGCCCTCGATCGTTGGCGCACAGATCGGCACCGCCGTCGCCGGCGCGCTGCCGCCTGCGGGCTTCGCGCTGATCGCCGAGGATGGCAACGTGCCGCCCGGCGTGCCGCGCGTGCAGAGCGAGGTGTTCATGGCCGCGGGCAAGACCACCGACGTGATGATCAACGCTCCGGGCGCCGGGACCACCGCGCTGCCGATCTTCGACCGCGAACTGAGCCTCTCGGGCAATGCGATTGCACGCGACGCCGGCATGCTCGCTTACATCAGTGTCAACGGCGCCGCACTGCCCGGCACCGGTGCCTTCAGCGCCGCCGCAACCACGGCGACCGCGATGCCTGACCTCTACAACTCCTTGCTTGCCGGCCAGACGCTGTTCGTGTCCGACCCCGGCAAGGGCGTGATCTCTAACGACGTCAATGTGACTGCCGTGGCGCTCGACCCGGCCCATCCGGCGATCGGCGGTTCAGCAACCCTGAACGCGGATGGCACATTCGCCTTCGTTCCGAGTGGCGCCACGAACCCGACCTCTGGTTCCTTCGGGTATTGCGCCAACGGGACCACCACGATCTGCACGACGGTGACCTTGGGCGCGGCGCCCCTCGAGGCGGCCGCCGGCATCACGATGAATCCCATCCAGTACACCGCGAACGCGACGGTCCTGCACATCAACCCGCCCGGGATCTTGTCAGTGGACCAAGACGGTGCGGGCTATCCGCTGACGGTGAACGCAGCCAGTGTGACGCACGGAGCAACTTTGAATTTGTCCGTGGATGCGAACGGCGGATTTACCGCGTCCGTTGCCGGCGCGGGCACCTATACGTTCACTTATAAAGCGCAGAACTCACAGGGCACGGTCAGCGGCTCGGCCGCTACCGTGACCCTGGTCTTCCCGGCGCCGACGGGCCTGTCAGTGCAGGTTCTGGACGGCACGGACAAGACGACCGTGATCGGCGATTACCGCTGGATCATCGAGGAGGATCGCACCTTCTATGTGAACCCGAATTGCACGACTAACCCGCCGGCGGTGGGCTGCCCCGGTGCAGCCACACCCGGTCTCACGGGAACAGGCATCGTCCCGACCTTCGGCACCAATTTCCACACCAGCTACATGCCGCTGATCGCGGCCGGCTGCACCGGGCCGCTGTCCTGCGAAGGCGGTCAGACGATATTCGATCCGACCAGCGCGACGCACGTCAACGCGGTTTGCGACGTCGGCGACGGCATTTGCCGGCCGGACACCTCGAGCACGACCCTGGGTGGCGGAAGCGGGTTCGCGGTCACGATGCCCAGTGCGGTGCATCTGGACCCGACCAAGCGCTACTATTTCACCGTGCTGCCGGGCGATGCGGCCAATCCGTTCGAGGGGGGCGCCATCGGTCACGGCATGGGTGGGGCTCCGATCCGGTGCACGGTTGCGACTCCGGCGACCGCTTGCGCCTTCAACCCCATCACCGTGCTGGCGCAACCCACGCCCTTCCCGACCGCGAAACTCTCAGTCTTCGTGTTCGAGGACGACTTCCCGTTAAACGGTGAGCACGATGGCGGCGGGGGCGTCGATGTGGTGGCGCCCAACGAGGCGGGCCTCGGAGGCTTCAACATCATCCTGTTCGACGATGCCGGCGGCACCGGGGATGCGACCGGACAGATGACCTACGACATGTTCAACTACCCGCTGTCGAACAGTCTGGCCGGAACGCTCGATCCGGCTTCAGGCCTCGACGCGTGTCCGATTTCGGTGGTCGCGCGGATTGGTGCAAACGACCCGACGCAAACGGGAATCACCGGCACGATCGTGACCTGCCCGAAATTGGAGTCGGATGGCCATACCTTGTCCCCGCTGGCGGGCCAGGCGGTCGTGGCCAACCTGATGCCGGGCCGTTACGGCGTGGTCGCCACCCCCGGTGCCGATCGCATCACCCGGGGCGAGGAGTGGCTGCAGACCAATACCCTCGACGGCCAGAAGGCCCACGACTCGTTCCTGCGCGTCGGCGAGCCGAACTTCTTCCAGGAGTTCGGGCCCGCCGGCTACCACGTGTCCATCGGCTTTGCGAATCCGGCGATCATCAACTCCCGCAAGGCGGGCGTGTGCGCTGGCACTGACCCGAATATCAGCGGTCCGTGTACGCCCGGCAATACGCTGACGGGTCTGGTCACGACGGAGCGCATGAGCCGCACGCCCGATGAGCGGCTCTACGGCAGCGGCGACAACAGCAGCTTCGCCTTCACGCAGTGCTATGTGAGCGTTGGCGACGCGGACGGCGAGGATTTTGCGTTCACCAAGTGCGACAACACGGGCCATTTCACGCTGACCGGGCTGCCTGATGGCGACTGGCGAATCACGGTCTTCGACCAGTGGAACGACATGCTGGTCGACGGCCTGTCGACGCCCGTCAGACTGGGAGCGGCAGGCGCGGCCAACCTGTGCCCCGGTGCAGGATCCACTCAGCGTTCGTGCAATCTGGGTGAGCTCGCGATGAACCAGTGGCAGGCCAACATCTATACCAGCACTTTCTTCGATGCCAACGGCAACGGGATCCGGGACAACAACGAAACCGGACTCACGCTGGTGCCGACCAATATCCGGTTCCGCGACGGCAGCTTCTCGAACTTCAACAACACCGACCTCGCCGGCAACGCGGGCTTCAACGAAATATTCCCGCTGTTCAGCTGGTACGTGATCGAGACGGACTTCAACCGGTACAAGAACACCGGCACCCACGTGGTCTATGACGCGGGCGGCCCGGCCGACGGCAGTCCGGCGTGCACCGGCGGGCAAGCCGGCAACGCGCCGTGCGGCAACTCCGCGATTGCCTCGATGATGGCAAATACCACCGAGCAGGTCTCCGTACCCATCGCCCTGCGGGTTCCGGGCGCGGTGTATTGCGCGGGCGCGGATTGCCCCGGCAAGTCGATCAATCCGACGGTCACCGGAGGCGGATCAACCAACGCCAGCGATGCGCCCAGTGCCTGCACGACGTCCCCCTCGACCGGCGCGACCACCTGCACGCAGACGCTGTCGAGCGGTCGCATCGACCCGCCGTGGGTCACGAGCGAGGGATGGCAGGGCTTCTCCGGGCAGAACTCGTTCATCGAGTTCGGCAAGGCGCCCTTTGCGGCCGGTGAGAACGGCGGCATCCGCGGTGAGGTGATCTACGCCTCGACGCGTCCCTTTGATGACCCGCAGCTGCTGCTGCACACGAGCTGGACACCCGATGTCCCGGGCGTGACCATCAACCTTTACAAGGTGGGGACCGCGCCCGATGGCAGCCAATCCCTCACCCTGGTAGACACGACCAAGACCAGCAGCTGGGACGATTGGGCCCAGGGTTTTTACGCCGGCACCAGCAAGCCCTATATGAGCTGCCCGGGCCAGCTGAGCGCTCCGACGACGACAGCCGCCGGCGACCTGTTCTACTTCACGCTGTTCAACCAGCCGATGTGGCTGGACGCGTACAACAACGCTGGCACCCCGGCGCACACCATTCCGAACAACTCGCAGTTCAAGTGCTATGACGGCATGCACAACTGGAACCAGATCCAGCCCGCACCGTACGACGGTGCCTACCAGTTCCCGAGCATCAGCGGCCGCGACCCCTCGACCGGCGCTCCGACCGGGACCGGATCGACTAACGGTAGGGCCGGCTCTCGTCCGGGCACCAACTGCACGATTTGCGTGAACGATCCGACCGACCCGACCGGCCGCACGCCGATGCTGCCCAACGGCCAGTACGTGGTCGAGATGATCGTGCCGCCGGGCTACGAGCTGGTGAAGGAAGAGGACAAGAACATCCTGATCGGCGACACGTACATCGCGCCCGCGACGACGCAGTTCGGCGCCCTGGCGAGCATCTACATCCTGCCCGACCAGGCCTCGATCGCTGCCGTCTGGAACGCCAACCAGGGTGGGCTGTCCGCCTATAACGCGAGCAATGCGCAGAATCCGACCCAGGCCTTGGAAGAAATTCGTTCCTGCCGAGCCACGAGGGTGACACCGGCAGCATCGAGACGTTCTGGCCGTGCGTAGGCGCCACGCGCATCGTTCCCGACTACATCAGTCTGTTCCCGCAGTCGGCCGAGGTCGCGCCGTTCGCCGGGGCGAAGCGCAATTTGTGCGACCGCAAGCTGGTGAACCTGGATGATCAGACCTCGGCGCTGGCGAAGTTCTGGGTCTTTACCTCGGCGCACGTAGCAGCCCACTTCACCGGCGTCATTACCGACGACTTCACTTCCGAGTTCGATCCGTTCTCGCCGCAGTTCGGCGAGAAGTTCTCCCCGGCCAACCTGCCGGTGGCGATCAAGGACTGGACCGGAACGGAGATCTCGCGCGTGTATACGGATCAGTGGGGCACCTACACCGGCCTGACCTACTCGACCTGGGAGGTCAACCCGCCGAATCCCACCGGCTACGCCCCGCAGATGATGGTCACCTGCATGAACGACCCGGGCACGGGCGCGGTGCCCGATCCGCTGTACAACCCGGCCTACAGCCAGTTCTGCTACGAGATCCCGTTCATGCCGGGCCAGACCCAGTACATGGACACCCCGGTCGTGCCGACATCCGCCTTCGCCGGCGCGGGATACAACAATCCCGATTGTGATTATCCGGACGCCACGCCCGCCATCAAGCAAGTGGATGGTGATGGCATTGGACCCTGGGTGAGCGCGGCAGGTCATACTCTCACGATCACGGCGTTGGGCGGCCAGGGAGTCAACAACTATGGCTACTCCGGACCCTCAGCCACAACAGCTCCGTTCAATCAGAAGACCGTCACCCGCCACTATGGCTTCGGCACGACCCAGGGAAGTATCTCCATCGGGGGCGTACCTGTAACGGCGAGCAACATCACAACATGGAACGACACGACGATCGTCGTCAACGTGCCGGGCGGGGTGCCCAATTGCGCTGTTCAGCAGCAGTCGCAGTACGGCGGCTCGGCCGCTCAGTGCGGCCAGCTGGTCATCATCCGCGGCGACAACGGCAAGCAATCCGTCGATACCGTGACCGTCACCATCGGCGGCAAGACGCCGAGCCGCGTCCTGAGCGACGGCAGTATCCAAAGTGCGATTGACGCCGCGGCTCCGGGCGACCTGATCATCGTCAACCCCGGCATCTACAGTGAACTGTTGTTGATCTGGAAACCAGTCCGCCTGCAGGGTGTGGGAGCCGTCTCCACCATCATCGACGCGAATGCTCACCCCGCGGGCAAGTTGGATCCCTGGCGGGCGCACGTCAATTGTCTGTTTGGACTTGCGCTCAACGGTCAACCCATCAACCCCAACCCGTACCCGATTCCGCCCACGGATCCCTCGAATCCCATCAAGGGGAACAATCCCTATGACCCGACCGGGGCGCAAAGTTGCCCGGCAGCCGGCTGGAACTACTTCTCCGGCGGCCCCAATAATCCGCAGGTGGACCGGCTACCCCTGGAAGGCACGCTCGGCTGGGACGTTACAGTCAATGGCAATCTGGCGGAGCTGCTGCAGGAGCCGAGCCTGATGGGCGCGTATGAGGGGGCGGGAATTACGGTCCTAGCAAAAGGCGTGCGCTACCCCGCTGGAGTGAACGTTTTCGGATCAGGCCCCGATACAGCCGCGGGGGACTTCATTGCGCACGAAGGCCAGATGCCCGTGCCTACCGTTGAGCTTACGAGCGCCGACTGCAGTACTTCGGCGACGAATCCGACCAATCCATTCCCCAGTAACTTTCAATGCAATCCCTCCAGCATCGATGGGCTGACCATCGAGAACAGCTCGCAGGGTGGCGGCGGCATCTTCGTGCACGGCTGGGGGCACAACCTGCAGATCGCCAATAACCGGATCACCAACAACACCGGAACGCTGACGGGCGGCATCAGCGTCGGCCAGGGCGAATCTCCCGACGCGCTGCTCAGCGGCAACGGCGGCGATCCGCTCGGGTACAACGGCGGGGTTTTGGCAGGATTTGACCAGCAGCCCTGGACTTGCGTTCCAGGGGCTGTGATCCGTACTTCGGCTACCCCCTATGGCTACGATCAGGTGGTGTCGCCACCGGGCTTCATTGCGAATCAGCAGTTACCGTACTGCTATGACTTGAATGTGAATGTGCACCACAATGCGGTCACCAAGAACTCGTCCATCGGCGACGAGCTGTTCTCATCCACGCCCGCCGGGGCCGGCGGCGTTACGTTCTGCACCGGCGCCGACTACTACAAGTTCAACTACAACTGGGTGTGCGGCAACCTGAGCACCGGTGACGGCGGTGGTCTCGCCCACCTGGGGTTCAGCTACAACGGCGACATCGAGCATAACCAGATCCTGTTCAATCAGAGCGCGAATCCGACCGTCCCGACCAACGGCGGCGGGATCATCGTCATGAGCACCGCCCCGGATGGGCCACCGCCGGGCGCTGTGGCCGGTGAATGCGGCAGCACCACCGACGTCGATTGCGCGCCCGGCCTGAGCGACGGCACCGGACCTGGCCTGCTGATCAATGCCAATCTGATCATGGGCAATGCTGCCGAGAGCGGCAGCGGCGGCGGCATCCGTCTGCAGTCCGTGAACGGCACGGAAGTGGTCAACTTCCCCTTGTTCGCGCCGCTATGGAACTCTGTCAGCCTCACCAACAACATCATTGCCAACAACGTGGCCGGCTGGGACGGCGCCGGGGTGTCGTTGCAGGACGCGCTCGTGGCAGACCTGGTCAACAATACGATCATTTCCAACGACACCACCGCCTCCTCTGGCATGCTGTTCAATACGCTGGGCGCTCCCCTCGCCAGCGCGCCGGGAGCGACGAACCAAACGACATCGACCACGACATCGGCGCCCCAAGCCGCCGGCCTGGTGACGATGGGGAACAGCCCGCAACTGACCTCGGCGTTGCCAGCCACGGTCATCTGTCCGCTGGGCCATGCGGTCGGCCTCAACATCATCAATGGGGCCTGCCGGAATTTCTCGTACCCGCTGCTGTACAACGACGTGTTCTGGCAAAACCGTTCCCATTACATCGGCGTCGGTTCACTCGGTTCGGGACCTTTGAATCAGCAACATGTGGTCGCGCTGTATAACGCGTTCACGTCGACTCAGGCGCCGACCCAGCCGACATCGGGCGCCACGACCCCCAACGGCAGCGGTGTGATCATCACCGGAGGCACCGGCGCATGCGTTGCCGCGAGCTATTGGGACATCGGCGTGCGCGGCGACACGGGACCGACCAGCCATGGCTCGGGAATCACGCTCGCCCCGACCTACTCGGTGCTGACCAGCATCGCCGGCTACGGCGGCCTGAATGACACGACATCGAACCCGACGGTTCTGTCCCAGTACTGCAATGGCTCGCGAACGCCACCAGAATTTAAGTCGCTGGGCTACCAGGTGCCTCCGGGCATCGCGGACGCAACCGTGCCCAATCCGATCTTCAATCTGACGCCGGCCGCAACGGTGGACGAGGGCAACAACTGGATCAACATCAGCTGGGGACCCTTGGCACTGGCGAACCCGTCGACCAATGTGTCGCTCGGCAACTACGGCCTGGCGGCGGGTTCGCCGGCCATCGGTTACATCCCGTCCACTGCTCTCATCGCTTACGCGCTGGCGCCGAGTACTGACTTCTTCGGCACTCTGAGGAAGACGAACAACGCCGTGGACGCCGGCGCGGTCGAGTTTGTGGGCACCGGTACTGCAATTGCCAGCGTGACGGGCGGGCCGCAGGCGTTCGGGAATGTCGTAGTCGGTACCACCAGCGCCGCGCAAACTCTCACGCTGCACAATACCGGGACCGCGAACCTGACCGGTATTACGCTGGCCTTCTCATCGTCGCGCTTTACGCGGCCGGCGGGCGCTGCGGGTGGAACTTGCGGGGCGACCCTGACGCTGGTAGCCGGGACCTGCACGATCAACGTGGTGTTCTCGCCGACGGTAGTTGGCCCGCTGAACGCTACGCTGACGATCACAGCGAACGTTAGTGTGAGCGGCTCACCAGTCTTGTTGAGCGGAACTGGTATAGCCGCGGTCCGCGAGGCGGCCGTGGCTCCTAACCCACTGGCGTTCGGCAATTGGGCGACCGGGACTACTAGCTCCGCGCAGACCGTGACAGTGACCAATACCGGCAACACGGCTCTCGCCGGCGGCGCGTTCAGCTTTGGTGGTGGCACCGCCCAGCCCTTCTCGCGCCCTGGAGGATCGGCCGGCGGAACCTGCGGCGCGGCGCTGGCGGCGGGGGCCAGTTGCACCATCAATGTGGTGTTTGCGCCGACGACGGCAACCGCCTTCAGCAGATCTCTAACGGTTGCCTACACCGGTGCTACGGTCACGCCCACACCGGTGACACTCACCGGTACGGGCGTGGCGACGCGGGCAACCATGTCAATCACGTCGAACCCGCTGACGATAACCCTACCGACCGGTGTCGTGACGGGAACCGGAACGCTGACCTTGAGTAACACTGCCGCGACCGATGGGGCGCAAGTCGCGGTTACCAATGTCACGGTTTCCGGGGGCTCACCGGCGACGTACTTCTTCAATGTGGGAGCGCTCGCGGGGCCCAATACCTGCACTGGAGCAACGCTGGCGCCGGGTGCCACGTGCACCGTCACGGTCAAATTCACCAACACCGGTGCTCCAAGAGGGGTCAATCGTCTCGGAACGATCAACTTCTTCGACAGCGGATTGGCAAGCCCGCAATCAGGACAGCTAGTAGGCTTTGCAAGCCCTTAAATGAGGGGACAGGGTCCGGGCTCCCCTATGGCTGTAAGGGTCCGCGGGCAGGAAGCCCCTTGGGCATCTGGCTGTTCTCGGATCGCCGGCCAGGGTCCGAGGGACATCAGCCGCTCTCGGTCGACTAAGGCGGGAATGGTGCCGGGAAGAGGACTCGAACCTCCGACCCGCGCATTACGAATGCGCTGCTCTACCAGCTGAGCTATCCCGGCGCACGTCACGCGGAAAGCCGCGCATTCTACATTTTTTTGCG
>Ga0137419_10001373_pt1 | contig 10367 bp, 10 predicted proteins | sample CZODoug3_1_2_16f_FD_108279 | JGI IMG/M metagenome (GOLD analysis project Ga0137419, IMG submission 108279) | Vadose zone soil fungal communities from Angelo Coast Range Reserve, California, USA - CZODoug3_1_2_16fungal (Illumina Assembly) | ecosystem: Environmental > Terrestrial > Soil > Vadose... | reverse complement strand
TGAATCAGCGAATGCCTGTATTCCCAGTTGGAAACTGCGATTGGTCCTCTGGTCGCTGCGTCTGGCCCCACGCGTAACACGGCAGCTCTACCGGGTACAAGAATCCAGATCGGGAAGCATCGTACGAAACCTAACATATTAATGTCTCTTGACGATTCAGCAGTAACGGCCAATGACAAGTACTTTGGCACTCACCATCTCAAGACGAATCTCGGCGGACGTACAGCGCGAGGCGGTGCAGTGGCCATCACTGCGCAGGCCCTGAAATTCATTATCACAATCGGTGCTACTTCCATATTAGCTCGGCTATTGACGCCTCAAGACTACGGTCTGATTGGCATGGTCGCATTTGTCACCGCGTTTGTTTCTCTATACAAAGATCTTGGCCTCGCCGCGGCGACGATCCAGAGACCGGAGATTAGTTTTGACCAGATTAGTACCCTCTTTTGGATAAATGTCTCGCTGAGTGTTGCTGTTTGTATCTTCACGGCAGCAATTGCCCCCTTAGTATCCTGGTTTTATGGCGAGCCACGTTTGACTGCTATCACAGTTATTACTGCAGTTGGGTTCATAATCAGTGGAATGGCGGTGCAGCACGAGGCACTATTAAGAAGGCAAATGCGGTATTTTGCTCTCGCGGCCATCGGCTTAATTTCTTTGATCGCCGGATATGTTGTGGCTATCCTGATGGCTTGGAAGGGATTCCATTATTGGGCGCTGGTCGGCAGCCAGCTCGCGGTGGTTTTTACAGGCACGGTGATCACCTGGACTGTGTGTCGTTGGCGTCCGGGTATGCCAAGAAAAGATACTGGCGTGCGATCGATGCTCAGGTTCGGCGGCAATTTTACGGGCTTTTCCACGATAAACTTTTTCTCAAGAAATCTGGACAATTTGTTGATTGGACGAGTCTGGGGTGCTCAGCAATTGGGAATCTATAACAGAGCCTATCAACTGATGATGTTGCCTATTGATCAGATTAACGAGCCTATTTCATCGGTTGCTATTCCCTCCCTAAGCAGGCTGACTGGTTCTGACATTGATTACCGGCGTGCCTATTTGCGAATGCTGGAAAAGGTAGCGTTGCTGACAATGCCGGGCGTCGCGTTGATGATCGTAACTTCTGATTGGATTGTCGCAATTGTCTTGGGTCCTCAGTGGCGCGCGGTAGGAATATTGCTCGTCATCCTGGGGGTTGCTGGTCTGATTCAGCCAATATCCAACACAACGGGGTGGCTTTTCCTTACTCAGGGACGCACGAAAGAGATGTTCAGATTCTCGATGGTAGCTGGTCCAATTACCATTGCATCAATCATCGCAGGATTGCCCTGGGGTGCGGTTGGAGTTGCCGCCTCATACGTGACTGGACAACTCGTTATGATTAATATTCTATACTGGTACGTCGGACGCCGTGGACCGATCCGCACAATAGACTTTTATCGCACGATCGCTCCCTTCGCTGCAGCATCTCTTTCTGCGCTAGCTGCTTGTCTTGCGTTTCGTCACTGGCAACATCCCGTGAGTGCTCTCGGCGGAATTATGCTTTGTACGGTAATCACTCTTCTGACCACCATTTTGGTACTTGCGGCAATGCCGGCTGGTAGAAATGCACTCAGGGACGCAGCACGTTCCGTTCAACTTCTCCTGGCCAGCCAAAAAGGAGAGTCTTTTCTAAGTCATTGAATGAACGACAGCTCACCAAAAAGCCAGGACTAGTCTGGTATACGCGATTGATGATGGCCACTTGGGACTTATGTTACATCAGTGGCTAAAATTACCTTTTGTTGTCTTTGCGGCCGGCAACGAGTTTTTGGATGTGATCGAAAAGAAGTGACCTTGATTTCGCATGATGAAACTGGTTCAAAAACTTCCCTGGACCTTCTCGTTTGTGCTTGAATGGTGGCCCTATCTCAGCTTGCGATCAATAATTCGACTTCGCGATTACGAAATTCGCAACGAGAGAGGAGACGCAATTCCAGATCGAGTGCTGACACTGGATATGCGCAGTCCCATAAAAGGTGAAGTGTCTTTTCGAGAGGTTGGATCTGATATTCTCACTTTTAATGAAATACTCCATGAACAAGCCTATCGAGTCGTGCTGCCTCATGTTAAAGAGTGCTGCTCCGCGATTGATTTGGGAGCAGGTACAGGATTAACGACTCTTTATCTCGCCGCGCATTATCCGCTCTGCAAGTTTTTGTCTGTTGAACCTCACCCAGGCAGTTATCAGTTGATGACGCTCAACCTTAACCATCTAGTCGACGAAGGACGTTGCCGCACACTATTGGCGGCGGTTTGGGAAAAGGAAACAATGCTGGTAGGCGCCGTTCCTGACTATCCTGAGCACTACAGTATCTTTGAAGTGCGAGAACCAACCGGCGCCAGCGAAGACCAGGCAGAGACGATTGGTTTGTCCATGCCGGGAATAATTGCCGAGTCCGGATTTGAGACTATTGATATCTTAAAGGTGGATATCGAAGGTTCTGAAATCCAACTATTTAGAGGCGACCTCAGTTGGTTAGCCAGCGTGAAATGTATTGTTATTGCATTTCACGGTGATAGCAGGAAAGTTTCGGGATTCGATGATGTTATGAAACAGCATGGATTTCGCGTAATCGATAGCGGTACTGATACGTACGTGGCAGTTAGAGAACCGTAGATCATATCGTTTAGTCGAGCGGATTTGTCCGGCGTCCCGAGCGAGGGCACAAGTGCCCTGTTTGAGCGGACACGTGAGTGCGAGGCGCTTACCTCTTTGAGGAACAGATGACAGAAGTCGAGCCAAAAGTGAAAATTGCGGGTGCCGTGACGCGCAGGGTTAAGTTCATACGACCTAACTCGTTCTCGGTATTTGGCGTTGTTAATCAACTGCGCGAGTTGACGAGGTATTTCGATCTTATTCACACTTTGAGCCAGCACCGGATCAGGGTCCGTTATAAACAGTCGGCGCTTGGTCTGACATGGGCGATCATGCAGCCGCTATCGCTGATGCTGATCTACACAGTCATTTTTTCTTTTGTGGCCAAGATCCAGACCAATGGCGCGCCTTACGCTATCTTCGTGTTTGTCGGTTTGTTACCCTGGACATATTTTTCCACCGCGCTGACCTCTGCGACGAATTCGCTGGTAAGTCACATCAATCTTATTACCAAGGTTTATTTTCCGCGCGAAATCCTGCCGTTGACTTATGTGATTGCAGCTTTCTTCGATTTCCTGATCGCTACTTCGATGTTGGCAATCATGATGATCTATTATCGAGTGCCGCTGACGTCGAACGTGCTTTACGCGGTACCGATCATTCTGGTGATGACGATATTCGTGATGGCGATGGCGCTGATTCTTTCAGCGGTTCAGGTTCGTTTTCGCGATGTGGGCGTTGGCCTGCCGCTACTTTTGCAGATCTGGATGTTTGCTACACCGGTAGTTTATCCATTGAGCACTGCCGCTAAGCTGCCGCCAACCCTACACGTTCTTTACCTGTTGAATCCAATGGTCGGCGTCATCGAAAACTTTCGTCGCACCGTATTGCTGGGGTCAAGTCCTGAATTTGTATCCCTCGGCATTTCTTTGCTGATATCGCTGATTCTGCTGCCGGCGGCGTATCTTTACTTCAAACGTGCCGAAGCAACTGTAGCCGACATAATTTAAGCAGACGAGTCTCTCAATGATTGATCTCAGGTTTGATTCAGTCTCCAAAAAATATCTGATTCGCCAGGAAGAGGAAGACGATCCGAAAGCACGCTCGCTGGCCGGAAGGCTGCGGCGTTTGTGGCAGCGGCCGCGAGAGTTTTGGGCAGTGCGCAATGTAAGTTTCGAGGTGCACAGAGGCGAAGCGCTCGGCATCATAGGCCACAACGGCGCCGGCAAGAGCACAGTGCTCAAACTACTTGCCAACATCGTTACACCCTCGCAGGGTGAAATAATGATCAATGGACAACTGGCGGCTTTGATCGAAGTCGGTTCGGGATTTCATCAGGAACTGACTGGGCGTGAGAACGTTTACTTGAGCGGTTCAATTCTGGGCATGCGTCGCAACGAGATCACCCGGAAACTGGACAGCATTATCGAATTTTCAGGTATCCGCGAGTTCATCGATACTCCTGTCAAACGTTACTCTTCGGGAATGTTCGTGCGACTCGGTTTTTCGATAGCTGCTCACCTCGATCCTGACATTCTTTTGCTGGATGAAGTGTTAGCGGTGGGAGACGCAGCTTTCCAATCCAAGTGCCTGGAACGAGTAAATGATTTAAGGCGAGGGGGCAAGACGATTCTTTTCATATCGCACGATTTGGGTGCCGTCGAGCGCTTATGCGATCGCGTATTGCTTATGCAGCGCGGTGAAGTTATTGCGAGTGGCTCGCCGGCCGAGGTAATTGATCAATACAAACATTCAGCCGCAACCTCGTTCACTTCGTCATTCCAGGGTATGGGCGCCGTGCGCGAATGGCCGGATGCGCAGACGGCTCCCGGCGATGGCATTGTCCGTTTGCGGAAGGTACGGGCGCGGACCGAGGAAGGCGAAACCGCCGCCGTTTTTGACATCCGACGCCCGATCGGCGTCGAGATGACTTACGAAGTGCTCGAGCCTGGTCATGTCCTCATTCCCAACTATTATTTTTTCAATCAAGAACAGCAACTACTTTTTTATGCGCAAGACCTGGAGCCAGACTCGCGCGGACAATCGCGACCCGCCGGCCAGTACGTTAGCACTGCCTGGATTCCAGGAAACTTCTTGATCAATGGATCCATTTTGGTTGCCGCCAACATCACGTCTGATATCTCCGTCGTGGCCCATCATTTTCATGTCCGCGAGGCGGTCGCCTTTAACGTCGTTGACAGCTTTGATGGAGACTCAACCCGCGGAGACTACACCGGACCCATTGGCGGCCTGATCCGACCACGTCTGAACTGGACAACTCAGTTTCGGGAAACTCACACAGCCAATGAATGTGTTTTGGAAGGGGAATCCGCGTGACTGCGTGCAGAATCTGCAGCAATCATGTGGGGAACCGAACGTATGTTGCCCCCGAGTTGCACCTCGGTTTGGGCGAAGAGTTCGAATATTTTGAATACGTTTGGTGTGGATGTTTGCAGATTCATGAGATCCCGCAGGACTACTCCAGATTAAAGAGGATCAGGAAAATACCGTGAGTGGTTGGCCCGCACTTGTTGAAAGGGCCTAAGGCATGGGCAAAGAATCAAATCCTTTGAGTGCCGCAAGCGATGCCCGATGGCCAATAGCATTAGGGTGTCCATCTTGAGACATTGGGTAAGGCTGGACTCCACTCTCCACTTGCGCCTTTAAAGCAGGCAAGACATCTATTGAATGGATTCCGTGGGCGTTCAGAAGCTTGCCGTTTTTTGCCTAACCAACACTTCATTTTCTACGAGAGCCTGTCCGGTTTTCGACATCGCGCCCGGTTGCCGGAAAACGACATCCTGGAAAACGAGCTCCTTTGTGGGGATGAGCATAACGATGAAGTGGATATGCGCCGCTTCGCTTCGCTCCTTCATTTTGTTTAGCGCCGCCATGGCGATTCGGTGGCCTTCCACCAATCGGTGGTCGCTCAGATTCAAAGCGAAGAGCCGATATTCCGGAGTGAGAATCGTCTTGAGATTGCCTTGATCAATTATTTGATAGAATTCTTTGTCCTTTTCAGACTCAGCAATACGCTTTCTTGTTTCCCAATCCTGGCTCGTGTTGGTTCTCCTCAGGTGGTCCATGAGTGCCTTTAGCAACTGGTAGATTCTAATGTGCTTTCCCAGGAACTCTTTCACTCGTGACTTGATCTGCTTCGGCGACTTTTCGGGAACGGCCGGTCCATCAGATTTTCCAAATAGACTATCTACTTCGTTCTTTAGTGTATTTCTCTCTTCAGCCTCTCGGATCAGTTTGATTTCACTCTGATCTGTAGTCTTTAGATCCGCCAATTGCTGATCGTAATAGACACTGGCGAATGAATCATACAAGTCATTGCCGTCGTAGAATGCTTCGATTATGACTTTGGGATGAAGAGCAATGGCCTCATTAAAGAGCAACAGGCTTTGCGTAGGTCCCCAACCACCACAAGACATGCTGTAGACGGGCTGCTTGCTGAGTGCTTCCATTTGTTTGGGCCACGCTTCCTCTCGTTTGACACCCGTCCCGTAGGTTTGCGAATCGCCCAGCGCCACCATCACAACCTGGCTTGGAACACTCTGATTGCGAAAGCCGTCTTTGTCGTGATCTGGAAAATCCGGGTTGCCTCTCGCTCCCAGTATCTGGTCCTTAATCATCATGGGCGGCGCTTTGCCGAGCATTAAAGCGTAATGTTTAGGTGCCGCCAGTGCGACGATCTGTAGAATGATCTCTACGGCAATGGTGCCGACGATAAGTGAGAACACCGGGAAAAGAAGTTTTCTTCTTAGTGATTGCATTGACAGGTTGATCTTCGACTTGGCCCTCGGTTCCGGTTTGAGGAATTAGATGCAGTTGTCTTAGGTCCAGCAATCAGCTTGAGAAATCTCAACTGTATTTTTCTCTGATGTAGCCGAGACGCTTTCTGATAATTTCGCCAACAGCCCGGGGCGAAAAACCTGCCCGTATCGTCTCCTGCCCGGCTCGGCCAACTCTTTGAGCAAGCGCCGGGTCTGCGCGAACTTTTCTCATCCAGTAGGCTGCCTGATCAATGTCCGGTTCGGCCCAATGCTGGCCGGCTTCATACGGACCGTAGTCCCTGTCGAGTTCGACTAACTTATAGTCAATGCCAAAAGAGTTCTCATTAGTCATGTAGTCGATATTACCCGACCATCTTGTTGCGATTACTGGTTTAGCTAGACTCATCATTTCAGCGGGTATTAACCCAAAGCCCTCTGAGCGATGCAGGGAAACAAAGCAATCGCTCAACGAGAGTAGTGAGCTTAATTGTTCGGGAGCTAATACCTGATCGATAAGTCGAATGTTTTGATGGCCCTGAATATGTTCTTGGATCAGATCCCAATTTGGTGGGCGATGCGCCGGGCCACTAATTTTAAGCGCCAGTCCGACGTTCGGATCGTCGGGCGCGAATGCCTTCTTGAAAGCGGCAATCGCACCGAGAGGGTTTTTTCTTTCAAATACGCTTCCCGTGTCACACATCACTAAGAACAGGAACCGCTCTTCCGGTAAATTAAAATATCCCCTTGGGAGACTCGGGCCACCTCTGACTTCCACGACGGGCGGAACATGAATCACTGGAACAGGACATTTGAGCGCTACTGCATCGCGGAGAAAGCGGGACGCCGCCCATACTTCGTTTACAAGGGAAAAGGCCTCGAGCCATTCGTCTGGGACATTGGGGAGTTCCCAGAACCAGTAGCCGATAACGTACCGATTGAGGAAGATCTTATTAGGCAAGCGAGACCTGGCGTTAAAGATATTGTCGGGATTAACAACGATGATGGTTACGTCGTAGTCCGAGTCGGGAACTTCCTTGTGCGCCCACCTCAGATCGCTATGCCGTCCTCTATTTCCTGACTCGAAGTTCAGAATATTGAAGGGAATCTCAGCGTTCTCAAGGGCCGTTGCAATCCCGCGGGCCGCCTGGCCCAGCCCCATTTCAGCTCTGATGTACGCCGCCAGATTTACGCCTTGTTTTTGGTGTTTTGAGAATCCTCTGAAGCGAAGGTTTCGTTCTTTAAAAAGAAATAGTTTCCGCCTCGCTGCCAGAATGAGATCCTCGGGCCGGCGTTTAATGATGGAAGTGAAATTTATCAAGAGGGTTCCGATTGTGTCAGACCAAATCGCAGGTTAGTCGGCTGGCAATTCAGCGCGACGGGTATTCTCTTGGCGATGTCAACCACGCCACGAAATCCTATCGTTTCCAACCCACAATCAGATCCTGATAACTCCGAAAAGCCTTCCTGCCGCACCACGAACCGTAGGAGATTGGATTTCGGACTTCAAGTCCCGCTTTTTCGTAGAGGTCTTTGACAAAACTCTTGTCGTAGCCGATGGCCAGCTCAGGCTTCTCCTGAGACCGGGCCCGCGCGGGCCCAAACTGAAAGCGTAGATTCAGAGTGCTTTCACCGGCTTCGATCAACGCCTCGGACTCGTCGTCAATCAAAAACCAGGAGATTAGGCAGCGCTGCCTGGTCTTCAGTACTCGCGCCACCTCGAAAATGTAGTTCTCGACCTCATCGGGCATCATATGCGTGAAGACAGAGTTGAGTACCGCAAAATCAAAGTGCTCATCGGGAAATGGAAACTTGTAGGCCGAAGCCATGCATGTACCGGCTGGGTTGTAGTGCTGATTATAGACGTCAATAATTTGAAAGTTGAAGTTAGGATATCGTGAAGAGTATTTTGCTGTGCACCAGTTCACCCCTGTCCTGACAATATCCATTCCTTCGTAACTACCAACATCAGTAAGGTACGCGAGGAGTGGCAAAGTCTTTCTGCCGATACCGGAACCGACATCCAGCATTTTTTCATTTGGCTTAAGTTCGCAGTCGTCAATGTAAATGCGAAGGAACTCTTCTCCGTTCTCTTTGAACTCACGGTAGCTTTCGGGGCCATCGAACATCATGTCGGTCGGGGGTACGAAACCGGCTCGCCATCCAAACAGTCTAAGGGCGTGGTACTGATGGGCGGTTTGGCGCAACACCTTACCCAGCGGTGACCTGATCTGCTTTGGGATTAGGTTTTTGAACGCAGTCGTCATGATTGCTTCGGCGATAACTGGTATTCTAGACCCCTTAAGGAATCGCTGCTATGAAAAAATCCTGGACCCTGTCGTTTGTTCGTCAATGGTGGCCCGCCATGACTCTGCGTTCCGTATTCGCATTCCGTGACTACAAACTGCGGGCAGAGAAGGGCGAGCTGATCAAGGGTCAGCGAATCAAGCTGCGCATGCGTTCGCCGATTCGCGGGGAGATAACTCTGCGCGAGACGGGAACAGATCTTCTCACCTTTGACGAAGTAGTGGTTGAAGAGGTGTACAAATCAGTGCTTCCGTATTTACACGAGTGTCAGCACGTCGTGGATCTGGGAGCTAACATCGGCCTCACGTCGCTTTATTTCGCCACCCACTATCCGGCCTGCAAGATCGTCGCTGTCGAGCCGAATTCCGGCACGTACGATCTGCTCTGCGCTAACTTATCTGGACTAGTGAAGGCTGGGCGCTGCAAGACTCTCAAGGCAGCGATTTGGGGAAGTGAAACTGTTTTGATTGCGGACCAACCGGAAAACCCGGAACACTACAGTGCGTTTGCTACGCGCGAGGCATCAGGACCCGTGTCTTCAGGTGATGAGATCTCCGGTATGCCGCTCAAACAAATCATGGCCGAGGCCGGATTTGAGCGGATTGATCTGCTGAAAGTCGACGTCGAGGGAGCCGAGGTTGAGTTGTTCAAAGGCGATCTGGAATGGCTCAGAAGTCTAAAGTGCATTGCGATTGAATTCCACGAAGGCAGCAGGGAAGTCATCGGCTTCGATCAAATCATGGCGCACTATGGATTTCGCATCGTCGACAGTAACCCTCATACAGTTGTGGCAGTCTCAAACGGATGAACTCTCGTTTCGGCAATCGGGCAGTAGCCCGACCGTCAGGGAGGGCGTCGCACTAATTGCAGGAGGTGTGTGGCACCACGTCCTCCTTTACAGTCGGGCTACTGCCCCGGTCGACGGCGAATGGAACCATACCAGAAAACAAAACTAGAGAATCGCGCGAAGGGAACTCTGGCAAGCGAAAACAGGAACATGCCGAGCGTATAGGGCCTGGGAGCGTACCAACTCAGCATCAAGAGGTAATAGTTGCGACCGCTCTGGTTGAGCGCGTACATCTGTTCGGCGATTGACTCCAATTGGTCGGTGATGATTCTGCGCTGGTCGCGATTCATGTTCCTGGCGGAAAGACACTTCTCATATATACGAAAATTCGATCTTAGCGGCTCAGCTTTGACACTGTGGAGCACGGTGCGGGTTATCGAATTAGGAACGATTCGATACCGGGCAGATACATAAGGGGAAAATGCAAAGTGATAATGCGCAGCGATGCGCAGCCACATGTCAAAATCCTCGTAGCATAGTTCCTCGTCGTATAAGCCAACTGTGTCGTAACACTGCCGGCGTATCAGCGAGGTCATCGCCGGGTAAAATTCTTCTCCAGAAGAATGGGAAAGATGTCGCCTTCAGGCATGCGCTCAAATTCTCTGTGCGCCTCGATAAACTTCTGTGGTAGTGCTTTGCCCGCTTCGTCCATTAGCCAGCAGTCGCTGTAAACTACGCCCACCTTAGTCGGTAATCCTTCGATGAGTGTTACCTGGTCTGCGAGCTTTCCCGGTAGATAAACATCGTCTGCCGAAATAACGGTGATGTACTCGCCTCTGGCGCGTCGGAGCGCTTCATTGAG
>Ga0137419_10001370_pt1 | contig 10369 bp, 8 predicted proteins | sample CZODoug3_1_2_16f_FD_108279 | JGI IMG/M metagenome (GOLD analysis project Ga0137419, IMG submission 108279) | Vadose zone soil fungal communities from Angelo Coast Range Reserve, California, USA - CZODoug3_1_2_16fungal (Illumina Assembly) | ecosystem: Environmental > Terrestrial > Soil > Vadose... | reverse complement strand
TCGATGACGTCCTCGTGCAACGTCCCTTTCACGGCATCCCCGATCAACCCGAAGGTGCTTCGCTGAGTCTGCTCACCAGTGAAACGGTGGAAGAGATCAAGCTGCTGCCCGTCGCCTATCCCGTCAAATATGCCGACGCCGTTGGCGCGGCCCTCGATGTCCACACTCGCGACGGAAGCTTTGCCGGCCCGCTGTTCCGCGTCTCCGTCGGCATGGCGGAGACTGAACTGCTCGGCGAAGGAGGCCTGGGACAGGCGAAACGCGGCTCCTGGCTGGCCTCTGCGCGCAAGAGTTATCTCGGTTACCTGTTGCAAAACCGCCTGCATCAGAATTACGCCAATGTCGGTTTCTACGACGCGGCCCTCAAGCTCACCTACGATGTCGCGCCCAATCACAACCTGAATCTCTATGTCCTCAGCGGGCATTCCGACGCGACCCAGATTCCCATCGGACGTCCGTTAACCGTCGGAGAATTCAAAACGGGCGCCAACGATTTCACCGTTGCGCGCACCGGATGGCGCTGGGGCATCACCCCCCACCTCCTGCTTGACACGCACGCCGCCTACGTCCGCCAGCCCTATACCACCCGCGATCCGTTTGGCGACGTTCTGGCCACCGACAACTACGGCGAATGGTTGGGTGGAGGAAGAATTGCGTGGAGTTGGAGCAAGCACAGCGTCCTCGAAGCTGGCTGGACGCTTCGCCGCCTCGACGATATCGGCTACGCCGCCTCCTACGACATCGGCACCGGTCAGCAGCAACGCTACAACATCTCCGACGGCACCGCCCTTCGCAACACCGGCTACGCGCAGCAGTCCGCCGCTTTCCTGGGCGGCAAACTTCACTTGACCGGTGGCCTGCGTTGGGACGCCATACAGAACCTCGGCGTCCATCCCTTTTCCGGGCAGGCATCGCTCTCCCTGCGCGCCGCCGCCCGCACCGAGTTGCAGTTTGGCGCCGGCCGCTTCGCGCAACTCCCCACACTCGAGGAGTTTCCCGGCAGCTGTTTTCTACTGGGCCCCATGCCCGACCGCTCCGACCATTTCACCGCCGCCGTGGAGCAGCGGGTGGGCGAGTCCACCCGCCTCCAGTTGCAACTCTTCGACCGCCAGAATGAGCGTTTCCTGGCGTTGCGCGAGGGCACCTCGTGCGCTTCGTTGCATATCGTCGGCGGGCCACTTCTGTTCCAGCGTAACTACTCGCGCGGCGCTCAACTCGTTCTCCAGCGAAGAAGCTCCACCCGCCTCTCCGGCTGGCTGGGCTACACCCTGGTGTTTGCCCGACAGCGCTACGATTCGATCACTGTCCCCCAGATCCCGAAGCCCCTCTACTTTGACACGCCCTACTACCCCACCCTCGAAGACCAGCGCCACTCGCTGCATCTGTTCGCCAACTACCGCCTCAAGCCGACCCTCAATTTGAGCGGCAAATGGGTCTACGGCTCTGGCTTCCCAGTCCCTAGCGGCTTGTTCATTCTTGAAAACGGCCAGTATGTGAGTCTCGGGCTGAATGAAACGCGCCTCGGGGCCTACCAGCGCCTGGACCTGCGTGCGGACAAGGATTGGGCCTTCCGGCGCTGGAAGTTGACCCTGTACGGCGAAGTGCTGAACCTCACCAATCACGACAACCTTCGCTACGTCCAGACCGGCGCCACCGACCTCAATACCCGCAAGACCACTATCATCACCGAGCAAGGTCTCCCCGTAACCCCGACCGGTGGGGTGGTTTTCCAGTTCTGATCGCGCTCCCGCCGCCCGCGGAAATATCCCGTCAAATCTTCCGGGCTCGCCGCGCTCGCGAGGAAATAAATGCAAACTTGTCTTCGGATTGAACGCCTCCACCGAGGCGACTCGCCGACTTCACGTGCACACGCACAATCCACCTGCTTGAATCCATCATGAAGTCGTGCCGGTCGCTCGCGGCCTGCGCATTCCCGACCTCCACCTCCGTGACAAATAAAAAATGCGGACCTTGAGGGCACGCGCCTTCCTTTATGAGTCTATAGCTTTAGGTGATCATACTCAGCATGCGATAAGGGACAAACCCCGCTGACTAATCTTCACCGTTGAATCAATGACCTGCAGGAAAAAGCTAAAGCCGGGGATTGACCTAGATTCTGCGCACCGAGCCAATAGGGGCTTCTTGGGACCTACCCTCCGAACGCGCGGGGGACGCTTGCAACGTTTTCTCCCCTCCCTGCACGATCTCTATAGATAGACATCCGGAAAGAAGGCTTAGGACACCAAAAGGGGTCCTCAATGGCTGTCAACCCAAAACGAACTTGTGCCAACCGGCCACTGCGTTCCGTGCGGTTGACGCTTCCGATTTCAGTCGCCTTCGATCTCGAAAAGTTCCAGAAAGCTTTGGCCAACGCAGCCCGGCTGATCGCTTCACGGCCCCGCCTCGCGGATTTGACATTTCTGGACGCATGCGAGTTCGTGGTCGACCCGGCGTCCCTGCAAGTCAGGGAAACCGCCGCGGAACAGTGAGAGGAGTATGAACCTTCCCGAACTCGGAGTCGGTCTGACCTGGTTTACGGGGCTGGAACCGGTAGCCGAGGCCAACGCCGCCCTGATTGATCTGTTGGAAATCGAGCCCCAGGCCCTTTGGCGCCGCGATCCGTCCGGGAACGCTCTGGTCATCGACCAGTCCGCGCTCGCCGCCGTGCGGCAACGCTCCGCCCCTAAGTTGCTTCACAGCGTTGGTCTGCCGGTCGGGGGCACGCATCCGCCTCAGCCTTCTGACCTCGACGTGCTGCGCCGCGTGGCGGTCGAGCTGGAAGCACCCTGGCTCAGCGAGCATTTGAGCTTCAATCGTGTAGGGGAAGACTCACACGCATGGCACACTGGTTTCCTGCTCCCGCCCCGCCAGACTCTGGCAGGAGTCGATGCAGCCGTTTCATCCGTTCGCGCCTTGTCCTGCCGCATGCCCGTGCCGGTTGCCATCGAAGGCGGCGTGAGCTACCTCCAGCCCCGCGCCGACGAATTGCCTGACGGTGAATTCGTGGCTCGTGTGGCCGAAGCCGCCGATTGCGGCATCCTGCTCGACTTGCAGAATGTCTGGACCAACCAGCACCACGGGCGCCAAACCGTGGGCGAGTATATCGATCAACTCCCGCTCGAGCGTGTTTGGGAGATCCACCTGGCGGCAGGCTCCAATCACCGCAGTTATTGCCTCGACGCCGATCCCGGACCCGCGCCTGCCGACCTGGTCGAACTGGCGTCCCGCATCGTGCCGCGACTGCCCAACCTTAAGGCGCTGGTCTTTGAGTTGTTTCCTTCGAATCTGCCTAGGCTAGGTGTAGCGCTGCTCCGTTCTCAGTTGGAAGCCCTGCATCGACTCTGGGATCGGCGCGCGAGCGGCACTGACTCGCGGCCCCAGCGGCGCGGCCAGATTCACGATCCGGATCCCGGTCCTTCTCCCCTGGAGTGGGAGAGCACCTTGGCTGCGCTCACCGCCCACAAGGAATGTTCCAACCCGCTCGCCCAAGAACTGCGCGCCGATCCCGGGCTTTCCATCATCCGCGGAATGGTCGACCGCTTTCGCGGCTCGATGGTCGTCCGTACTCTGCGCCTTTCGTCTCGCCTGATCATTCTGGAGCGCGGAACCGGGTATCTCGAACAGTTGCTCGCCGCGTTCTGGAAAGTTCATCCTGCAAAGCCTTGCGCCCTCGACGAGGCTGAAGCCTTCGCCACATTTCTGCAGGAACGCAAACCCTACGTGCCCTTTCTCTCCGAGGTTCTGGAATACGATCGGGCGGTCATCGCCGTAGCCCTACACGGAGAGGAGCGTCTGGTCCCGTTCCGCGCCGACCCTCTGCCCCTGCTGGGCGCTCTGGGGGCCGGCCGCAGGCCGACTGAAATCGCCACGGGCAACTTCGAAGTCCGCCTGACTCCCGACCGAGTAGTCGTCGAGGCCCAAGCGCTATCGCAAATGCACATGATTCACTAGCAGTAGGTGGAGCAACAGCCCGCCCGGAGCGAAGTCCTAGGGGCCCCGTCCGTCGGCGCGCAGCGCCCTCGCCTGTTTGTCTTGATCGCGATTCAGCTTTCGGAAGGGCACGACCTTGGATCCTGTCGCGAGCCCTTTGTCCTCTCATTCCGAGAGGGCATAAGCCCGCCCGGGAATCTGCTTTCCGGACTTTCGACGCAGCCTCCAGTCATTGTGCCCCGTGAGTGCACGGAACCAATGGTCAACCGCTCTGAAGGGCGGGGCTTCGGCGGTTCGAATCCCGCAGAAGACTCTAAACCCTTGAAAACCTGAACCTCGAACCCGAAACCTGTCGACCCCTATCGACACAACTCCGTAGTGAGCCGTTCTCGCCGAGCAAGCGCCATCCGGTCGACCCGCTTGAGCACCATACTGTAGCCCGTAAAACCAACCACCGCGAGCACCAGGAAAACCCCGGTTGCCAGCCATGTTTCCCGGTAATAGCGCGCCAACCCCATCGTTGCCGCCCCCAACCCGAAAACGATGATCTGCACTCCGAAACTGATCAGCACGGTCAACTGCGATGCTCGCTGCCGGCCAAAGGTACCGAACTCGATCCGTTTTGGCGAATACAGCGACAACCAATTCCCAACGGCCAAATTCACCGGCGCTGCGAACAGCACTCCCGCCACGGTTGCGATGGCAATGGCACGCGAGGGCGGCCGGAACAACAAACTCGCTCCAATCCATACTACGCAGATCTCCAGTGCCAACACCGCCATGTGCGCCAGGTTCTTCCCCAGAACGACCTTGCGAAAATGCACCGGTGACGCCAGAAAGAACTGGATCCCGCCGCCATCGGCTCCGAAGTTGTTGTAGATCAGGTTCGTCAGCAACAACAGCGCATAACAGACGCCCGCGGGGAAACCAAGGTCAGGCGATCGCTGCAGAAAACCAAGGTCTCTCCCCTGTCCCAGTCCGAAAATCAGAAGCATGAAAATCGGCGTAATCAGCGTGAGCAGCACCGGACCACTCCGCGACAGATACCGGAATTCCTTCTCGAGCACCGCCGTCACCGGCCCCGACAATCCGGGCAACTCCCACCCAAGCCGTACTCCTTGCTTACGATCACGCCCTGAGGCGTCCCGCCTCACCTCACTGAGATTCTCGCCGCGGTATTGGGCGCGCAACCGAACACTCAGCGCTCGCAGAATCACCACTCCATAAACTCCCAGCAGCCCAAGCGACACAAAGCCTTGTCCCGGCCGTCCGTTCGCCACCCGTGCGATGGCGTTCGCCGCAATCCCCGGAGGCAACACTCGCTGCACCGGCGAAGCTTCTGCGCTGAACTTCCTCAACGCCGGACTCGATCGCCGCCCGTACCGATTCATCACAGGCCCGACCAGCTGAAAACCGATCATCGCCAGGAAAAACAGGACAGCAAAAATCTCTCGTGTGCGCCTCTGCGCCAACCAACGTTCCACCCAGGCAAAGATCATCTGCGCGAGCAGCACATTGAGAACGCCAAATACCAGCAGCACCAACGCTGCCCACGGTAGAAGCCGTAGATTGGCGACGCTGATTCCAACCGTGATTCCGGTCAGCCACAGCCCACCCAGTACCGTCGATGGATCCAACGCGCCATAGACTAGGCGAACCGCAACGTAAGACCGATAGTCGAGAGGGAACCGCAACAGATTCGATGTATCCAACGTCTCCGTGAACGCGCTCGCCATCACCGGAAAGAACTGCCAGAACAGGAACAGAGGCCACAACATCAGAGCCAGCCATTCCGTCTTCCCCTCCGAGACGAAGAACCACGCTGCTGCGCCCATTCCGACCGCGCCACCCAGACCGCCGGCCGTGATCACCAAGCTGATCACGATCCGCGAAAACAGCTCCAACGCGCCTTTCGTGGTTCGTAGCGAATGCACGAAAAGCTGCCCGCGCACCCGCGCGATGGCGGCCAGTTGCATACGCGCCTGCGGCTTACCGTTCAGCCCAGCCATGACAACTCCTGCTCCGCGGTCCGCGACCCGCCCACCGTGCGCAGAAAGATTTCTTCCAGTGTCAATTTCTGCGCCGCCGGAAGTTCTGCCGGGACCAGCCCCGAAGCCGCCTGCGCCTCCACTCCCGCCCGCAGTTCTTCCAGCGACCCCTGCGCGACCAGCTGCCCGCGATGAATGATGGCCACATGGCTGCACAACCGCTCCACGATTTCCAGCACATGCGAGGTCAGAAAAATTGTTGCCCCCCGCGCGATCATCCGCTGCAGCATCGCCTTCAGGGTCCCGGCAGCGATAGCGTCGACCCCCTCAAACGGCTCATCCAGAAACAGAATCTTCGGCCCATGGATGACGGCCGCCGCCAGCGCCAGCTTTTTCTGCATCCCATGCGAATAGTCGGTCACCAGCTTCTTCGGCTGATCCGCCAGCTGCATGAAATCCAGCAATTCGCCGGTCCGCTTGGCCGCTGTTTCGCGATCGAGCCCATACATGCGTCCCACAAAATTCAAGTACTCGGCCCCGGTGAGTCGGCCGAACAAAGCCATGCCTTCCGGCACCACCCCGATCTGCCGCTTCACCTCGACCATCTGTTTCTCAAAGTCGAGGCCCAGAATCTGCATGGTGCCTGAAGTGGGCGCCAGCAACCCGGTCAGCATCTTGATGGTGGTAGATTTTCCCGCCCCGTTAGGACCCAGGAAGCCAAAGAACTGGCCCGACGCTACCCGCAGATTGACATCCTGGACAGCCACCAATTCGCCGAACCGGCGCGTCAATCCTTCGGTCGCGATGGCGGGAGCTTCCATAAAGTGTTCGACTCTAGCACACCCGCCAATTCAGTCGGAAGCACGCACCCCAAGCCACCGTGTGATGCTCCTCGACTCCGCTCAAAGGTCAGCATCAGGAAATGAAACGAATCCCAGCGCGACATCACGATTCCAATCAGAGGGGAATGAGGAAGTACTGGAGACCGGTCTCCTTTTAAACACTTGGTTGCGCACTACGCGCAAGATCAAGCGATCCGTGCTGGCTGTCTGCTTCTGTTTCACCACAGCCACCGCGCTTGCCCAGGATCCTGCACGAACCATGCATGTCTTCGGAGCTTTGGCCGACAACCAGCCCCAGGGCATCATCCCCGTCCCCCCAACTCGGCAACCGAGACGATCCCGACCACAACCTTTCCTGGGGTGCGGCCTGCGGCGTAAAGACTTTCTTCGCCCGCCGCGGCCACTGGGAACTGCTGGTGGCCCAACAGAAACCGAAGCGCAAAATCCTAGAGCGCTGCATCTTTCAAACACCGCACCAAACCCGTCTACGTGATCGCCGGCGCCTATCAAGGCCGTCAGATCCAGCAGGCGATTGTCTATTTTCTGGCTGCCGATGCAGGAGAAAATCCGGAGACGCTCCCCACCCAAACTTCCAAGCAATCGTCCACGATAAGAGCTGGTGGGAAAACCGATGCGCTGGCCCACATAGGGCACGAGGATCTGATGGGTTTCTCGCTGCCGGCGCAACCGAAAAACCAGGACCCAAACCATGGTGCAGCGATCATCCTCGCCGGCGTCAGCAACTCCTATGTCGCAATGCCTCTCTGCGCAACCGGGGCGTATCCACTGCCGTGGACCACCGGCCTGATGGCGCCCGAAGCGTACACCTGAAAGGGCGCGCTCGATGGCTGGATCCTCCGCGAAACCGACGAGCAAATCCGCCCCCCGCCGCCGAGGTATATCACAATATCAGCACTGCAGCCTCGCCGTCCGAAAGCTGCTCGTCACGGGTTGGTGAACGTAAGCGATTGCTGGCAATGAGCAAATGACGCGTTCCGACCGACAGCGATCCCTAAATGTTCGGACAGACTCCGCGCCGCATAAGAAAAAGGGATGTCAGGCAAGACCTGACATCCCCTCTTACAGACCCTCGACGAGACGAGCAGGAGCAAGACTCCCTAACCGCCCGAAACCTTAGTTCTCGAAAACCAGACTAGCCTTCTTGGCGTCAGCACGCTGTTTTCTGAGGTTGCGCGCGACGTCACCCAGCGGCGTCACTACCCGGGGTGGCGGCGCCACCTCCCACAACGGCCGCTCGCCATGTGCGGAAGGATTGCAAGAATTCTCCAAAATGTACTGTTCCCCCGCCATCGCATGCTGAGAAGCGTGTTCGGGATGATCCGGAATCGTAATGGGGTAAGCCTGACTGGGAATCACCGAAGTTGTCTGTCCAAACGCCCCCGTCGCGGCCAGCAGGCACAACGCAAAAAATAGGGTCTTCATGGCAAATATCTCCGTAAACGAACCTGTGGAGCGTCCGCGCGGGTTCCGCATTCTCTCTCATCCGGAAGTCGCGCCGGAATCCGCATGTCCGACCCCGATCCGGCTGGAGCCGACCCGCGAATCTTTGTTCCTCCTGCCACGGTGCAAGCCCGGTACCATACCCGCACCCCTAAGCCGTTGACTTTCCGAGGGTACCAGCGGTTGTGAAGCAATTGTTTGCACATTAGTGGGCGATGCTGGGGGTGGGACAGCAGATCGACGGGCCCGGCAAGCGGCCGGAAGCCCGCCCGGCTGGCGGCGAAGTCACGCTCATCAGAACGTGCAGAGGCATGCCAGCAGCCACAAAAAAATCTATGTCATCGCTGTCAGCAAGTGCGAGAGGGTGGCCGTCCTGCCGTGCCTCCGGGCTGAAATCTGCGCTTCGTCCTGCGCAGCTACCATCATCGTCCCTCTGGGCAGCCCACGCCGGCGCGACTTGTTCGGAACGACACCAGGCCGGGCGGAACTGGGAAGCGGGTTCATCCCAGCGGCTTCGAGGAGCGGCGGATCGATGCTGACGGGCTCATGGCCGAGTCGCGCGGGCAGCATCGACAGGGCAGGATACCAACGTCAGGTCGAACGGGGCGTTGACGCGCCCTGATAGCCTCCCCTTGGCGCACAGTAACCCCCTGCTTGTGACTTTCACAACGGTAATTTGATCGGTAGCTAGTAGGCCGTAATCCGACGCGAGACGACTGATCGAACCTAATACTTAGATGGTTTGTCGAGCGGGTAGGGCTCGCCGTACTTGTTGAGGTGATCGTGGGGAGCGTCCGAAGCGTGGAGCGTCATGGTTGTCAGCGCGGTGTCGCCAGGGGTGATCTCGACTGCACGAGAGAGGGAAGTCAATTCGGATTCCGAGGCAAGCTCATACCAAACTCCAAGCCGATACTGCCCCGGTGGCACATGGGGGATGTGGAAGCTCCCATCCCGTGCGGTGGCCGTGAAGTGCGGAGTAGACAACGCGATGACCACCGCACTCATGTCCGGGTGGATATTGCAGAAAATGTAAGAAACCCCAGTCTGCGTAAATCTCACTTTTCGCACTGCGCCGCTCTCATAGAGGCCCAGGTCGAACGGTTTGCCATGGTAGATGGAAAACACGTCGTGAAAAAATGGGTCCTGGTTCGGAAACTCGATCGCCGTGCCCACGGTCACAGCGACCATGTGCGGTGTGAATCGCTTGTCCTTCTGCAGCAGGCGGGCCATAGGTCCAGGAGAAACAGTCTCCTGGGTGCGGGTGCTGGTGAGCCAAACCACGACATCGGCGCTACCAGATTCCCTTTTTGAATGATGGAGGACATTCACCATCCCTCGAACGGTTGCCTCTTGTGCAGTCAAGGAACTGCTCAGGACAAGGATCAACGCCGACAGGTAGGCGCGAGTCATCAAAACCGTACTCCGGCTGCGAGGTTGAGATGGTCTCCGGAGGCGCTCTCGCCCAGAGCGGAGGCGGTGAACAGGTGGCGATACTCTACTGCAAATAGTAGAAACGAGTTGGGTTCGTAGATGAAGTTCACGAAATCGGTGTGATTTTTCTTGAGAGCAATGAAATAAGGGCCCGCGAAGGGAGTAGGGAAGAACCGAAGGTTCTCGCCAAAGTTTTCATCTTGGCCGACCGCCCCGTTAATCTGGAAGCGTGTGACGGGCCTCACTTTTAGCTGCAGCCATCCTCCTGTGGAACGAAGAGGATGGATTGCGGTGTAGGGCGCGGAGGATTCCGGATACACCACGCTCGTCCAGATTCCGCCGCCCAGTCCACCCACCGCTTGCCCGTCATACCATTCACCCGAGAGTTCCAGGTATTTCCCGAACGGTACGCGAAGATCACCGTTCACGGTCCAGCTATCGATCTGATTAAAGGCTGGGTAGCGCTGGCGAGCGCGATATCCAGCGAATCCGATGGTGAACGGACCATAAGCCGCGGAGGAACGATCAATGGCAATCCGGCCCGCGAGCGCGGGGATTCGGGTCGCCTCGCCCGCGGTTGGCATTCTGCCTTGAAAGGGCGGCGCTTCTTCGGTCAGCGGATCCAGCAAGCCGCCTTGCAAAACCAGAAAAGAATGAGACCCCAGAGCAAGTCGGCGCTCAATCTCAATCTGTGGGGTCCAAACCCACAGATTCCCG
>Ga0137419_10001367_pt1 | contig 10385 bp, 10 predicted proteins | sample CZODoug3_1_2_16f_FD_108279 | JGI IMG/M metagenome (GOLD analysis project Ga0137419, IMG submission 108279) | Vadose zone soil fungal communities from Angelo Coast Range Reserve, California, USA - CZODoug3_1_2_16fungal (Illumina Assembly) | ecosystem: Environmental > Terrestrial > Soil > Vadose... | reverse complement strand
GAGCTTCCACCACTGGGAAGGGACTTCGCCCGGGCAATGGCGAGTGCTTCAAAGGAAGTCTCAGCCGACGACACAAGCACAAGTTGGCGCAGCGTGATAGGTCGCAAACATTGGTTCAATTGGACCCCAGTTTTCCGAGAGGGCTCCTCGGACAGAATCTTGGTCCTGTCGTCGAGCCCTGTTCACGCGAGGCGCCTGCCTTACAAGCAGGTGGCAGTCTCGAAAACAGTCAGATCGTAGCCTCGCCGGCGGTTTGGAAAACCGCCGCCACTTGTACTGCTGCTGCGATCCGGTTACTTGTAGATCTCCCATGGCTTAATGGAATGTTCGAAATGTTCCATGTCTACCCTCTTCCCGTTAAACTGAACTCCCTCCAGCCTCAAGCGTGCTCGTTGCTCGTGTGCACCGGCGCCGCGCAGTCTTATCTCGCCGCCGGCACCTACGACGCGATGCCACGGCAATTGATCTGCAGGATCGGTGCGTAACAGGCGCGCGACGGCACGATGGTACCGTGGATAGCCAGCTGCCGCAGCAACTCCTCGATAGGTACTTACTCTGCCGGGCGGAATGGAAAGGATCATGCGCCGAAACGCAAGATCACGCTCCTCGTTCGGCCGTAGCGCGTCTAGTAACAGCCTCCGTTTAGATCGCTCAACTGAGAGTTGATCCAAGGCAAAGGTCTTCGAGAGAGCCTTTTGTTTCGATTTGGATTTTTTGCCCATTTGTCTGTCAACGGCAAACACCAAACGGGGCATCACGGAATGATCGTCTATTGGGGGATCGCTTTGCGCGCTGCCTCTTGAAGAGCGCTGATCGTTATGACGTAGGGGTCAGCTCCGAAGCTCACTCGGGCGACGCCTCGCTTTGCGAGTGCACTTATGTTTGCGCCCTGGCTGACCATGATGTTGACCGGCAAGGGCGACGCCTTCGTCAGCTCTGCGATCAAAGCCAGGTCGGCCAACCCAGGGACGAATAGGCCATCCGCACCTGCCCCTGCATAGGCTTTGGCCCGCTCAAGCGCCTTTGCAACGAGGGATGCGTCATGTTCGTCTTGCGATACCTGGATGAAGACGTCGGTTCTTGCGTTTATAAAGAAAGAAACGTTTGTCTCATCAGCCTTTTGGCGAGCATGCCGTATCCGATCAACCTGGTGCTTTGTTTCCCGAAGGGAACCGTTCTCTGGGAAGCTGTCTTCCAGGTTGCAACCGATAGCACCAGCCTTGATGGCCAGAGCGATCGTTTCACCCACTTTCCTGGGCGTGTCTCCATAACCGCTCTCCACATCCACCGTCACGGGCAACTCCGTCGCTTCGGTGATCCGGCGGAGATTATCGATCGCAAAGGTGAGCGGCGTGTGTTCACCGTCCGAATAACCACTCGCCTCGGAAACTGCCCAACTGCTGGTAGCGAGAGCTTTAGCGCTTGTCTCCGCCACGGCCTTGGCACTTCCCGGGTCCCAGATGTTAAATAGCACGAGCGGTTCGCCCGGAACATGCAGCTTGCGAAAGTGCTTCGCCTTTTGTACTTGAGTTGTCATCTCTTCTCCTGAGTGGTTTGTGAGGAATTTGAACTGTGAACCAGAAGACAGGCTGCCATCGCTTCCTTTCTGCCAGAAGAGGAACGGCAGTGCGGCCTTGTCATTATTCAGTCTGTTTCCAAAACCCGCGCAGTTCACGGTTGAATTCTTCCGGGCGCTCTTCGGGAAAAAAGATTCTTGCGCCTTTAAACTCCACGCGACGTTGTGTTCCCGGAATCGCATCGGCCAACCAGTGAGACCATTTGACATCGAAGTAGATGTCGTCGGTTCCCCAGACGATGAGAGTGGGAGCCTCGAACGTCTTTAACTTGGGTTCAATCGCAACTGTGTGCTTGTTGTCGAACGCCTCGACAAAGCGCTCCAGGTCACGGGTACGCTCGTTCGAAGCAAGGAAGGGACGGAGGTAGTTTTCGATCGTTTCATCGGTCACGTTTTCTGGGTGCTCGTACGCCGGACCCAACGCATCTGGAGAACGGTATATCGATTTGTCCGAGAGCATCGCTTCGAGCGTGCCACGCAAACCTCCGGCTTTCACCATCGCAACAAAGGGCTTGAATGCCTCGGGCGGCCAGTTGTCGTGCGTGTCGCAGTTCGTGAGCGTGAGACTTCGGACGCGTTCCGGGTAGAGAGCCGAGAATATCTGGGAGATACCGCCGCCACTATCGTTTCCGACAAGATCCACCTTATCGACGTTCAACGCCTCGAGAAATTCGCTAAGCATCTTCGCATTTGCCGTGACCGATACGTTTTGGTCGGGCGCGATTTCCGTGTCGCCGTGCGCAAGCAGGTCGACCGCGATCGTGCGGCGAAGATCGGAGAGTCCCGTCTGTTGGTGACGCCAAAGATGTCCGTTTAGCAAAACGCCGTGCACGAACAGTGCAACCGGACCAGATCCTTGGTCGGAATAGCTGATGCGCCCAGAAGGTGTCGATACACTGCGTTTCTCCGATAGTGACTTATTTGCTGTTGTGCGACTGACGGTAAACACGTAAGAAGTCCCTCCAGCCCCAGTTTCGGACTCATCGATTTGGCAGAACTGCCATATTTAGCGCAAAATCTGCCATACTAAAATTACGATATGCCTCCACGCTCTCCGATTATCGCTTTTCTAGCAGCGTCTCCTTTTGAACTGCTTGATCTGACGGGCCCTGCTGCTGTTTTTGCGTATCCGACACTCAAGGACAAACCTTATTATTCGTTTCGAATCCTATCGACCGCATCGGGAGATACCGTCAAAAGCATGGGAGGGCTTTCGATTGGCGATACCTGTAGATTTTCCGAGTACGCAGGTCCAATCGACACGTTAATCGTGGTGGGAGGCCTCGCCTCCATTGGATATCAGTCCCCTGAGCTCCTGGAATGGCTTCGAAAGCGTGCTTCTCGTATTCGCCGCATTGCATCTGTTTGCACGGGAGCGTTTATCCTCGCTGCTTCCGGCTTGCTCGATGGCAGACGCGTAGCGACGCACTGGCGGTACTGTGATCTATTCGTTAGCCGCTTCAGACATCTCAAGGTGGAGCGAGACCCGATTTTTATCAAAGACGGAAAGTTTTACACCACGGCGGGAGTTAGCGCCGGCATTGATTTGGCTCTCGCGCTGGTTGAGGAGGATCTTGGACACTCGGTGGCAGCCACAGTCGCGCGGGAGTTAGTGCTCTTCCTGAGACGTCCCGGCAGCCAAGCGCAATACAGCGCGCTACTCGCTCAACAAGAGGAGGTAGACGACAAGCGCATGCGGGATCTCCCCGCGTGGGCAAGATCGAGTCTTACTCGCAAACTGGATGTGAGCACGCTGGCAAAAGTCGTAGCCATGAGCCCACGTACGTTCGCACGCCAATTTCAATCACAGTTTGGCACCACGCCGGCCAAGTGGGTCCAATCACTAAGGGTAGAGGCCGCGCGGCAACACCTGGAAGGCGATCATATGCCCCTTAAGCGGATCGCCCACCTCACCGGCTTTCGTGACGAGCAGGCTTTGCGCAGAGCCTTCATCCAACAAATGTCAGTCACTCCGAAACAGTATCGAGAGCGCTTTGGTGTCGGTCAATCGGACAATGGCCGGATGCAACAAGACTCCGCTCGTATTTCATTCTGATTCGCTGGCCTCGGTTTACGCGTGCGAGCGCACTAGGAATTGCGATCGAATCTCTATTGCCAACAAGGATCCGCGCCTAGACCGTCGGGGTCGACGACCTTATTCTCTAACCAATTGTTCGGTTTCGTCGCAAAGCTGCTGGTAATGCTCGCGACCGCGCTGGTACCCAGCCAGAAAGGGCTCTTCCAGATTGGCGCCGGGGTATCGCGCCTTGACGTCATCGAGTGCTGCGTTCATCTCTCCCGATATTTGATCGAATTCCATACAGCGAGTTCTGGCATGCATGGCAGCTTCAAAGCCAAGACGAAAAAATTGCTCATCTGCAGAGAACTTATGGGGGATTGGGTATCGGCTTTCCTCCGCGCTCCGTAGTCCGATCCACCATTGTTTGCGGGCGGCATCGATGGACTCAGCTCGATTCCGTGAAAGGATTTCGCGAATCTCTGCTGTCGACCTCGAATCATCGGTGAGCGCTATGACTACGCTACGGCCTTTCCGCAAGGCGTCTTCGTAGACGAAGATTTCGTCTTCGGGGATACCATCAGACATGGCGCGCTCCACTTTGTTGCCGGCGGTTAAACCTAATGTCGCGCCCGCCGCGGCGAGGATAGAGGCCCCCAGTAATCCAACTGCGGTGACCGGCCCAAGCCCGGGCACTAGGGCCAACAGAACTGAGCCACTAGCGAAACCCACGCTGCCGCCAAGCAATGCGCCCATTGCGCCGCCCATTCCGGGCTGTTCCGATGAATCCTGTGGAACGCCCTGCATCTCTGCGAGGATTTTCGTGTTGCTGCCGGGCGTGAGCAAGGTCGTGCGGTCGACATGTAACCCCGAATCCCGGAGATCCCTCAGAGTCTTTTCAGCTTCTGCTTGCGTATTGAACACCCCTGTGATTGCTTCCAATGTAGCTCCTCCTTTCGCTCCCAACAATCGCTGTAACGGCTGCGCAACTCGTCCTGACGCCTGGTGTGAATGAGGCCGGTCGGGATTGCGCTCCCTGACAATGTGATTGCCTCTTTCAAAAGTTCCTTTTGCTTCGACTGTCAACAAAGCTACCGGCCGCTCGATCACTTACACGCGTGCGGTCACCAGATCTCCCGCGTCGACCGCGCTGTTGTAGAACGGATAATCGATGTAACCCTTCGCCTCGAAGGTATAAAACGTGTCGCGATCGTAGGCCGCTAGCAGAAGTCCTTCTCGTATCCTTCTCGGAAGATCAGGATTCGAAACAAAGTAACGACCGAACGATATTGCGTCGGCGTCGCCGTGCTCGATAGCTGCCGCGGCTGAATCTGGCTCAAATCCACCGTTTGCAATGATATTTCCCTTGAAGACCTGTCGCGCACGTCGAGTGGCCAGCGGAGGCTGGTCTTCCTTAATCAGAAGATATCCGCTCATGCGGGGTTCAATGATGTGTAGGTATGCGAGTCCAAATCGATTCAAACCCTCGGCAACATGAGCGTGTAACGCTTCTGGGTCGGAGTCGGACATCGCGTTGAACGTGCCACTTGGAGTGATGCGCACGCCCACGCGGTCATGGGTCCATGCGGAAACCATTGCTTCGACGACCTCAAAGAGGAGACGGGCTCGGTTTTCGATCGAACCGCCATACTCATCGGTTCGCTTATTGCTGCCGTCCTGAAGAAACTGGTCAATGAGATAGCCGTTCCCCGCATGAACCTCGACCCCATCGAAGCCGGCTGATTTCGCACGTTTGACGGCCTTGCCATACTCTTCCAGGACGCCGGGAATCTCCGATTTCGCAAGAGCGCGATGGGGGGAGGGTTGTATCCAACCACTAGGCGTAGAAATGAGACGTGATGGGTTTTGCCAGTATTCGGGGTCCACAGAAGCTGAAACAGGTGCTTCTCCCCCAGTCAGAGATAGGTGAGAGAACCGTCCGGGATGCCACACTTGGGCGAAGATATGTCCGCCCTTCGTATGAACGACGTCGACAATCTTCTTCCATCCATCGACTTGGGCGTCTGAATACATACCAGGCGCACCATGCCAACCGCGAGTGGCGAGACTAAGTTGTGCCGCCTCGGAAATGATGAGTCCGCCATCCGAGGCGCGTTGAGTGTAGTACTCCAGCATCAGATCGCCAGGGACGCCATCTGGTTGCACCGATCGTGAGCGCGTGAGGGGAGCCATCACGACTCGATGTTTCAGGCGAGTTGAGCCGAGTTCTACCGGACTGAACAATTGACTGGTCTTCGTTGCATTCATCGCAGATTTCCTTTGTCCTTTGTGGTATCTGAATGTTGTCTAAGAGCACTAGTGCGGCCGACCAACGGGGTGTCGGCCGGAATCCACACTCGGCATCAACTAAGAAATCTTCAGCTTCGTCAGGTCTCTGAGACCCAGATTCTCGATCACGCCGCGCTGGATTGGAGCAACCGCCTTATTGACGGCATCAGATCCAAACGGCAAGCCGACTACGACGCGATCCGGACGGTTACCTGCAGGCGTGGACACAATTTTGTCAATGGCTGTGGCGACGTCTTGTGGATTCGGACCATTCTCGCCTTGAAAGAGGGTGACGAAAGTCTTGAGAATCTTGTCTGGGACCTCAGCGACCTCTCCATACGTCTTTCGAAGCTCTTCATCAGCCGGCTGCTGCGCGGCAGCGTACATGTTCGTGGGATAAGCGCTTGGCTGGACAAGCACGACATCTACTCCCAACTGGGACAACTCATAGCGATAGCTATCGCTCATTGCCTCTACTGCGTACTTCGAGGCCCCATAGAGCCCGAAGAACGGCAACGTTATTCGGCCAAGGATCGATCCCACATTGATCACGAGGCCTCGACGTTTCGCTCGTAGTACAGGCAGCGTCGCGCGAAGGACACGCTGAACACCGAACACATTAACCTCAAACAGTTGGCGAGCTTGCTCCGGCGTGAACGCCTCCGAGATGCCCGCTGACGCCATGCCTGCGTTGTTAACCACGACATCAAGCTCGTTGTTCGACTTCTCGAGAAGCTGCGCGATGGCGCTGTCGACGCTATCCTGATCAGTGACATCGAGCTTGAGAATCTCTATGTTTTTTTCTCTGAGCTCGTCAGCGACCTGCTTCTTTCGACCGTCAGTTGAACGAAAACCTGCGAATACCTTGTGCTCAGAGTTTGAAAGGATTTCCGCAGTCAGACGGCCGAAGCCACTCGATGCGCCCGTAATTAGAATCGTCTTTCCCATCTTTCTTCGTCCTTTTGGATCTCCACGAATTTAGCTAATGAGCTACTCATCGAGGCACAGTATGGACTGCGGCGAAATGGGGAAAATGCCAAATTTGGCGCAAATTCTGCCAGAGTCCAAAGTTGCTGTTCCATAAGCACTACGCACAGCATCTGATAACGTGTAAGGAGTTCAGTTTTGGTGTCTTAGGCTGTGCTGGCAGAAGAGAATTTCATGGACGCGAGTCACGCATGGGGTACCGATATGGAAAATAACAACGACCAAATCGCACTCGGTAAGGCCGTTGAAACAGTCGCGGATACACTTCTTAAGTCGCTCGGATCCGACTTTCGTTGGGAACTGGCCTTCCCAGATTTGACCGAAGACATGATCGCGAGACTTCAAGCCTATGGGAACCAGGAATCGTTTCCTGCAGGCGCTGTACTGTACACCCACGGCGACCGCAAGATCGATATGTTCGTTGTTCTTGAGGGCGAAGTTGAGATCTACCTTCCTTCAACAGAGGGTGACGCCAAAGTCTTTGCCCGCCATCGCAAGCATAACTTCACTGGGGAATTTAACCTCCTGAACTCTCAGGGTGCACTAGTTGAAGCGCGAACTATCGCGCCGAGCACGTTGCTCCGCATACCACGCACACGATTCGAACGATTGATGCGCACAGAGGGAGACATCGCAAATGTGATCGTGGCAGCATGCATCTGGCGTCGGATTGGCATTGTCAAGGCAGCATCAAGCGGGGTGATTCTGCAAGGCAGATCCGGTGACGACCAGATGATGCTTCTTCAGCGTTTCTTCGTACGCAACAACTATCCGCACCGAATCGTAAACGTATCTGCAGAGGAGACCGAAAACGATTGCGCACCGCTGCCGGCAGTCATACTTTCTGACGGGCGGACCATGCGACGCCCGTCCATTCCCGAGTTGGCGGATGAGTTGGGCATCACGGAATTGCCGGATCCCGAAATGACCTGCGATGTGGCTGTCGTCGGAGCAGGTCCTGCAGGTCTCGCGGCTGCGGTCTATGCAGCCTCCGAAGGACTCTGCACGACAGTTGTCGAGGGGATGGCGCCTGGGGGACAAGCAGGTGCGAGTTCGAAGATAGAAAATTATCTGGGATTTCCTGCTGGCATCAGTGGGCAACAACTTGCAACTCGTGCACAGCTGCAGGCCTTGAAGTTCGGCGTGCATTTCGCCATCTCGCGAGAAGTCATAACTGTCGAGCAACTAGATGGCATTCACAAGCTAACGCTGCAGGGCGGTCACCAGGTATGCGCGCGCACTGTTGTAGTGGCGTCTGGTGCTCAGTATCGCAAGCTCGGTGTCGAAAATTACCTGAAATATGAAAATCGCGGACTTTATTACGCCGCCACCGCGATGGAGTCGGTGTTATGTCGAGACCAGGAGGTTATCGTTGTAGGCGGTGGCAACTCCGCTGGGCAGGCATCGTTGTTTCTCTCCGGTATCGCAAAGCATGTGCATCACCTTGTGCGTGGACCATCCTTCGCGGAAACGATGTCGCAGTATTTGATTTCGCGCATCGAGAACTCGAGTCATATAACCGTCCACACCAAATCTGAAATTGTTGAACTGGATGGAGATCCGTCCCTTGAGAGAGTGACATGGGCCAATTTGAACACAGATGAGCGCACAGTAAGGAATACCTCCACCGTCTTCTTGATGATCGGCGCTGAGCCGAACACTGGTTGGTTATTTGGTACGGTCCGGCTCGACAAGAAAGGCTTCATCCTTACCGGAGGCACAGATGGCTTCGATAAAAGCCCATACGCGACCAGTATGCCGGGCATCTATGCGGTCGGTGATGCGCGCGCTAACTCAGTCAAGCGCGTTGCGTCAGCTGTTGGCGAGGGCTCCGTGGTCATATCGTACATTCATCGCTACCTCGCCGATCACAGAAACCAACTTTCGGTTCGACCAAATTCCACTCTTGCCGCGCTCCGATCAGTGGGCGCTGCAACTGTAGGAGCGAATGCTTGATCTCTGGATATTGCCGATTGCAGTCATCGTATTTGTCACTGATGGCTGAAGTTCAGAGCGGCAATGTTCATCCATTGCACCATCGTCCTGCAAACGACTCGAATGACCGGAAGGGATCTGATGGCTAGCCAGCGCGCATTGTTTACCGAGACGGAGCAGAGGCTTTCTGCAGGTGAGCCTCGCGGCTTCCGGTACCAAGAGCAGATCATCAGCGAAGAAGCAGAAGCGAGCTTGGCGGCGGAGCTCCGACAACTTGATTTGAGGCCTTTCGAATTTCACGGCTACCTCGGAAATCGGAGGGTGGTCAATTTTGGGCTCAAATATGATTTCAGTCGCCGGTCTGTTCGGAGAGCAGATGATATGCCCTCATTCCTCGACGATCTCCTCAAGCGAGCTGCAAGTTTCGCGGGCTGCGAGAAGGATGCCTTTCGGCAAGTGGGTGTCAATGAATATCGCGCTGGCGCAGGAATCGGTTGGCACAAGGACAAACCGGAGTTTGGAATCATCGTTGGAGTGTCGCTGCTGGCGCCTGCGACGATGCGGTTTCGGAGACCGCACAACGAAGAGTGGATCAGGATATCGCACACGTTGAAGCCTCGCTCCATCTACATCCTGTCCGGCGAGGCCCGAAAAGATTGGGAACACAGTGTTCCACCACCCGACGCGCTGCGATATTCAATCACCTTCCGCACACTCGCGGCCGAGCACGCTATGTCTCACCGCCTCGGCTAAATGCGCGTTTGTTCTCCGAGTCCAACCCACGAGGTGAGGCTCTAGAACAACCGACAACACCTCAGGGCAACTCAGACTAAGTCATGCAACTCACAATCTGTATCACCTTCATAAAACACCTCTTTTTAATACGCATTTTACTGGCTCGACGACGAGGTGCCCCCAACGACTACTTGGCATTGCCGGGCTTCGTCAGGACCGCTCCGTCTTCGGCGATGAAGATTGCCAACAGGCTTGCGGGTTCGGTGGCGCTTGCATTCTCGCTGACCAAGTGATCACTTCCGGGGGGCTCGAAGAACGTCCGTTGGTACGGACTCATCGACATAGTACAGCTTCCAAAACCGACACGCCCCTCTTTATCTCACTTGCATTACAGCCTGCGAAGCCCAGCATCAACGCGGGCTTCTGCTCATACTTGCTGACATATGAGGAGATTGGAACTACTTCCAATCCCAACTGTTCTGCCCGTCGTGTCAACACCATTTCGGTGACACGTGTTTTGATCCAGGCCACGGTACGCATCCCAGATTGCGCGTGCTCCACATCGAGCAAACCGGAAAGACGCCTATTCGCCTCTTCTGTAAGTAGCTGCGAACGCTCGGAGTAGACCTGCCTCATCTTTCTAACGTGGTGGCCGAAGTGACCTTCGTTGATGAATTCCGTCAGCACGGCCTGATCTAACGTCGGAGCATGGCGATCGATGAAGCTTCGTGCGATTCTAAATGCTTCGACTAACCGTTCCGGAACAACGATGAACCCAATGCGAAGAGCGTTGAAGAGCATCTTCGTAAATGTTCCAACATAAATGACCGATCCAGATCTATCGAG
>Ga0137419_10001365_pt1 | contig 10386 bp, 7 predicted proteins | sample CZODoug3_1_2_16f_FD_108279 | JGI IMG/M metagenome (GOLD analysis project Ga0137419, IMG submission 108279) | Vadose zone soil fungal communities from Angelo Coast Range Reserve, California, USA - CZODoug3_1_2_16fungal (Illumina Assembly) | ecosystem: Environmental > Terrestrial > Soil > Vadose... | reverse complement strand
GATTTTCTGTCGCATTTCCAGGTACCGGTTGAACGCCACGGTCCGGCCCCGGCCCTGCACGAAGCCCAGGACGTTGCCCTGGAAGCTGAAGTCGAAGCCGGCGACCATCTCGTCGGGCTCGAACCAGGACTCGAAGCCTTCGGCGTCCGCGCCAAAGAACTCGCCCAGCAAAAAGAACTGGCGCCCCAGCTCGGCGCGGGTGCGCTTGCGATGCTCCTGCCAGAAGGGATGGTCGACGTGCTTGACGGTATCCAGCCGGAAGCCGTCGATCCCCGATCGCTTCGCCCAGGCGATCTGCGCATCCAGCAGGAACTTCGCGACTTCCGGCTGCTCGGTCTTGAAGTCGGGCAGCCCGGCGAGGCAGCTGGTGAGGTCGTCCTCTCCGCAATCGCCGACGATGGTGGAGCGCAGCCACTTCCTGGTCTTCGGGTCGCGAAGGTAGCGCGTGTCGTATCCGGCATGGTTGTAGACGACGTCGAGCAGGACCTTGATCCCTCGGGCGTGGCAGGCCTCGACCAGCTTGCGCAGGTCCTCCTCGGTGCCGAAGCGGGGGTCCAGGCTGGTGAAATCATCGGCCCAGTAGCCGTGGTACGCCCAATCGGGGAACCCCGCCCCGTCCACGTGGCCGGGGATGTTCTTCACCAAGGGGTTCACCCAGATGGCGGTGACGCCCAGCGAAGCGATCTCCTCCAGCTGCGCAAGAAGGCCTTTGAGATCGCCGCCGTGGAAAGCGCCTTTCGCCTTCCGGTCGACGCTGACATTGTTTCCCGGGTCTCCGTCTGCGAACCGGTCGACCAGGACGAAGTAGAGGATGTCGTCCGACCAGGGGCGGACAGGTTTGGGAACCGCGGCTGCTGCCGCGAGCAGACCGGCGAGGAGAAGCGGGGCGTGCATCCCGCGCAGACTAGCGCCGGTTCAGCGGGCCTTGCCAGCGACAAGGCGCTCGACGACACCAGCCGCTTCGTCGGGGAATTCCGGAAGCCGTCGGGCCAGCTCCCGCCGCGCGATGCGCAGCAGCCGCAGCGCGGCTGCGGGAGGGGGATGGCCGAGTGCGTCATCCAGCTCCCGTCCCAGCTCCGGACAAGCCTGCTCGAAGCGGCGCAACGGATCGAGGGAATCGAGCACTGCCTGGCTTTCCAGCGGACGCGCGCGCGCCAGGAGTTGGGCGAGGTGGACCGTCGCGGCTTGAAGCTGCGCTCGCCCGCCCACGCGCTCGCCGCGCCGGTAGCGTCCGGTGCCCACCAGCAAGGCCGTCAGGAATTGTCCCGTCAGCCAGCGGTCCTCGGGCCTGCGCTCCACCACCTCCCGGGAGGTCCGCTCCCGCAGCGCGCGCATCCGCTCCTCGATCCCGGAGCGGTCGAGCAAGGTCCGGTAGCGGTTGACCCGCGCGAGCGACAGCTCCTCCAGATCGAAGACAGCGAGCTCGAGCAGGTGCGCGTTGCGGTAGAGCACCTTCACGCCGTGCGCGGTCTCCCGATAGGAGAGCGCGATCTGCCCGGCATCGGGGAGCCAGGACAGATCCGTGCGCATGCGCTCCTGCTCTCCGGCCTGGGTGATCACGAAGAAGTCGTGGTCCGACCATTCGTCGGGTGCCGGCGGCTCGCCGGACATGGAACCCAGGGCGACCAGTCCCAGGACGCGCGCATCGGCGGACAGGCCCTCGCGCAGGCGCTCGGTCCAGCGATCGTAGGCGTCGCGCATCATCCCTGCAGGGGTGTACGTTCGGAGCATGGACAAGTTCAAGGCGTTCCGGATCCGCGAGGCCGGGGGCAAGACCGAGGCGGGCTTCACCGACTACACGCTCGACGAGCTCGATCAGGGGGATGTCGTGGTCCGAGTCTCGCACTCGACCATCAACTACAAGGATGCGCTCGCCGCCACCGGCAAGGGGCGCATCCTTCAGCGGCCTCAATGCATCGGCGGCGTCGATCTGGCCGGCACGGTGGTGTCCTCGGGCGATCCACGCTTCAAGCCAGGCCAAGGCGTGCTCGCGACCGGGCACGCGCTCGGGGTGAAGCACGACGGCGGTTATGCCGAGTACGCGCGCCTTCCCGGCGATTGGGTGCACGCGTTGCCGCCGGGCATCACCGCCTGGGACGCGATGGCGCTGGGCACGGCCGGCTTCACCGCCGCCTTCGCCATCTTGCGGATGGAGCAGAACGGCCTTGCCCCGAAGAACGGCCCGGTGATCGTCGATGGTGCGACTGGCGGCGTCGGCTCGGTCGCTATCGCGGCCCTGGCGCGACTCGGTTACGAGGTGGTCGCGCTCACCGGCAAGGAGTCGGAGGGCGACTTCCTGCGCGGGCTCGGCGCGCGCGAAGTGAAGCTGCGCGGCGAGCTGGATCTAAAAAAGATCCGGCCGCTGGAGCGGGCGACATACGCCGGCGCCGTCGATAACCTGGGCGGCGAGGTCCTCGCCTGGATGTTGAGCTCGATGAAGTTCGGCGGGACCGTCGCCGCCATCGGACTTGCGGCCAGCCCGGCGCTGAACACCACGGTGATGCCGTTCATCCTCCGCGGCGTGAGCCTGCTGGGGATCAACTCCTCGGACGTGCCGACGCGGGCCGAGCACGAGGAGGTGTGGCGGCGACTCTCGACGGACATGCGGCCCCCGCAGCTCGCTTCGATGGCGCGCACCATCCCGTTCGAGGCGCTGCCTTCGGCGTTCGACGACTTCATCGCCTCGCGCGTGAAGGGGCGCGTCGTGGTGGGGATCGGCGAAAAGCGATAGTTTTCGGCGGCGATCCCGTCACGCGACCGGAGGAAGCATGGACCCGAGCGTTCAGACCGTCCCCACGCCCTACGTGTCGAAGCGCGCGGACGGCGGCGTAGTGACGCTCACCTTGAACCGCGGCGAGCGCTTCAACCCGCTCTCGGCCGCCATGATCGGTGCGCTGGAGTCCGAGCTCGACATCTTGGCGACGGACGAAACCGCGCGCGCGGTGGTGTTGGCCGGGGCGGGCCGGGGTTTCTGCGCCGGTCACGACCTGAAGGAGATGCGCGCGCACAGCGAGGACAAGGCGTGGCAGCAGAAGCTGTTCTCCGATTGCAACCGCATGATGATCAAGCTGACCGAGCTGCCCCAGCCGGTGATCGCCCGGGTGCACGGCATCGCCACCGCCGCGGGCTGCCAGCTGGTCTCGATGTGCGACCTGGCGGTGGCCTCGGAGGAGGCCCGATTCGCGCTTCCCGGCGTCAACGTCGGCGTCTTCTGCTCCACGCCCGCGGTGGGCGTGGTGCGCAACGTCGGCCGCAAGCGCGCGATGGAGCTGCTGCTCACCGGCGAGCTCTACGACGCGAAGACCGCCCTGGCGTGGGGCCTGGTCAACCGCGTGGTCCCGCCCAGCGAGCTCGACGCCGAGGTCGCGCGCTTCACCGAGCTGATCCTCGCGCGCAGCCGTCAGGTGATCGCGAACGGAAAGCGGACCTTCTACCAGCAAGTCGATCGGCCCCTGCCGGGCGCCTACGCAGTCGCTGGCGAGAGCATGGCGAGCGGCCTCTTGCAGGAGGACGCCGCCGAGGGGATCGACGCCTTTCTCGGCAAGCGCCCAGCGCGCTGGCGCGAGTGAATGCGCCTGCTGTTGTCGGCCTCGCCTGGCGGCGCTAGCGTGGTGACATGGCCCATCGATGGCGAGAGGATGAGAAGGCGAACGTGCAGCACTGTTTCGACCTCGCGCCGATCGATCGTGACGAGAAGGTGAGCAAAGGCGACAAGGCGCTTTGCGGATGGGTTTACGATGGCGTCGAGGCAAGCGGGGTGCGAACACCCTATGAGCTGCGCATCCAAGGGCGCGAGGTGGCCATCTGCCATGCTTGCCACTTGAGTTGGGGCCGGCCGCAGCAAATCTGAGATGGTTGCCGAGTGGTCAGCGCCGATCCGATGTCGTCTCGCGTCGCTCGGCGCCGGCCCGTAGGTCCCGGCGCAGCGCGTCCGGGGTCCGCTCCTCGCGCAGGGCGCGACGCAGGGTCTCCGCCTGGGCGGGCGGGGCGAGCCCTTCCACCGGAGGGTCCAGGTCGAGGTTGGTCGGAAACGCGTAACCCTCGGCGCAGGCGGCGATCACGTTATCCAGCCATGCCTGCCTGGCGCCCTGCGCCTTGCGCTTCAACAGTACCGGATAGACGGCGTTCGCCATGCGCTCCCGGTCGACGGTCTCCATGGCGCGGCCGAACGCCGAGGAGATCTGCAGCAGATTCGCCATGCGCTTGATGTCCGCGGACCGGTTGTGCCCGGCGGCGTGGAAGAGCGCGGGATCGAAGAAAACCGCGTCTCCCTTTGCGAGCGGCATCTGGATGTGGCGCGCGTCGAAGTAGGCGCCGAACTCCGGCCGCCGCCAGGCGAGGTAGCCTGGCTCATACTTCTGCGAGTGCGGCAGGTACATCGTCGGGCCGCTCTCGACGGGCATGTCGCAGTGCGCGACCGCCCCCTGCAGGGTCAGGACCCGCGAAAGCTGGTGGACGTGCGCCGGGTACCGAGCGGCGATCTCGTTCGAGAGGAACCCCAGGTGATAGTCGCGATGGGCCGTCTGGGCTGCGCCGCCAGGGTTCACGACGTTGATCTGAGAGGTGATCTGATAGGCCGGGCCGAGCCAGGCCGCCGAGACCAGGGCGACGGTTTCGTTGGCGTAGTACTCGGCGAACGCCTCGGGAGCCCGGACGGCCATCTTCTCGAGGGCATTCCACACCCGGTCGTTCGCGCCAGGCTTGGCGAAGTGGTCACCGGCGGTCGCGCCGGCCGCGCGCTGGTCGGCGATCAGGGCATTGAACACGTCCATGGCCCGGTCGACAACCGCCAGGTCGGCGAAAGCGCGCTTGAACACCACGATGCCGGGACCGTCTGCGAGCGCCCGGACCAACTCGGCCTGGATCTCGCGGCGGCGCTCCGGGGTGGCCGCGAGCGCACGCAGCCGATCGCCGTCATACAGCGGGACATTCCGATCCACCGAATCGGCCAGCGGATAGTCACGCCGATCGGTGACCTGCTCGACCAAAGCGCGGAAGTCGTCCAGGTCGCAATCAGCCTCGGACAGCCAGGTCCGGGATCCTGCAGCAGCGACTGACATGGTCGTTCCTCCGGTGCGAGGCGGTGCGTAGCACAGGCGCCGTGACTCAGCCACCTGGCGGGGCACGCAAGACTCTCCAGCGCATCGCCATGAGCATTCGCGCATCGCAGGGGCATGAAGATGGGATGACTTCCGCAGCCCGTGCCGTGGCTGCCGGCGAGCAACCGTTCGGACGCACAGGTTCCCGCAGCGCCGTTACGAATGCGAGGGCCCTGATGACGTCGGGCTGACCGCAGGTGCTGGTCTACGTAGCACGACGCGCATCTGTCCCAGCCGCCGATCGAAAATCCCCGTCGCCCGCTCCATGGCCTCGAGGAAGCCCATGAGCAGCGTGGCGTAGAGCGAAGGCTTGTTCACGCACGCCTGCGGGTGGAAGAGCCGGTCCGCTAGACGCGGCGCGCGATCGTAGAGCGCGGAATGGATGGACCACACCCAGAACGTCTGGATGGGCAGGTAGCTCACGTCGCTCACAGCGAGCCCGGCCCGCTCGGCGAGCGCGGTGATCGTGCGCGCCGAGAAGAGCGCCCAGTGCCGCGGCGAATGGATGCCGCCCCAGTGGCGGCCGAGCAGACGGAAGAGCGGCGTCTCGATGTTGGGCGTATCGATGATGGCCACGCCGCCCGGCGCGAGCAGCCCCCCGATGCGGCGAAGGAAGCCGAGCGGATCGGCGACGTGCTCGATGACGTGGCTGGAGACGATCAGGTCGAACGTCCCCTCGATGGGTGCGGAGAGGAAATCGCCGACGACCACACGGTGCTGATTCGAGGCCTTGGCAGCCGCGCCCGCGTCCACCTCCACGCCCACCCTCTCGGCGGCTGGGAGGATCCGGCGGAGGAGGTTGAGCACGTAACCATCCCCGCAGCCGACGTCGAGGATGCGCGTGGCACCCAGGGAATCATGTCGCTCGAGCAGGCGGCGATAGCGGCCCGTCTGCAGCCGGTTGGAGATCTCGCGCACGCTCATCTTGCGCAAGAGCCGCCGGAGCGGCCCCGGCGCCTCATCGCCGGTGTGGAAGTTGAGATACTCAGGCGGGTAGATGCGGGACAGCTCGCTCAACGCGGGCCGCGGGCTCAGGTAGTAGAGCTGGCAATCTGCGCAGCGCTGCAGGGTGAAGTTCATCCGCGGCGTGCTGGCGTACTCGTGGTCCCGGGTGAGCAGGGCGCGGTCGCGGCGAGTCGAGCCACAGAGCGGGCAGGCCACGTCCTCTAGCTGGAGGGGCGGGGCGAGCGCGTCGCTCATCGCCGGACCAGACGGACGAATGTCGAAAGGTACGACCGTGCAGCAGGCGCAACTTCAGCCGCGCCAAGCTCCCAAGCGGAGACGGCCCAGCCGAACAGGCGGCGATCCGCCGGAGCGAGCCATGAGGCGATCCAGGCGCCGGCGGCGGTCGCCGTGAAGAGCAGCGCGTAGGTCACCAGGACGTCCATCACTGGCACGGCATGTACGTGCGCTCTCGGCTGCGGCGCATCCATCGAGGAGGAGGATGACCCCCGGCGTAGGAACCGGTCAAGCGTTCATGCCTCGTCGGGCACTCGCCCGACGATCGCTTCCCGGTTAGCGGGTGCCCAGCAAGCCCATTCGCAGCGCGTATCGAACACTGCGACAGCGCCTCGGGGTGGCCGGGCTCGGTGTCAAGGTTGGGCACTCGATGTGCGAATGGAGAGGGTGTTGCTTTTTCCAACTGCCAGGATCTAAGAGTGGCGGCCTTCCGAGCGACCGCTCCCGGTCGCCGGCTAGTCTGGGTTCCTTGGCGCCACAACACGGCCCGTTTGCGGGGGGGATCATGAAGACACGTATCTACAACTTCCGTCTGGGAGTCTGCGCAGCCTTGATTTCACCGCTCGTGATGACCTGTGCAGGTCATCGCGTCGCCAGCAACACGACGCTCGAAACCCGGAACCCGGGGGCGGCCAGCGTTGAGGGCGAATCCAAGCGGTTCCCGAAGGCGCTGGCGAAAAAGCTCGCGCGCTTGCAGAAATTCGCCCCGTCAAACCTGACGGACAACCCCGACAGCCCCGAGAGCTTCGCGGAGCAGGACTGGCTGCAGCATTCGATCGACGGGGCCCAGAACGCCCGGCCGCCCATCATGGCCTTCGCCAGGGCGCACGATCACTGGTCCGGCATGCGGGAGCGGCCCTCCCACGGCAACAGCGGTGGCAGATGGATACCTCTGGGTCCAACCAACGCCCAGAACGATCTCACGAACACCTTCCGCGACCGGACGGTCTACACGGCGGGAACGGAGAACTTCGGTGGCCGCACCGTGCACGGCGTCATCGATCCCGATTGCCAGCCCTCGCGGGCAAGGGCGGAGAGAGACGACGACGACGGCCGGGAGCGCAAAGGAAGTTGCACGCTCTGGATCGCGGCCACGAACGGCGGCGTGTGGCGTACGGACAATGCGCTGGCCGTCGACGATCCCGCCACGCCCGAATACGAAGGACCGGCCTGGGACTTCATCTCGGAGACGTTCGGCAACCAGAGCGTCGCATCCCTCGAGCTCGATCCCAACGATCCCGAGCACCGCACGATCTGGGCCGGCACCGGAGAGCCCAACGCCTGTGGCAGCGGTTGCGAAGTCGGAGTTGGCGTCTACGTGTCGAAAGACCGCGGCAACAACTGGCGCGGTCCCCTCGGCGCGGCCGAGTTCTCCGGCCGCGGCGTCGGCTCGATCGTGGTGAAGCCGGGGGACTCGAAGACGGTCTTCGTGGCCACCGGCCGCGCCACGCGCGGCATCTCGAACACCTGCTGCGGCGGTACCGATGCGTTCATCCCCGGCGCCGCGCACTTCGGCGTCTGGCGCTCGAAGGACGAGGGCAAGAGCTGGGAGCTGGTGAACCAGGGCGCGAACGCGCTCTGCACCGCTTCCACGCCTGATGTCGTCTCGCTCAACAACACCGCCTGCTCGCCACGCGGCGCGCGCCGGATCAAGATCGATCCGGTCGACCCGAACACCGTCTATGCCTCGTTCTTCGCCCGTGGGATCTGGCGATAGCGGAGCAACGGCGACCCCGGGACCTGGGAGAGGATCATGGAGCCACGGGGATTCGTCGGCCCGCCCGGTGGTCCCACGGCCCCGACAACCGAGCGCGACGAATTCGACGTCGTCCTGCTGCCCAACGGCGAGACGCGGATGTACGTCGGCGCCGGCGGCGGCAACTACGCGGGCACTGGGGCGAACGCGGCGCGCCTGCGCCGCAACGAGGCCGTGCGGAATGCTCCCCCCGCCACAGTCCGGTCGACGTGGACCGATTTCACGACGTTCAGCTTCGCTTACTGCGAACCGCAGTGCTCGTATGACAACTACGTCTACGCGCCCGCGAATCCGCGCAACGCGCCCAACTCGGGCGCGAACCACGAGGTCGTGTATCTTTCGGGCTCGAACCAGTACGGCGAGAATAACACCGGCTCGGGGCGTTCGAACGGCCGCGCCGTGCTGCTATCCACGGACGGCGGCGCGACCTTCACCGATATGACGGAAGACAACCGCAGCAGCGTCTATCCCGGCGCGCTGCATCCCGACCACCATGCCATAGTGGTGAACCCCCTCGACTGGAAGCAGTTCTTTGATTTGAGCGACGGCGGGGTCAACCGGTCGAACGGGGTCTTCGTCAACGATTCGGGGGACTGCTTGACGCCGCCGCACAACTTCATAGTCCCGACGCGCGTCGCCTTCTGCCAGGTCGTGCTCTCGCGCGTCCCGCAGACGTTGACCGCGATCAACCGCGGTTTGCGCACACTGGCCACCTACACGCTCGATTACGACCGCACCAACCCGGGCCGGATCGCCGCCGGCACCCAGGACAACGGCTCCTGGGAAACCATCAACGACAAGAAGAACTGGCTGCAGGTCAACATCGCAGACGGCGGGCCCAACCGGTTTGACGCCACCGGCGCCGACGCTCTGTTCGCCCTCACGGCGTTCCAGGCCGGCCAGCTCATGGTCCGCTACAACCCGTTGCAACAGTACGATGCGAATTGGATCGCGGACACGCTGGCGGATCCGACTTCGGTTCCGCCGTATGCGCTGGAGGCGTCCGCCTTCATCGTGCCGGCCGTCAGCGACCCGGTCCATGCAGGATGGTTGTTCACTGGCCGCGAGCACGTCTTCCGCTCGACGAACTACGGTCGCAACCCGATCCTGGCCACCAAGGAATTGCACCGCGCCAACTGCAACATCTGGAACGGGCACTTCGCCGACCTCAACAACGACGGCACCTACACTCTCCCCGCCGACGCCTGCGACGACTGGAAGGCGCTCGGCGATCCCGGCCCCAACGGTCGTCTGACCAGCGCCGCTCATGGCGATCGTCCAGGCGTGTTCGTCTCCGTCACCCAGCGCGCTCCGAGCGACCCAGGCACTCTCTGGGCGGCGACCGGTGCGGGGCGCATCTTCGTATCGAAGAATGCGGACAACCCGCTTCCAACCGCCGTGGTGTTCGACCGGATCGACAACGACCCGACGGCAACGAACTCGCCGCCCCGATATCCGACCTCGATCTTCGTCGACCGGCGGAACCCGAACCATGCCTGGATCACGTACAGCGGCTACAACGCCAAGACGCCGGCGACGCCGGGGCATGTGTTCGAGGTCTTCTACGCGCCAAACGCTTCGGTCTTCATCAACCGGGACGGGAGCGGGCCCCAGGCCTACGGAGACATCCCGGCGAACGCCATCGTCGTGACCAGCCGCGGCACCTACTACGTGGCCAACGACTACGGCGTGGTGGTGAAGGAGCGCGATTCGGGCAGCTGGCGGATGTCCCAGGGCGGATTGCCCAAGCTGGATGTGGCCGACCTCATCCTCGTGCCGGAGAAGGACTCGCTCTATGCGGCGACTCATGGCCAGGGCGTCTGGCAGTTGAAGCTGGAGGACGACGACTAGCCGAGGCCGGCGATCCGTTTCGCTCACCCGCGGGCCGCGCCGGTTTCCGCATCCGGCGCGGCCAGCGCAACTGGATCATCGCGCGATGCCGCAAGCCTCCGCTACGTCGTCGCGGTAGGCGAGCCAGCGCTCGAGCGCCCTCTCCACCATTTGGACGACACGGCCCTCCAGCGTCGCCGGCGCGTGGCCTAGCACCATCTTCCAGGCATCCAGACGATGACCGCCTTCCACTTTCTTGTGCACCCGCTGCAATTCGAGGAACTTCGGATCAAGGCCGTGGACCCGGACCAGCGGATGGTGCCGGATCGCCGCCTCGATCTCGCTATCCGAATCGGGACCTGCCTTCTCGATCTCCCGCCGCTCGTTTACGCTCCCCTCGACGAAGATGGTCAGCACCGCCGCACCGACCACCCAGTGATCGAGGCCGCTGATTTCGTCGAG
>Ga0137419_10001360_pt1 | contig 10401 bp, 10 predicted proteins | sample CZODoug3_1_2_16f_FD_108279 | JGI IMG/M metagenome (GOLD analysis project Ga0137419, IMG submission 108279) | Vadose zone soil fungal communities from Angelo Coast Range Reserve, California, USA - CZODoug3_1_2_16fungal (Illumina Assembly) | ecosystem: Environmental > Terrestrial > Soil > Vadose... | reverse complement strand
GTAGCAGTTCTGGTAGTCGGCGTTTGAGCCGTTCTCGTAAGCGTTGTCGCCTGCGGTGAAGACGGTTCCCGCGATCCCATCCAGCAGGGACGCGGTCGCCTCGTCGTCCGTGGTGAGGCACACCGCGATGTCGCCGGCTCCGACCAGCACCTCCGGCGGATTCGCGGAGACCGCCCCCAGAGGCGTGAGCCACCTCGGGGGGCCGAGAGGGTTCCGGTCCTCGGTGCAGGTGGCGAGCGCCGCGAGCAGCGTTAAGGCAAGGATCGCGGAGCGGCGTGCGCGGCTCGGGGTACGGACCAGAAGAAAACCTCACCGCAGGGGGTTAGGAGCGCTGGCTGCCGGCAACTGGCTCCGATACGAGAGCACCACTCTTGCTTCAACTCCCGTGCCGTATCGCTGCGCGACCGCCACACGCGCCTGCGCAGAGCCAAGTGCCGTTGAGGATACGGCTTGCGGCTCAGCCGTCGGGGGGCCTGCGGAGTTGGGCCGGGCCACTCAGTTGTGGTCCCCCGTCTACACTCCTGCCTTTGCCAAGCGGCAGGCCCAGTATTTCGCCCGCGTTCACCGGACGACCTTCTATCGCGTGATGGAGCGGCACCAACCCGGTTGGCTTGACGCGGCCCTGATGCAGATCCGCATCACCAGGGGATGGCATCGAACCGACCGAGCCGGGACGTCGCTCACGTCGACGCGTAAGCCCTTGTCCCCTGGCACGTTGAGGACATCTTGCCGGGGGCGCTCCCGTCCTCGGGACATCCTCGACAGCGCGCACAGATTGTGCTCGCATTTCCCTCTGCGTGGCAGCGACCCCGCTGCACTTCAAGGCCGAGCGTCCATCATGCCGCCCAGCCGTTCTTGTGTCTGCGCGACCCTCGTTCCAGCCAGGGTCACCACTCGTCCTGCGGATCGCACCGCGGGGACGCGCCGCACAGCAGCGAAACCACGAGACCGTAGTTCGCCGAGACCAAGGTGAACGGGATGAGGCACCTGCCCCCCCGCAGAGGCGCCAGCCGGATCACGGCGTTGGCGGTGCTCCTGGCGCTCACCACGTGCACCGAAGACAGGGGCCCGTTCGCTCCTGGGAGGCGTTGGTTGACGCCGACGGGGCAGGTCAGCGCCAATCCTCCCGTCCTGCTTGTGGGAACGGGCGACATCGCCGGTTGCTCCGCGACCGGGGATGAACTGACCGCGAATCTCCTGGACGGCATCCCCGGCACCGTGTTTACCATCGGCGACAATGTATACGAGAACGGGACCAGCACGGAATACGAAAACTGCTACCATCCGACCTGGGGCCGGCACAAGGCCCGCACCAAGCCGGCGCCCGGCAACCACGAATACAACACGGCCAATGCCACCGGCTATTTCAACTACTTCGGGGCTGCCGCGGGGGAGCCCGGCAAGGGCTACTACAGCTACGACCTGGGCGACTGGCACATCATCGTGCTCAACAGCAGCGGCGGCAGCGCCGGCACCAACGTCTCGATGTCCGCGGGGTCCGCGCAGGGGCAGTGGCTCAGTGCCGACCTCGCCGCGAGCAACAAGTTGTGCACGCTCGCCTATTGGCACCATCCACTGTATTCGTCGGTGGCGGGATCCGGCTCTGGGGGCGTCACCGATTCGAGGCGGCGGCCCGCGTGGGACACCCTGTATGCCCACGGCGCCGACGTCGTGTTGGGCGGCCACCGGCACATCTATGAGCGCCAGGCTCCGCAGAAACCCGACGGCACGCAGGACGCGGCGTTCGGGATCCGCGGGTTTGTCGTGGGCACGGGCGGGATCAGCCACATCAATCCCACCAACGTCACGGCCAACAGCGAGGAGCGAAACGGGGACACATACGGTGTGCTGAAGCTGTGGCTCTACTCGGACAGCTATGCATGGAAGTTCGTGCCGGTCGTCGGCATGACGTTCTCTGACTCCGGTGCCGCTGCGTGCCACGCGGCCCCAGGCTGAGACGCCGTCAGCGCTTCGCCTTCACGACCATATCGTCGGCCGACGCGATGCACACAAGCTGAATCGCGCCCGGCTTCGGCCGCGTGAACGGACAGACAACATACTCGCCGACGACCTGGTTGCCCGGTACCTCCAGATCCTCTTCCAAGAACTCCGGCAGCCCGTCCTTGAGACCGAGTACGCGCTTGCTGCCGGCGATCGCGATACGGATGGTCGGAGTGGTGCGGTACACGGAAACGCTCCCGCGAACCGTGAAGCATTTCCCCACAAGTTTCGGTTGGCACTGGCAGGACACGTCGGGCCGAGCCGGCTGCTCGGACTCCGCCGTAGCGGGTTGCTGCGCCCGTGCAGGCGGCGCAGCGCCGGCCGCGAACGCGACACAGCACAGGAGGCGCCAGATCGCGAGGTCGGTCGGACGGCTCACGGGCCCACAGGCGCGCCAGCCACCAGGTGGTCCAAAACGGTCGCCGGGGCCGGCCACGGGGGCGGGGCGCCAAGCAAGGTTCGTAAGTCGTCCGCCACATCCGCGTAGTAGGCCGCCAAGCGCTCAGCCGTCGCCGGACTGCACCGAGGTGGCGGCTCGCTGCGCGCACTCACGCCGAGGTACCAACGATCCACCGCAAGCCGTAGCGCACGCAGCGGCCGGTGAATGAGCGGGCGATGGTGCGTGTACTGGGTGACGTGACGTCGCAGTTCCGTATACCACCAGTGCACGCGCGGGTTGCGCAGATCCATGGTGCGGTTCCTGACCGTGAACCGGTAGCCATCATAGAGTGTCCCGTCGAGCTCGGCGAACCGACAAATCGCGCGCATCACTTGCCGCGGGTCAGTCGCGAGATCCTCGTGATAGGTGACCAGCACGCGCTCAGCGCCCAGCACGTCGCGGAACCGACGAACATAGCCGGCATAACGCCCCTGCTCGAGCGCGCGCAGCTGCTGAGGCGGATTGGCGGGGAGCGCGCCCTCGAACTGCCGCGTGACGTACTCGTCGAACGATTCGCCCGCCGGCAGCCGATTGCTCTGACGCGCGAACCGGAACCACGAAACCAGCCGCGCCACCGGCTCGCGCAGGCTGAACACCACCGCCGCCCGGGGCAGCGCGGCGGCTAACCGGACCGGAGTGCCCGGAGAATAGAGGTAGTCCGGCGTTGCTTCCACACGCACGGCCGCTGCCCCGCGGTGGGCGAAATACTCCTCATAGTACTCCAGGCCGTCATCGCTGCGATACTTCGCCTCCAAGGGATAGTCTCGGTCCAGAAAGAAGCGCGTCTCCTTGATCGAGGAGGCGCACACCTGCGGGTGGTCGTTGAGGTACGCGTGGAGCGACGTGGTCCCCGCTTTCGTCGTCCCACCGATGATCAGGTACCGCCCCTGGCTCATCTTTCCGTCTCCACTCCGACGCTGGGCACGGACTCCACGGTGTTCCCATCCCTCCCGGGCGATGAGCGAGGCTGTCTGCGCCAGAGGCGGAGGCGGCTGCTGCACATCGGCCACACTATTGCAAGTTGCGAGCCCCGCACTCCCTTCCCGCAGAACAGCAGGTACGCTCGCCGGAGGGGATGCGGCACGGATCGGCAGCACGCCAAGGGATGCCGGCACCGGTGTCGGCATCCATAGCCAATGCGCAAAAACTGTGCGCCAGGAACGGCGCGGGTCGACCTCGACGAAACGTGAGCGGCGCGGTCCTTGCTCTTGGCGCCCCGGGGACTCGCGTAATCCTTGGAGCAGCTCAGAAAGGGAAGGTGTTCATGAACGTCTTTGTTTTGAGCACAGGTAGGTGTGGCACCACGACGTTCATGGAAGCCTGTAAACATATCACAAACTTCACGGCTGCCCACGAATCACAGTCTGGACTCGTTGGCGAGGCACATTTCGATTACCCCAAGAATCACATCGAATCCGATCACCATCTTTCGTGGTTTCTCGGAAGGTTGGACAGGGCCTATGGAAACGATGCGCTGTATGTTCATTTAAGAAGAGACGACGCAACGACCGCGGCCAGCTGGCTCAAACGGTACTATCGGCTTGGAATCATCCGGGGATATAAGAAAGATATGCTATGGGGATTGGGAGACTCGGGCGATCCCCTTGAGGTGTGTCTCGACTACTGTGATACGGTGAACAGCAATATCGAGCTCTTCTTACGAGATAAAACCAACAAGATGAGTTTTCGCTTGGAGAATGCGAAGGAAGACTTTCGCACATTCTGGAATGCGACTGGCGCCAAGGGCGACTTGACCGCGGCGTTGTCAGAATGGGATGTGAATCACAATGCTTCTCCTGCCAAGTGGGAACGAAACCCCATAAGCTGGTATTCAACCAAGCTCACGCGCATCGTTAAGCACTTTCCGTCTTTCATCGAGACCGCCTAATAGCAATTGGTCAGTCTTGGAACACTTTATCATCACACGGTTTAGTTACCGCGACCCGCGCGCCCCCGATTGGGCGAGGCGGTCGACGCGCGATGTTACCGCACCGCACAAGACGATCCGTGGTGGGTTCTTATCTCACATGCCGCTCGACCTCCTGGACCCAGAGAACCTCGAGCATCGCTTTCGGATGTTTGAGATCAGTTGTCTGCCCAGCATGTTGGCACAGACGGATCAGGATTTCACCTGGGTTCTCGTTGTAGACCGTGATTTACCTCGCACCTATCGGGACAAACTCGCGAGGCTCATCTCGGCGCGAAAGAAAAATCTGGTGATCGATTTTGACCCAGCGAAGGACATCAGATATCTGGGGTGGCTGGAACCGTACCTTGCTCGGCGACCTGAGTATATCGCCACCACTCTGCTCGACGACGATGATGTCCTCTTTAGAGACTTTGTTGCATACATCAAGGACCAGGTGCGAGAGACGAAGGATCTTCGGCCTGTCAAGATTTTCGGCTCATTTGAAGCACTCCAGTGGGACTTGTTTACCTCAAGGGCTGCACCACTGGGTTACATCAAGAGGTGGTCCAGGCGTACCAGGACGGCTGCCGGAGCGCGAAGGTTTCCCGTAGCGTCGGGGTTCACGCTCCTCTGCAAATATCCGGAATACCAATACACAGTATTGCGATTAGTGCACGCATGGGGCGAATTCTATTTTCGAAACCATGATGAAACCGAGGGAGTGACCCCGGCCGCTGTCCAAGATTTCCGCGCCGAGTTGGCCCGGGACGCCGACCGGAATGGTGACCGCGCTGAACGCTGGACGAATGCAGACTGTTTTCATGCCATTTCAGGCGACGGACCCCACGTTGTCCTTATCAATCATTTCATGAACGTCGAACTGGAGCGACTATTCGAGCATCCTCGCGACAGAACCCCCGTGACGGAGACCGCGTTTCCCCAGTCCTTGCCTATCGATATGGTGGCTGCAGGGAAGTACGCTCGCTTCTATGATCGGAGCTGGACGCACTACTGGGACGTACTTCGCAGCCAGATCAGGTCTATCCCACCGTCGCCATTACGAGCCCTGAAAATCGTGCGAAGAGCGATTTTGCTCGCCCTCGGCTTCCTGCGGCTCAGATAAAGTAGGGATCCATTCTACCAGTCATAACTTTTGCCGAGTAGCTCGTACAGCGCCTTATTATGAGGCAGGAAATAGCTGTTTAGATACGCATAGACATCCTGATCGACTTTGCTTCTGTTGGGTGTAACGTTGCGGGGGGTCAAATGTTTGACCTTGAATCCGGCATCTACTCCCACAAACTCAAACACCCGTCTCAGCGTAATATCCGGTTCACTAAAAAACTCTTCACTGGATAGGACGAGAATTTGCTGCCAAGGGAAGTGGTTCAGATACCTCTCGAGTTGCTGCTTGTACATGCCACGGCTCTTGTACGACTGACCTATGAAAGTTCGATTCTTGTAGTCTGCATTTGCAATTACAGATTGTAAGCGTTGCTCCTCTTGCTTCAGGGCTTCGTTAAGGGGTAACTGCTCGTCACCGTTCCGTATTGAATGGAAATAGTGAGATATGGCACGTTCTGTTGGATTTCTCAAAACAGCAATAATCTTTACTTCAGGAATGAGATCAAAAAGTCGTCTTGAGGCGAGTGGATTAAAAATATAGAGAGGCGATGCTTCAAATGTCTTAGCATGAGCACTCACCTTACTTCTGGACGGGAAATGAGAACGATACCACTCTGGCCCTCTTGCAAAGTTGTCTACAGTGGGATCTAACCCTCCATCGAAAAAATGGACTTCTTTCCGGTAGGATGGCACAAGCTCAGGATGTTGACCTAAACAGGCATATAAGCTCGAGGTTCCAGATTTCTGAGCTCCGATTATGATGAAGTCAGGTAAAGGCCGGCTGCGCCAAGTCGCTTGCCGGTAATGCCAGGCTAATTGGCGTGCAGTTGTTTTCACCCACCTTGGTGTCATTTGCTTTAAAGAAGGCATGGCTCAATACCGGTAACCGAAGAGTTCGATCTCGTCGGCGAAAAGCTGGGCGATCCTGTCCCGGTCGGCCTCGGTCAGGACATCGCGGTAGTGCCGCCGGTCCCGGCGGTATCCCGCCTTCGCCTTGGGGAGCGCCAGTTTCTCCGGAATTTGAAGCCGGGTATTGCAGACGCTGCTGAGCTCCGATTCCAGATTCTCGAAACGGCATACGCGATCGACGGCGATCTTGCCGTCGATCGCGTAGACTCCGAACCCCTTGTTCTTCAGGGTTCGCAGCGCACCGGAGGCGATGAACTGGGAGATCGGCGGGCGAGGTTCGGTGCTACAGCGCCAGTAGTACCAGGAGATCGCCCGATCCCAGGGATTCCTCTCAAAGCAAAACTTGTAGTACTCGTCCCAGATCTTGGTCCCGATCAGGGCCTTAACCTCCCGGGCGGGCATGTGGTTGTAGTAGACGAACCGTCTCCTGCCACGGAGCAGCAGCGTCTTCCAGTCTCGCACCGAGTATTTGGCGAGCGGTACTGCCTGGTGGAGTTGAGGACCCCTTGTCCCCAGCTGCCGCCGCAGCTCCTCGTCTGGCGGGCTCACGGCGGTGATGATGTCGTCCTCGCCGCAGAACCGGGATAGCGCCAGCTCGATGCTGGTGCCCGCTGTCTTGGTGGTTTTCAGAAAGATGAACTTGTATTTGTGGGAGATGATCATGGGGCCTTGAGTGTGTACCAGACTTGAACCGGGTGCAAGGATCGGGCCCGGGTCGGCACCATCGGGCTTAAATCGCCGATCCCCGCCCCCCCGCGGCGCCCCTGACCGAAACCAGCAGCGGGCCTGGCGTGTCGCAGCCGTCCCTCACATGTGTATCGCACCCGTGGCATCGGGGCGCTCAGCGCTCGCCCCGTCGCCGCTAAGTCGTTGGCGCCCCGTGACGTCGCCCACCCCGTGATCCGTGCATGTGATCTGCAAGAGGCGCATAGGAAACCGACGCCAGGTTCCGTGACCTCATGCACCTTGAAGATTATCACGCTGTGATATCGCGACTGCCCAGGAGCAGAGCATCGCGGTGACGAACGTCGGCACGATGCGGGGCGGCGGCGCCGCAGCCCCCTTCACGGGGGCACGGACCGCTCCGCACGGCGGCGCGGCCCACGACACCACAGCAATCCACCCCGTGGTGCGCTGGGCGTTCTACGCGTTCGTGTTCTCGCTGCCGTTCGAATACCCCGACAGATCGTTCGCCGTGGAGGTCACGACCCTGACCGGCTGCCTCTTCCTGCTGGCCACGATCGTGCAACCGCGTGCGTGCTTCGGGGAGAGACCCTGGGCGTTCTGGTGGTTCGTGGCCTACCTGTGCGTGGTCGGCGTGACCTTCACGCTGACCGGCGGAGAGAATGCGGACGCGGTTGGGAAATCCTTCCTAAGATTCCTGCAGCAGGTCCTAATTCTCTTGGCTGCCTACAACGTGATGCGACGCGAGCGAAGCCTCACGACGACGCTCGTCTTGCTCGTCGCCGCCTGCTTGGTGTTGGCACTCCTCCAGCTCAGCGGCGCATTTGGCGCGCCCATGGCAGAGGTGGAAGATGCGGCCGGCCAACTCCACCGGATCACGGTGTTCGGCCAGAATCCCAACCGTACGGCGCAGATGTTGTCGCTGGGGGTGCTGGCGCTCATCGGACTCCACTACGGCCGGCAGAGCAGTGTGCTCCTGGCCCGATTGCTCGTGTGGCCGGTGGTGACGGTGCTGGTCCTGGCGATCGTGCAGGGGGGTTCCCGGGGCGGCATCGTGGCGCTGGGGGCAGGACTCTGCACGTTCGCCGCGGGGGGACAGACCCTCCGTGCCAGGATCCGCAACGCACTGATGACCATGTTCGCGCTGATGACCTTCGTCTGGGTTTCCTACGAGTCGCCACTCCTGCGCCAACGGTTTGACCAGGCCGAGACTGGAAACTTGGCAGGGCGGGAAGAGATCTACCCGGTGGCCTGGGAGATGTTCCGGGAGCGGCCGCTGCTTGGGTGGGGACCGATGCTCAACAAGCATGAGCTGGCCACGCGGCTGCAGCCGCCGCCGCCGGATGGCGTAAAGGACACCCACAACCTCGTGCTTGAATTGCTGACCGCAACGGGCCTGCTGGGATCCGGGCCCTTCTTTGTGGGGCTTGGCCTCTGTGTGCGGTCCGCCTGGCACGCGCGCCGCGGGAGTCAGGGAATCCTCCCGCTCGCCATGATGGGTACTCTGTTGGCGGCCAACATGAGCGGGAACTACCTGGTGTACCTGCCTCACTGCTTGGTCTTGGCCTACGCTCTGGCGAGCAGGAGCATCTCGGCAATGCCCCGTCGCCCCGCCATCGGACGCACGGAGTGGCGATCCTGGGATGCGGCACGCTCGACCTAGGCGCACATGTCCGGCGCGGTACCGCCCCTGCAGGTAAGTCATCTCCCACGTTTTTGTAGCAGCCCTACACCACGCGACGCCGGGCATGCCGCTGAACGCCTGGGGTTACGCCACTAATCCCTTGAAATAAAAGTCGTTGTCGCGTTGTCCGAGACCTGCAGTCCGGGCACGACGCTTGCGACCTGCGACCGTCGGCGCCGCCGCAGCCGCGCCGAGCAGGTGAAGCACGTTCACGACGGACAGCGACCGGAGCGATCCCAACCTTGACCGCGTTCGATTTCACGCAGGCCCGCCCCGACACATCCGGAACGGCGCTGGTCGGTGCGGACGCCCCAGCCGATCATCGAGAACGGGTGCGCCGGTTTCTCAATGTCGGCGTCGCCGGATTGGGGCTCCTCGCCGCGGGACCGCTGATGGTAGGGATCGCCGCGCTCATCAAGTTGACCTCGCCAGGCCCGATCATCTACAGACAGACGCGGGTCGGGCTAGACCGCCGCTGCGGGACCGGGAACGGCAACAGCAGCCGTCGGAGCTCGGATTGGGGCGGCAAGCCGTTCGTCATGTACAAGTTCCGATCCATGTACGAGACAGGAGCGGGGGCGAGGGCGGAAGTCTGGGCCCGACCGGACGACCCCCGGGTGACTCCGCTAGGCCGTTTTCTGCGGCAATACCGCCTGGACGAACTCCCCCAGCTCTTCAATGTGCTCCGGGGAGACATGAACGTGGTGGGACCCCGGCCAGAACAGCCAAGCATTTTCGCCGTTCTACGGGAGCAGATCGAGCGGTATACGGAGCGCCAGCGGGTGCGCCCTGGCATCACCGGCTGGGCCCAGATCACACAGCGCTACGACCGGTCGATCGACGACGTGCGCCGGAAAGTCACCTTGGACCTGGAATATGTCGCACGCCAATCCCTCCTTGAGGATTTGAAAATCATGGTGCGCACCGCACCGGTGATGCTCTTCAAACGGGGAGCGTGGTAGCAACGCGTTCATGACCACACACCCCGAGCGCGTGCCCACGGTCTCGGTCATCGTGCCCTGCCGGAATGAGTCGCCCTATGTCGCGCGCTGCCTGGACTCGATTCTGGCCAACGACTACACCGACAACCTCCTCGAGGTACTGGTCCTGGACGGCCAAAGCGACGATGGCACGCGGGCAATTCTCGACGACTACGCCTCCCGGCATCCTATTGTCCGGGTCCTGGACAATCCGCAGCGCATCACGCCGGTCGCCCTGAACTTGGGCATCTGTGCCGCACGGGGCGAGGTTCTCGTTCGCATGGACGTCCACGTGGTCTACCCGACAAATTACATCCGCGATCTCGTCGCGGCGCTCCAACAAACGAACGCCGACAACGTCGGCGGCGTCCTGGTCACGCTGCCTGCCAACCAGACGGCCATCGCTCGGGCGATCGCGATCGCGATGTCGCACCCCTTCGGAGTGGGGAATTCCTACTTTCGCACCGGTGTCCGGCAAGCACGCTGGGTCGATACCACCCCGTTCTTCTGCTGCCGCCGAGAGACGTTCGAGCGTGTGGGTTTATTCGACGAGGAGTTGGCGCGGCACCAGGACGGCGAGTTCAATGCCCGCCTGATCAAGCATGGCGGGCGGGTTCTGCTCGTGCCGCACGTGGTATCCCACTACCACGCCAGGGGTTCCCTGCGGCAG
>Ga0137419_10001359_pt1 | contig 10404 bp, 9 predicted proteins | sample CZODoug3_1_2_16f_FD_108279 | JGI IMG/M metagenome (GOLD analysis project Ga0137419, IMG submission 108279) | Vadose zone soil fungal communities from Angelo Coast Range Reserve, California, USA - CZODoug3_1_2_16fungal (Illumina Assembly) | ecosystem: Environmental > Terrestrial > Soil > Vadose... | reverse complement strand
GTTGCTCCACCGCGAAGCCGTGACCGCTTCGAGTTGCACTCAGGCATCGTCCCGTCTCGGCACCGATGTTCACCAACTCGACGTCGCACGATCTACGACATCAGCTAGGTGCTATTTACCGCGAGAAAGGCCCAATCAGCGCCGGCCGACGCGATCGACCGGACCGCCGCGGTTCATGGGTGTTCCCACGGCGCCGACGCCGGGGGTCGCGACGGCGCGTGCGACCGGCCGTGGGCGCAGCACGACACCCGCTCTTACGGTGCAGCCGGCGGGATATTCGACGTATTGGCAATATACGACGGCATCAGCATGCCTTGTACTTGCGACCATAAAGCCAGCCACCAGCAGCGCCGATGCCGATAATGTGATCGAGAGTTTCATCTTGGTCTCCCTGGATCGGAAGCTCCAAATGCCCTGCTGGAACAATCTGCACCTTCGTGCAGCCTTTCAAGCCAATCCGGAGCGTAACAGGGAGGCTGACGAGGGGATTGCGCAACAGCTTGATACAGATCAAGGCCGCCGCTCATCTTCTGCACGCCGTTGTTGTTTGCGGAACGGATATGCACGACAGTCGCATTAAGGGCCGACTGCAAATCAGCTGCCTGAGCCCTACTCGGGCCACCAGCGCTTCTCTCGCATTTCCCCTTCGTTGCCGCTCGCCATCAGCGTCATCCTTAACACCTCAAAAATCACGGCAGTCGACCAACCAAACAACAGCACACCGTTCATCGCAGTCATTGGTCCAAGCAGATGCCAGCGCTCGACCGGGGTCACGTCGCCGTAGCCGAGTGTCGTGTAGTTGACGAAAGCGAAATAAAGCAGATCCGTGCCTGCGGGCGCCGCACTGACGATCGCGTAAATCAATGACCAGACGATGACCTCGGCAAGGTGCGCCACCATCAAGACCGTCACGGTGGCACTCATGACCGCGATCAATCGAAGCGATTGATATGACGTTGCCAACTCATCCACGATGCGTGTCACCCTTATGACGGCCACCATCACCAGGGCATGAATCGTAATGTTGCAAACACTGACGACCGCGCCCACGAGATATTGACGCAACATGCGGATGCCTCTGACGGAGCCGTTCTGCCGGACCATCCACAGCACGGCGGTTGAATTTGGCCATGCTCCAATGAGCACGCCTAGTCGATGATGTGATATCCGCCATCGATATACATGACATCGCCGGTAATAAGCTTCGCGCCGTCGAGCGCCAGAAAGGCCGTCGCCGCACCGACGTCATCGATGCTCACCAAGCTCCGGGCGGGAGCCTTGGACTGCGCCTTGTCCATCAACTCGTCAAAGTCGGGGATACCTGAAGCCGCGCGCGTTGCCAGGGGCCCCGGCGAAATCGCGTGCACCCGAATGCCTTTGGGACCGAGCTCGGCTGCGATATAGCGGACAGCAGCTTCCAGCGCCGCCTTCGCAACCCCCATGACATTATAGTTCTGCACCACCATCTGGCTACCGTAATAGGTCATGGTGAAGAGCGTACCGCCGTTCTTCATCAGCGGCTCGGCCAGATGCGCCATCCGCATGAACGACCAGCAGGAAACATCCATCGTCTTGAGGAAGCCGTCACGCTGAACATCGACCACGCGCCCGTGCAGCGCCTCCTTCGGGGAGAAGGCGATCGAATGGAGCAGAAAATCGAGCCGGCCCCACTCCTTCTCGATACGCGCAAACACCTGTTCGGTTTGCCCTTCGGTATTCACATCCAGCGGCATGAAGATCGGCGCCTCAAGCGCCTTCGCCAGCGGTTCGACGTGCTTCTTCGCACGGTCGTTCAGATAGGTGACCGCCAGTTCCGCGCCCAATGCCCTGAACGCCTTCGCACATCCCCAGGCGATCGACTGGTCGTTGGCGATGCCGACAATGAGCCCTTTTCGTCCCTTCAGCGCAACCTTGGTTTCCGGAAATACTGGAATGGTCATGACGCCCTCTCACGTTTGAAGGTCGGCGACGAATTGCGGTTCCAGATCAGCGACAAGGTATGCTGCGCAATCATCAACTCTTCGTCCGTTCGCACGACGTAGGCGGGAATGCGGCTGCCAGCCCGCGATATCAGCAGCGAGTGCCTGGCATTTTCATCCGGATCGAGGGACACGCCGAGCCATTCGAGCCGTTCAGCTATTCGGGCGCGAATGCCTGCCGAATTTTCGCCGATGCCGGCAGTAAACACGAACGCATCAACGCCCTGCAACGCGGCCGCCAGCATTCCGGCATAGAGCCCCACCCTGTTCACGAAATAGTCGACCGCAAACGCCGCGCGAGGATCGCTTGAGCTTTGAAGCTCTCGCATGTCGTTACTCACGCCTGATAGTCCCTTCAGTCCGCAGTCGCGATAGAGAAAATCCTGCACATCGGTGGGCGACATGCCCTTTGCCGTCATGAGATACAGAATGACGCCGGGATCAATCTGTCCGGTCCGCGTTCCCATGGGAAGTCCATCGAGCGCGGTGAAGCCCATCGTGCTCTCCACGCTCCGGCCTCCGTGAATGGCGCACATCGAAGCACCACTGCCCAGATGAGCGACAATGACACGCGCTTTGGCGATTTCAGGTGCGACGTTCGGCAAGGTCTTCGCGATGTACTCGTAGGAAAGCCCATGGAATCCGTAACGCCGTACGCCCTCATCGTGCAGCCGGCGGGGTATGGCGTAATGATCGGCCAGCTCATCATGGTCGCGGTGAAACGCAGTATCGAAGCAAGCGACCTGGGGCAGTGAGGGGAATTTGGCCAGAAGCGAACGGATCGGCGCCAGGTTGTGGGGCTGATGAAGTGGCGCGAGCGTGATGAAACGCTCCAGGCGCCCAACCACACCATGGTCGATCAATACGGGGCGATCATAGTCGGGACCACCATGGACGACCCGATGCCCGACAGCGAGTGGACTGAGCTGAAGTTCGTCGCGCAGCCATGCGCCCGCGACCAGCATTGCAGCCGGAACATCTGAGATGCTCTCGATCGGATAGGCACGGTCTGCCAACGTATCGCCCGTTGCTCCAGTGGCGCGTAACCGCGGACGGCTGCCGATCCCGTCCATCTGACCCTTGATCTCTCGTTGTAGCCTGCCGTTGCCGTCCACGGCGAACACTTGGAACTTCACGCTTGAGGAGCCGGCGTTGACGACCAGGATCGTATCCATGGCGGTCACGCGGCGGCTATTTGCGCGCGACGCCTGCGCGCGTCGGCATAAAGGGTCGCAACCGCGCAGGAGGCCATACGGGCTCTCGGTGTATCCGCTCGAGAAGTCAGCACGACGGGAACGCGGGCGCCGAGAACAATGCCGGCACCATCAGCCTTGGCGAAATAGGCGAGATTTTTGGCAAGCATGTTCCCGGATTCAAGATCCGGCACCACCAGGATCTGGGCCCGCCCTGCGACTTCCGATTTTATTCCCTTGATCCTCGCTGATTCCGTGTCGATCGCGTTGTCAAATGCGAGCGGCCCATCGAGCAGCCCGCCCGTGATCTGGCCGCGATCCGCCATCTTGCATAGGGCGGCGGCGTCGATGGTCGACGGGATCTTGGATGTGACGGTTTCGACTGCCGAGAGGATGGCGACACGGGGAGATGTGCCAATTCCGATCTGCGTATAGAGATCGATCGCATTCTGCACGATGTCGCGCTTGCCATCGAGGTCCGGAAAGATATTGATCGCGGCGTCGGTGATGAACAGGGTCTCGCTGTAGGCCGGCACGTCCATCACGAAAACATGGCTGATCCGCCGTTCCGTGCGCAGCCCGGTGGCCTTTGCAGTGACACTTCGCATCAGTTCGTCGGTGTGCAGGCTTCCTTTCATCAGTATCTCGCCCTTGGCAGCGTGAATCAGCTCGACGGCCTTTGCCGCGGCGGCCTCGCTATGAGGGACGTCGACCAGCTCGAATTTGCTGATATCGATGCCGTGCTTGAACGCGGCGGCCTTGATCTTCGCCGATGGTCCGACAAGTATCGGCTTGATGATGCCGGCTTGGGCAGCGTCGGCCGCACCGCGCAGCGAGCTTTCGTCGCACGGATGCACAACGATGGTCGCCGCCGCCGGGATCGCCTGCGCTGCGGCGATGAGACGATCGTATTTTGTGCCAGGCTTGGCTTCGTCCGTTTCCATGGATACAGCACTCATCATCCAACTCCCCATGAGCTCAAAGGGCCTACGACGCCTTCGCCTGAGGTTCGGCGGCGAGGCCGAACAGCTTTGTCACCCGGTCAAGCCGCCGGGCAGTGTCGCCCGATATTTCCGCACTCGTTGACAGAACCAATCCATAATTCACCGGCCGCTTAAGTTTCCTTCCGTCGATGACTGCCGGCTTGTCGGTTGAGGTGCTCAAATCTCTCACTCCTTGCAGCCGCGCCATGAGGATTGCCCCGCGTCCGACGGGAGCCTTGATATAGGTCAAGGCTTGGCCTCTCCCGGATTTGTCAAATTTGGAAAGGTGCCCCACGTCCTCGCGTCGGAACTGCGCACAATCAGACAGCGATGGAAATAAGGTGAAGCCCAGGCGCCATGCGCCTAAACTTCGGCCACGACGACCTTCTCCGCCTCTGGCGAGGGAGCGCTGGCCTGACCGTTGCGAATCCAGGCCATCATCAATTCCCAGGCCACCGCAAGGATAATGGGTCCGATAAACAGGCCAACGATGCCATGCGCAATCGTTCCGCCCAGCAAACCGATGAAGATCACGAGCGCGGGTGTGCTCAGACCACGCCCCATGAGCATCGGTTTCAAGACATTGTCAGCCAGTCCAACGACGAGCAAATAGATCGTGATCAGAAGGGCCGCCATGAAATCCTTGGTGGTCCATATCCAGATGATCACGGGAAAAAGAACAATCGCCGACCCGATCTGCATGATCGCGAGAACCAGCACGGCGAAAGCGAGCACGCCGGCGCTAGGCACGCCGGCAAATTTCAATCCGATTCCAAACAGCAGCGATTGAAGAACTGCGATGCCGATGACCCCCTGGGATACCGTACGTATCGTTGCCCCCGCCAGTGCAACAAAATCCTGGCCTCGCTGCGATACGAGGCGAGCCTGGACGCTCCTGATCGCCACCACAAGCCGGGGTCCTGAGGGGAACAGAAAGCCGGCGAGCAGCACCGAGGCGATAAATTTAAGTGTACCGACACTGGCGCTGCCCGCGAACGCGAACACCGGTCCGGCCAGCGGCTTCAGATGCGGCGCTATCTCGCTCAAAGCGGCCCTGAGGTTGGTGGAGGCCTGATCCCACAAGGCATAAAGCTGTGCGCCGACAATTGGCCAGTCTTTGACGCTTTCCGGAGGAGAAGGAACGATCAAGCGACCGGAGTCGAGCTGCCCTGCGAAACTTCGCAAGCTCTCGATCAAGCCCAGCCCGAGCCAGGTCGCGGGCCCGATGATAATGGCAAGGTTCACGAGCGTTATAATCACGGCCGCGAGCTTCGGCCGATCGCCAAGATGTACCGACAACCAATTGTACGCCGGATACAAAGCGACGGCGAGCACAACGCTCCAAGCGAATATCGGTATGAATGGGCGAACAAGGATGAACGACCAATAGAGAAGGAAAGCCAGCAGCCCGAGGCGGATCGCCAGCTGGATGATCTCTTCACCCGATCCGTTCTCGCGGAACACTCGCAACGGCATGTTCACCACATCCACGCGGTTGGCAGGCAACGATCGCCCATACTGGAACCCGGTGACCAGGCGTCAATCTTGACCCGACAATTCAACCTTACGGGCGATCTTCGAGCCTCTCGCTTGATCCAGATCAAGCCTTGGCTGTGGCCCGTTGCTCCTCTCCCACGATCGTTCCCAGAGCTGCCGTCATCCTTGTTTCGACGCGAGGTCTCTCGATCATGCAGAAGGCTGCCGACTATTCTGCCATCGAGCGTCTCCGCGATGGACGCACGATCGAAATACGCGCACTTCGGCCGGATGACAGGGAGGACATGCTCGCGGCTATCGGCCGCACCAGCCCTCAATCGCTCCGACGACGCTTTTTCGCACCGAAGCGCGGTTTCTCAGAAACCGAGCTCGCTTTCTTCATGAACATCGATTTCGACAATCACGTCGCGCTCGTCGCACAAATCGACGAGGATGGGCAGTCGTCGATCGTCGGAGGCGGACGCTACATTGTTGTCCAGCCTGGCCAGGCCGAAATAGCCTTCGTCGTGGTCGATGCGTATCAGGGCCAGGGGATCGGAGCGGTCCTTATGCGTCATCTGGCTTGCCTGGCGCGCGACGCAGGGCTGAAGGAACTGGTCGCCGAGGTCTTGCCCGAGAATACCGCGATGCTGAAAGTGTTCAGCAAATTCGGCTTCCGGTCCGGCCCCAAACGAGAGCCTCAGGTCATACATCTGACCATGCAGCTTACCTGACCAGGACGGCGTACCGCTCCCGGTCACGGACTATCGCAGTGCGCAGATGTGCCGCTTTCCATAATCGGACTGTCGTCAAACGCCCGCCGCCCTACGTCCGAGCAGATACTGCTCGCTTCGCTTCCAAATTCGGTTATTGCGACACTTGAACAACCCCTGAAGCGCTTTTCAATGCGTCCATAAGCAACGCGCCACCCATCGCAAGCTCGCGGCCAGGGACCTCTTCCCACCGCTGGTGCAGAAGAGTTTCAAGCTTTAAATTTAGCTGCGCTGGCGCAAAAACTCTCGGGTCGGCGTCGTTCAGCCGGCCGTCTTCACCCAGGCCGCCCTCTCGCAATCGACCATGAAATCGCGCGTGATCGGCACCGCATCACGCTTGGTCGACAGCAGCATTTGAAACACCATGTGAGAGCCATGCAGGAATTCGAGTTCGACGGCAGCGAGATAGAATTCCCACATCCGGCAGAACCGTTCGTCGTAGATCGCAGCGGCCCGGGCTCGATTTTTGGCGAAACGCTCGCGCCAGTGTTTCACCGTGTAGCGATAATGAAGCCGCAGTACTTCCATGTCATCGCACCACAGACCGCAGCGCTCCGTGGCAGCGAAGGTCTCGGATAGCGCGGGCACATAGGCGCCAGGAAAGATGTATTTGCGGATGAAGGGGCCGGTGGTACCGGGCTGCGACATCCGGCCGATGCAATGGATGAAGGCGTAGCCGTCAGGCGTCAGGAGTTCGCGGATCTTGAGGAAATACTCGTCAAAATGACCGATACCGACATGCTCCATCATGCCGACCGAAACCACCCGGTCAAACTGGCCGGTGAGCTGGCGATAGTCCAACTCGCAAAACGTGACGCGATCGGAAACGCCGGCGGCCTCGGCATGAACCAGTGCTGCCTTGATCTGCTCGGGCGAAACATTGACCGCGGTGACATGGACGCCGGTTTCGCGCGCCAGATGAATGGCGAAGCCGCCCCATCCGGAGCCGATCTCCGCGACGGTCATGCCGGGCTTTAATTGCAGCTTGCTGGTGGCATGGATCAGCTTGTTGCGCTGCGCCTGTTCGAGCGTTTCATGTTCGGGGTCTCGAAAATACCCGCAGGAATATTGCATCTGATCGTCGAGGAACAGACGGTAAAGTTCGGTCGAGATGTCGTAGTGGTGGCGGGCATGGGCGGCGGCAAGCCCGATCGGGTTGGCCTGATGCCAGCGGCGCAAGCCACGCCACACTCGGCGCATCAGCTTCTGTGAACTGTAGGAATAAAGCCCGGCGCGGTTGACCGAGAACAGCAGCAGAAAATCATGAATTGCGGCACCGCCCTCCAGCGTCAACCGGCCGTCCATATAGCCTTCGGCGGCGTATAGCTCCGGATTGATGAACAGCCTGGTGTAGAGCTTGCGATCGTGCAGGTGAATGGCGACGTCGGGCCCGGGCAGGCGTTCGCCGAAGACATGGACCTTGCCGTCGGCATCGCGGACTCGCAGGGTGCCGTGGCGGATGAAGCGTCGGAGCAGATTGGACAACAAACGCACGTGGCTGTCCTCCTTGGTCGCCGCAAGTCTCTATAGCAATGTACCCGAAAGAGGTCACGCGGCGCCGGACGAAGCAGCGCTGAACGATCCCACGGATTCGAGCGTCGCACCGGCTTTGGGTCATCATCGGCAGTCGCAGCGGATATTAGCATGAACTTTCTAAAGCGGCTCTTGTAGTATCAGGCCGTCTTATCCTTCGCCCTTTATCATCTTCTTGAGCGTGGCAATTTGCCGGAAGAACTCTCTTTTTGGCTGAGCAGGGCTTCCAAGCACTTTAGCTCCTGGAGCCATATTCGAAATGACGCCTGCCTGCGCTCCGATCTCCGCACCTTGACCGATCCGCAGATGCCCGGCCATAGCCGCCTGCCCCCCGACGCGGACGAAATCCTCAAGCACAGTTGAACCCGAAATACCGACCTGTGCGACGATGACACAACACCGGCCGAGGATGACATTGTGGCCAATCTGCACGAGGTTATCGAGCCGGGAGCCAGCGCCGATCACCGTGTCGCGCGATGATCCCCGATCAATCGTCGTATTAGCGCCGACTTCGACATCGTCTTCAAGAACGACCCGACCAAGCTGGGGAACCGTTAGAAATCCATCCTTGGTGCAGGCGAATCCAAAGCCCTCTTGTCCGATCCGCGCGCCGGGATAGACGTAAACGCGTGCTCCCAAGATCGCGTAGCTCAAGCTCGCATGTGCGCCAATCCGGCAGTCTCGGCCGACAATCACGCCGGTTCCTATAATCGCGCAAGGTCCGATCCGACAGCCAGGACCGATCTCCGCTCCAGCCTCAATCACAGACAGCGGCCCGACCTCCGCCGACGGATCCACGAGCGCCTCCTTCGCCACAATGGCGGACGGGTGAATACCTGGCGAAACCGGTGGCACGGGATAGAACAGTGCGGCGACACGCGCCCAAGCAGCGTATGGTTCTGTGGTTACGATCGCCGCCGTCCGAGCAGGCACTCGCGCTGCCATATCAGGATGCACAATCACAGCACCGGCCAATGTCTGATCGAGTGCCGATGCATAACGTCGGTTGTCCAGAAAGCTCACTTCATTGGGGCCAGCTGTTTGCAGGGGGGCCACGCCATCGAAGAGCAGATCGCGTTCATTAGTAATCCCGCACGCCGCTTCCACAACAACCGCAAGAGGATACGGCCCACTTCGGCGAAAGAACCTTGCGTTGCCCGTGGCTGCTTCGACCATATCCCGTTCCCCGTCAAGGTTTTGGGAATTTGCGTTGGTTGTTCGTCAAGTAACGTCGTCAGTTTTGACTACCTACTACGAGCCGCAACCTGCGCAATCGCCGATCTACAACTATCGCTGAGATCGGCGAGCGTAGACAGCACTAACGGTAAGAACGCGTTCCAACATAACCTCCTTTTTTGAACAACGCATTCCACCGACCATATTGATTTAAATCAAGCAGGGGTGATTACCGACGGTACTGCACTGCAAAATCATCTGGCTGACGCACAACACTTTCAAGACCACTGATGCGTCCCACACGCGGCGACGCGACGGACCACATCGATTCACACGAAAGCGACGATGCTCGCGACCAGCTTTCAGTGAGACAGGCTGACAGCAGGAATTGCCGCAGTGCGTCGCCCTCCAATACCGACCCTCTGGATATCTGAAATGGGTCGATGCTGTCGAAAAAGTCCCTAACTACTTTGCGACTAATTTCCCGACGAAAGACGAATCACGCGACGATTGTTCGTCGATATGCCCCCAGGGCCAGCTACCGAAGTCACCGGCGAGTTCATCGCTTTAGCCGATCTACGGGTCGACAGGCGGCCATCGAGAACGAACTGGACGACCGCGGCATCGGAAGACTGCGCCCACGAGGCGTAACGCTAAATCGCAGACGGTCGCCGGCTCTCAGCGTCTGGCGCGTACCAGGTTCCGGCGCGATAGCGCCACGGGAAAGCAGTATTGTCCATCTTCAAGGATCGTGACGCACCAATGCAGTTAGGTAACCCACAGCGTCACCGTGCTTAGTCGCCGGTCTCGCCTTTCCAAGACAGTCAGTCCAGGCCCGTCCCGGCGGTTAAACCGGGACGGTGAGTGAGTTATAACGAAAGTGGTTCATATGAGGCGATGCTCCGTCAATAGGAGAAGGACATCCTAGTCTGATCCAAGGTGAGCCTGTTGACCGATGCTGGCGTGTCATGCGCCGCAATCAGCTCATATCCGGTCGGGCCGTTGAGCCCGGAACCACAATCCTGCTTACACAGGGCGGCAGGCTCCAAGGAGAGCGGGACCAATCTGCGAGGGGCGGCGTCTTTCAGCCAAACCACTTTCCGGTCACACACTCGCCTTGAATCAGTCGGACGCAACCTTCTCGTCAGCCGCGTCGTCGTTCCATCAGGCCGTCAGCGCTTCGGGTTGGCCCGGCTTTAGCAGGGCGCCACTCGGCACTAACCCTGTCGTCGCATAGCGCCACAGCGCGACTAGCAGCTTGCGCGCGACGGCGACGATGCCAATGCGCCGC
>Ga0137419_10001349_pt1 | contig 10425 bp, 12 predicted proteins | sample CZODoug3_1_2_16f_FD_108279 | JGI IMG/M metagenome (GOLD analysis project Ga0137419, IMG submission 108279) | Vadose zone soil fungal communities from Angelo Coast Range Reserve, California, USA - CZODoug3_1_2_16fungal (Illumina Assembly) | ecosystem: Environmental > Terrestrial > Soil > Vadose... | reverse complement strand
ATTCAGGGATTTTGTGGTCCATAATAATTACTCAAAATAAATGAGAGACAAAAGAGACAATCAGATGTATTGTAGATAATTTATATTATATAATTGTATCCAGTACAGACCATTTATTTCCGATTTCATGCCAAAAAACAAAGTGGCATGGAACTCGGAACCGTGCGGTGCCGCCCAGACGCTGTCCAAATAAAAATACAGTAATGTACCAGTTCAGCTACTTAGCAATACTAAGAATTGAGTTTTTGATTGTTTTGTAATCTCAAAATTTCGTGCCAGACATGACACCACAGCCGTCTGTGCTGGTATGTCGTTTTTAATGCCCTGATATAGTAAATTTTCCTTCGTGCCACCCTTGCGCACTTGTTAACATTTGTCACAGGTCCCAGGGATCATTGCACATTATGCGCCGTGTGTCACACCCTAGGTGCCTTGCGCACCTTTAGCCGCGCGTACAGTAGACCTAACTCAATGCCGGTGGTAGCCGGTTCGATCGCAATGTGCTAAAGCTTTAGCATCGCCATTAATATTGGAACATCGGTATAACTACTTTACACAAGCCATTATGGAATCATAAAAGAGGAGACGAAGTGAAATGGTTCCAATAATAATTCCACGGTATCAGCCACCACCACCGCCACCACCACATCCACCGCCACCACCACATCCACCACCGCCGCAGCCGCCACCGCCGCCACACCCGCCACCTCCACAACCACCTGAACCGCAGCCTCCTCCCGCACCGCAGGTGCTCCCTCCGGTGGCACATCCTCCAGCGCCTGCAGCACAGGCCCCCGCACCCCCGTAAACTCCACCGTAGTAACCCACACAGTCAGCATGACCAGCACCAAATCCATAGCCGTAGTATAGAGGAATCGGAGTCAGGAAGGCCTGATCATGACCGTCGCCGCGTGTATATGCCTCTCTGTCTAGTTTACCCTTCTGGACCTTTTTGGCATCACGTTGACGCCGCTTCAGGGCTTTCGCTCGCCTGTTCCTGCGCGATGTTTCACTCTGACCTTCGTGATGGAAGGCAAAGACCGCATTGTGGTCACTGGGATGAGTGGCCGAGAGAATGTCCGGATTCGCAGGAGGAAAAAGGAATGACGGCTGCTGGATGCTATTTCTAAGCTTCAGTTTGGATGAAAGCTTCTGGCCAATGGTATCTCCTGGCAGAGGACAACCACAGTGCATATAAGCAACGTGAAAACGGGCCTTGCGGAATAAAAGTCAGAACTTGATCGAGAATTCGAAAACTAGGCTGCACGTACCTGCCAAGCCTGGCAGGTGATGTCAAATGCACTGGCTAAATGGTTCTCTTCGACTTTATCATCACTGCAGAGATCCGGTTGAAATGCGAGCCTCATGGACAAACTATTACTCACTGGTCAACGTAACGGTGCACAAATTTAGCACAGTCGCTCTCATATTTTTTTGAACGAAGTTGGTGAGTATGCCAAGCTAGATCGATATCTAGTGTGGGCACAAAAAAAGATGCAGGAGAGGATGTCATCAAATCGAGGAATCTATGCAAACATTGTCATTCGACATCCGGAGCTGCGCACGGAAGCAGAGCATACGCATGATATCGCGCCACGCTGTGCTGTAGGACCACTTCATCGTCCTTGCTATCAAAATAAGAGGGTTCCGTCCACCTCAGGTTATGCATCTTTTGAATAAATGAACCTTGGCGTAGAACCTGAATTTTTTCTCAAAATTATGAAGTAATTCAATTTAGATAACATAACTTACTGCTCCGGTAAGGTCGATCGAGAAGATTTTATCATCAGTATATGCGCTCATGATACGGTTTAGTCTGAAGAAAAGTAGTTGGTGTTCAGGTACCCCAATCTATAGAAAATGAAACGCTTACAATTTTCCGCCGCCGCCTTTCATCTTGGTTCCTGCGTGGGCCTGGATGCGATCTAGTGAGTACTCAACAAGGCCCAGTATCTGATTTTCCCATTCCAGTCCTTGAAGCTTCGGGCCACTGTTATCTCCTCGACGATCACTACGGAAAACCCGTGATTGCATAATATTCTTCTTCACCAATCTTGCTCGCTCAATGTGTACCTTATTTGTTGGGGTATGCAGTGTCCCTCTAATGTACAAGTGGTATCGTGAGTGTCCCTGGTGGGTGTGAAACAAGGCGTACGCTAAATGACTATCCAATGAACTCCCGAGATCGTCTTTTACGAGATCGCGAACAAATTTGAATGCGCCCAGTGTGTTTTTCGTTATTTCGAAGCCGCATTCGCAAGTGAAGGTGAACGATTGTTGAATATAACCCGTGCCAGCAGCATTATAGAGTGCTGCGTGGGGGGGTGCTTGAATACAAGGGCAGGATGATCTAAGGCTGTCACTCACGAGCGTCAACAGTTTTGCGGCACTTTGGACACTGGAGCTTCCTGTCTTGTAGCACTGTTGCAGACTCCATAGGGTCGAAAGGTGTTGAGGTCATTTTGGCCCAATTTTCAAGTCTAGACGGCCACGGGGTATTGTCCACTAATTTATCTATGTTGGACTGTGCAGTTGTCAATTCAATGGATTAATTACGGATATTTCGTTAGCAGACGCACCAAACATTTGTCGAAAATCTCGTCTAACTGCGACACTCTTTGCAGGATGGGCAATCTAAACCTATCCTCTGCATACCAACTTTGTTGTGACGCTCAAACACTACAATCGACCAAGAAATAATGACAGAAAACCCACCTTGGGTTGAGAAGATATGCGTGCCAGACCTTGCTTCCTCGATCAGATTCCAGAATTCGCAAACTTGCTATAGTGGCATACCATAATGACATCAACTGGGGGTAAGACCTCATCGAATTGAGTGGGAGATATATCTTGCACGGCTTCTTTCCACCACCGCTCAAACCTGCTGAACTATATAAGACTGCCATATAATATGCATTTTAATTTCCTCACCGTACTGTGGCCAATGCAATAAACCAAGCCCACCGACGTTCAGGCTCTAATTGCTTTGCCCAAGCAGGAAGTCGATCATCCTTCCCCGCCTCGACGGTTTCTCTCAAGTTGTAAAATAGCTGCAAAAGCCTAAGGTGGCCTTTCAGTTGTTCTGGAGTGATGAAAGGCTGGTAGGTCGTCGCACTGCCGATCTTGAAAGTTGTCGGAAATGTGTATGAGGGAGGCGGCCCATCTTGGGGAACATTATCAATGTAAGATGGCGGAGCATCCATAGCAGATAGCTCAAAGGCGAAGGTGATCAGGATTCAGATTGGATTCAGATGACATCAAGTACTTATGATAGATACAGCAACGGACTCAGATCAGGTGCGGACAAGCGCAAGCGGCAAGGTACAATCATCTCGATTATTTACTCCGCAGCAAAAATAAACTAAACTTTCATTCATCTATAGTAGTCGAATAATAATAGAATAATAATAAGGTGGATGACGCTGAGGACATCAAGTACAGTAGAACTAAGAAAACGGAATGAGAAGTGAAATACGACGTCAACATCGTACACAATTCGAAAGCGCCAGCGGCATTAACGTAGGAGTATGCTAGACATGCTGCAAAAAGCTATATCGTGGGATAAGATGAGACGAAAATACGGGAGGTCAAAGTGGTTTCGCAGTGATGTTAGCATTAGGTGATGCTGTAAAGCGAGCATGTGCGCTGGAGCAGTTATCCATCGTGAGTGATAAACCCAAGAGGGCATACATTTGTGGATGGGGGGTGGATCAGTCTACTGTACAGTGGCCTTGACCACATAATTTTTGATTCTGCAATCTTCGGCGTGGTCCCTGAATTCCAATCGTCCTGGAACTGGCCACCTAAGGCAGCAGTTTATCAGGGCCGAAAGATCAGTCTGATGGGGTATCGGGTAGTCCAAGATTATTAATATATTTAAATATATTCTAATTATCTCAGAATACTACAATACAATACGGCGTGGTCGTATTCATCACCCCAGCACTTACCACTGACTACAATATGATATAATATGATTACAATACAATATGATGCTCATATTTAATTGTATTCTTCCAATGTCAACTCAGGAGTTATACATAGGTCTTCCAAATATTGTATTTTAGAGGCAAGCATCAGAGGAGACGCTAAAACCTAACGTACAGGAATCGGATGAAGAAATGGATCGGGCCAGGACGCCAACGATTCCAGACTCGGATGATTCTGCGGGTGACCTATCTATATCATCTTTCGGAATGGTGCACGACATCGAGTCTAAATAATATTATATATATATATATAGTGCTCAAAATGCTACTCAGGGAGATACCTCTTTTCCCCCCTGATAGCGCCATCGATCCCTAACCCTAACCGACCATGCCCAACCGAGTGTCTGACGGTCGGATTTGGATCCACACGTCTCCGTGCGCATTTTTTTCGACGGCGTGCCACAACCCCCTGCTCGGCGAAGGAATGAATATGGGGAAGTCTTCAGCGCAGAGTTTTTGAAAAATAAGTAACGGGCCTTTGCCTCATCGTCAGCTGAGGTAGCTTTGTCCTCGTTACTGGCATTCTTGGCGGGGTCGTATAGACGTCAAGTTGGCCATAGACCATCTTCTGGAGTGCCAACATGGGACGGTGAGAGAACATAATCCACTGTTGGTTTAAGTGATCTTGAGCTCAGGAACCGACGAAAGGGCCTGAAGATGAGAAACAGTGGTCATGACTAGCAGCTGAGCGAGCTAGGTATGTGCAAGGGAGCAGGTAACAAGCAATATACGAGCGAGGCGGGTATGGCTCAATAACCTGATAAAATAACTGAAGTGTGACGTGCTAATGAAATAGCAAATACTAGGTACCAGATAAATAACAAGTCATAACTAAGGAAGAATACGAGGCTCACCTCGGTCGTCGCACAGGAGCATGGCAAGCTGAGGTGATATGAGCTAATGTGCGGGTAAGAGAATAAAATATATGTAAATGGAGATAAGGTAGAGTGTTAAACTCCGCGAATATGGTACTGTGCCGGGAACAGACGGCGCACAAGAATGAATAACTACAAGAGGTAGCAAATCATATGGAAACAACGAAAACGTATCGGGAATTCGGCGCAAGCTTGCTTATTCAACACCTGCAACAGTTACCCAGTAGGCCAGAGATGCGTGCTTGCTTGGTAGCTTGATAACCTCTATTCCCATAAATTAGAATCATCTATCTGGTGTAACCAGTCTCAACTAACCTTTGCAATATCGACTCGGGCGATGCAGAGCTTGAGATGATCCACCGCCGAAAAATACAGTCAACTATGACGATGGGATGAAAATAATAGCTGATCATATTTGGCTGGTCGGTACTTGGTGTTTAGGACTGATAAACCCCTGCACACATTCATCTGTCTGTCTGACGGTGTGAGTGAAATGTATGAGATGGAACGAGACGCATACGTGAGTTCGCTCCAAAATTAGCCCAGCCTCCAACGAGGGCGGCACTTCAACGAAACGACCACAACATTCGTAATTCGCGAGACCAGTGGGATATCCTCCTGCAAAATAGAAAATGTGAGGAACATAATGAAGCTCAAGACTTAGAACAGCATACAACGTGAACGATAATATCGTGATCCCAAATTCGCGCCTGAAAATGATGCCAACTAGAATGAATGCTGGCATGCAACGACAATTAACCCACGAGTCGAGGTTCATTCCTTTCAATACTTCCGGCGTGCACTTGTTTCTAGACCCTGAGAATGCCGATTAGCGTTGAGATAACAAGACTTTAGTAGCTTGCTGCGTATTCCTGACCTTTCAACCACTTCCTACAACAGTCTAGCTCTCGCTCAAGTGGTCGAGGGTGATTGCAAGACGAGCTCGGCCAGAAATATGTGTGAAGAGCCGCCTGGAACATAGAAAGTTGGTTCTCGAAGCATTTCTCGGCATTTCTCGCCGACTTCCAAAATGTACATTGGTCATGCCTCTATGCCATGCACACGACCAGTCTTGGCGCCAACTGCGAATCGATCTTCAGTTCCCGATAAATCAGCAAGCCATTGTCGAGGCACGAGAATAATGTATTTGATTTGTTTCCGTCCGGGCTTTTGCCGGGCCTGGTTGATCGAAATTGATCGTCGTCTAGTCTCCCGTAAGCAGCCGCAACAAAGAAGATAATCGTTCTTTTTATACAATCGTCGTCTTGATCTCACAATCATGGCCACTCTCTTGCGTTCACCTAAGTCTGGCAGCGACTGGGGGCCGAACGAACTCCTTGCATACAACATCGATATCCAGTTTCAGGACGCAGCCACCTTCTTTGGCGTCAACCCCCTGCCACAACCAGCCGTTGCTGCTGAAGTCCTCACGAGACTTAATGCAGACGACATGACAAACGACTCGAATTACAAATTTGTGCGCTACATGGATTTAGCGATGGATCCAGTGCCGGCGGAGGAGTCTGCTGTGGACGATTTTGCCGTCTGTCTACTGACGCTGTTGGGTTATGTACCTCGAACCAGGATGACACGCACTCGGGCGGACATCCCGCTTACCATCTGCGGAGAGCAATGTCATGCGAAAACCGATGTCTGTGTTGTAGATGAGGACGATATCCTACTCCTTGTCCAGGAAGACAAACGACACAAAGAGCGGAAGGATCCGGAGCCACAGCTTATAGCAGAGGCGATCGCCGCTTTTCAGGCCAACAACACCAGACGAACGCGTGTCCTCGGTCAAGATGCTATTGATGCCAAGGTGATGCCCGGCATTACCTTGGTAGGTTCCTCGCCGACATTTTACAAGATTCCTGTCACCAAAGACCTTGCGCAAGCCGTTGCGCTAGGGCGCTTTCCTGCCACCCCAACCGTCGTGTATGCCCATCTTCCTGCGGTGCCTCGCCCCGCTCGCCGTCTGAGCGAGGGTATGAAACCGCTCGACAGCAGGAGGCATATTTTCTCTTGTTACGAGGCGTTTAGGCAATTTGTGAATTGGTAGGCATTTCACGATTCGTTCACTTGGGTCAAAACTAATGACATTGTCCAGATATTAGTGAGGTGATATATGCTAGACGGAGTCTGGACACCTAAACGGCCGAAAAGTGCGAGTAGTATGGTTCCAATTATTCGGAGTAGTTTTGTATGATGGCGGGTGGGGCTTTGTAGGAAGAAAAGGGGTATAGGAGTTGAATGTGCTGGTGTAATCGATAATTTGTTTAGGCCAAATACTTCTCGAGTCTTTTGCAATATCTATTTCTTTCTGCATGTACAATATCGCATGGCGTTGGCTCTTGCACAGTCAATTTACGACAGTACTTTCTTCAGGTTAGACAACTAGTACTGTTACGTCTTCGTCACCCCAATCATCTTCCCAAAAGCACCTTTCCACTTGCTTGACATTTAATTCTCGTAGGCAAATCGGATCCTACATGTTTTACTGGTACCGCACCATGCTCCATGAGCGACCGGCATCCGTCATCCGTCATGACGGATAGAGTAGTCATTCTCACTCCGCCTAAAAGATGGGTATAGGGCCTAGTCATGCAATCCACATCTTCCGCAAGTTATGCCAAGAGCGGAGAAAGGAACAAATACTCAGGAAAATGAGAATAGGAGTAAAAACGACTTTGGGACATATACACACAGAACGAGGTACTTTGTGTGAACACCACTACCGGTGATTAAACACGAAGAAATGACGGGGTGAGGATACAAGGTGGAAGGAAAGACCGGCTCGTGGAACTTCGAAGGTGTGAAACTGGATTGTACGAATTAGATTGACGATCGGACAATACCAAGGATGGGCGAGAGGAAGATGAGGTAGTCCGATGGTGGGTAGCGCGCGAATAGAGGAATGCATGTTTATTATAGAACAACGAGACCCAAGGTGCGAAGGTGCGTAGTGAATAATGATGATGACATATGATAAGAAATGGTGGATATGAGTGAGGGGATGCGTAGGTAGACATATAAATTAAAATGCGAAGACAACATAACCTGCGGGATGGCCACGTCAGACAACGAGACTCACCAAACGAGTGAACGAACACAACTTACCAGCAGAGAAAGAGACCAGAGCTCCGCTCACAGTATCCCCGAATCCTTTAACGCATTCCGCAATATTGTCTCCTACACAGCGGTGAACATCAATCTGATGTTGCTTGTGTCCGTTACTCATGTATGGCTGTCGGAGTTACATTACTAGTTAGAATTGCTAACAGAATAAGACGGCGGATAACGATAGTACTTACTGAAGAGCCGCGCCCAGTTGGCTTACATAAAGTGCCATAATATATGTTTGATATCAGGTCCGGCGGGACCTGTAAAACGACGACGAAGCCGATAGTCAACTCTGGGCTGAAAAAGTGAGAGAAAAAGCTTATGACTGACCTTTGGAACACCCATGCTCTTCTGTATAGGACGCAATACGTCCGTCTCTGTCGGAACGTCATCCTGCTCCCCGATCCCCAGCGCCGCATTGAAGAAACTGTAAGTAGAAGGAAATTGATATGTCAGCGATCACCATTATGTCGGAAAATGAGGAAGACAACAGGAAAGCTCAATGTCAGCAAGCATGAGCTTGGGTACATCGTGATGATTGGTGTCCCACCCCGACGTCAATCTGTTCCTCCAGTGCCACCTGGCCTCGAAAACCGCAACTCCCGACTTATTCGGGATCGATGGATCTTAGCGGAGACACTCCCTCCTCTCACCCGTTCACCAATCCATCCCAAGAAGAAAAGAGAAGGAGAGATCACGAACCAACATTCACTAGCTAGCGAATCCATCAAATAGAATTCACAACTATGGACAATCAGCTTTGGAACAACCGGATCCTGCCAGAGTGGATGAACGAGATGTGATCTCCGGTGCCGCCGCCGTTTCCGATGCCGCTGACATTGATGCCTTTGACGACTATGGCAGAGCCTGGGACAATGCTGACCAGGAATTTTTTTGTTGAGGTTGGATGGGTCAGTGGTGATGCGGGTGCAATTTATCTGGAGGGTGGAACGGTCAGCATGGGAAAGGCGGAAGAGGCGGAAGCGGGTATAAGATCAGTCTCGAAGGATACAAAGACATAAATGGAAAAACAGGGAGGGGGACCCGAGATAGAAGTCTTGAAGTACATGTATAGGGAGGTATGCATGAGAGGAAAACAACGCGTCGGGGAAGCGGGTTACAATGCCCGACCACACCCCAAAATAAATATAAAACAAAACAATAATAAACGACGGCTCACCCGATGACTAGGCGTCTCGCAGTCAATCACGATCTTTCTCGTCTCCAGTAAAATATCCTGCCCCGAGTCGACAAGTTTCCGGTGTACGGTCATTCGATAGGTGAGTAGTTCTGTTCGGAACCGTTTTGATGAACTATCTTCATCTGCTTCACGATCGTCGTTTTCTCGGGCCTGTAAGAGGGAGAGATGATGTCGTTAGTATGCGTATGCGTGCGAGTGGGAAGGATGGTGTAAAATATAGGTGAGTTGGTAGCAAGCAGCGCATTGTGCCTGAGAACAGACGGGTTGTAACCAAAACCCAGTAAAGGACGATCTCTGCGAATGCGTATAGACCATCCAAAAGGTAATATTCGGCTGGCCCGCACGACAAAGTCCACGGTGTGACGTTATGGGAGGTGATATATATAGTCGAACGGAGTGCCTCTGCACCTGGTAAGTTGGAGCCCGCAGCGGTATAATCAACCATCCACATCCAACACCAACGTCATCACGCCGGTGCAAGCTATACAGCCAACGAGGTCCAAGAGTAGAGGTCGACATACCCAGTCAGAAGGAAGATCTTGGACTCTTTTCTAAATTTTTTTCTATCGTTCTCTGAGTCGTCCTTGCCAATAAGATCAGAGGTGGCCTTGTGTGACGGTCCGAGTAAGGTCCGAGGACGTGCAGTCCCCATCAAGGCTGCAGGCTGCCAGGTGACAGACTAGGGTGCGCTGAACGACGAATGGGATGAATGCATTGATCTATGTAAGCGTCGTGTCATGTGCTATGTAAGCGATCAACGTTTCAACGCTCTATTGGGGAGCCCACCAACCTCAAGCCCTCCAAGACTCGCTCGTTTTCTACCACCCCAACATCTATTACCATTCCCAACTCTCAAATGCATATTGCGATATTAAGCCTATCAAAATGCTGGTGTCAAGGAACAGAGCGAGGGAGGAGATTCATGCTGCTCTTGAAGAGGGAAGGATGGATGGGATTTTTACTATTGGATACGATCTTATTTGCAGCATACACAGGGAGCATAACCCCCTTTTGAATTGGACAAAAGGCTAACATTATTGTGACATTAGTTGAAATAATGATAACATTTTGCATATTGCAGAATGTTATCAGAATTCTAATTTTGGTCAGCCTTTTAAGGGGTCCCAAATGTTGATTGAAATTTGACTTTGGTCAAAATTTAGATAGCATTTTGCCTCACTCAAAAGACAAAATCATGTTTGGCTTTTGCAGTACACAAAGCTCTGTCATAATTTAAACT
>Ga0137419_10001345_pt1 | contig 10433 bp, 9 predicted proteins | sample CZODoug3_1_2_16f_FD_108279 | JGI IMG/M metagenome (GOLD analysis project Ga0137419, IMG submission 108279) | Vadose zone soil fungal communities from Angelo Coast Range Reserve, California, USA - CZODoug3_1_2_16fungal (Illumina Assembly) | ecosystem: Environmental > Terrestrial > Soil > Vadose... | reverse complement strand
CGCGCTCCCAAACTCCGCCAGCGACCACGCCGCCAGCAGCACGAAGATCAGTGCCGGCACCCACGTGCCGTACGCGCCGAGATTCTGGACCCATTTGCCGACTCGCAACCCGATGATGTTCAGTCCCAAGGCAATCGCGAGCATCCCCAGGGAGAACGCGGCCACGAACACCTTGCTGTCCTCGAGATGCACGAACCGCGTCCCGCCCGCGTACGCCGCGATCGCCGCCGTCGTCAGGAGCAGCGACGGGAAGTACACGAGATTGCTGACCCAGTACCCCCACCCGGCGACGAATCCGTGTTCGGCCCCGAACGCGGTCCGCACCCAGCGGTAGATGCCGCCCTCGCCGGGATCGAGCTCGGTCAACTCGCGCACCGCGATCGCCGACGGGATGAAGAAGGTCACCATCGCGAGCAGCCAGAGGAGCAGGCTCGCCGGCCCGAAGGCGCTCGCGGTCGTGAGCCAGCGCAGCCCCACGATCGCCGTGATGTTGAAAAGCACGACGTCCCGCAGTGTCATCACACGGGGAAGCGAGGGCTGAGCCGTTTGGGGGTGAGCCATTCTGAAAGGTACGTTACCCTTGCCATTTCGGCGTCGTCGGGGTAACCTGTAGCACCGCTAACCACATAGACTTCGAGGCTGCGTGCGGACTGAGACCCTGCAGCATATCGCGCTGTTCGACAAGTGCAAGAATTTCACCCGGGCGCGCGATATCCAGGCCGCCGGGCTATATCCGTATTTCAAGCCGATCTCGCAGTCCGAGGACACCGTCGTCGTCATCGAGGGCCGGGAGCGGATCATGATGGGCTCCAACAACTACCTGGGGCTCACTCATCATCCGGAGGTCCTGGGGGCGGCGAAGACCGCGCTCGAACGATACGGCTCGGGGTGCACCGGGAGCCGGTTCCTGAACGGGACACTCGACCTGCACGAGCAGCTCGAGACCGAGTTGGCGGAGTACTTCGGCAAGGAAGCCTGCCTCGTCTTCTCGACCGGCTACCAAGCCAACCTGGGTCTGATCTCGGGACTCGTGGGCCGGGGCGACATCGTCTTCCTCGACAAGCTGGACCACGCGTCGATCGTGGACGGCGCCAAGATGTCGCACGGCGAGACGGTGCGCTTCAATCACGGCGACCTCGCCGGGCTCGAGCGGAAGCTGCAGCGGGTGCCTGAGGGTACGGGCACGATGGTCATCGTCGATGGCATCTACTCGATGGAAGGCGACATCGCCGACATCCCCGGGCTCCTCCGGGTCACGCAGAAGTACGGCGCCGCACTGGCGATCGACGATGCCCATTCGGTGGGCGTCCTCGGTCCCAAGGGCGACGGCACCGCGGCGCACTTCAACCTCGTGGACGAGGTCGACCTGATCGTCGGGACGTTCTCGAAGTCGCTGGCGTCGATCGGCGGCTTCGCGGCGGGCACCGAGAACGTGATCCACTTCCTGAAGCATCACTCGCGCCCGCTGATCTTCACTGCCGCCCTGCCACCCGCCAACACGGCCGGCGTGCTGGCGGCGCTGCACGTGATGCAGCGGGAGCCGGAGCGGCGCGAGCGGCTGTGGGTCAACGCCCGCCGTTTCCAAGACGGTCTGCGCGGCCTGGGCTTCGACATCGGGCCGACCGAGACACCGATCGTCCCGGTGCTCATCGGTGAGCTCGACAAGACGTTCATGTTCTGGCGCCAGCTGTTCGACGCCGGCGTGTTCACGAACCCCGTCGTACCGCCCGCGGTGCCGCTGTCACAGTGCCGCCTGCGCACCAGCTTGATGGCGACGCATACGGCGGATCAGATCGATCTCGCGCTCGAGGCCTTTGCGCGGCTCGGGAAAGCGTTAGGGGTCATCTGAGCACGGTGGAGATCGCGCCCGTCTCGACCGGGCGCGATCTCGAACGGTTCATCGCCTTCCCCTACGAGCATTATCGCGGCGACCCGCTCTGGGTCCCGCAGCTGCGGATGGACGTCCGCACGATGCTCTCCCCGGGGAAGAATCCATTCTTCCAGCACGCCGAAGCGCAATACTTCCTCGCCCGGCTGGACGGGCGCATCGTCGGACGGATTGCGGCGATCAAGAACGACGCCCACAACCAGACCTGGCACGACAAGGTCGGGTTCTACGGATTCTTCGAGTGCATCGATGATCAGCGCGTAGCCAGTGCGCTGTGGGACGCCGCCGGGAGCTGGCTCCGCGCGCGCGGCTTCGACACCATGCGGGGTCCGATGAGCCCCTCCGTCAACGACGAGTGCGGCCTGCTCGTTGACGGATTCTCCACCCCACCGACGCTGATGATGCCGCACAACCCGCCCTATTACACGACCCTGCACGAGCGGTACGGGTTCGTCAAAGCGAAGGACCTGCTCGCGTACGAGGGCAGCGGCGACGGCCCGCCCGAGCGGCTGGTCCGCATCGCGAAACGCGTCGCCGAGCGCGCCGGCATCACGCTGCGGCCGCTGAGCATGAAGCGGTTCGCGGCCGAAGTTGAGCTGGTAAAGGTCCTCTACAACAAGGCCTGGGAAAAAAACTGGGGCTTCGTGCCGCTGACCGAAGCCGAGATCGACCATCTCGCGAAGCAGCTGAAGCCGATCGTAGTCCCCGACCTGGTGGTCTTCGCGGAGCGGGCCGGCGAGGTCGTGGGCTTCGGCGTGGCGCTCCCGGACTTGAACGTCGCCCTCAAGCACAACCCGTCGGGCCGCCTGTTCCCGGGGATCATCAAGATCCTGTTGAACCGCAAGACGAACCGCGCCAGGGTCCTGCTCCTCGGCGTCATCCCCGAGTACCGCGGCCGCGGGATCGACGGCCTCATGTACGACTGGATCTGGACGCACGGCGTGGCGAAGGGCTACAACTGGGGCGAGGGCGGCTGGATCCTCGAGGACAACGCGCCGATGAACAACGCCGCCCTGGCGCTCGGGTTCAAGCCCTACAAGACCTACCGCGTCTACGACAAAGCGCTGTGAACGTCTTCGTAACCGGGGGCACCGGCTTTGTCGGGGCCCATCTCGTGCGCGCCCTTCAGGAGCGCGGCGACCGCGTGACCTGCCTCGTGCGCCGGCCGGAGCTGGCGGAGCGCCTCGGCTGGCGCGACGTGCGCCTGGTCCGCGGCGACCTGGACGACGCCACGGCATTGCTCCAGGGCTGCGAGGGCGCCGAGCTCGTCTTCCACGTCGCGGGGCGCGTCATCGCGAAGGACGCGATCCAGTTCATGGCCACGAACCGCGACGGCACCGCCAACGTCCTCGAGGCCGCGGACGAGCACGGGGTGTCGCGCTTCGTTCTCGTCTCTTCCCTCGCGGCCGCAGGGCCGACGGTCCCGGGACAGCCGATCGACGAATCCCGCCACCCCGCGCCGGTCACCGACTACGGACGCTCGAAACTCGCCGCCGAGGTCCTCGTACGGGCGATGCCGTTTCCGTGGACGATCGTGCGCCCGCCCGTCGTGTACGGCGAGTGGGACCGGGGCACGCTCAAGGTGTTTCAACTGGCCCGGGCACCCGTCGCCCCGGTATTCGGTGACGGATCCCAGGAGTTGTCGGTCATACACGCGGCCGACTTGGCGCGCGCCCTCATTGCGGCGGGCACGAGCCCGGCCGCCCAGGGGCGGGTCTATTTTGCCACCCATCCCACGACCACGACGAGCCGGGGCCTGCTCACGGCGTGCGCCAAGGCCCTGGGCGCCTCACCGCCCCGGATCGTGCGCCTGCCGAAGGCCGTGGCACGCGGCCTGCTGTGGGCCGTGGGCTCCCTCGCGCATTTGGCGGGGCGTGCCACATTTCTGTCGGCGGACAAAGCGAACGAGTACCTCGCCGCCGCGTGGACGTGCCGGGGCGACGCCTTGACGCGGGACACCGGGTGGCGAGCCACGATCGACCTCGAGCCGGGTCTCGCTCGGACGGCAGCATGGTATCGGGAGGTGGGATGGCTGTAACCACAGCAGCGGCGACACGACGCTTCACCGGGATCGACATCGCGACGCTGGCGTACGTGGGGATCGCGACCGTCGCCGTGGCGTGGTCGTTCCACGACGAGACGATTCCAGGGTGGCAGTGGCTCTTCGTCGCGCACGCTCTGCTCGTGCTGTTGGTGTTTCTCGCGCCGCGGGCCCGCGCCGGCAGCGCTACCGGCCGCTTCCTCGGTGAGTGGTACCCGATGCTGCTGCTCGCCGCCCTGTACGGCGAAATCGGCGTGCTGACGCTCGACGCCGGATTCCAGAACGACCTCGGCATTCAGCGGTTCGAAACCTGGGTGTTCGGCTCACAGGTCGCGTACCGCTGGATCCGTGAGGATCCGAACGTGCTGCTGTCCTGGATCCTGCACTCCTGCTACCTGGCGTACTACCCGATTCTCTACGCGTCCCCGCTGGGCCTCTGGCTCGTCGGGAAGCGGGACGCCGCGCGGCAGACGATCTTCGCCGTGATGGTCACATTCTACTTCTGCTACGTCGTGTTCCTCTTTTTCCCGGTCGCGGGCCCGCGCTATGCCTTCGACGCCGCGCACAACGCGGCCACCAACGTGGGGCCAGCGCGCTTCGCGCAATGGCTGCTCGACCGCGGGGATTCGTGGGGCGCAGCCTTCCCGTCATCGCACGTGGCGGCGTCGGTCGTCGCGGCCGGCATGGCGATGCGGTATTGGCGGCCGCTGGGGTGGGTCCTGTTGCCGTTCACGGCGGGGCTCCTCCTGGCCGTCGTGTATGGCCAGTTCCACTACGCGGTCGACGCGCTCGCGGGACTCGTGGTAGCCGCGGCGATTCTCGGCATCATGCAGACCGCTGAAGCGGAAGCGCCGCGCCGCGTGCCGGTCGCCAACCTCGGCGTGGAGCCGGGCGGCGGCGGCTAGTGATGCATGTGCGGCACACCGCCACGGCGCGCTTCGAGCCAGATGCCGTGGAGCCGCAGGAAGTGTCGCAGGTCTTCCTGGTAGAGTGAGTCGTTCGGGTTGATCGATGGCCAGGGCGCATCGCCGTCCGGCACGAACAGCCCCCCCACGACCCCCATCCCGCCGCCCGGCAGCGTCCTTCCCGTGGGATTGTCGTAGACCACGCGGACGCGGTAGCGATGCTCCGGCACGATGCGCGCCCCGATGTGCGTCAGGCCGTACAACTTCCCGATCGGCATCGACACCGCGTCGCTGCGCGCGTCCCGGATGGGCTCCGCGTGCCAGATGACCTCCCCCGTCGTCGCGTCGTCGAACTCGATGCTCAGGCCGTAGTCGTGCAGGTGCCCGCCGATGGCGACGACGCTGCCGGCGACGGCCGGCGATCCTTCGTACGAGCGCTCGCTCCGCCCCGGCGGCAGATCGAACGACTTGTCCCCGACCGGGAAGGCGACGTCGAGCTGCCACGGGAACGCGCGGAAGAGCGGCCAGGGGCGGCCCCGCGGTGTGTAGTAGAGCACCAGTCGGACACGGACGCCGTGATACGTCTCGCCGGTCGGATTGTGCAGCATCGCGCTTGCCACGACCTTCGACCCGCTCGTGAACGGCGACCCGAGCAGCAATCTCGGCAGCCGCACAATTCCCGTTTCCTGGCCGGCGGCCGCGATCCGCTGGCCGATCGGCAGGAAGAGCTCGCGATGCGCCGGATCCAGCACGTTGAAGTGGTGCACCAGCCCCGGCGACAGGAAGCGCCCCGTTTCGTCCACGAGCTCCGTGCGGAAACCGTATATGGCGCCCGCCACTGGCAGCTCCGCCAGCGAGACGGGGGGTTGAGCGGTGCTGTGGTGCGCCGCGCCGGCGGGCAGGTCCACCGCCGGCAGCTCGATCACCAGCTCGCCCTTCTTGGTGTCTGCGGTGACCCGGGCCACGGGCAGGTCATTCAGCTCCCCGGCAAGCGGCTGGACCAGCGACTGCAGGGGAATGGGGCGCGGGGAACTCCGCGCCGTCGCGGATGCCACGTACGACGCCACGACCACGGCCGTCGTACCGAAGACTATGAGGGCGCGTCTCGTCACGGATACCTATTCAAGAAGGGGTCCTCGCCCCAAACAAGACCCCCGCGCACCCGGTTCCCGACCCTTCGCGTCCTGAAACGCCTAGGCCACGGGCTGACGGGCGGCGCGGATGTGCCGCTGCACCAGTACGAAGAGCAGGAAGAGAACCGTGAACGCGACCGTACCGACGATCAAGACAGGCGTCGAGATGGGCAGCCACTTACCGAAGGCCGCGTACAGCCACCACTCCGGGAGGCGGCCGACGAACGTGGCGAGTAGGTAGCGCCCGATGGGATAGCGCGTCAGGGGCCCGAGAATCCGCGCCGGCCAGTACGGCAGCGGCGTGAACGCCATGATCACGATCGCCCAGAAGGGGCTGATCGCGAACAGCTCGACGCTTTTCCGCACCCAGTAGTTGGCTCGGACCTTGTCGAGCTTGGGGTGGAAGATCGCGTACTCATGGAGGTAGTAGTTGAGGTACTCCATGTAGCACGCGCCCAGCGTCGCGATGAGCCCCACGAGAAACGGCGGGTAGAACCGGGCCGCCACGAACATCACCGGCTCGAAGAACACCGGGAACAGCGGCGAGAGCGGGCCGTTCATCACGACCGAGATCACGAAGAATCCCACCAGCCCCGCGAACCCGGGCCACCGCAGCGTCGGATAGATCGCCAATAAACACAGCACGCCGGTGGCGCGGATGACCGCGTCCCACTGCGGCGTGCCGTGTTTCTTGACGAGCGCCCGACCCAGGCCCTCGAGCACTTGGGCTACGCCGATATCACGTAGAGCCGGTAGATGAAGAAGGCCAGGACGGCGCCCTCGAGCACCCACGCCATCGGCTGGCGGTAGTACCCGGTGAGCATCTGCCAGCCCCAGTATCCCGTGTCCTTAAAGAAGGCGAGCGTGAACTTCTTTTTCGAGAAGGGCCAGAGCAGCGGCAGCCCCACGGTGCTCCCGATGTCGGCCGCGTAATGCGCGAGAATCGCGATCAACGCGAAGATCGCGTAGTGCGGCGAGAACAGGGCCACGATACCGCTCACAACGAGCGCGAAGAGGATGCTGTGCGTCACCGTGCAGTGGAATTCGGGCTTGGCGAAGCCGGCTTTCACGACGAGCGAATCAGCGTTCGGAAGGAAGTGCATGCCGAGACAGAACGCCCCCATCTCGGGGCTCCAGTCGTAGGTGGCGATGGCGAGCGCGAGCGGGACATGACCGGCTTGCATTCAATGCTCCGTGGATAAGGGTTCAAACCGCCGGGACTCGAGCGACCGATAGGCCGCCGTGACCACGGCGAGATCGTGTCGCGCCGCCGCGAGCGACATCTCGGGCTCGCGGCGCTCGCGCACGCAATCGATGAAGTGCCGCAACATCGCGCGGTACCCCATCAGGTCGCGGACGCCGGGAAAACGCAGTCGTGTCCGCCGTCCGGTGACGAGCGCGAAGAGGCCATTGCTCTCGAAGGTGACGTTGCCTTCGGTGCCGTAGATCTTCGAGAGGCCGAGACCTGCGAGCCGATTCGTCACGCTCCATGCGTGCAGCAGCTTGCCGACGGCCCCACCCTCAAAGCGCACCAGGACCTCGAGACCGTCTTCGACTGGGGCGACTGGCGTGCGATCGACCTCGGGCCGTAGGGCGCAGACCTCGCGCACCGTGCCTCCCAACCGGGAAAGATAATTGACCCAGTGCACGCCGCCCTCGAGCAGCGCCCCACCGCCCATCAACGCCGCGTCGGCCCGCCAGCCGGTCGGACGTTGGCGTCCGGCGCGGTTCAGCTCGATGAACAGCACCTGGCCCAGGTCGCCGCGCTCGATGTGCTGGCGCAACACGCGGACGGCGGGCTTGAAGTAGTAGTTCTCCGCCACCATCGCGATGGTGCCGCCACGGCGCACCGCGGCTTCGATTTCGGCCAGCTCGCCGAGCGTCCGCGCGACCGGCTTCTCGATCAGCACTGCCTTGCCGTTGCGCACAGCGAGGCCGGCGTGTTCAACATGGAACGCGTGCGGTGTACACACGAAGACCGCGTCAACACGAGCGTCGGCGCAGGCCGCCTCGTAACTGCCAAAGGCCCCCACCCCGCCGTATTTCCGATTGTAGGCTTCCGCCTTTTCGAGCGAGCGACTCGCGTAGAGCAGCTCGATACCGCCCAGCGAACGGGCGACCCGGCTGTGCGTCCGGGCCACTCTCCCGCACCCGAGGAGCAAGAGGCGGACGGGCTTCATGCGAGCCGATCCCACTCGGCGACGAGGTGCTCACCCACCCGCAGCGCGTTGGCAGCGATCGTGAGGCTCGGATTCACGCCCCCGGAGCTCGGCATGAAGCTCGCGTCCACGACGAACAAATTCGGGACGCCGAACATCCGGCACCACGGATCGAGCACGGCCCGCGCGGGGTCCGAGCCGAAGCGGCAGCTGCCGAGTGCGTGCGAAAACGTGTTGATCGGTTTGCGCACGCGGATCAGGGCGCCCGCCTTGCGGAGGACCCGCGCTCCCTCCCGATACAAGGCGCTGCGTGCCTGACGGTCGCGGCGCGAGTAGCGGTGGAAGACGCGGGGCGTTGGGGCGCCGTAGCGGTCGGTCGTCGCGGGGTCGATCGCCACGCGATTCTCGGGATCGGGCAGGTCCTGAGCGATGCACAGCAGGAACACCTGCCGATCGACGGTCTTCGCGCCGATGGTGCCGATCGGAAACCCCCCTTGGGATGCGATGTACTCCGGCGGGGGCACCTGCAGGCCCTGGATCATGCCCCAGGGCCCCGGCGGCGATCTCCGGCCTTCCCCGAAATAGAAATCGGTCAAGGCGACCTGTTTGTGGAATGCGCGCTCCGGGTTCGTATGCTCGCCAAAGATCCCGATGACGATCCCGGAGCAGTGACGCATGAGGCAGCGGCCGATCCACGAGCCGCTCGGGCCAAGATCACCGAGACCCGACGCGAGCAACAGGGCCGGTGACGGAATCGCGCCCGCGCTCACGACGCACACGCGGCACGTCACCGAGAAACGGTCTCCCGACGTCGTGTCCAGGCACTCGACCTCCGAGACGCGATCCCCATCTCGTTTGAGGCGCAGGGCCACCGTGCTGTGCAGGACCGTGGCACCCGCGGCGATCGCACCGGGGAGCACCGTGACCGAGAGATCGTTTTTCGCCCCGATCTTACAGGGAAAGAGATCGCAGGTCAGGCACTGGACGCAGGGCCGTCGTCCATCGGTCGAGGCGAAGTTGATGGCCAGGGGGATGGGGAACGGCTTCAGGCCGAGCGATTCGGCGGCCGCGGCGACGCGGGCGGCCGGCGCCGAGAACGCCGGCGGCGCCGCGGCGTACGGTTCGCGCGGCGGCTCGGTGGGATCGCGCCCGGCCACGCCGGCGACGCCGAGCAGCCGCTCCGCCTGCTCGTAGTACGGCGCGAGATCGGCGTACGTGATCGGCCAGTCCACGAGATCGGAGCAGACATCGGGGTAGCGGCGGCGCAGCTGGAAGTCGTCTTCGCGAAAGCGGAACGACGCGGCGCCGTAGAACGGCGATTTGCCGCCGACGGCTTCGTCGGGAAAGAACTGCGTGCGGCCGAACAGCTGGCGCGGCGTCTCGAACGGCGATGCGCTGCGGTACTTCCGGTCGATGAGGATGCTCCGCGGATCCCAGGCGGAATCGTCGCGGTCCACCCAACGCCCGCGCTCGATCAGCAACACACGCAGTCCCGCGCGCACGGCGGCGAGCGCCACCATGCTGCCGCCGAACCCCGTCCCGATGACGACCAAGTCCCAGCTGCGCGTCATAGGGCTTCTAAGTAAAGCGAAACGGCTCCGGGATGCATCCCGGAGCCGTGTCGGCGATCACTGGTGCGTGAGCCTTACTGAACCGTGATGACAATCTTCATCCCCAACGCCGCGTGCGGGACGCAGTACCCCTTGTACACGCCCTTCGGCGCGTTCGCGAAAGACACCTCGTAGTTGTCGTTGGCGTTCATGAGGAACGCGCCCTGCATGTTGTCGATCGTGTTCTTCATGCCCGCGGCGAGTGCCGCCGCGCCGCCCGCGGGAACCGAGTCGCCCCAAAAGGCGATGTTGTGCATGCCGCCCGACACGTTGATGAAGCGGACGGTGGTGCCCGGAGCGATCGTGAGCGCCTTAGGCTCGAACGACGCCACGTTGGTGCCGTTGCCCGTCATCTTGACCTCGACCACAGGACCGGTCGCCGCGGGCGCCGCGGCCGGTGTACCGGCAGCCGGCGTCTGCGTTTGGCTGGCCTGCTTGTCGCCGCCACAGGCGAGCGCGCCGAGCGCGACAACGGTCGTGAGCAGAGTAAAGCGCATTGCGAATGACCTCCGGGTACGTTGGCTGGTGGGCTTGTGAACGCATTCACAATATAGACGGGGCCCCGGAAAACGGGAGGGCGCGCCAAACCTTGCCATTTTGGCGCTTTTCGCGAGGCGTCGGGCATTGCATTTCCGGACCTCTTTCCAATATTGGGGGGCCTTTTTTCGGGTCTCCCGGTACCCCGGGTAGGCCATCT
>Ga0137419_10001342_pt1 | contig 10440 bp, 8 predicted proteins | sample CZODoug3_1_2_16f_FD_108279 | JGI IMG/M metagenome (GOLD analysis project Ga0137419, IMG submission 108279) | Vadose zone soil fungal communities from Angelo Coast Range Reserve, California, USA - CZODoug3_1_2_16fungal (Illumina Assembly) | ecosystem: Environmental > Terrestrial > Soil > Vadose... | reverse complement strand
TCAGGCTGTATTGTCGTTCATTAGTGGGGCGGACGGCCTGCCATCCGGGGCGCCCGCCACTCCGATTTCAACGACCAACCGCTTCCGTCTTCTCGATACCTACGTCGGAATGAATCTCGCGAACTGGCAATTCTCCTTCGGCAAGCAGAGTCTCTGGTGGGGACCAAACGAAGGCGGCCCGTTTCTATTCAGCGACAACGCAGAGCCCATTAACATGTTTCGAATTAGTCGCAACGCGCCATTCCGCCTGCCCTGGATTTTCAGCATTTTGGGTGACATTCGATTTGAATTCTTCATGGGGCAGCTGGCTGGTCATGAGTTCCTGGTCACGGATTCGCGAACCTCAAATGCTTTGACAGGGCAGTTCGGGCAACAGCTGAATCCGCAGCCCTTCATCAATGGACAGAAGGCCAGCTTCAAGCTCACTCGGAATTTGGAACTCGGCGTATCGAAAACAAGTGTCTTCTCGGGAGCAGGCGAGCCGCTGACTCTTCAGAACTTCCTGAGGAGCGTGTACGACTGGAAGAAAGTTAATCAAGCCTCACCCCTCGGCGATGGCCGTACGGCAGTTGATTTTTCCTATCGTGTTCCGAGGCTACGAGATTGGTTGAGCTTCTATGGGGAGGGCTTTAGCGAGGACGAGATTTCTCCTATTGGTTACCCGCGTAAGTCCGTATGGCAGGCAGGTCTCTACATGCCAAAGTTGCCCGGACTGGCGAAGCTTGATTTGAGACTTGAGGGGGGAACTACTTCGCCTCCGAATTTCCCAGGATGTAATGGATGCTTTTACCAGAACAGTCGGTTTCTGAACTCTTATATCAGTAACAACAAGCTGCTTGGCGCCGGACTTGGCCGCGCGGCCCAAGGAGAAGAGATTCGCAGTAACTACTGGTTGAGTTCAAAAAACAGGATTGGAGTTAGCTTGCGTCATCGGAAGATCGACGGGCAGTTTTTATCTGAAGGCGGAACGCAAAATGACGTCTCAGCAAATGCCGATTTTTTTCTTCGGTCCAGCTTTAGCGTGTCCACATCCGTGCAGTACGAAAGGTGGCAGATTCCGCTTCTCGCACCAGGTCCCCAGTCCAACGTGACAGCGTCATTCCAATTCACATGTTGGCCGCAGGGGAGAGTTCGATGAAAGCCCCAAACTATATGACTTCGCAAGCCAAGAACGGAATGCAGAGGTAGCGTGAGACAGACGGCGACAAAACCGCAGACCGAGGACCTCCCAGAGCGCGAGGTCGGCACGATTTCAGTGCCGGAGGTTTCGCTTGAGGACTCACGTGAGTGGCAAGCGGGGCGCTTGCGTCTGCTGTGGGGCCGGCGCCAATTCTTCGTTCGCGTTGCTGGGATTGCTTTGGCTGTTTCTACTTTCATCGCATTCCTGATTCCCAAGCAATACACCTCCACTGCTCAGCTTATGCCGCCGGATGCCCAATCTACCTCCGGCATGGCGATGATGGCCGCGTTTGCGGCAAAGGGGGGCGGGCTGGGATCTATGGCGGGCGATCTCCTCGGAATGAAAAGCACGGGAGCGCTCTTTATCGGCGTCCTAAGAAGCCAGACTTCACAGGATCAGCTCATCCAACAATTTGATTTGAAGCGAGTCTATGGAACGTCCTTGGTTATGGACGCCCGGATGCGGTTGGATCAGAACACGTCAATTTCGGAAGACCGAAAGAGCGGAATTATCACCATCAGCGTGACCGATCACGATCCTCACCGCGCTGCTGCTCTCACAGCAGCTTATGTCGATGAGTTGAACTCGCTGGTCGCCGAGCTTTCTACCTCCGCAGCGCGCCGGGAGCGTGTTTTCCTCGAAGAGCGTCTCAAGATCGTGAAGCAAGACTTGGATAGTGCCTCCAACGAACTCGCCCAGTTTTCTAGCAAGAACAACACGATTGACATTCAGCAAGAAGGGAAAGCGGTCGTCGAGGCTGCTGCCAACCTCGCGGGGCAGATGATCGCTGCTCAATCGCAACTCGAAGGGCTTCGTCAAATCTATACGGACAACAATCCTCGCGTTCAGTCCTTAAATGCCCGGGTAGGGGAACTTCGCAAGGAGCTCCGCAAGATGGGAGGCACAAGCCCTGGTGCCACCAAGGATTCGGCGCAAGGCGCGGATCAGGCCTCGGAGATGCCTTATCCATCGATCCGCAATTTCCCGCTGCTGGGCGTGAAATATGCAGATCATTTCCGCCACGCAAAAATTCAGGAGACTGTGTACGAACTCCTGACCGAGCAATACGAGCTCGCCAAAGTCCAAGAAGCGAAGGAAACGCCCAGCGTAAAGGTTTTGGATCCAGCCAAAATCCCGGAGAAGAAGTCATTTCCTCCTCGCTTGGTAATCATGTTCTTGGGCACGTTTCTCGCGGTGGCGCTGTCCACGGTTTGGGTGTTGGGTTCAGCGCAGTGGGAAGAAGTCGATCCGCGCGACCCACGAAAGATTTTGGCCCAGGAAGTTGCGGGTGCGGTGAAGGCGCGATTGCCGTGGACATCGCGAAACGGATTTTCTGCGCATGCGGACGAAGAAATTCGTAAGGATGAGTTGGACGGCCGCGATCGGCCTGCGCGGGGAGCCGCTGGGCGGTAGAAGTCTTCGTAAGTTTTTGAAAAGAATTGGGTTAGGTCACAAATTGCCCTGTGAGTGACGGGGCGAAGCTGTATCCGAGCATTATCGGGAGTATTTGCGGATGTCTTTGAATCCAGCAGTCGAACGCAACGCCTCCACCGGCTCTGCTGCGGGTGCGCTGCAATCGGCAGTTGTGCAACAGCACTGGTATGCGGCATACACTTGCGCGAACCATGAAAAGCAAGTGGCTACGCAACTTGATGTGAGGGCGGTGGAGCATTTTCTGCCGCTGTACAGTTCGGTGCGGCGATGGAAGGATCGCCGGGTGACGCTGGATTTGCCGCTGTTTCCGGGGTACGTGTTCATACGGCTCGCGCTGCGCGACCGGTTGCGCGTTCTGGAGGTTCCTGGCGTCGTGCGGCTGGTGGCGTTCAGCGGGCAGCCGGCGGCGCTTCCCGACGAGGAGATGGAGATTCTGCGCGCGGGGCTGGGCCAGAGATTGCGGGCGGAGCCGCATCCGTTCCTGACGGTGGGGCGGCGGGTGCGGATTACGGGCGGGCCTTTCACGGGGCTTGAGGGAATCTTGAAACAGAAGAAGAGCGCGCTGCGAGTGGTGGTGTCGCTGGAGCTGATCCAGCGGTCGGTTGCGGTGGACGTGGACGCCGCGGATGTGCAAGCGGTGGCCGGTGGGAAGGGAGGGGTACCCCCCCCTGGGTTTTTCACAAGTGTTCATTCTAAATGACTTAAAGTTCTTTAGGATGAAAACTTGTACAAGTGCGGATTCTAAAGGACTTGCACGCGGGCTTTGCGTAACCCTATTTGTTCCGGACGCGCCGGCAAAGAAGTAACGAAAGAGCGGGTGGATGGGGTGGCGAAATTGGGAGAAAGAACGGGCTGGGAGCGGGGCAAGTTGGTGAGGGGATTGGGGTTGGGGACGCTGCGAGGAAGTCATTCAGTAAGATAGCATGAATTACCTAAATTGTCAAGTCCCAAAATGGGACAATGTGCTTAGCAAACTGGAGCCGGGCTTTATGGGTTTTCTCTCTGCTGGAGCAAACAGTGGAGTCTGTTACCCGTGAGCGCGCTCACTACAGCATCTTCCTGGATCGTAGGCAACTGGAATTCCCATATACGGGAATACAGCGGGACCTTTGTGACCGAATTTACGGTGCTGGCGTGCCAACTGCTGACGTACAAGCTTGCGGCGCATTTCCTGGGGAAGACTGGGTTCGCTGAATACGCGGTGGCACGGCGCACGATCTCGATTTTGTATCCGATTGTTTTGCTGGGACTCGGCGTGGGCTTGCCGCGGTATGTGGCTATAGCGGCGGGGCGCGGCGACCAGGAGGCAAAGGCGCGCTACATGGGTGCGACGCTGTTGTGCGTCGGCGTTTCGGCGCTGGCTTGCGTTGCTCTGTTGAGCGCGTTTGGCAGCAGCTTAGCGTATCTGTTCTTCGGTTCACGGGAATACGCATCCTTGTTATTCCCCTTGAGCCTGGTGGTCGCGGGAACGGCGTTGCACGCTGTTGTCTACAGCTACTTCCGTGGAACCCTCGACATGCGCTCTGCCAATCTCCTGCAATTCGTGAACTTCGGGCTCATGCCGTTGGTTGCTTTTGGGTTATTTGGCGGGAACGTGCGGTCTGTGATCATGGCGCTCGGTGTTTTGTCCCTCACTGTGGCGCTGGTGGCTCTGCTATTCACTCCCTGGAAAGCAGTGGTGAAGGATAATCGGGCACAAATAAAGGAACTGCTGCGATTCGGGATCCAGCGGGTTCCGGGTGATTTTATTCTGATGGCACTGTTCGCGTTGCCGGCGACGTTTGTGGCGCACAAGAGCGGAATCCGCGCAGCCGGCTTTGTCGCATTCGGAATCTCGATGCTGAACGTGATTGGGTCGTTCTTTTCTCCGTTCGGGTTAATCTTGTTACCGAAGGCGGGGACACTGCTGGCCGCGGGACGGAATGGGGAGTTGCGGCGGCAAGTCTGGCTGCTGACGAGGATCACTCTCGTCGTTTCGGCAGTCCTTGCGACGGGGATTGCATTTGGAGCCGAGACGCTGATGCGCTTGTACCTCGGGCCCGACTTCACAGAGGGAGCCGGAATCCTGCGGTTGCTGCTGCTCGCGGCTGTGCCCTACAGCCTATATACGGTCCTGCGCAACGTCATTGATGCCTTCCATGAACTTGGCGTGACGACCATGATCCTCGGGGCCGGATTTGGAATTTTTTGCCTGGGATCGTCCGGCTTGTTCGCCTTGCAGGACAAGCTGCACGTAGTACTACTTTCGTTCCTTGGCGGTGTGCTGGTGCTTTGGCTACTGTCCGGCGCAGAAACTCTGCGAATTCTCCGGGTGTCCGCCGCAGCAGATTGAGAGACGTTCAAGTTGACAACCTCATCTAGTGAACCCAATACGCTGCCCTCGAGAATGGATGGGAGTGCGATGCCCGGTAACACCGATTCGCGGGACAAGTTCTATTGGGAGGGACGTCTCGCGACCAACTGGGGATTGCAGGGAGTTGGATACCTGGGGCACGGCAAGCGTTACAACAACTGGTTGTATGCTGTGCGACAGGAGATTCTCCGAAGACATCTGCGAGATTTTCCGATCAAACTATCTGAAGCAAACGTTTTGGATATCGGCTCCGGTACGGGGTTTTGGCTTGAACAGTGGAAGTCGCTGGGAGTGCGCTCGCTCAAGGGAACCGACCTCACGGCGGTCGCAGTGGAGCGGCTCAAGAGAACATTCGCGGACGTTGACGTCACACAACTGGACATTGCGGAAAACCTTGAGGGCCTGAGCTGGAGCGAGAGCTTCGATGTGGTTTCCGCATTCGACGTTCTTTTCCACATCACGGATGACGATCGTTTCCGGAAGGCGGTCGAAAATATCTCTCAAGTATTGAAAGCGGGAGGGTACTTCCTGTTTTCGGACAATTTCGTGCACGGCGCGACCCGGCGGTCCGATCATCAGGTGAGCCGATCACTCGAGGTGATTGAAGGGATTGTAGAGCAGTGCGGGCTGCGAATTGTCCGTAGGGCACCCATGTTCTTTCTGATGAATGCCCCGATCGATACGTCATCGCGCTGGCCCATGCTGGCCTGGCGAGCGTTTCTGGCTCCAGTTCATTTTGTTCCATGGCTCGGGTCCGTTTATGGAGCCGTGCTTTACCCGCTGGATCTGGCGCTGACTCGCTTGGTGAGCGAGAGCCCCACCACTGAGATGATGATTTGCCAGAAGATCTGACGACATCAATGACACCACGGCGAATCTGCTTGCTGGCCAATCTGGCCGTTCCCCATTCCGTTCGCTGGGCGAATCACTTCCGCGGAAAAGGTTACGAGGTCCATGTTTTCTCGGTTGGGGAGGGCCACGGAGTGCTCGAAGGCATTCGCGTGCATCGCCTCCTTGAGAAATTGCCCCTCAAGTTGGACTATTTTCGCGAGGTCCGGCGCGTTCGGGACCTTGTGACGGCGATTCGACCGGCGTTTGTTCATGCACACTACGCCAGCGGGTACGGGACGCTTGGCCGCTTGATCGGATTTCATCCTTATATCGTGTCAGTCTGGGGCAGCGACGTGTACGAATTTCCTAACCGGTCGCCTCTTCACAGGTGGCTGCTCAAGCGAAATCTTGCGGCCGTGGACTATTTGTGTTCGACCAGCCGAGATATGGCGAGAGAGACAGGGAAGTACACTTCCAAACCGGTTTTGATCACGCCGTTTGGTGTGGACTGCGAAGTGTTTTCGCCACGAAGGGATTCCGTTTCCGAAGAAAAGGAATTTGTCGTTGGCACTGTGCGCTCCATGGAAAGGTCTTATGGGATCGATATCCTGCTCAAGGCTTTCAAGCTGTTGACGGACAGGCACCCCAGCTCTCCCTGCAGGTTGGTGATCGTGGGTGGCGGAACGTTAGAGGCGGAATATAAGCGGCTGGCGCAGAGACTCGGGTTGGGACGACGGGTCCATTTTGCCGGTAGAGTGACGCACGACCGCGTGCCCGAATATCTCCGGTCTTTTTCCGTGTTCGTTGCGCTTTCTCGTTGGGAAAGCTTCGGAGTTGCAGTACTAGAGGCTTCTTCGTGTGGGATTCCGGTTGTCGTGACGAACGTGGGGGGGTTACCGGAGGTAGTTGTTGATGGAACGACAGGAATCGTAGTCCCGCCGAAGGACGAGGGCGCCGCGGCCCAAGCACTAGAGGCGCTGCTCCTCGCGCCTAGTTTGCGCGAAAGAATGGGCAGGGCAGGACAAAGGTGGGTTCAGCAGAGCTGTAGGTGGGATGAAAACGCGCGAATCATGGAAGACCTATATGAACGAGTTATCTCGGGTGAATCGGCTCGTCTTCGAGTTCCTCTCGACGAGCAGCTAATGTCGGCCAGCACCTGATTTTGGAGTTTGTTTCGGAAGCGGAGATCGATGGCATACGTAAGCTCACCTTGGCTGGGAGTAGGCGTCCTGTTCGCGTTCTCCCTCATTGCGCGAAAGCTTCAGGGTAGTTGGTTGGCACCCAGCGTTTTCGTAGGTAATGCCTGGTCGTTCTTCATGGCTCTTCCTCTCTCTTTGAACGAGGATCACATTTCAGCCGGCGCAGTGTGGGTAGTTGTTGCTCTCGTCTTCTCTTTTCAAACTGGCGCTATCTTATTGGAAATTCCCAGTCGTCACGGTCATGTTGGTAAGACCCTGAGCCCTCAAACTGTCCGACAATTGCACCAGACATGCCTGAAGCTCAGCCTTGTGTTTGGAGCGATTGCCGTTATCGGAGCTTTTTTCTATGTCGGTATGTGGTTTAGACGTTTAGGTCTCGCTTCGTCGTTTGAAGGATTCACAAGCTTGGGCAGCCAAATGTACAGCATTCTTCTCGAGGGCGAGAACGACCCATGGTGGTTTCGGCTGCTTCGCATGTGGATTTTCCCTTCGGCACTCCTCGGTGGATTTGCCGCAGCCTCGACCGATAAATGGCCGAGGAAACTGATGGCCCTTTTCGTATTCGTTCCTGCATTACTTATCGGGGTCGCAATCGCGTCCAGATATGGAACCACGTTGGCGGTTGCGTGCTGGGTATCGGGCTACTGCGGCATGAAGTGCTTCTTGACGGCAGGACGCTACAAATTCAAGCGGCGAGTTGTTGGGATTGCGATCCTTGCCGTCGGCGCCCTAGTCGTCATGTACGTGGGGTTAGGAATCGTGCGGGGTCACAAGTATCTTGACGATGAGGCAGAAATAGGCGTAATGGTGCGGGGTAATCTTCTTGGTTATCTGTCGGTTTTTGATTCCTACATACAGAGTCGCGAACCCAGAAAACTAACCTGGGGAACCAACACATTCTCCGGCCTGTTGGAGGTCGTGGGTGCCGGGGAACGTGCAAGGGCACTGGATTACGAAGAGGTTATCTTGGAATCTGGCGTTTACTCAAACGTTTACACTGCCTTCCGCGGTCTCATTCAAGATTTTTCAATCGTGGGAGCTCTATTATTGGCCTTAGTATCAGGGATGGTTGCGGGTGCAGGATTCACTTACGCCTGTTCAGGAAAGTCTTCAGCCGTTTGGATCCTAGCTGCTTGTTACGTGTTTGTACTCTGGTCGCCCATCGTTTCGGCGTTCAACTACAACGCTGTTCTCCTGGCAGTTATCGTCGGGGCAATCACTTTGAGGCGCTATGAGGATTTTGTTGTTTCTGTCTCCGGTTCTAGCGGCGCAACAGTGTTGTTATCGGAATCTTGAACATTTGAATTGTAGGCCGCTGACGCGCACGGTGAAACTAAATGAGAGTTCTTCCGCCAGGAATATAGAAAAGATGCAAGAAAGCGGCGAATTGCCCGTTTCAGCCAAGACGCTCCAAGCCACAACGGAGAGCTATTACCGGGAGTACAACGGGCGAAAAGGGGCGGAACGCAACGACCTGCTGCGCAATCCGGAGGTGCTGTTTCAGAGTTTGTCGCGGGACGCAGCGATGGTGCGGGCGTTGCGCTGGATTGGAAGCGATCCGCAAGTGGCGCGGGTGCTGGATGTGGGCTGCGGGGATGGCGACAGCGTGTGGACGCTGTTGCGGCTGGGGTTTCAGGCGTCGAATGTGTCTGGGGTGGACATCCAGAAAGAAAAGATAGCGCGGGCCAAGGCCAGCAATCCGGCAGTGAATTTTGAATGCGCGGATGCCACTAGCCTGGAGTTTCAAGACGAGACATTTGACATCGCGATGGAATCGATGATGTTCCTGCAGCTTACCGACGATGATATCGCCAAGCGGATTGCAGCGGAGATGATACGGGTAACCAGGCCGGGAGGGATCTTGCTGGTTTCGGACTGGAGATATTCGAAGCCGGGAAGCAGCGAATTCAAAGGAGTGTCCGCGCGCCGAATCGGCGAGCTTTATCAGGTTGGGCGAAGGACCGAGGTCTGCAAACGGTTTCGGGGACCGCTGGTGCCGCCGGTGGGGCGATTCGTATCGAAATATTGTTCGCCGGCATATTTCGCGATTCAGGCGGTGTTGCCATTTTTGGCGGGGCACGTGGTCACGGTGTTGAGGAAGCGCAAGACGGCAGGAATGTGAAGGTCGAGGGCGTTTTTTTGAGCGAGCGTTGATGAAGATTTGGATCCTCAATCACTATGCGGAGACGCCTGACGGCCAGGCTACGCGGAGCTTCGATTTAGCGAAGGAACTGGTGCGGCGAGGCCATGAGGTAACGATCTTTGCGGCGGGATTCAGCCATTACAAGTTTCGGGAGGAGCATTTGCGCGCTGGGGAATCCTGGCGCGAGGAGGATGTGGAGGGAGTGCGCTTTGTTTGGCTGAAAACGCTGTCTTATCGGAAGAACGATTTGCGAAGAATGCTCAATATGCTGAGCTACGCCGGCCGCGCGTTGTGGGTGTGTTGCAGACGCCGAGAGGCTCCGGACGTAATTATTGGAGTTTCGGTGCATCCATTTGCGGCGCTGGCGGGTTGGGCGGTGTCTGTTGCGCGGGGGAGCCGGTTCTTTGTGGAATTGACGGATTTGTGGCCGGAGGTCTTGATCGACTTTGGAATGCTGTCGCGACGCAACCCGATCGCCTGGATGCTGCGAGCGATTGAGAAATTTCTTTATCGCAAGGCGGAACGAATCATCATGATTTGGCCGCGCACGGAGGAGTACGTTCAAGGACTTGGGATATCGCCGGACAAAATCGTATGGATTCCACATTTGGCGGAGCTCTCGCGCTACGAAAAACTTCCGGCGTACGATGGCGTGATCGGGGAAAGCTTCACGGTGATGTACTTGGGAAGCTTTGTGAGTTTTATGGCGATGGAAGTGATTTTGCAGGCTGCGAAAGTGTTGCAGGACCGCGGACGGAGCGATATCCGGTTCGTTTTGGTTGGAGGCGGAACGGATAAGGAGCGCTTGGAACGCTACGCTGGAGAATTGAGGTTAAGGAATGTTGAGTTTCCGGGACTCGTGCCGAAAAAGGAGATCTCGGGGATCATGAGTGCGGCCGATGCGTTCGTAGTCAGCCTGAAAAACGTGCCGCTGTTGAAATACGGGGTAAGCCTAAACAAAACGTGCGATTACTTGGCCTCCGGGCGTCCAACGGTGCTGGCCGGCAATCCTGGATACGACCCTATAAAGGAGGCGAAGGCCGGGTTTTCGGTGCCTGCTGAAAACGCGCTGGCGCTCGCCGACGCCATTGAATCGCTGATGAAATTGAGTGCTAGCGAGCGGGTTGGCTTGGGCCTAAACGGAATCGAGTACCTTCGGCGAGTACATGGAGTGGACGTGCTTGCGGATCGGCTTGAAAAAACTTTATTGGGCGTTACCGGTAAAAACGCAGCCAGTGGGAAGGTTGCAATCGGTGGCATCGAGGCAGAGGCCAATTCGGTTTATGAAACGCACGCTTGA
>Ga0137419_10001338_pt1 | contig 10468 bp, 8 predicted proteins | sample CZODoug3_1_2_16f_FD_108279 | JGI IMG/M metagenome (GOLD analysis project Ga0137419, IMG submission 108279) | Vadose zone soil fungal communities from Angelo Coast Range Reserve, California, USA - CZODoug3_1_2_16fungal (Illumina Assembly) | ecosystem: Environmental > Terrestrial > Soil > Vadose... | reverse complement strand
GCGGAGTTCGACCGCACCGTGGCGCTGGTGCTACGCCTGAAGGGCACCACGATGCTCCTCGACGAGGATCCGGTGGTGCAGCGCGCCATTCGCCTGCGCAACCCCTACGTGGACCCCATGAGTCTGCTCCAGGTGGACCTGCTCGGGCGTTGGCGGGCGGGAGGGAGGGCGGACGACGAGCTCTTCGGGGCCCTGCTCGCCACGGTGCGCGGCATCGCTCAGGGCCTTCAGAACACGGGATAGCGTCGAGCGTGGGCGCTGTTGCGAGCACGCAACAAGCGCACCAAGAGTCACTAGCCTTTGTCCTCTCCACACGCATACTCAGGATATGCGTCGCTCCTTCATCGCCGTCGCGGCCGTGGTGCCCGCAGGTGCCCTGATCTGGCTCGCGTGCGGCGACAGCGGCGTCGATCCATTGCGGCGCGTCGTCCAAGTCGTTGCATCCCGCAATTCGGTCGTCCTCGACGTCGCTGACTCGGTGTTGCTGCGTGCGGAGGCTCGCGACGGCGCGGGCGAGCGGATCAGTGAGGCACCGATCCGATGGTCGGCGACGCCCGCGAGCGTCGTGAACGTTTCGAGCGGTGGGACCGCCCGCGCCGTCGGACCTGGCCAGGGGTTGATCGTCGCTGAGGCCGGCAACCACGCGGACACGATCGAGGCGTTGGTCTCGCCGCCGATCCTCGCGACGACGCTCTCGACTCATCAGGATACTCTTACCGCGCTCGGCGACGAACTCACGGTCACGGTCACGTCGGTCAGCAGCGTTGGGCCAAGGAACGGGACCTACGACGTCGCGACGTCGAATTACAGCGTCGTTTGGGCTGCGTTCGATCCCGATCGACCGGTGATCACCGTCCGGGCCGGCGGCCCGGGTAGCGTCTACGTGCGCGTGACGGAGCGCCATGGCACACGCGACTCGGTGCTGATCGTCGTCCGGCAAGATGCGGCGCGCGTCACCCTGCCCGTCGACGAGCTGAAGGGATACGTAGCACGGTCTTCGCAGCTGCGCGCGACCGTTGCGGACCGCCGCGGCAACGAGATTACGGGCGTACCGGTCGCCTGGCGCACACTCGATACCGCGGTTGCCACCGTGACACCCGCCGGCGGCTTGCTCTCCTACCGCAGCGCCGGCACCACCCGCCTGATCGCCGAATACGGCAGCGCGATCCCGGACACGGCGGTCGTCGACGTGGAAGACTTGCCGGCAGTCGTGCTGTCGGTGGACTCGATTCCGCTCGGCACAGCCATGGGGTCCGAGGTCTTCTGGGTGTCGCGCAGCGATTACTACGCCGCCCCCCTGGGGAACTTTGTGAGGCTGACGGTGGGTGATCCCGGCGTGGCCACCGCGCCCGACAGCGTCCTCTGGGTCGAGTCGACCGGGTCGTTCACCGTAACGGCCCACTCCCCGGGGAGCACGATCCTCGTGGCGTCGGCGCCGGGGTTCAACCCCGACACCGCGTGGGTCGCGGTGTCAACGTCAGGCGTGAAGTTCCTCAGCAGCGACATCCAGCCGGTCACAATTCAAAGCATGCCGGTCGGCACCGGCGTGGGGTTCGGCGTCCAGCTGACCGATTCGGCGGGCGTGCGCCGACGCCTGCTCCAAACGGTCACCGCCACGCTCAGCTCCTCCGACACGACCGTACTCAAGTGGCCCATTCCACAAGTCACCCTCTACGCCGGAGCGGAGAGCACGCCGGTCCCGTACGCCGAGGCGCGCGCGGCCGGCAACGCCACCGTGTACGCCAGCGCGCCGGGGTTCCGCACCGACAGCCTGCGGCTGCGGGTCACGTCACTGCCGAAGCTCAAGCTGACCGGTTGGCATACGATCGGGCTGCGCCAAAAGACCTACGACCGACCGTGGCGGCTCACGACCAACGCAGCCTGGAGCCACCCCGATGCCGCCGTGACGTTCACGGGCTCGAATCCCGCGATCGCGACGTTCCCGGCGAACCTCCTGCTGCCGAGCGCGTACGGGTATCTCGACTTCCCCGTCGAAGGGCTCGCGCTCGGCGTCGATACGATCATCGCCACTGCCCCGAATTTCGAGCCGGACACCGCCGTACTCGTCGTCACGACGCCCCGTTTCCTCATGCCGGACAGCGTGGACGCAGACGCCTTCGCCACGGCCGTGGGCGACTCCCTTGGCGCGAAGCACCTGCCGCTCGACACGATCACCCTGTTCCTCACGTCGAGCGACACCACGCGAGCGCGGCTTCCCCACGGCGTTCGCTTCCCCAACAATCTCTACGGCACCACGACCATCTTCACGACCATGCGCGATTCCGGACATGTGACGATTCACGTGGCGGACTCCGCCGGCATCATTCCACCCGACTCGATCCGCCTCCATCTGCGCTTCCGCACCGATCTGTCGGTGGTAGAAAACCCGGGGTATGGGCCCCTCGTCATCGGCACGCGCCAGCGCTTCGAGGAGGTCCGCCTCGTCGCACTCACACCGGGGCCCGGCGTGGTGCACCTCGCCAGCACGGACCCCGCGGTCCTGAAAGTCCCGGACTCGCTGGATATCGCGTTTGTTCGCGGCGTAGATATCCCCACCGCGGGCGGCGCCGTGCCGGGCACCGCTCGCATCCTCGCGTCGCGGCCGGGGTTCGTACCGGCATCTTCCGCACAGATCGAGGTGGGCGTCCCGCAGTTCGACCTCCGCACCCCGGACACTGCCTACGCGGGGGGGACGGGCTACGTGACGTCTCTGATCCCGCGGGATCAGCGCGGTACCATCCGGCAGGCCGACGACACGGTCGTCGCGACGCTGCACACCCTCGACCCGGGAGTGACCTTGGGGAGCTCGACGCTCGTCGTGCCCGCTGGGGCGGCCGTGAGCCAATCGGTGGGCGTCACCTTCACCACGCCCGGGACGGTGCGACTGATCGCAGCCGACGAGCGGCCCGTCGCCACCCCGTACCGCCCGGACACGACGATCATCCACGTCGTCGCCCCTCCGCTCACGTTAGCCGCCTACCCTTACGGTCGCACGGTGGGGGTCGGCCAACTTCTGCCGGCGCGAGTAGGACGGCCGTTGAACGTGGCCACGAACCCGCTCACGGTCACAGTGGCACGTCAAGGAACGAACAGCACCTCCGCTCCCGACGTCACCTTCTCGGCCGGCGAGACCGTACGCGACTACGCCGTCGTTGGGCGGTCGGTCGGGACTGATACGCTCGTGTTATCGGCGCCGGGCTATGACGCCGACACGGCGCGCATCTACGTGACGGAAGGGCACGTGACGCTGCGGATCGGATTGGGGTCCGGCCCTCCGGGGCAGGTCCGCGTAGGCGACTCGGTCGCCGTATACCTCACGACGGAAGACTCGACCGGGCTGGGGCGAATGGTGCTCGACGACACACCGTTCGGCCTGTCCGCTTCGGGCCTCTCCTTCAGCGACGGCGCCCGCACGGTCAGTGAGATCGCGGTCCCCGCGTCCGCCGCGATCAGCCCGCGTTTCTTCTTGAAAGGTCGGTCCGCGGGTTCGACGACCGTGACAGTGTGGAACCTGAATTACGCTCCCCTCACCATCGTCGTGAACGTCATTCCCTCCGCGAGCGCGACGTCGTCATCCTCGCGGTAGACTAGACGCCGCCCGAGACTGGTGCCATTCTTGACCGCGGTGCCCCTCCCCACGGAGATCATCGCATGAACAGGCGTGAAGTCCTGCTGGCCCTTGGCGGCGCTGCCGTGTTCGCCGATCCCCTTCTTGCCGCCGGTCGCACGCTCCGCTCCCGACTCTCGGGCGGCGCGACACTCAAGGTCCTCGACCCGCATCAGAATGATACGGTCGTCTCGATCGCCGAGATGATTATTCCGGCGACCGACACGCCCGGCGCCACTGCCGCGAAGGTCAACGAGTTCGTCGATCTCGCGCTCAGCGAGTGGATGGACGACAACGAGCGGGCCAAGTTCCTGCAGGGCATCGGCGAGCTTGACGACCGCACCCGCAAGCGTTTCGGCAAGGAGTTCACGGGCGCCGCGCCTGACCAGCAGACCGAGATGCTGCAGCTCGTGGACGCGGAGGTCGCCGGATTGCGCGACGCGGACAAACAAGGCATGCACCGCGAACCGACTCCGTCGCAGCGCTTTTTCCAAATGCTGAAGCGGCTCACGCTGCTGGGTTATTACACATCCGAAATCGGGGACGCCGAAGAGCTGCACAACCCGATCATCCCGGGCCGCTACGATGGCTGCGTCCTGCTCGACCAGAGGGGGAAATAGCCATGGCCAAGGCATACGACGCGATCGTCATCGGATCGGGAATCAGCGGCGGCTGGGCGGCCAAGGAGCTGTGCGAGCGCGGGCTCAACACGCTGGTGCTCGAAGCGGGGCGGCCGATCAATCCCGAGACCGACTACGTCGAGCACGTCCCCGTGTGGGAGATGAAGTTCCGGGGCCAGGGTGACCGCAAGGCGCGCAACGCGACGCAGCCGATCCAACAACAGTGCTACGCGTGCGATGAGATGGCCTACAAGTTCTTCGTCAACGACATCGAAAACCCCTACACCACTCCCGAAGGCAAGCCGTTTTCCTGGATCCGCGGACGCCAGGTGGGCGGCCGTTCCATCATGTGGGGGCGCCAGGTGTATCGCTGGAGCGATCTCGACTTCGAAGCGAACGGCAAGGAAGGCGTCGGTTGCGACTGGCCGATCCGCTACGCCGACATCGCACCCTGGTACGACCACGTCGAAGAGTTCGTCGGGATTACGGGCCAGGCCGAGGGGCTGTCGCAGCTCCCCGACGGCAGGTTCCTCCCGCCCATGGCGCTCAACTGCGCCGAGCAGGTCGTCAAGGACGGGATGGCGAAGCACTTCGGGCGCGAGCGCGTGCTCACCATCGGGCGCGCCGCCGTGCTCACGCAGGACCACCTCGGCCGGTCGGCGTGCCATTACTGCGGACCGTGCCATCGCGGCTGCATCACGCGCTCGTACTTCTCGAGCGTGAACGCGACGCTCCCGGCGGCGCGCGCGACGGGCCGGCTGACGCTCCGGCCGTACAGCGTCGTCCACAGCATCACGTACGACGCCAAGGCGGGGAAGGCCACGGGCGTCCGCGTGATCGACGGCCAGACAAAGCACGCGCTCGAGTTCAAGGGACGCATCATCTTCCTCAACGCGTCGACGCTCGAGTCCGCGCGCATCCTGCTCAACTCGGGGTTCGGCAACTCGAGCGGACAGCTCGGCAAGAATGTCATGGATCACATCATGGGCGGCGGAGCGAACGGGCGCATCGACGCCCCCGCCGACAAGATCGACTTTGGAAACCGCCCCAACGGCATCTACATCCCGCGCTTCCGGAACGTGACCACGACGTCGAAGGATTTCGTGCGCGGCTACGGGTTCCAGGGCGGCGGTGGCCGGGATGGCTGGGGCCGCGGCAGCGAGATGATGGGTTTCGGCGCCGACTTCAAGCGCGACCTGAAGAAGCCCGGTCCCTGGGGCTTCGGCTTCTACGGGTTCGGCGAGATGCTGCCGCGCCCCGAGAACTATTGCGAGATCGACAAGACCAAGGTCGACGCGTGGGGCATCCCCGCGCTCCGGATCAGCTGCGCCTACGGCGAAAACGAGCACAAGTTGCTGGCCGACATGGCCGTGACCGCCGCGGAGATGCTGGCCGCCGCCGGCGCACATGACATCCAGCCCTTTACGAGCAACAACCCGCCCGGGCTGGTCATCCACGAGATGGGGACGGCGCGGATGGGCCGCGATCCGAAGACGTCGGTGCTGAACGGCAACAACCAGGTGTGGGACGCGAAGAACGTGTTCGTGACGGACGGCGCCTGCATGGCGTCGACCGCATGTCAGAATCCATCGATTACTTACATGGCTCTGACGGCGCGCGCGGCCGCGTTCGCCGTCGAGGCAATGAAACGGAGGGAGTTGTGATCGACCGCCGCGAATTCATCGGGACGATGGGTGCTGTCGCCGTAGGCGCCGTTCTTCCCGCCTGCAGCCCAGCGCGTTCTGCCACCCGCCTCTCGCAGATCGGCGTCCAGCTGTATACGGTGCGCAGCTTGATGGAGAAGGACGTCGAGCGCACGCTCGCCGGCGTCGCGGCCGCGGGATACACCGAGGTCGAGTTCGCCGGCTACTTCAATAAGACGCCGGCGGAGATCAAGGCGATGCTCGATCGCCACGGCCTCGTTTCCCCGTCGGTGCACTCGGGCTCGATGGCGCCCGACGACTGGGCGAAGGCGCTCGAGGCCGCGAACGTCATCGGTCACAAGTTCATCGTGATGCCCTGGATTCCGGTGGAGCGACGCAAGACGCTCGACGACTGGAAGCAGGTGGCGGCCGACTTCAACCGCGTCGCCGCCTCGGCGAAGGCTGCGGGTCTGCAGTTCGCCTATCACAATCACGATTTCGAGTTCCCGCTCGTCGAAGGCAAAGTCCCGTACGACGTGCTGCTCGCCGAGACGGATCCCAACCTCGTGAAGCTCGAGATCGATCTGTACTGGATCACGAAGGCGGGCGCGGACCCGTTGGCGTATTTCGCGCGCTGGCCCGGGCGGATTCCGCTGGTGCACGTCAAGGACGGCAAGGGTCCTCCGGACTGGGCGATGACCTCGGTCGGCTCCGGTGTGATCGACTGGAAGCGCATCTTTACGAAGAGCCAGCAGGCCGGGATCCAGCACTACTTCGTCGAGCACGATCAGCCCGCCGACCCGATCGCGTCGATCACGGCGAGCTGTGCCTACCTGAAGAAGCTGGAGTTCTAGTGGACCGGCGGGAGGCGCTGAAGACGCTGGGCGCGGCTGCCATCGGCTCTCAGGTTGCCCTTAAGGGCAGTGCATCGCCGAGCCCACGCTTCAGCGTGGGGAGAATCAAGCAGTCCGCCTCCCGCTGGTGTTACGGGAAAATCGCGTTGCCCGACCTGTGCCGCTCGGCCAAGCAGATCGGCCTCGCGGCGATCGATTTGCTCCAACCAGAAGACTGGCCGGTGGTGCGGGATAACGGTCTCGTCTGCTCGATGGGGTATCCCACCAAGCGCAACGATTTCATTGCGACGGGCTTCAACGACCGCGCCAACCACGCGATGTTGTTACGCGAGCTGGAGCAGACGATCCCCATCGCCGGCAAGCAGGGCATCCCCAACGTCATTGCCATGTTCGGCAACCGCAAAGGGAAGAGCGATGCCGAGGGGCTCGACACCTGCGTGGAAGGGCTCAACAAGATCAAGGCGCTCGCCGAGGAGCAGAAGGTCACGATCTGCGTCGAGCTGTTGAACAGCAAGGTCGATCACGCCGACTATCAGGGAGATCACACCGCGTGGGGCGCCCAGGTGATCGAAGCGGTCGGCTCCCCGCGCGTGAAGCTGCTGTACGACATCTACCACATGCAGATCATGGAAGGCGATGTCATTCGGACGATCCGGCAGCACATCGGCCACATCGGCCACTTCCACACGGGCGGTGTCCCCGGCCGCCACGAGCTCGATGACACGCAGGAGCTGAACTGGGGCGCCGTGGCCCGCGCCATCGCCGACGCCGGGTTCACCGGCTACATGGCCCACGAGTTCGTGCCCACCCGCGATCCGCTCACGTCGCTCGCCGAGGCCTTCAAGACCTGCGACGTGTAGCACATGCCCGAGCTGCCCGACATCGTAGTGTATCTGGACGCCCTGGCCCCCCGCATCGTCGGGCAGCCCCTCGAGCGCGCCCGCGTGACGAGTCCCCTGCTCCTTCGCACCGCCGATCCACCTCTCCCAGCCGCCGTGGGCAAAACCGTCACCGGCCTGCGGCGCCTCGGCAAGCGCATCGTCTGGGAGATGGAGGATCAGCTCTTCCTCGTGTTCCATCTGATGATCGCGGGCCGCTTCAAGTGGCGGAAACGTGGCGCCAAGCCGCCGGGGAAGATCGGCCTGGCGACGTTCGACTTCCCCACCGGCACCCTGCTGCTCACCGAAGCGAGCAAGAAGCACCGCGCGTCGCTGCACGTGCTGCGCGGCGCCGCTGGCCTGGCGGCGCACAGCCGGGGCGGGCTCGATGTGCTCGCCGCCGATCTTCCGGCGTTCCGCGCCGCGCTGCAGTCCGAATCCCACACGCTGAAGCGCGCGCTCACCGATCCGCGGCTGTTCGATGGCATCGGGAACGCCTACTCGGACGAGATCCTCCATGCGGCCAAGCTGTCGCCATTTCAATTGACGGGACGGCTCACGGGCGAAGAGACGGCGCGGCTCCACACCGCCACCCGCCGCACGTTGCTCGACTGGATCGAGCGCCTTCGATCGGAAACGGGCTCCGAGTTTCCCGAGAAGGTCACCGCGTTTCGCGAGGGGATGGCCGTCCACGGGCGCTACAAGCTGCCCTGCCCCGTGTGCGGGTCGCCGGTGCAGCGGATCCGGTACGCCGAGAACGAGGCGAACTACTGTGCGACGTGCCAAACGGGGGGGCGCGTCCTCGCCGACCGGGCATTGTCACGTTTGCTTAGAGACGATTGGCCGCGCTCACTCGAGGAATGGGAGGCGAAGCTCGGATGATGAAGCTGCTGCTGCGCGGCTGGCTGGTGTGCCTCGTGGCGGCCGTCCTGGGCGGGATCTGGCGCGGCGAGGACCTGCTGTCCACGCTGCTCGGCGTGCTCGCGTTGATCTCGGTCGCGCTCGTCGCGGCACCCGCAGTCGTATTCACGGTCTACGCGTTCCGCCATCGGGCCGCCGGTATCCCATACGCCCTGCGTCGCTCGGCGCTGGGGAGCGCCGCGGCGAATTTTTTGACTGGCACCTGGATCTACGACGTCCACGACCGGCCGCTCGCTTTCAGCGTGATCGGCGCGGCCCTGGTGGCGCTTGGGGTCTTCGTCATCGGTCGCGTGCTGATCCTCGGGCCGGCGGATCCTGCCGCCAGCACGCCCCCGCTTCGTCACTTCGGCGCCACGTTGACCGGCGTGGTGACCGTTTTCTTGATGGTGATCGGATACGCGAAGATATTCGGCGGTCACCCGCGCTGGGGCCACGGCAGCCCCGCCACGATGACGAGCGACTTGAAGAACCTGATCGCGCTCGAGGACATGTTTTTCGCGAGTCACCACCGCTACGGCTCGTTGACGGACCTCTCTGGATTCGCGCCGTCGCTGTCACGCGCCACGATCACCGTCGTTGCCGATAGCGAGCGTGTCGTCGCGACGGCGAAGAGCAGCGAGACCAGGCAAGTGTGCATCGTGTGGACGGGATCACCGGCGCTCCCGCGCGACAGCGCGCACGGCTCGTCGGACGGCGTGCCGGCGTGCTGGGAGCCTTGACGATCCGCCTCGCGGCGCCGGCCGACGCTCCCGCGATCGCCCGGATCCATGTCGAGTCGTGGAAGGTCGCCTACCGCGGCATCATGCCCGACGATGTCATCGCGCGGACCGATCTCGCCGACCGCACGCGCTTCTGGACGGAGCGCCTCGCGACGCGCGACTGGCCCGTCTTCCTGACGGACGACGGCGGCGAGAGCGTCGCCTTCTGCCAGGCGATCGCCACACCCGATCCCGGTGACGACCCGAAGACCGTCGGGCACGTCACGTCGATCCACGTGCTCCCACGCCTGCGTGGCAAGGGCCACGGCCGCGCGCTGCTCGATCACGCGTTCGCCGAGTTCCGGCGGCGCGGGATGAGGGAGGTCACGCTCTGGGTGCTCGAGGGGAATACCGAGGCGCGGCGGTTCTACGAAAAGGTGGGATTCCACAACGACGGCGGGAGAAAGGCCTATCCGGGGACCGCGGTGCCGGAGGTGCGGTACCGGATCCCGCTGGCGTCGTAACGTCCTTCAGGACGAGTGTATTAGCCGAGCCGGGGCTTCAGCCCACGGATCAAACAATCGACGGCGCTTCGAATCCATCCACACAATGCTCGTCGGCGACCTCATCAACTTCGTGTCGTCCTTTCAATCAAGCCGCCCTCGAACGCCCGTCCCGGGACGTCCGCGTCGATTTATCCGCGCCCTAAAAGCCTGCCCTGAGCGCAGCGAAGGGGGCCGGCTCGGCCACTACACCCGTCCTGAAGGACGGTCTAGACTTCTCCTATCTCCGTGAGCTTTCCCGACCACTTCTCCCAGGTCTCCGCCAGCTACGCGGCGTTCCGCCCGCGCTACCCGGACGCGCTCTTCGACCTCCTGGCCGACGTGTCGCCTGCGCGGGACGCCGCCTGGGACTGCGCCACCGGGAACGGTCAGGCGGCGCTCGGCCTGGCGCGCCACTTCGCCCGCGTGATCGCCACCGACGCGAGCGAGGCCCAGATCGCGCACGCGACGCCTCACCCCCGCGTGACCTATCACGTCGCCCCCGCCGAAGCCTCGGGGCTCGACGATCGTTGCTGCGATCTCGTGACCGCGGCGCAGGCCGTGCACTGGTTCGACCGGCCCCGCTTCTGGGCTGAGGCCCGCCGCGTGCTGCGGCCCCGGGGCGTCGTTGCAGTTTGGACATATTGGTTTTTCTCGATCGCGCCGGAACTCGATGCGATCGTGCAGCCGATAGGGCCGATCCTG
>Ga0137419_10001333_pt1 | contig 10483 bp, 9 predicted proteins | sample CZODoug3_1_2_16f_FD_108279 | JGI IMG/M metagenome (GOLD analysis project Ga0137419, IMG submission 108279) | Vadose zone soil fungal communities from Angelo Coast Range Reserve, California, USA - CZODoug3_1_2_16fungal (Illumina Assembly) | ecosystem: Environmental > Terrestrial > Soil > Vadose... | reverse complement strand
CACTACGGCTCGGCCCGTTCGGCAAGCTCTTGCAGAAATGGGCTCTTCTGGATATGCCGTGAGTGCGCCGAGACGTGCACGTAGGGAAAGCCCAGGAATTGTTTAGCGGAGACGTCCGTTATTTCCAAGCAATTAAATTTCGAGAGTGCCGCCTTCGCCAGCACTCGCTCCACTGCCCGCCGTACGGTTCTCTCTCCCCCATAGCCCATGGCGGTCGCATGAATGTTGGCAGCCAGAAAAAAGAAGTTCCAGTCAGCTCGTCGGACTTCTCGATCAACGGAGTTGCCGTCGGAATTCTTGATTATTTCCCAGCCCTGTGAATATGGTTCCGTTTCTACTCGCAAGAGCTGGGGAATGACGGTGCCCGACCTCATCATGATGGTGCCTGCCTTTATGGTGCCTGACAATCGAATCTCCCCTTATGTCCAGGATCCAGCGGTCAATGAAAAAGGGCGAGCAAAAGACAGAGCATCGTCCCGCGACGAGGTTCCGGAGTTTTCGCGTTATTCCGATTAGACGTTGAACGACGACCCACAGCCGCAGGTGCTCTTCACGTTCTGATGTGATTTCCACTCACCACGTCGAAAAGGAATGATCGCTGCGCCAAATAGCAAAGGGCGATTCGCGACGTGCGACCGCCCTTCTCATAACCGTCTGCCGTTAGGCAGGTCGAACGTTCTCAGCTTGCCATCCCTTCGGTCCCTTTGTGACCTCAAACTCCACTTTTTGACCTTCCTGCAGGCTCTTGAAGCCGCCCGCCTGGATAGCCGACAAGTGCACGAAAACGTCTTCGCCATTCTGGCGGCTGATAAAACCGTAGCCTTTGGCGTCGTTAAACCACTTTACTGTACCTTGTTCCATGTTACTGGTGTTCCTTTCAATCGATTTTACGCTGGAGGGGAGCCGGGGGTAATGCTGGGCAGGTACTGGCTGGTAAAGCGAGAGCGCCTCCCACCAATTCAGATCTAGCGCGCTTTCATCGTACTCCCTTCTGATCCCAGCGGCCGTCCGATTTATCTCCGTGCTTCCCTCCAGCCAAAGAAGATGGTATATAGCGCCGCGATCAAAGAGCCCCAACCTGCTGGGAGGGGTATACTGCAAGAACTCTGCTGGAAGCTACCCGGCAGATTTCCCGAGGTTTGCCGCGGTTCTTCAACCGGCAAGGGCAGAAGTAATCAGTTGTTGCTACACCCAGAGTCTCACTTCCATACAGGACGGCGCTGAAAGGGATTCCGCTTGGCTCTTGACGACATCACGAAACTCATTGATTCCGGAAAAGAAAAGGGCTATCTCACCTACAACGAGGTGAATGACCTGATTTCACATGATGTCGATTCCCCGGAGGCCATGGACGATCTGCTGACCACCTTCAGAACGCAGGGCATTGACGTGCTTGATGGCCGGCCCAAGCTGCCATCAGCTCTCGAAAAGAAGTTGGAGAACGAAGCGGAGGCCAGCGATGAAGTCGAGCTCAACCTGGCGGCAGACGCTCTTGAGAAGACCAACGATCCGGTGCGCATATACCTACGCGAGATGGGTGTGGTGCCTCTGCTCACCCGCGAAGGGGAAGTGAATATTGCCAAGCGCATCGAGCTTGGGCAGCTGCGCACGCTGAAGGCGCTTTCGCGCTCGGCCATTGTGGTCCGACAGATCCTGGCCATTGGTGAGGATTTGAAGTGTGGCGTCCGTTCGATCAAGGAAATTGTCGTCTTCGATGAGGAAGAAATCACCGAGGAGATTCTGCAGAACCGAGTCTATGGCATCACGCGCCGCATCGACGAGCTACAGAAGCATTACAAAAGAGCCAGCCAACTGGCGGGACGGCTACCGACCATTTCGACAAAACAGAAAGCACGCGAATGCCGCCGCTGCCGATCCGCGCTGGGCCGCGAGATTGTTCGGATTTCGCTCATCGTCCGCAACCTTGGTTTTACCAACTTCGAGCGCAAACGCCTGATCGATCGAGTGAATAAAAGCGTGGACATCATGCGCTCTCTCGACCGCCAGGTCAGCAACCTGGAAAAGAAGATTGCCAGCACGTGCAGCGCAGAACTGAAGAAAAATTATCGGAAGACACAGCGGCAGCATCGCGCTGACTTGGAAGGGCTGGAAAGCGATGCCGGCGTGAGGTTCCAGGAGCTGCGGTGCACGCAGCGCGAAATCATCAAGGGCGAGATGGAGGTGGAGCAGGCCAAGCACGAGCTCGTCGAAGCCAACCTGCGCCTCGTGGTTTCCATCGCTAAGAAGTATGCCAGCCGCGGGCTTCAGTTCCTCGACCTGGTCCAGGAGGGCAACGTTGGCCTGATGAAGGCGGTGGACAAGTTCGAGTACCGGCGAGGCTACAAGTTTTCCACCTATGCCACGTGGTGGATTCGGCAGGCAATCAGCCGAGCGATTGCCGATCAGGCGCGCACCATCCGCCTCCCGGTGCACATGATCGAGATCGTCAACAAGCTGATTCGCACGTCGCGGCAACTGGTCCAGGTGCTGGGCCGCGAACCTACGTCGGCGGAGATTGCCAAACAGATGGACATCCCCGAGGCCAAGGTGCGCAAGGTGCTCAAGATTATGCGGGTGCCGATCTCGCTGGAGACGCCCATTGGCGAGGAGGGGAATTCTCACCTCAGCGACCTCATCGAAGACCGCACCGAAATCTCGCCTGCCGAGGCGGTCATGAACGTGAACCTGAAGGAGCGCACCGCGCATGTGTTGCGAACTCTTAGTTCGAGGGAAGAGAAGATCATCAGGATGCGCTTTGGTATGGAGGACGGCTCGGAGCGGACGCTGGAGGAGGTTGGGCGGTCGTTCGCCGTCACCCGCGAGCGTATTCGCCAGATTGAAGCTAAGGCCCTGCGCAAGCTGCGCCAGCCCTCGCGTTCCCGGACACTCAAGGCATTTCTCGACGACGTGCATGAATGACCCCAGAATTTGCGCACTGGGACCTCCCCATGGAACGTTCTCAAGACTCGACAAACAAGGTCAATGGGAGTTGGCTTCACGGTTGGAGTCGTTGTGGGCCGAGCACAATACTGCCAGCGATGGCCGCACGAGAATCGACGCGGAGTATCTGGATGTTAGAGCGATTCGTGCCTAGGACGCCGTGAGGATCGTTGGTCGCGATGGCGAAGCACAAAACTGAACCCGAACGGTTGAAGGGCTGGCAGGAAATCGCGAGATTCTTGGGTCAGCCGCTTTCGGTGACTCACCGTTGGGCAAAATCCGGCATGCCAGTCACCCGCGAGGGTCGGCACGTGCAGGCTTCGCCCGAAGACCTGAACCGCTGGCTGGGACATGAGGTCTCCGAGCCAGTCCAGATTGCCACCGAAGCCACCGATCTCAGTGCCGAACTGAAGCGTGGGCTTGCGTTTGTTCGTAAGCAGAATCCGGCACGCAGGCGAACCTAATGCTCACCGTCTTCGCAAAATCCGATATTACTTCTTCCGAGCCTCCTCCAACTCAGTGAGCCATTGGCAGACTAAGCACCAGTTGTACCGCAGTTGTCGCTCTACCTCGATGCACGGAAGAGGCCTGTTCTAGGCTCTGCCTATCGCTTGTTCGTAAATCGTGCTCCTCTTTAGCCTTCAGCCGTTCGGCGAGTTCTTGAATGGTCAGGATTTCATCATTGAGTTCCATCGCATTGGATTTTAAATGTAAAACGGCCGTGTGCTCCCTTCCCGGACACTCGGTTCGAGTACTGGTATCTTTGTCGCGTGCCGAAATCCCTTCCCGAAGAACTGGAGAACAAGCTGGCTCTGATCAATGTCATGGAGTTCAGTCCTATGGTGCCATTCGAGCACCTGAATGCGTCTGCATGGCGCTTCGCAACGTTTGCTCTCGCAATACAAGTGTGCGCCGTCATCTTCTCCCTTATCTTTACCCGTGCCTATCAACAACCGGATCAGGCGGTGGACATTGGATTCGTTACCTCCCGATTGGAAAGCGCAGGAACATCGGTGGGATATATATCATTGGTTCAGAACGCTAGGATTGATCGTAGGGTTTGCAATGCTGACGCTCAGCCTCGCAGTGCGTTAATCGAAGCGGAATTATTCGCACCACGTATCCCCTCGAGGGAGGTTGATCAGTTGCCCACAAGGAGTTTCTAAAATGAGTACCCTAGCCCTTTTGCAATCACTGAAGGAAAGCATTCTCAGCCAAGCGAGCGTGAAGGCCATCTACGGCGAACCCATCGGCGCCCAAGGGAAAACGGTCATCCCAGTTGCAAAAATAATGTATGGCTACGGTGCCGGGGCTGGTACTGGCGGGGTGGGCGATTCCAGTGCTCGGGGTGAAGGCGGGGGTGGCGGTGGAGGAGTACGGGCTGTTCCCGTGGGCGTTATAGAGAGCAGTGACCAGCAGACCCGTTTCGTTCCGATTACCGACCGCAAGAAGCTGACAGGAGCAGTTCTAGTAGGCATGGGGCTCGGTATGTGGCTGGGTTGGCGGAGACGGCGCTGAAGCCGCGTCGGCATGAGGCCGCTCGATTCAGCGACCACACTTCGGCTTTCTCATCCAAACAGGTCACGCCGATGTGAGAAGTGTATTTTGTATGGTTTTCAAAACTGCTGATTCTGCAGCGCCCCCAGGCACACCTGGCGAATACATTACTGCGCCTGCAGTCCCGGACCCCACGGTGGTCGGCGGTCCTCCCATTCTCGGCCCCATCGGATTGGGTTTTCGTGTGCCGATGCTTGTGATCTCTCCGTTCAGCCGGGGTGGATTTGTATCGTCGGCTCTCTTCGATCACACCTCAGTGGTGCGATTCCTCGAGATACGTTTTGGCGCCGAAGTGCCCGACCTGAGTGCATGGCGGCGTGCCACCGTTGGCGATCTCACGAGCGCATTTAACTTCAGAAAACCTGATCAGTCGATTCCCGCCCTGCCGTCGACGCTTCCAGCAATTCCGCAGATACTTGCGGAGTGTGCAGCCAGCCTAGCCGGCACAACGTCATTTCAAGTACCGAACCCGCAGAGCTCTGCGACGCAGGAAGCTGGAACGGCTGCTCGACCAAGTGGTCCGTGCTAGGCATCCGCGAATTCTTGGCTGGGCTGTTATCCAACGCTCTCACCACAACCCGTGCCCCTCCTTCGCGCACAGCGACTCGCCACGGGAGAGAAACTGCCATAGACTCGCGCGCGAGTATCCGCCCCTAGGACAACGTGTTTCGCTCTGTTCTCAGCTCCTTCCGCGTCTTATCGCCGGCAGAATTTGACCGCGCGGCATACCTCTACCAACTGTCGCCACTCGCGGCTGTTGTGGGCGAAGCGGATGAGATGCACTGGAAGCGTATGAGGAACCGCGTCAGACCCGAGAGTTTGTCGCATTGTCTGGGGTGTGTTGACTGTTTGAACGCAAAAGATAACTTGGACCAGTATTGGGCTCGGGCGGTTCGTGGCTTGGCCGAACTCCATCGTTCGAATCGGGTGAAGAGGCCGGCATGGGAATGGAATGGCGGATTGTAATGTTGTCCCTGTCCACGAGGATCTCCTGCACTAGCAACCGTACGACCCTCTGACGCTCTGCAACTTCCAGGACGTTGCCTCTGGAGCGCAGTCGTATGCGGAACTCGGCGAGGCTTTCCACCAGACGTAGATTACGGGTTGGGTCGACAGCCGTCATCTCCAACGATTGCAATTCCGCTTCGATCGCCCGCTGCTGTTTGCGCAGTTCCGGCATGCGGCAGCGGAGCTCTTCTAACGTGATCAGGTTCTCCTGGTACCCGGTCAGCAGCCGCTCCATGCTCTTGGTCAGGCGCGCTTGGTCGCGACGGAGCGCGTCTTCGCGGCGCTTCAGGGGATCGGTGATTTGGGCTGCTTGCAGCCGGCGATCTAACTCTCCCTGCAGCAAGCTGGGATCTTCCAGCAGCCGCATAATCTCCTGCCACACTACCGTATCGAGCTGCTCCTGACGAATCGGCTTGTTGTCGCAAACCGCGCCCTTCAGATGTCGGTAGCCATCCCCGTCCTAAGCAGCGATAGTAGTAGATTGTGCGCTGGGAAGTTCGCGTCGAAGCTCGATAGAGTCCATAGCCACAACGCTGACAGACCAACAGCCCTTGCAACAAGGATGGTTCGATGGTGCGTCGGGGAGAAAACCTCTTATTTTTCTCGAACTGTTCTTGCGCCAGAGCGAAGGTTGCTTCGCTGACCAAAGCGGGGACAGGGATCTCGATCCACTCCTGACGAGGCCGTTCCCGAAAAGAACTGTCACGGCTGCACAGGCCACGCTGGCGCTGGCGGCGTGTGATTCGCCGACGCGGACGAAGCTCGGTTTTGCCATAGAAGGCGTGGCCTGCGTAAGCCGGGTTGTGCAGCATCCTCCAGAGGGTGGGGCGTTCCCATCGGCTCCGTCGCGTCCGCGTCGCGACCTCGCGTTGGTTGAGTAAGCCGGCAATGGCACCAATGCTGAGGCCTTGCCGGGTATAGGCATTGAAGATAAGACGCACCACCTCGGCCTCCGACTCCACGACTTCGTAGTAGGCCGCCGAAGTATCGGTCTTCTTCACGTAGCGATAGCCGTAGGGAGCGCCCGACAGCACATTGATCGAGCCCTGCTGCGCGCGGTGCCGCTTGCCACGGCGAGAACGCTCGGCAATCTGGGCTCGTTCATATTCCGCAATCATCCCTTGAAACTGGACCAGCAACTGATCTTCGGCGGTAGTGCCGGTGGGCGCTCGCAGAAAGATCAGCTCCACTCCACAGCGAGCCAGCTCTTCGGCCAACAACACTTGATAGGCATATTTCCGACTCAAGCGGTCAGGCGAGTAGATAAGAACGGTTTGGATCTCACCCGCCGCCGCGAGGTCCCGCAATGCCTCCAAACCAGGACGGACCAAGGTGGCGCCACTAAAGCCATCATCCTGGAACTGCCACTCGGACGGGACCAGGTATCCGTTGGTCTCGGCGAATTGCATCAACGCCGCTACCTGGCTGGCAATGGTGTGGTTCTCCTTTTGCCGATCGGAGGACACACGGGCGTAGAGGGCGGCCGGTTTGTTCATTCACCACCTCCGGGCAGCTTGCGGGTTGCGGGCTTGGAGCAATCGACCAGCACCGGTCCGACGCGAGCAGCTCGTAGGCCTGAGCGAGCTTGTCCGGCAATAATCGGTCGAAGCGGTATTCCAGATGCACGGTTCGTGACTGACTGCGCGTCGGCTCAGCCACGACCTCCCCCGCGTTGCAGGACCGCCGAGAAGGCACGGCTGGCGATCTCGCTCAAGGTCAATCCGGTCGATGCGGCGTAGGCGCGGAGTCGCCCTACCAGACGGCGCGAAAGCTTGACAGTGAAGGACACTTTGACATCGCCGACCGGAACTGGGTGCTTGAGTCGCTGTGCCTGCTCGAGGTAGCGATAGGCCTGGCGCTCGGAGATGGAGCAATTGCGGGCCAATTGCTGGGCGGCCTCGGGCCAATGCGGATACCGCCGCAAAAGGGTGCGGGCCAAGTTGAGCCGTTCGGCTTTTTGGATATGGCTGGCTCGAGGCATCTGACGTATAAGTACGCCTGTATACGTCACAACGCAAGTACTTCTTGAGGTTCATCGTCATTCCTGGCGATACCTCACGCTGCGTTCAAAATGAAAGTTGCCTTTTGCGTTACTGCCGTGTTCACTCCTGTGCTGGCGAAGTACTCGAACCCGAACCGGGGTCACTGACCGTATCGTCGGCAAAACCGGAAACTGTCAGTGCTGTGCAGCCGAAAATCGCCTAAAGACGAATCTCACTGGGGATTCTTCCGAAGGAGATCAGCGATTTTGTGTGAAGGCGATCAGCAGTATTGCGATTCCGATCAGGAGTCGGAGCGCAGCGACGCTGGTTCTGGGATTGTGTCGGAAGTGATCGAGATGGTCAAGGAAAAGGTTTGATTTTGAGCAGGGGATGAGGGGCGGGAGAAGGGGACAGCGCTTGAGTCCCCTTCTCCCGCTTCATCTATTTCGAGGGATTTTAGGTTTCTAGTTCTCCTTGGGATTTTCTCTCGTGGTTTTTGCGCATGGATTCTCCCCGCATCTCGATGGGGTGAGCGTTGTGGACGAGGCGATCGAGGATGCCATCAGCGACCGTGGGATCCCCGATTTGATCGTGCCACTTACTGACCGGGAGCTGAGAGGTGAGCACCGTGGAGCGACTCTGGTAGCGATCCTCGCAGATCTCCCAGAAGTCCCGCCGTTCGTTTTCGTTGAGCGGTGCCATCGCCCAGTCATCGATGACGAGTACGTCGATACGCCCGAGACGCGCCAACAGAGTTCGGAGACTGCCATCGGCTCGGGCGATGGCGAGATCGCGGAACAGAGCGGTGGCGCGATAGTAGAGCGCCGAGAAGCCGTCGCGGCATGCTTTCTGCGACAAGGCGCAGGCCAAGAAGCTTTTGCCGACACCGCATGGTCCGATCACGAAGATGTTTTCGTGACCCCGGACCCAGGCGGAGTCCTGCGTGAGGGAGCGGATCATACTCCGATTCAAACCCCGTGGGGTGCGATAGTCGATGTCCTCCGGACAAGACTTGGCGCGCAGCTTCGCGTTTCGCAGCCGACGCGTCAGTGCCTGGTTTTCCCTCCAGTTCCACTGGTGGTCGACCAGAAGCGCTAGACGTTCTGCGAAGCACAGTTCCGCCGAAGCCGGATCCTGTTGTTGTCGTCGCAGTGCCTCCACGATGCCGTGCAGACGCATAGCCAACAGTTTTTCGATCATTGGTTGTTCGAGCATGTCGTCTCCTTCGCGGTGAAGTACTGCGGCCCACGTAAGTTGTCATGTTGGGTGGGAGGAGTTGAGAGAGAGATTGGACTGGGCTTTGGCTGCTGATCGAGGCCGTTCTGCAAGATGGACTTGATGCTCTGATAGCGGCAGGCGCCAGCCTGCAAAGCCAGATCAGCCGCGGCTTCCATGCGTGCCGACGAGTACAGGGTCGACAAACGGATGACCCCCAGGCAGGAGCGATAGCCCATCTCCGGGTGCGGCTTGTCTTCGAGAATCCGCTGAAACAACTGCGCCGTATGCGGGCCGATGGTGGCCGCCCAGTTCACCATGCGGGACGGGGTCCATTCCAGATGGGCCTGATGGCTCTTGGGACGATGTTCGTGATTGGTAATCGTCTTATCGGTTGCCGGACTGCGCGGGTGCGATGCTACCCGTTGCCCCTGGTGGAAGATCTCGACGGTGGTTGGGGTCGAGCGGATCTCGACCGTTTCCTGCACCAGCGTGTAAGGCACGCTATAGAAGTTCTTGTCGAACACGCAGTGATAATCGATGTTGATCCGCGCCTTGCACCACTCGCCTAGCTCATACGGCGTGGCCGGCAAGGGCTGCAGGGCGGGCTTGTCGAACTCCTGGAACCGACTGGCCCGATTGCCGGATCGTTTCTTGAATGGTCGGTGATTGAGAACCACCAGCAGTTCTCGGATCGCAGCGTTGGCTTCGGCCAGGCTGAAGAACTTGCGATGACGCAATGCCGCCAGGATCCAACGTTGTACAACTTGAACGTTGGACTCTACGACAGCCTTATCCCGGGGCTTATAGGGGCGAGCCGGAAGGATTCCGATACCGTAGTGAACGGCGAAGGCCTGATAGGTGGGATTCAGATCCGGATCGTAGCGACAGGCACGCGTAACCGCAGTTTTGGTGTTATCGGGGACGGTGAATCGTGGGCAGCCTCCCATCGACTCGAAGGTTCGTACATGTGCCCCGATCCAGCTCGGCAACTGTTGATCTCGCGTGGCCTCCGCATAGGTGTAAGAACTGGCTCCTAGGGAAGCTACGAAAATGGGCGCGTACCACGGTGAGCCGGTGTCAGGATCGTAAATGGAGAGGTGATCGCCTCCCCAATCTACGAAAAGCTTCTCGCCGGCCTTGTGGTCCTGCCGCAACACCACATCTTGCTTCCGCTTCCAGCGGCGATAGAGAACGCAGAAACGACTGTAGGAATAACCCTCGGGATTCGCCTCGTGGTATTCCTGCCAGAGCAAAAGCAGAGTCAGGTTGCGATGGCTGCGCAACTGGTTTTCCACGGAAACGAAATCGGGGAGTGATTGCCGGTTGGGTGCTGCCGTCTGCCCACCAGGAAACAACGCAGCCTCCAGTTTCCTGTCATCCGCAATGCCTTCCGGCAGCGGCCAACTCAACCCTGCCCGGTGCGCTCGACGGAGATAATCATGGACGGTCGACTGGGCGATCTGCAAGCAGCGGGCGATCTCGCGCTGCCCTCTGCCCAGTTCATGGTGAAGACGGAGGAGATCCTTGATACGACGCATAGATAGCTTCTTTCCGGGCACTGATTCCCCTTTCCAAGAGAACCAGTTTGCCCTTTTGGTCTATCCAGCGCCGTTCCTCCGCAATTTCGCCATCCCGATCAGCAGTTTCCTCCACCCCATAAAGTGATCGGGATCAGAGAAAATCACTGATCGACTTCGACAAAACTACTGATCGGGATCAACAAAAACGGTGATCGGAATCAACGAAAATTACTGATCGGGATGGACGAAATTCCCCAT
>Ga0137419_10001332_pt1 | contig 10485 bp, 10 predicted proteins | sample CZODoug3_1_2_16f_FD_108279 | JGI IMG/M metagenome (GOLD analysis project Ga0137419, IMG submission 108279) | Vadose zone soil fungal communities from Angelo Coast Range Reserve, California, USA - CZODoug3_1_2_16fungal (Illumina Assembly) | ecosystem: Environmental > Terrestrial > Soil > Vadose... | reverse complement strand
TGCACGCCCGCGGCGTCGACGCGGTCAGCTTCACCGGATCGCAGAGCGGCATCATCACCGACGGCGCGCACAACAACGCGCGCATCGTCGAGGTGCGGCCGGTGCGGATCCTGGAGGCGCTCGACCGCGGCAAGGTGGTCATCGTCGCCGGATACCAGGGCGTGTCCCGCGAGAAGGAGATCACCACTCTGGGTCGCGGCGGCAGCGACACCACCGCGGTGGCCCTCGCGGCCGCGCTGCAGGCGGAGGTCTGCGAGATCTGCTCCGACGTGGACGGGGTCTTCAGCGCCGATCCCCGGATCGTGGCCAATGCCCGCCGCCTCTCCGAGCTGTCGCACGAGGAGATGCAGGAGCTGGCGCTGGCCGGCGCCAAGGTGCTGAACGCGCAGGCAGTGGAGTTCGCCCGCGACCGGGGCATCGCCATCCATGCGCGGAGCACCTTCCAGAGCGGGCCTGGGACGCTGGTGAAGAAGTCTGCGGCGCGCGAGCTGCGCGTCTCCGGCGTCGCCGTCGACACGGACGTGCTGGTAGTGCGCGGCGCCGATCGGGCCGCGCTCCACGACGTGCTCTCGAAGCACGGCGCCTGGCCGCGCGAGGGCTGGGACGCCGCCGCCATCGTGCCGCTGGAGAACGTCCATGGGCTGCCGGGGCTGCTCGACGCGCTGCGGTCGGTGGCCTCCGTCGAGGAAGGCCTCGCGCAGGTGAGCGTGGTCGGCACCGGGATCGGGGCGTCGAAGGAGCCGCTGGAGCGGGCCTTGCGCGCCTTGGGGGTCGAGCCGCGGGGCGTGCTGGTGGCGCCGTTGCGCATCGCCTTCCTGGTGCCGCGGGAGAGCGCGAAAGAGTGCGTGCGCCGCCTGCACGCCGAGTTCGTGGAAAGGAGCTGATCGTGGCCGCGAAAGCCGTCCGCGGGAAGAAGCCCTCCGAGCGCGCGCAGTTGCGGTCGCGGCTCGCGAAGGCGCTGGGCATCAGCGAAGAGGAGGCGGAGCTGCGTGCCCTCCGCGAGCTGGCGGCCTCGCTCCCGCCGCCGGCGGAGAAATCGCCCGGGAGCAAGCCGCCGCCTCCGCCGGCGCAGTCGAGCGCGCTCCCTCGGCGCCTCTACCTGCTGCTCGACGGCCGCGGCCTCGACGGGCGCGGGATGCCGGTCGAGGTGATCGATCTGCCTTGCGTGGTCGGGAGCGGCAGGAGCTGTCAGGTGTGGGTGAATTCGCCGCAGATCGAGACGCGCCATCTCCAGATTACGGAGGGCGATCAGGGCTGGGTGCTGGAGGATCTCGGCAGCGAGCACGGCACCTTCTTCGGCGACCGCCGGATAAAGCGGCGCCCGATCGCCGACGGCGACGAGTATCGCCTCGCCGGCTATCTGCGGCTCCGGACCGAGCTGCGCTGAGCCACGTTCCGGGTTCTAGAGCGGGATCTCGCTCAGGTCCTGCGCCGGAATGATGCGCGGGTGGATCGAGCGGGCCTCCTCCGCCACCGCTTCTCCCGTCACGCTGGGGGAGAAATGGGTCAGGACCAGCATGGCGGCCTCCGCTTCCGCGCCGATGCGCGCCGCCTCCACGCCGGTGGAGTGGCCGCGCTCGTGCGCCAGCGCTGCGCGCGCGTCCTCGTAGGTGGCTTCGTGCACCAGCGCATCGACTCCCCTGCCCAGCTCCACCGCCGAGGCGCAGGGCACCGTGTCCAGCGCGTAGGCCATCGAAGCGCCCCGCTGCCGCGGGCCCACCAGCCCGTCCGGCCCCACCACGCGCCCGTCCGGCAACGTCACCGCGCGGCCTGCTTTCAGCTCCGCGAGCAACGGTCCGCGCGGCACACCCGCGGCATCCGCCTTCTCCACCTCGAGGGCGCCGGGACGGTCCGGAAGCGCGACCCGGAACCCGTAGGTCGGCACCCGGTGCGCCAGCGGACGGCTCTCGACCAGGAAGGGAGAGCCGTCGATCCGCACTTCGCCGCCGTTGTCCTGCTGCTCGAAGACGCGCACTTCCATGTCGCCCGTGCCCAGCGAGCCCGCCTGCGCCAGGTGCTGCAGGAGCGCCGCCGTGCCGGGCGGCCCGGCCACCACCAGCGGCCGCTGCCGGCCTTCGAGCCCGAGCGTTCCGAGAAGGCCCGGCAGGCCGTTGAAGTGATCGCCGTGCAGGTGCGTGATCAGCACAGCGTCGAGGCGGGACAAGCTCAGCCCGGCGCGCAGCGCGGCGATCTGCGCGCCCTCGCCGCAATCGCACAGCACCCACGACCCTTCGGCCGCCACCGCCAGCGCGGACGCTCCGCGCAGCAGGGTCGGGCGGCCCGCGCTGGTGCCGAGCGGAACGAGCTTGAGCTTCACCCCTGCTCCAGCACGACGGCGCCGCGGCCGGGGAACCGGAGCTGCCCTTCGCCGAGTCGGCCAGCTCCGGAGTCGAGCAGCACCCGCCAGCGGCCGGGCGGCAGGCGAGCTTCCGAGGGCTGCGCGTCAAAGGCAGCGGCTACCAGCACGGCCCCGCGCTGCATGAGCAGCACCTTGCCTTGCGCGGAAGCGCGCACGCTCTCGCGGGAATCGTCCTGCAGGGCAGGATGCTCGCGGCGCAGCTTGAGCAGGGCCTTGTGCCACTGGAGCGCCCGCTCGTCCTTGCGGCCCCGGTCGATCCGGCTGGCCCGGAACGTCTCCTCCGCGAACGGATCGGGCACGTCGGTCCAAGTGAAGTCCTTGAACTCCTCCCGGCGGCCCTTTCGCACGGCCTCGACCAGCGCGGGATCGGTGTGCGAGATGAAGTACTGGAACGGCTCTCGCGCGCCCCACTCCTCGCCCTGGAAGTAGAGCGGCAGCGCCGGCTGCAGGGCGACGATCGCCGCCGCAGCACGCGCGCCGCCCTCGTCGGTCAGCGTGATCAGTCGCTCGCCCCGGGCACGGTTCCCGATCTGGTCGTGGTTCTGTGCGCACACCACGAAGTGGCGGGGCCGGAGATGCGCGGCGGGCGTGCCGTGCGGCCGCTTGAAGCTCGGTTTGTGCTGGCCCTCGTAGAACCAGCCGCGCTCGATGGCGGCGGCCAGCTTGGGCAGCGGGTCCTGGAAGTCGGCGTAGTAGCCCTGCGACTCGCCGGTGAGCGCCACGTGCAGGGCATGATGCAGGTCGTCCGCCCAGCTTCCGTCCAGGTGGTACTGCTCGATCAGCCTGGGGTCGTTGAGGTCGCTCTCCGCGATCACCAAGGCGCCCTCGGCGTGAACCGCATCCGCGATCTCCTGCAAGATGTGCGTGGGCGAATCGTCGTAGATGCCATGGACGGCATCGAGACGGAGGCCGTCGAACCCCGCGCCGGCGCGCGAGACCCAGCGCAGCGCGTTCTCCACGAAATGACGCCGCACCGGGGCAAGGGAAAAGTCGATCGCGTCGCCCCAGGGCGTCTTGTGCCTCGAGGTGAAGTAGGGGCCGTATTCGCCCAGGTAGTTCCCCTCGGGTCCGAGGTGGTTGTAGACGACGTCCAGGAATGCGCTCAGGCCGGCTGCATGCGCGGCGTCCACCAGCCGGGCCAGGCCGCGCGGGCCGCCGTAGTCGGCATGAGCGGCAAAGAGCGCAACGCCGTCGTATCCCCAGTTGCGCGAGCCCGGAAACGCGGCAACCGGCATCACCTCGATGGCGGTGTAGCCAGCCTCGGCCAGCTCGGGCATGAACCGCGCCGCCGCGTCCGCGGTGCCTGCGCCGGTGTACGTACCGAGGTGGATCTCGTTGAAGACCAGTTCCCGAAGCGGGACGCGCGACCGCGGTGACTTGGGAGAAACGTCGCCCAGGCCGACGACTTCGCTGGGCCCGCGGACGCCCTCCGGCTGGAGAAGCGAGGCGGGGTCCGGACGCTCGCGCCCGTCGGGAAACCGATAAGAGTACCGGGCGCCTGCCTGGACTCCGACGGCGCGCCCGGCGAAGTATCCGTCCGCTTCGCGCTGGAGCGACACCGTGGGTCCATCCAACACTCGCACGGAGAGCGAGTCGGCCTTGGGCGCCCAGACGCGGAAGTGCGTCCCTCGCGCATCGGGGACGGCCCCCAACCACGGCTTCCAGGTCATCGCGCAACGCTAGGGCGCGCGCGCGGAACGCGCCAGCTACTTCGCCGGCCGCGGCTCGAACTTGAACGGATACGCCACGCGGAGCTTGCCGCCCGAGCGCGGCTTGTCGAACTCGAACTTCCGCACGGCGGTGACGACGCAGACGATCAGCTCCCGGTCGGGGATGCCGTCGGCGCCGGCCCCGATCACCTTGCCGTCCGGTCCGATGTCGAACCGGGCCATCAGCTTGCCCTGCAAGGTGGGTCGCTCCGCCAGCCGCTTCTCATAGCACTCCCGGATCGGGCGGCTGCTGTCGACGATGCGGTCGCGGATGGCGAGCTTCTCCATGTTGGATGGGTAAGGCGGGGTCGCCACATCGCCCGGCTCCTCGCTCTCGACCGTGAGCGACGCCCTGGGCCGCGAGTCCTTCTGAGGGGCCGGAGCGGCCGGCCTGGAGTCCGCCGCCTGCGCGGCCGAGGTCAGCGTGAAGAACAGCAGCAGCGAGGGTGCGAAGTTCATGGTCGCTCGAAAGGGGGAGGACGCCCGATCCCGTCCATCGTGTCCGACAGTAGGGGCATGCAGGCACGAGGGTCAATTTTCGCTGGAATGCGTGGCGAGCCGACGGGCGTTACCTTCTCCGGATGCGTAGGGCGCGTTTCTACATCCTCGTACTCGGGCTCACTCTGCTCCCCCAGGTCCTCGCCGCCTCGGACCTGGTGCGCTGGCTCGCGTCGAAGGATCAGCTCGCGCTGGGCTTTTCCGTTCCCGGCGTGCTGCTCGCGCTCAACCTGCCCATGCTGGCGGAGGTCCTCCGGCGCAAGAAGAAGGCGCGCCTGCCGCGCTTCATCGCCGCGTCTCTGCAGATGCCCTGGACGGCGTGGTGGCTCGGCAGCCTCTTCTACGCGATCCTGTGCGCAGGATGGACGATCGCGCACCTCGGCCCCGCGCCGATGCCGGTGGCGCTCGCCCTCGCGCCGTACGCGCTCTCGCTCTACGGGACCCTGTTCGGCGCGCGCGTGCTGCGCCGCGAGAAGGTGACGGTCCCCGTCGCCGGTCTTCCCGAGGGCTGGCGCGGCGCGCGGATCGTGCAGCTCTCCGATCTGCACGCTGGCAGGCATGTGACGAAGGAAAGGCTGCGGGCAATCGCCCGCCGCGCGGCACGACTGGATCCGGACGTGCTGGTGGTGACCGGCGACATCGTGCACAACTCGCCGCTGTTCGCGCAGCAGGCGGCGGAGGCAATCGCTTCGATTCCCGCCAGGCACGGCGTGTTCGCCTGCCTGGGAAACCACGACTTCTGGGCCGGCCCCGACGCAGTCGAGCGCGAGCTCGAGCGGGCCGGCGTGCGGGTCTTGCGCAACCGCGGTTTGCTCCTCGAGCGCGGCGGCGACGGCCTCTGGCTCTGCGGAGTGGACGATCCCTGGAGCGGAAGGTTCGATCTGCGGGCCGCCCTGAAGGGGAGGCCGGAGGGCACCGCCACCGTGCTGCTCTCGCACCAGCCGAACACCTGGCGCCGCGCGCAGGATCTCGGGGTGGAGCTGCAGCTCTCGGGGCATACCCACGGCGGACAAGTGGCCCTGCTCTGGCTGCACCGCTCCCTTTCGCTCGCGCGGCTGATCACGCCTTTCGTAGCCGGCCTCTACCGTGTTGGCCGGAGCTACCTGTACGTGAACCGCGGCGCCGGCTCCGTGATGCCCATGGTCCGCCTCGGCGCCCGCCCCGAAGTGACCGAGCTCACGCTGATCCCAGCCGACGAACCGCGCGACGATCTCGCGCTGGCAACTTCTTAGAAGCCTTACCGCCAAGCCCGCCACGCACGCCAAGGTTTTTGGGGATCGGGTACAGCCAGCAACCCCGACCCTTGGCGTGCCTGGCGTGCTTGGCGGTTGATCCGAAGACTTGTAGCGTGTCCACCGATGCGAGTGCACCTCATCGAGCTGACGGACGCGGCGCGGCGCGCGGACGAGGCGCTCTTGCGCATGGAGCCGCGCGCGCGGGACGAGCTGGCGAAGGAGGCCCAGCGAAGGGCGTCGGCGCTGGGCCTGATGCGCGGGTCCACCCCGATTCCCCTGCTGCTCTCGCCGTGCGCGCTGCCTCGCGAGGAGCTGGCCGCACTGGGCCGGGGGGCGCGGCTGATCACCAGCGCGCTGGTGAAGGTGGCGCGCGACCTGATCGAGCGCCGGCCGGAGAAGGCGCGCCTGCTCTTCGCTCACCTCTCTCCGCTGGAGAGCGCTGCCCTCCAGTCGCGCTGGCGCGAGGCGGAGGAGCTGCTCCATTCGCGCGTCGACTGGTTCGTGGGACGGGACGGGGGGGTCAAGGCCCTCGAGGTCAACGCGACGATCCCGGCGATGCAGGTCTACTCGGACGCCGCCGCGGGCGGGTGGGTGGAAGCGGTCGCGCCCTCGCGCGCGAAGACCCTCGCGCACAATCCCAGCAACGCGGCCTGGCTGATCGACGGGCTGCTCACCGCCGCCCGCCGTCGCCAGAAGCCCCTCCAGATCCAGCTCCTGCATCGCGACAGCGATCCACAGCTCAGCGAGCTGCGCGCGCTCGCCGCCAGGTTGCGCGAGCGCGGGATCGAGGCCCGCACCTGCACGCCCGCGGACGTCGCGCTCGACGGCGATTCGCACCGCGTCCTCTACCGTCACCTCTTCGCCCGGTTCGTCGATCCCGCATCGCCGCTCGGAAAGGCTTTCCTCGACCCGGAAAAGCACGGGATGTGGAACCGCGTCGACGGGTGGCTGGAGACGAAAGGCCTCTTTGCCGAGCTCTCGCTGGGCGCCGCGCGCGCCACGTTTCTCAGCGGCGAGGAGCGGAGCGCAGTCGCTGAGCTGGTGCCCTGGACCCGGCTGATCGACGACATCGCCGACGCCGCGCTGGGGGACGGCGACCGGTACGTGCTCAAGAAATCGCACGACTATGGAGGCAAGAGCGTGGTGATCGGACGTGAGGCCGGTCCCAAGGCGTTCGGCCAGGCGCTTGCCCGTGCCCGCGCGGATGCGCCGGGAAGCTGGGTGGCCCAGGAGCTGGTGGACGCGCCCGCCATCGACCGCTTCCTCTGCGCCGAGACCGGCGCGCGGAGGCTTCCGCTGCACCTGGACATCAGCACGTACGCTTCGCTGATCCAGGGGGTCCCGGACGGCGGCAGCGTCTGCAGGGCAGCGCCGGGGCGCGTGGTGAACATCGTCGGCGGGGGCGGCGTGGCGCCGCTGTTCGCGGACGACGTGCTCGCCGGGCTATTATGAGCTGTTGCGTTCGCGCGCCCGGCGCTGCGCGATGTCCTCGAGAAAGCTGACCGCAAGGAAGTGCCGCAAACGATCGATGCAGGGATAATCGGGCGGATGGCAGAACTGCTCATGGAACCGGCAGAGCTTGCCCTGGCGATCGCGACAGAAAGCGTCGAACCCACCCTCGTCGCAAGGGTCGTCGATGTAAGCCGCGACGCGGGCGGTGCGTTCGGGTGTGACCAAAGGGTCGTCGTTGGCGGCGGCGTCCGGCTTGATGAGCACCTTTTCCGCCATTCGCGCCTCCAAGGACCGGCAGGAGTCTAAACAGCATGAGTCCGCAGGTCACGTTCAAGAGCAACGACGACAAGGCGCCGCAAGTCGACGTCGACTCCGGGGGCCGTCCTGTCCCCGGCGCCTCCCGGCTGTGTGACGCAGTGCGTGTCCCCTACACCCCCAGCCATGGGAGCGCCCCTTCGTCGATGCCACAGCCGCCGGTGGGCCTCGAGGACCTTGGTCCTGCCGCTGCCCTGCGCGTCGTCGGTCCCGATCGCGAGAAGTGGCTGCAGGGGATGCAGAGCAACGACCTTGCTGCCACACCCCATGGGGGCGCCATCGCCGGGGCGTTCCTGAGCGGGAAGGGGCGGCTGGTAGCGCTGGGGCTTCTCTGGCGGCGGCACGACCAGGTGGTCGTGACGACCGAGCCCGACCGGCTCGACGCGCTGCGTACCCACCTGGACAAGCTCCTGATCATGGAGGACTGCGAACTTCAAGAAGCGGCGGATCTGCGCCGCTTGCGGTACTGGCCTTCGGAGACGCCGCCGCGCGCGGTTCCTCCACACATCGTCGGTAGCGTCCAGCCGCTGGGATTCGAGTTGCTGCTCCCGGAACCGGAAGCGCAGTCCCTGCTGGAGACGCTGCGCGAGCGCCCCCGGCCCGATCTGACCGAGGCGTGGCGGGTCGCCGCAGGAATCCCCAAGTGGGGGGCGGACCTGGACGAGGACACCACCCCGATCGAGGGCGGGCTCGACCCGCTGCTCTCGTTCAGCAAAGGTTGCTATGTCGGCCAGGAAGTGGTCGCGATGGCCACTTACCGAGGGCGGGTGGCGTGGAACCTGGTGCGGCTCGAGGTCCAGGGCGAAGCGCCTGCTGTCGGAACGAAGCTGGGGCCGGGCGGCAAGGGCCGCGTCACTTCCGCCACCCAGGTCGGCGCCGGCGCCTCGCTGCTCGGGTACGTGCGCAAGGAGCTCATCATTCCGGGCTCGCCCGTACCGCTCGAGGACGGCCGCACGGCTGCGGTGCTTGGATTGCCCTACGGTTCTTTGCCGGGCGCGGGGGTGTGCGCATGAAGATTCTCGCAGCGATTCACGACCTGATGTTCTCCTCGAAGGTGAACGCGGCTGCCCAGGGACGGCCCATCAGCTGGATGAAGCGGGGCACGAAGGTGGTCGACGAGGTGGCGCGCGAGAAGCCCGACGTGCTGCTCATCGACCTCGCCGCTCCGCAGCTCGACGCCGTCAACGCCATCCGCGAGATCAAGAAGGGCGGTGGCATCACCGTCATCGGGTACGTCGATCACACGCGCGAGGACGTGATGGCGGCAGCCCGGGCCGCCGGTTGCGATCAGGTGATGAGCAAGGGCGAGTTCGCCCGCCGCCTGCCGGAGCTGCTGGACGGCATCTAGGTTCGCGAGCCGGCTTCGGCGCTTCGCCCCGGTGCAGGATCGAGGAAGACGGCGGCCAGCGCGCTCGGGCCATCGTTCACCTCGGGACCCGCCAGCACTAGACGTGCCCCGGTCGCCGATCTCACGCGCTGAGCGGCAGCATCGATCTGCCGCAGAGTAGCGCTCGGCCGCAGGCGGCAGCTCACCAACACCTCGCCCGCATCCCGCAGGCTGAGGTCCAGCGAAGCGTCCTGCCAACGGTGCAGGAGTGCCGACCGGGCGCTCAACAGACCGTGGATCTCCCGCGGATCGACTCCGATCAGGCCGAACACCGCGAGCGGTTCGACGAAGCAGCGCACCGCGTCGGCCCAGGACGCGCCCGCCACCGGCTGGACGACGCAAGCTCCAGTCGACTGCGCAGCGCGCTGCAGCTTTCCGCGCGCTTGCGATCCCGGGAGCGCGGGGATGGCGGGAAGGACGAGGACCGCCTCTCCTCCGCCCCGCAGCTGGAGGATCCGCGATGCCTTGGCAGCCGCGGCAAGCGCAGGGTCGTCGGCGGCTTCCGCGAGCAGAAGGAGGAGCGACCCTCCCTCTGCCCGCTTGATGCGGGTGAACAGATCCTCACCGAAGCCCAGGATGTCGCAGGCCAGCGCCGTCGCATCGAGCCGGGAGACCTCGTTCGTGGGGGCGGTGCCGAAGGCGACCACTGTACCCACAGGCTGCATGTAGGTACTGGTAACACCGCCGCGTTCCAGCCGAAAGCCCCTCGCATGAGACACTGTCCGGCATGCAGATCCAGCGAGAGGACCTGGACGAGGCGGCCGCGCGGCAGATCGTGGATGCCTCGCAGGCGGCGGCGCTCTGGCGGTTCTTCGCCGAGCGACATCCTTCGCGCGCCCGCTTCACGGGCCTCAACGTCTCCTACTTCTTCGGCGCGCTGGTGGTCATCGCCGCGATGGGCTGGCTGATGACCCGGGGATTCGAACGCCTGGGGCCCTGGTCGGTTTGCCTCATCGCCGTCACGTACGCGGTTTTCTTTGCCTTTTTCGGCGAGAGACTGTGGCGGAGCGCCGATCTCAAGATCCCGGGCGGCCTGCTCTACACGATGGCAGTGTGCATGACCCCGCTCGCCATCTGGGGTCTGGAGAAAGGCACGGGGTTCTGGCCCGTCAGGGATCCCGGGCACTACCGCGACTTCTATCCGTACATCCGCAGCAGCTGGGTCCTGATGGAGGCGGGCACGGACCTGGCGGCCTTGCTGGCGCTGCGCAAGGTGAGGTTCTCCTTCCTGGTAGCGCCTGCGGCGGTCGCGCTCTGGTTCATGTCGATGGACCTGGCCGCGTACCTTGCCGGCAACCACGAGTGGCAGCTTGCGCTGGGCCAGCGAGTGTCGATCGCCTTCGGCCTCGGCATGGTGTTCGTCGCGTACCTCGTCGACCACCGGACCCGCGAGGACTTTGCCTTCTGGCTGCATCTGTTCGGGCTGCTGGCGTTCTGGGGCGGCATTACCGCCTCGGACAGCGCAACCGAGCTGGGCAGGGCCGTCTACTGCCTGCTCAACGTCGGCTTGCTCGCGGTCGCCGTGATCCT
>Ga0137419_10001329_pt1 | contig 10500 bp, 7 predicted proteins | sample CZODoug3_1_2_16f_FD_108279 | JGI IMG/M metagenome (GOLD analysis project Ga0137419, IMG submission 108279) | Vadose zone soil fungal communities from Angelo Coast Range Reserve, California, USA - CZODoug3_1_2_16fungal (Illumina Assembly) | ecosystem: Environmental > Terrestrial > Soil > Vadose... | reverse complement strand
CTCGATTTTTGGATCAGTCTCTTCGCGAATGGCGGCTACCGAAAGCGATACGCCGGCGCGGCGCGCACCGTCGACAACCATGAAAGGAAAGCGGCCGTTGCCGGCAATTAATCCGTAACGCATTATGAAAGGATGAAGGATGAAGGCGGAGGGATGAAAGATGAAAAAGGATCAAAAGACAATAGTAAACCGGCGCGTGTGTCTTTCTTCATCCTTCCGCCTTCATCCTTACTTAATCACTCCGCGTTTCGAAGTCTCAATGAACTGGACGAGGTATTGCACTTCTTCAGAATTCGTAAGCTCTTGTTGAATTTGTTCGAGCGCCTGCGAAGTGTTTAGTTTTGCAGTAAGCAGCAGGTGAAAGGCATGGCGCATCGCCTTGATCGCTTCACGCGAATAACCGCGACGTTTCATTCCGGTGGTATTCAAGCCATAACAACGCGCATGATTCCCAACCGTCAGCGCAAAGGGCAGCGCGTCCTTAACTACCACTGAATAGCCGCCAACATACGCCTCGCGACCCACGCGACAGAATTGGTGCACGCCGGAATAGGCGCCTACGTTGGCATTGTCTTCAATTGTTACGTGACCGGCCAGCGTGGCCGCGTTGGCCATCATGACACCATCACCAATAATACAGTCATGCGCGACGTGTGCCTGGGCCATTAGCAAACAGTCGTCTCCGATTTGCGTCTTCATGCCGCCGCCCGCCGTGCCACGGTGAATGGTTACGAATTCGCGAATGTGGTTGCGGCGGCCAATGCGAGTTTCCGACGGCTCCCCTTTGTACTTCAAATCCTGCGGCGCCATGCCGATCGAAACAAAAGGAAAAACTTGTGTGCCGGCGCCGATAAAGGTGCGGCCTTCAACCACGCAATGCGACTCTAACCTGACGCCGTCTTCCAACTCCACTTCGTCGCCGACGATTGAATATGGGCCAATGTAACAGCCGTTGCCGATGCGGGCGCGCGGGCTGACAACGGCGCTCGTGTGGACATTGCTGGACTTGGTAGCAACCGCCATAGGTTGAAGGATAGTGCAAAGAGGTATTTAAACTTCGCTTGCCGATTCACACGGCGGAGGCACGATCGGCAATCACGCTCATGATATCTGCGTCGGCTACCAACTGGCCGTCCACTTTCGCCTCGCCGCGCATGCGTTGTATGCGCGAACCGATGCGCAGCGCCGTGACCTCAAGTGTCAATGTGTCGCCAGGGACAACAGGCTTGCGAAAGCGCGCCTCACGAATCCCGGTAAACAATACGAGCTTCGAATCGCGATCCTCAATTTCGCGGAGCGCCAACACTGCGCCGACCTGCGCCAGCGCCTCGACCACCAGCACGCCCGGCATTACTGGCGCGCCGGGAAAGTGGCCCTGGAAGAACGGTTCGTTAATGCTGACTTGTTTGATGCCGACGATGCGCTCGCGCGGCACCAATTCAATTATCCGATCGACTAACAGGAAGGGATAACGATGTGGCAGTAACTCTTGAATGGCCTGGGAATCAAGAACAGTTGGCATGATGTAAAGAGACGCGGGACGCGGAACCAAATGCCGCATCACCGCGTCTGAACTCACGTAGTCTCCACCAAACGTTACTGCGGTGTGATCGATGCGGTCGCCGGATTCTTGCTATTAAAGTCGTTAATGAAAGCGCGAGTAATGTCTATGCTGTCGGCAGCATAAACCAGCGGCACCTGGCTGCCGTCGATAATCACGTTGATGTTGTGTTGCTTCGCGTAAAGCTCTAGCGCTTTGCCGATGTCGTCCTGAAGCGGCTGAAAGATGTCCTGCTTACGCTTGTTGTAGGCCGCCTGCGCGTCTTCACCCTTGCGCTGAAAATCCTTTTTCAGTTGCTCAAGCGTATCCATCTTGACCTGAATCGACTTCGGATCCACCACGGACGAGCCTGCCTGCATCTTGTTCACTTCATCGGTAAGCGTTGTGATGCGCTGCTGCATATTCTGTAGCTCGGTTTGACGAGGCTGAAACTCGCGATTCAAAGTTGTAACCAGAGTATTGAATCGGGCTATACCGGTTTTGGCATCCAGAAAGGCGTCTGAGTAAATCAAGGCGATCTTGCTTTCAGGAACGGTTGCCGCGGTTTGCGTGGCCGGGGCCGCAGGTTTTGGTTGGGCGAATGCAGCGGAAAAACTCAGCGCCAGCACAAATGCGAAGGCGGCTATTAAACGATCTATCTTCATAACTTTCTCTTAATGCTCCTTAAATCAAAGCGGTAGGTTGACTGACTTAGTTGTTCAGGCTACCGCGCAGGTTGGCTTGGAATGATCAAAAGGTGCGTCCAACGCTGAAGCGAATAACTCTCTTTTTCTCATTAAAGCTGAAGGGAAATCCATCGATAAACTGATCTTTCCGCGCGTTTGGATTATACGCAAAGATCAGCCGAAAAGGCACGTTGATGACCGGCACCTGGACCCTAACCTCCATGCCGATACTGGAGCGAAAATCGCCCAGCTTTGCGAAAAGACTCTGCGAGAGGCGCACATCTGTGTTGGTTTGAGCCTGGCCGCGAAGAAAGACTGATTGAAAACCAAACGGCAACCCAGTTGTTGGGTCGAACGGTCCGAGGCTGCGCGCGTTATCCAACTCCTGTGTCGTCACCAGGCGATTGTCACGCATCACCAGGCCAACCCCGTTAAGCAGGGCCAGGTCTGTATTGGCGTTGCAAGCGGCCAGAGTCGACAAGCTGGCGAAAGCAATGCCTCCGGGCGCCCGCGGGCAACTAATTAATCCAACCGAGGTCAGGAATGGCTGGTCGTCGAGAAAATTGCTGGAGAACAATTGATCTTTCTTTCCGCGCAGATTGAAAGCAGAACCAATATCGGCAAAACCCGCCAAACTAACAGTGCGACCGATGACCGGGATGCGGTATTCAAAGTTTCCGAGCAATTGCGTATCGGCTCCGACAGGCGTGAACGAGCGCGGCAACTGAACCATATTGTTCCCAGTTGGTCCGGTGAAGGTGCCAATGTTCGCCAGTGACGCCGGTACTCCCGGAACTGCGACCGGCGTGCCCGACGCATTGGAAGCAATCACCACATTGCGCGAAGTAACAAACGTGTCCAGCGGAGCCAGCGGAGTGATCGAACGAACGTTGTAACCACGGATGCTAAACTCATCGCCGAGGAAGAAGCGCTCAAAGATAGGGACGCCATCGACAAACGCGAGTGAGTTTGAACCTCTCACTTTCGCGCTGGTGGCAAAACTGCCAACCGTAGAAGCGATCAGCCGAAATCCAAATACGTGGGGCCGCTCTGAACGCTTGTTATGAACGGGATAGAACTGAGTGTAAGAAAGCGTCGGTTGATAAGTGCGAACGTCTCCGCCCAAACCTGCCACTGCGGCGGAAAGCGAAATCTCTCGGCCCTGGGTCGGATCGATGCTGGCGTTACGCGTATCGTAAACAAAACTTAGCGTGCCGCGACTCGTGATGATGCTAGGTTGAGAATAAATAACTGGAATAAACTGCGACGGGTTGCTCGGATTGGAATTGACCTTCGGATCTGTCACGGTGGACGTCGAGAATTGATAGGACGCGCCGATACGTGAAAACTGAGTAAAGCGGCGCTTGCGATAAAATTCAGACAATGGAGCGCTGGCAAAAATCGAGCCGCCGTAGGAAGACCGCGTGAAAAGATTCTCTTCGCCGACGTTGAGGAAATCCACTGTCGATCCCGACAGCCCTTGCTGCGCATTTAGGTTTTGCGAGAGAAAAGTTCCTTCGCCGAAGAACTTCTGCGTGGTGGCAAACAGCGAGAAACCCGCAGTTATCGGCCGATTTTTAATGTAAGGCTCGGTAAACGAGAACTGAAGATATTTTTGGCGATTGCCTGCGGATAAGTTCACCGAAAGAATCTCACCGCGACCAAGCAGGTTGTTGGTGGAATATTCGAGCCCGAAAAATGATCCGCCGATGCCCGACAAGCCACCGTTGAACGAGATCTGCTGCCGGCCGCGCTCTGTCACCTTCAGGTTGATATCAACGGTCGCCTCTTCCTCGTTTGTTTTGAAGTCAGCGTCTTTATCTTTATCGATTGGATCAAAGTAGCCGAGTTGGTTTAGTTTGACGACTGAATATTCCCACGCGTTTTGATTATAAATGTCGCCTTCATTCAGCAACACTTCGCGGCGCAACACATTATCTCGGGTGAAGGTATTGCCTATGAATTCAAGCCGGCGCAGGGAAAACTGCTTGCCTTCTTCGATCGTGATCACAAAATCGACAATGCCTTCGTCCGGCTTCTGTGGATTTTCCTTGAAGGTCGGTGTGGGCTCGGCCGTGTATTCAATGAAACCTTGCGAGCCATAAACTTTCTTTAAATTCTCGTACAGCGCTTTGCCAATCTTCTCGCCGTTGGCCACATCGTTCTTTTGTAGTCCGATATAACCGCGAATTGCGTCTTCCGAAAAGATCGAATTGCCTTCAATCTTCATCTCGCCCAGGCGATAGAGCTTGCCTTCGATGATAGGCACAGTCACGCGCAATCCTTCATCAGTTGAAGAAAGAAACGGCAGCGGCAGAATGGGAAAACCCGTTCGTCTTGGTCCCACCGATTCCACTCGCGGCTCACCGGGTCGCGCCTGAAGGTAACCTTTCGAGCGCATGTAGTTCTGGACTTGTTTCAGGTCATACTCGAGTTTGTCGCGATCAAGGATGTCCTGGCCGCGCAGCCGCGTCATCAGTCCAGCCTCTTTGACATGCTTCATCGCACCGCGAAGTTTCTTATCGCTGAAAACCGAATTACCTTCGAACTGAACTTCTACAACGCGCACGCGCTCGCCTTCATTGATAACAAAGGTCAAGGCCACGGAAGTGTTGGAAACCTCCTCCCGCCGTTGTTCGATGGTTGCATTCGGATGACCGTGGGCGGCGAGTAATTCCTTCAGCACGCGGATGGCGTTTCGCGCTTTGACCGGATCGTAAATGCTTTCCTTGGAAACGCCGACGCGCCTTTCGCGAAAAGCTTTAAGAACGTCGGATTCGGGCACGCTCTTCAACCCTTCAAACTGAAGATCGCGAATGATCGGTAGCTCCAAAACTTCAAAGATGACATTTATGCCGCCGCGCGCGCCTTCTTCGGTCAGAACTCGTGTTTTTGTTTTATCAAAAAATCCCAGCGCCAGGATTGCCTGAAGGTCTCGCTGAACTTGCTGTTCGTTATAAGGGTCGCCGGGACGTGTCTGGACGTAGTAAAGGATGTCGTCTTTTCTCAGCCGGCGATTGCCAGTGATGTCGACTGATTCAACGAGCCGTTGATTTTGCTGAGCAAAAGTGGATCGCGGGACGGAAACAATGGAGGCCAGCAGGACAATTCCGCTCACAAGCATGAGCAAAAACCCGCGAAATGAATGCATATGAGCCTTTTCCCTCAGAGGTTCTTACCGGATCTCGGATACTTCGGGGAGCTTTTGGCTAACTAATTATCTTTGTCGAATTATCTTTGTCGAAAATAAAGGCAAAACCGACGGTAATGGTCTCGACCCCAACTAACTCAACGGGCTGTGGAACTCTTTGATTCCGAAGCGCAACGCTCTCGTTGCCAAAGCTTGTCCAGCAAAGTCGCGCATTATACCGAACCAGCGCTGCAAAAGTAAAAAGGCAAAGGGGAGAACAACTAGAGGCCCTGGATAGCCAGTTCTCGCCTTTGCCCTGTCCGCTTTTGCAATCGCAGCCGATCAGACCGCGCAATTAATGAATCAGCAGAGCGTCGTCGGCGGTTTCCACTCCGACCGGCCGGTAATTCAGATCGTCACCATCCAAAAAAACTTCGATCAGGGAAGCCTCACGTAGATGACCCTGAATCAGCGCTTCGGAAAGCGGGTCTTCAACATATTTTTGCAATGCACGCCTGAGCGGCCGCGCTCCATATGACCGATCGGCGCAAGTGCGATCGACAATCCAGCGCTTCGCTTCGTCAGTTAGCCTGACTTCAAAACCGTGCCTCATCATCGTCAAGTTAATCTGATCCACCTGCAACTGGATGACGTCGAGCAACTCATGATTGAACAGCTCGTCAAAGATAATTATTTCGTCAAGGCGGTTGATAAATTCCGGGTTAAACGTTTGTCGCACCTGGGACATCACCATTTCTTCCATCTTCTCGCGCGACGCATCACCGGCCGCCTGAAAGCCCAGGGTCGCTTTCTTTTGAATAAAGCGCGCGCCGATGTTTGAGGTCATGATGATAATTGCGTTTTTGAAATCCACTGCATTGCCCAGCGCGTCAGTTAAGAGGCCATCCTCGAAAACCTGCAGCAGCACGTTAAAAATGTCAGGATGCGCTTTTTCTATTTCGTCAAACAACAGCACCGAATAAGGTGCGCGCTTGATGCGTTCGGTTAATTGACCACCTTCTTCGTGTCCGACATAACCCGGCGGCGAGCCGATTAGTTTGGAGACTGAATGCTTCTCCATGAATTCCGACATGTCGAAACGAATCATCGAGCGTTCACTGCCAAACAAGACTTGCGCCAGCGAGCGCGCCACTTCCGTTTTGCCAACGCCCGTTGGGCCAAGGAATAGAAACGAACCGACCGGCCGCAACGGGTTTTTCAAGCCGGCGCGTGAACGTCGAATCGCGCGCGCCAACGCCGAGATAGCGGGACGCTGCGAAACCACGCGTAGATGGAGTTCCGCCTCAATGCGCAAGAGTTTGTGGGTCTCTTCTTCTTTTAGGGAGGTAACCGGAATTCCCGTCCAGCGAGCAATCACTTCTTCCACGTCGTCGCGCGTCACTCGGGCCGACACCAGCTCGTCTTCATTTCTATCGCTTTGCAGACTCGCCGCGTCACCGGGCTCGCTAGACCAGTCGCTGATTTCATTCCAGTCAGCCAAACTTCCCTGTTCGCGTCGCACACGTAGTTTTACACGAGCGCCAGCTTCGTCGATTACGTCGATTGCTTTGTCGGGCAGGAAACGATCGGGAATGTAACGATGCGATTGGTAAACGGCGGCTTCGAGTGCGTCATCGGTGTAATGGACCTGGTGAAAACTCTCGTAACGCTCACGCACACCGTCCAGGATTTCAATTGCTTCTGCTTCCGAAGGCGGCGGAACTTTGACGGCCTGGAAGCGACGCTCGAGCGAACGATCTTTTTCGATGGACTTGCGAAACTCGGCCGGCGTGGTCGCGCCGATGCATTGAAGTTCTCCACGCGACAGGGCGGGCTTCAGGATATTCGCAGCATCGAGCGAGCCTTCCGCAGAACCAGCGCCAACCAGCGTATGCAGCTCGTCGATGAAGACTATGTACTGCGGATTCTCAACCAACTCGCGCATGATCTGTTTCAAGCGCTCTTCAAACTGGCCGCGGTATTTTGTGCCGGCAACGATCAACGAAAGATCCAATGAAAGAATGCGCTTATTCTCGAGGAACGATGGCACCTCGCCACGCACGATTCGTTGCGCCAGTCCTTCAACGATTGCGGTCTTGCCGACACCAGGCTCGCCAATCAACACCGGATTGTTTTTAGTGCGACGGCAAAGGATCTGGACCACGCGCTCGATTTCAGCTTCACGTCCAATTAACGGATCAAGTTTGTCGTTTGCAGCGTCCTCGGTAAGATCGCGAGAAAACTCGACCAGATGCGGCGTATCTTTCTTTTGCGAGCTGCGCGCGTCTGCGCCTGACTGTCGCGCAATCTCATCACGCACTGCATTGAGCCGCAAGCCCCGCTCGTAAAGAATTTCCGCAGCCATCGAACGATCTTCCCGCAGCAGTCCCAACAGTAGATGTTCGGTACCGATGTGGCGATGTTGCAGGCGGTCGCTTTCCTCATGCGCGTAGGCCAGCACCCGCTTTGTTTCGGGGGCCAGTGGCAGCTCAACCGAAGTTGAGATTTTTTCTCTTAAGAGCGTGCGCCCTTCGATTTCCTTGCGAATTGATTCGATAGAGACTTGAGCGCGCGGGAAAAACCTGCCGGTGAGCGTTTTGTCTTCGCGCATCAGGCCGAGCAGCAGATGTTCGGGCTCAATGGCCGGCGCGCCAAACTGCGACGCTTCGTAGCGAGCAAAAAAGATAACCCGGCGCGCTTTTTCGGTGTAGCGTTCGAACATTCGGTTGTTATTGCTGCAAAAGCCCTAATGATTACCATGCCGGGCGAAGGACGAATCGCCCGGCAACTGGCGGCATTATAACCTAACACTGAGAGTGCAAAAAGCTTTGTTTGGTTTTCCTGTAATAAACTCGCAAACAACCTTCGTTTTCAGATGAATGTTCAGTTCTCGGAAATCCGTCCCTGCTCCAATCTCAGTACGCGATCACAACGATGAGCCAAATCCTGATTGTGCGTCGCAATAATAACGATAGCCGGACGAGGAGCTGCATACGAAATAAGGTCACCCGCCAATAAGCCGCCGCTGATTGAATCCAGATTTCCTGTAGGCTCGTCCGCCAAAACCAGCACTGGCTGAGTGATCAAAGCGCGACAGACTGCTACACGCTGTTGCTCGCCGCCCGAAAGATCGGTCACGCGATGCGAAGCTCGCGCCCCCAGTCGCAAACGATCGAGCGCTTCAAAAGCACGACGCATTGCGCTGCGCCGATCGTGGCGCGCCAGCGTCAGCGGCAAACTGACATTTTCAGCAGCGGTCAGATCCGACAGTAGGTGATGAAACTGAAAAACAAAACCAACCTGGCGGTTACGGTAACGAGCCAACGCCAAACGGCCAGCGCTATCAACTGCAAACTCACCGAGCCTAATGCCTCCATGATCGGGTTCTTCGATGCCGCCAATAAGATGCAGCAGAGTAGATTTACCGGCGCCTGAAACGCCCACGATCGCGATGGTTTGGCCGGCCACTGCCGAGAAGGAAACTCCGGACAACACTTGAATGCTTTCGCCGCTCGGCGATGAAAAAGTCTTTCGCAAATCCGTGACGGTAAGTTCAAAGTCCAATGTCCAATGTCCAAAGTCCGCCTGCGACAAATGAGCCTGTCCTTGATCGGCGTTGTTCCTCCGCCGGTCATCAGTGCTTGAAAAGCTAGTCCGGTAATCGGACTTTGGACTTTGGACTTTGGACATTGGACTTATTACGAGCTGCGCAACAGTTCAGCGGCGTGAATCCTCGACGCCGTACGTGCCGGATAAATCGTCGCCAGGATGCTCAGCGCGAATGCAATCAGTGCCGCAAAGATGATGTTGTAACTTTTGAGATGCAAAGGCACGCTGCTAATCGAGTAGACATCAGGGGGCAAACTAATCAGGTGATAACTGTTAGCGACGAGCGTCGCGATTGCACCGAGGAAGACTCCGGCTACGGCGCCGCACAAGCCAATGATTGCGCCTGCAATCAGAAAAATTGTCATGATGCCATTCGGCGTCGCGCCCATTGCATTTAAGATTGCAATATCACGCCGTCGTTCAATGACGAGCAGGATGAGTGTAGTCGTAATGTTGAGCGCTGCGATCAAAACTATGATTGCGATGATCATTATGCCGATGCGGCGCTCGAGTGTGAGGGCGGTAAACAACGGCCTATTCGCTTCCTGCCAATCAATTACCATGTAAGCGCTGCCGAGTTGCTGCCTTATCTGCTCCGCTGTTTGTTTGACATTGTAAATGTCTGCGACCTGGACGCTGACGACTGACGCCGCATGGGCATCGCCGGTAAAAGCAGCAATGGTTTCAAGCGAGACATAAATCCAGGTTGAGTCGTACTCGAATAGACCCGAGCGAGAAATGCCGGTAACGCGCACGCGCCGCCGGTTTGGGTTCGCGGATGAGAGCGCTGACTGCGCGGAAATCACGTCCGCAGTGTCGCCGATGTCAACTCCCAGCCGCGTCGCCAACTCTGCGCCTAACACAACGGCCGGCAGGGCTCTCCCGTCGCCGTCGTGTTTAAGAACCGGATCAAGCGATCCGCGAACGATCGTCGCAGAGATTTCATTAGTCATTTGTGAGGACGATTGATCGATGCCGCGTAACACGCCGTATGCTGAACTCTTCGGTCCAATAATAACTGCGCCGTCATACGTGGTTCCGGCGGCGGCTGATACTCCGGCCACGTTTCCGATCTCCGCCGCCACCTGTCGATAATTCCCCAGCGGCTGGCCATCGCTGCGCATGACTGTGATGTGCGCTGTTCCTCGCAATATTTTGTCGCGCAGCTCATCGCGAAAACCATCTGCCAGGGCCAGCGCCACAATCAGTGACGCCACTCCCACTGCAATTCCGAGAATGGCAATCAACGTCGTGGCGCGCGCCAGCCGGTGCTTTCGCCGCGAACGCAGATAACGCAGCGCCAGGAACACTTCATAGGGCATCGTCGTCACTCAATTGAAATCCAGCAGTTGTCAGCCGCTTATTTGCGGACACTTCTTAGTATCTTCCGGCCGGTTCGCGGGTAATAGCTTTTCAAGGTCGGGCCAGTCTGTCGCGCCGCTATCGCCACGCGGTCTTATCTCAAAAATCGTTTCTGTCACGCGGCGAAAACTAAAATGCTTTTGCAAATCCACGATGGTCGGAAGCTCGTCACG